>Ga0079995_1058021_pt1 | contig 36162 bp, 34 predicted proteins | sample FaiFalFF_MnMetaG_2_FD_69198 | JGI IMG/M metagenome (GOLD analysis project Ga0079995, IMG submission 69198) | Freshwater microbial communities from Yellowstone National Park, Wyoming, USA - Fairy Falls C (FF_Mn_C) (SPADES assembly) (version 4) | ecosystem: Environmental > Aquatic > Freshwater >...
CGGCGTTGCGCCTCTATCAACTGCGCCACTTGCGCTTGCGTACGCCCCAGTGCCTCTTCGGTACGCCGTTGCGCCTCCGTCAACTGCGCCACTTGCTCTTCGGTACGGCGTTGCGCCTCTATCAACTGCGCCACTTGCGCTTGCGTACGCCCCAGTGCCTCTTCGGTACGCCGTTGCGCCTCCGTCAACTGCGCCACTTGCTCTTCGGTACGGCGTTGCGCCTCTACCAGCTGGCGCACAAGCGAAGGCAGTTCCAGCAGCTCATCGGTCAGGATGAGCCGCCTTAGCTCGGCTTGCCATTCGGGATGTTCCCTTAGCAAACGCACCAGATCGTGCAGATCGTTGATAGTCACCTATCTCGCCCTCCGGTTCCCAGAACAATTATACCTCTTAGATCAGGGAATCCGCTCTCCGACGACGACCACACTCATCCGATGGGGTAGGAGATAAGAAGCGCAGGCGCGCTGAACTGCCTCGGCGGGAATAGATTGCACCATTTCCGGATAACGATGCCAGTAATCCATTGGCAAGCGTTGCACCACGCTCTGCACAAACCGATCGGCAATCCCACCGAGGGTAATCCAGCCCAGCATGTGACGCCCGACCAAGTAATTCTTTGTGGCTTGAAGCTCCTGTGGCGACATAGGTTCCTCTGTTAACCGCCTGATTTCGTGCTGAATCTGGCACAGGGCATCACGCGTGTTCTCAGTGGCGGTTTGTGCGTGCGCAACAAAGGCGCCAACGCGCCGATAGTAGTCCACAGAGGCACCCACACTATAGGCGTAGCCATATTGTTCGCGCACGGTACGGAACAGGCGCGAATTGGTGCCGCCCCCCAGCAGATTCACGCCCAGCATCAGTTCAAGGCTGTCAGGCGCGCCGCGCGGTGGCACGAGCGTCCCCAGCATGAGGTGGCTCTGCACGGAGCCTTCACGCAGGACATGGTGATCCCCCTTTTCAGCAGGTTCAGTTGGCGGGTCGGGTAATTTACTGTTCGATGGCTCACCTTGCCAGCCTCCCAAGTGTGCTTCTATAAGCGAGACCAACTGCTTTTCTCGAAAATCGCCCACGGCGATGAGTGTGGCGCCTGTTGGGCGGTAATGTTGGGCATGGAACGCTTGCAGATGCTCCGGCTGCCATCGCTGGAGTGCGGCTTCGTCAGGCGCCAGCCGATGATAAGGGTGGGTACCGAAGAGAGCTTTGCGCAACCGCTCATCTGCCAGAAAATCGGGCTGGGTACGCTGCAGACGCAATCGCTGCAGTGTGTTCGCACGGTCAATCTCTACCTCCTGCTGCGGAAAGGTCGGATTCAACAGCACATCCGCTATCAAATCCAGCATGAGAGGCAAGAATTGGCTCAGACAGTGCGCCTGAAGCAGGGCGGTCTCGGCATTAGCGCTGACCGAAAGGGCGCCGCCATAACGGTCGGCTTCCTCTTCGATTTGGAAGCTGGTGCGTCGGCGGGTGCCCGCGGTCATCAGGCGTGCCGTGGCAGCTGCCAGCCCCACCATCGTCTCCTCATCAAAAGCACGACCCGCGGTCGGAATAATCAAGCGCAGCTCCACACGCGGCGCACGCGAATCGGGAATCAGCCACAAGGTGAGGCGATTGGGCAAGGTATGCTCTTGCGGCAGCGGCAAATGCAGCTCACCCATCGGGTGGTCAGGTGGGGGCACGGTCGGGAACTTCATGCGACACCTCCTTGCGCAGCAGGCATAATCATCATAACCGTGCGATTGCGTGAACTGTTCAGATAATGCCGAACCGCTTGCTGTACCTCATGGCTTTCGATGCGCAGCAACCGCTCCAACTCCAGATTGACGCTGTTGGGGTCGCCGTCAAACACGGTGGCAAATGCCAATCCGAGGGCGCGTCCAAGTGGGCTTTGTAGACCATAGTAGAGATGGTCGCTCCACCGTTGCGCCACCAGCTGGGTCCGGATGCGCTCCAGCTCCGCAGCGGGAATGCCTTCCTCGGACAAGCGGGCTACCTCCTCATAAACAATCTGCTCCACACGCTCTGGGGGCACATCGGGACGGTGGAGAACGAAGAGGCGGAACAGGCTGGGGGCAGGACGCGCCTCCGCACCTCCCGATACACTGACCGCAACCGCCTCCTGTTTGACCAGACGCTGATAGAGGCGCGAGGCACGCCCACCTACCAACGCCTCCGCCGCTATCTGCAATGCATCGTTTGCCTCCGTGTGCCGCGCAGGGATTTTCCATGCGATGGCGATGGCGGGCACACTGGCAAGCGGGTCATGGAAAATCTCGCGACGCTCCGCCCGATCTGGTTCTGAAAGGTCAACAGGAGGCGGAGCCGGTTGCGGTGGGATGTCCTCAAACAGCCGACGCACCAGGGCGAGGTCGCGTCGCAGATGGTAATCACCTGCGATAACCAGCACCGCATTGTTCGGCGCATAGTAGGTGCGGAAGAAACGCTGCACATCCTCCAATGTGGCACAGTCCAAATCCTCCATCGACCCGATGACCGAATGCTGGTTTGCGAAGTTGTCGTAGGCAATCTCGCGGAACCGTTCCAGCGCACGCGCATAGGGCTGATTGTCGATGCTCAACCGCCGCTCCTCCTTGACCACGGCACGCTGATTGTCCAGGTTTTCTTGGGAAACTTGCAAAGAGCGCATCCTGTCGGCTTCCAGCCACAGCCCAAGCGGCAGCTTCGAAGCGGGCAGCAGTTCAAAGTAGGCGGTACAGTCGTAGCTGGTAAACCCATTCAGCATGCCCCCGTTCGATTCCACATATTCGAAATGCTTGCCGCGGGGTACATTGGCAGACCCCTGAAACATCATGTGTTCGAACAGGTGCGCGAAGCCTGTTTTGCCCGGTGGTTCATCGCGTGAGCCAACCCGATACATCACCAGCACGGCTACCACGGGCGCCACACGATGGGGCGAAAACAGCACGCGAAGCCCGTTCGCAAGGGTGTAATCTCTGAACTCGATCCGAGTGCGAATCGCGCGTCCCATTTTCGTTCTCCCTCAGTGGCTACTGTTCCCTATGCTTCAGTTGCGGGCGCTCCTCGAAGTAAAGGATGTTGGTCTCCGAGAAAATCTGGTTGTGTAGCTTTTTGAGCAGGATTTCCGCTTCGGAGGCGAAGCGGAAGGAGCCTGTGACCTCACCTTGCCACACATCTTCGATCACCCAATCGGGCACGGGCATATAGACAATTGGTTCCGGTGCCGGCACGCGTACGGTCAAGATGGCAGGTCCCAGACTCGGCTCCGTGAAAATGAACTCCAGCAGGATGCTGTCGGGGCGGTAGTGTGTGGTGCCGATTTGCACGGTGGCACGGCGCATGCACTCCCGGAGCGTCGTGGCATCATATTCTCCCACAGGAGGTGCTTGCCCCTGCTGGAGCGCCTCATGAATTTGTTGAATCTGTTGTCGTACAAATTCGCGCAGCGTCATTGCCGCCTCCTATAGCGCAAGAATAGCTCGCTTCCCTCCAGATAGGCGGATAGCAGTTCGAACTCGGCGACGCGCTCGCGCGGCAGTCCGGCGCCATCCACCATCGTTGGCAGGTGGGCACCCCCTTTGACCTTCGGTGCGAGCGTCAGGAAGAGTTCGTCGACCAGCCCCGCGTCAAAGAAGTAAAAATTCAAATTGCCTCCACCCTCCACCAATAAATAGCGTACCTCATAGGCGGTATACAACAGACGCACCACTGCCGCAATGTCCACCTGCGTTTCACCTAATAGGTGGAGGGTTGCGACCCGTTGAAGAGCCAGTTGCCGATCAGGAGGCAAGTGGGTAGGGGCGAACACAAGCGCACGACCCGAATCGGCAAAGAAGGGATGTTCCAACGGCAGCTCACCACTGGTGGTCACCACCGCTCGATAGAGCCGAGCAGGATAATTCAAGTGCGGATCGGCACGCAGTGTGCCACCCCCGATAAGAACGGCATCGGCGCGCTGCTCCAAGCGGTGCATCAATCGCTGATCCACAGCGCTGCCCAGCCCTTTCGCGCTGGAACCCGGCTCCCCTAAAATCAGTTTGCCGTCCAGCGTGGTAACGGTGTTCGTGAAGATATAGGGGCGGTCGGGAGGCGGTGGTGGAAAGCTCACCTCCTCGTAAAGCCGCTCTGGATCGCCCATCCAACCCGTTCGATCGATCAATCGTATCATTGTGCCCCTCGATTACTCAATTAAAAAACCCCCACTGCGCAGGCGCAGCGGGGGTTTGGACATAACCCTTACACCCCTTTTTATGGGTATAAGCGGCGCGCGCCTGCGTATCGCTGTTTATAATACCCCTTCTCCAGTGTATCGATGCGCACGCGCCCACGCGCACTGGATGCATGGATAAACTTGCCGTTGCCGATGTAAATGCCCACATGCGAAATATGTCGCCCGCGCGTGCGGAAAAAGACCAGATCACCCGGTTGTAGTTGATGACGAGCGACCGGCTTGCCCAGCCTAGCTTGCGCACTTGCGCTATGGGGGAGACGGATACCCACGCTCTGATAGACATGCAACGCGAATCCAGAGCAGTCGAAGCCACGCGCACTACTGCCTCCATAGTGGTATGCATGCCCCAAATAGCGCGAGGCAATTTGCAAGATGCGCTGCGCCGTGGTCAGACCTTGGCAGCCCGATTTGTCAGATTTGCTTGCCCACTGCATGAGCGCAGCCGTGCGTGAAGGGAGACGGCGGTTAAGCCCCTTCTGGGAGCGAGACGCCTGCTGGGGGGCGACCTTCTTGCCCCGCGTTTGAACACCCCTCTTATCTTTGAGGGGGATACGGATGACATCGCCCGGTTTGAGGCGATGCGGATTGCGCAGACGGTTCACTTTCAGCAAGTCGGGAAGGCGCAACCCGAATCGATGCGCGATTTTATAGAGCGAGTCACCCTCTTTTACTTTATAAGTAGTGGTCGGCTGCGCCACAGCCGTTGCGAGCAACGCTCCCAACAAAATTATGAACCCTCCCTGTTTTATCCTTTTGTCCATGCCTGCCTCCTTCATGTACCACTGCTCCAAGCAGCGGCTTTTTTTGCCTCCTGCAAGCAGATTTGCAGGGTAAGGGCATTATACCCCCTCCCACCCTCTGGAGTCAACCCCTTGAGGAGCCGTGCGAGGGTGAGGATACGGGCTGGGTAAATCGGCTCTCTCGCAGAGGCGTATCCCTCCGCAGGGGTTATTCTCCATCACCGCCCTTCCTTGCAACGGGGCAATCCACAGGTATAATCTCTGAGGAGATTGTCGCCATGACCTTCTATGAAGCGTTGGAACGGATGACGCAGGAGGCGGTTGATCTGCTGTTTCGGTATGCCCGTGCTGTGCCAGAGGAGCGGTTGCGCTGGCGACCTGCTGAACACGCCCGCAGCGTGATGGAGATTCTGGAGGAGAATGCCATCTTGCCCTATGCGCTCTGCCTGGTGCTGCAGGAGCGTCCCGCGCAGCCTGATAGCGCCCTTTGGCAGCGTGCCGCGCAGTTAGCAGGTTCGTTGGACACGGTGGATGCCTGCGAGCAAGCCTGTCGCAAGGGCACGGCGGAGCTGATGCAGCAGATTCGAGAGCTTGACCCCAACGATTTGCTGCGTCAGTCGGTGATGATGCCATGGGGCAAGGCGATGAGCCTCTTCGAAATCGCCTATGACCACTATTGGAACCTGACCTATCACTTGGGGCAGATTGCCTATATCCAGCTGCTCTACGGCGATCGGGAGTTCCACTAAATCACCGGGTTGCGCAGGCGTCCGATGCCTTCGATCTCCAGCTCCACGATGTCGCCGGGCTGGAGCCATCGATGGGTGCCCTCAGGTCGCTCCAGCAGGCAGCCGGTGCCGACCGTGCCCGAGCCGATGACATCGCCGATTTGCAGACGGGTATTGCGCGCGGCGTGGGCAATCAGCTGGGCAAAGCTCCAATACATCTCGGAGGCGTTGCCCTCCGACATCAGCACGCCGTTGACCCATGCCCGCATGGGGAGTCGCCATCGGCTGCCGTGGGCAGGGTCGCTTTGGCGCCATGGCTCCAGCTCATCGGGCGTCACCACCCACGGTCCCAGCGAGGTGGCAAAATCTTTCGCTTTGGCGGGACCCAGCCCGATGCGCATCTCCACACGCTGAATATCGCGTGCGCTCCAGTCATTCATGATGGTGAAGCCGGCGATAGCCGACTCGGCTTCTGCGAGGCTCCAGTCGCCTCCCTCACGCCCGATGATGACCGCCAACTCCAGTTCGTAGTCCAGCTGCTCGGTGTCGGGTGGCTTGCGTACGGGCTGTTCATGTCCCATCAGGCTGGCAGGGTTGGAGAAGTAGAAGGCAGGCATCTGATACCATTCGGCAGGTACTTCCCGTCCACGCCGCCGATGTGCATTCCGCACATGGGTCTCGAAGGCATAGAAGTCGCGCACGCTGGGCGGTTGCAGCACAGGTGGCAAGTAAAGTAGCGGCGTGATGGGTTGTGCCTCCCCCAGCGCCTGCTCCCGCTCCAACGGTGTCAAGCGTAGCCAGTCGCGAAAGTCGCGGCACCCTTTCAACTGGAACCAGCCCGATTCGAGCCAGACTGCCAGACAAGGGGGGGAATCGGGCTGGATTTGACAAGTGAGGAAGCGCATCGCTACTTTTCGATGCTCACAATTCGATAGTGGAAAGTGCCTTTGGGCAGAACCACCTCCACCACCTCACCTACCCGGTGCCCCAGCAGGGCGCGTCCGACCGGCGCTTGATAGGACAGCTTGTGCTGCTCAGGATCCGCCTCCATCGCGCCCACAATCCGAAACTGCTTGCGTGTGCCGGTATGAACCTCTTCGACGGTAACGAGGGAGCCGACCCCAACCCGATCGGTGGGGATGTCCTCGTTGCGCACGATGACGGCGTTCTGCAGCACATTGCGCAGATCCAGAATGCGCGCCTCGACATAAGCCAGTTCGCTCTTGAGGCTCTCCAACTCGGTATCCTCGGAACTGAACTCCCCATGTTCTTTGTAGGCGCGGAACTCCTCGGCGATGCGGGCACGCTCCACCGTCTGAAGCCGCTTCAGCTCCGCTTCGAGCTGGCGATAGCCCTCCTCGGTCAGATAGATGCGATCAGGCTCAAACTCGATCATTGTCCGCCTCCCTGTTTCGTGTTGCTCCCCGACAATGCGGGGACACATTTCCTATACTCGGTTTATTCCATAGAGGTTCCCGCCTGTAAAGAGATTTCCTGCTGCTAAATGGGGGCTTGTTTTGGCGCCCCCGGCGGGATTCGAACCCACAACCGACGGCTTAGAAGGCCGCTGCTCTATCCATTGAGCTACGGGGGCGCATAGGTATTATACCGCGAGCGGACAACGCCCTTCGCACCAGCCCTATGGGAGAGGAGGACCAGCGGGCGACTCGTGCCGGCGGAACTGGCGCAGCACATAGAGGAAGACCGGTGTGCCTATCAGCGCGGTGATAACGCCCACAGGCAGTTCTGTGGGGCGCATGAGCATGCGTGCCAGTGTGTCCGACCAGAGCAGCAGTAGCCCGCCTCCCAGCGCGGAGAGCGGTAGCAGCAGGCGATGGTCACCGCCCACCACACGACGCAGCAGATGCGGTACCAACCAGCCCACAAAGCCGATAATGCCCGCCACTGCCACTGCTGCCGCCGTCATGAGCGCGCCCGCGAGCAGCACCGTCCATTTGAGCCGCTCCACCGCCACACCCAGATGGAGTGCCAACTCCTCGTCTACGGCGTACAGGTTCAACCCGCGTGTCTGGCTCATCAAGGCGATGCTGCCCAGCACCATCAGCGGGGCGGCTGTTGTAAGTCGCTGCCAGTCGGCATTGAGCAAGCCGCCCAGCAGCCAATAAAGCACCCGTCCCATGTCCTCTCCAGCCAGCAGGAGCAGCAGCGTGACCACCGCCCATAATGCCGTGCTCACGGCAACGCCTATCAGCAGAAGCGAGGCGATATGCAGTCGCCCATCGCTGCGTGCCAGCGCTATCACCAGACTCAGCGTGCCCAGCCCGCTGCCAAAAGCCAGCAGCGAAACGCCCAGCCCGTAGCCTCGCAAGTGCCAGCCGAGCAGATAGGCGACCGCCGCGCCAACCGCCGCGCCCGATGAGACCCCTACCACATAGGGATCGGTGAGAGGGTTGCGCAGCAAGCCCTGAAACGCAGCACCTGTCATGCCCAACGCCCCACCTACCAACAGCGCCAGCAGCACACGCGGCAGGCGCAGTTCCCACAGAATTGCAGAGAGGGTCGGGTCAGAGTTTCGCCCCGTAAGGGTGCGCAGCACCTCCAGCGGTGAAAGGGGCACTGCACCCAAGCCAAGTGCCATTCCCGCGCTCAACAGCACCGCCACGGTCAACACGCCCCCCATCAGCGCCGCTGTGCGTCGAGTGTCCATGGTGATTTTTTAGGTCTGACATGTCTGACGGGTCTGACATGTCGGACTTAACTAATTCGAATAAATCGGCGGGCTGCCCACCAGGCACATAGCCCGCCCATCAGCATGCCGAGCGCAGGCAATCCCAGCAACACCAGCGTCGCCGGTGCGCCCGGCGGTAGGTCATTCAGAAAGGGCCAGAGTCGCAGCATATAGTCCGACAGCAATCCCGCTCCCAATAACACCAGCATCGCTGCCACCACGCCACCAAGCCCGCCTTGCACCATCCCCTCCAAAATAAAGGGCGTCCGAATGGTGCGCAGCGTCGCCCCCACCAACGCCATTATCCGCACCTCCAACTGCCGCGCCAAAATGGTGAGCCGTACGGCATTATAAATCAGCACGAAAGCCGAGAGCATCAGCAAGCTCACTAACGACAAGCCCAGCCAGCGCACCAAGCGCGCCACGGAAAGCACCTGCTCCAGCGTCTCGCGCTGATCCAGTACCTCGTCCACATCGGGGTGAGCGCGCAGACGCGCCCCAACCTGCGGCAACTGCTCCGGCTGATGCGTGCGCACAATCAACTTATCGGGCAGTGGGTTCGGCAGGTCGGACAGATTAATCTCCTTGGCATAGCGCCGTTTCTCCTCCTCCCAGGCTTGCTCACGCGGCACCAGCTGCACTCCCGCCACTTCGGGCATCGTGCGGAGATGCTGCTGCAGTTCGAGAGTGCGTGCGCGGGGCACGGTCGGCTTCAAAAAGACCTCCATCTCAAACTCGCGTGGCAACGACTGGGCGATGGCATCGAGCTTGTAGAGCATCATCCCGACGCTGCCCAGCAGGATGAGGGCGACGCATGCCGTGCTAACCGCTGCCACCTGGAGCATGCCATGCCGCCGTAGGCTTGTCAGCGTCTCACTCCAGATGAACCGAGCCCGATCCAGCATGGCGGTGCCACCTCCGATTGTTGAAGGGGTCAGAGCCGTTGTGGCTTAATAGGCGGGATATCCTGAACGAACGCGATGGGGGGATAGAGCTTGTCCAACTCAGCGGGGTAGCCCCCTCGCGGCACATCGCTGATAATCTGACCCCGATCAAGTGCCACCACACGCCTGTTTGCCCGATCCACAATCGTGCGGTTATGCGTGGCGACGATGACCGTGGTGCCGCGCAGGTTAATCTGCTGCAGGAGCTGGACGATTTCCCATGAGGTGTCGGGGTCCAGGTTGGCGGTCGGCTCGTCGGCGAGGAGCAGAGGCGGGTTGTTCGCTAACGCGCGTGCGATAGCCACGCGCTGGGCTTCGCCGCCCGATAGCTGATGCGGGTAGGCGTGTGCCCGTGTACCCATCCCGACCTGTGCCAGCACCTGTGCCACACGGCGTCGCACCGCACTTTGTGAATAGCCTATCGCCTGCAGCCCATAGGCGATGTTCTCCCACACGGTCTTGCGCGGTAGCAGGGGATAGTCTTGCGGCACGATGCCCATGCGTCGGCGCAGGAAAGGGATGTCCCGCTCGCGCAAGCGGTTCACCTCCTGCCCGTCGACCAGCACGCGCCCTTCGCTGGGTCGCACCGCGCCGTAGAGCAATTTCAGCAGGGTGGATTTGCCAGCACCGGTCGTGCCCACCAGAAAGACGAACTCGCCCGGCTCCACCTTCAGCTGAACCCGGCAGAGCGCGTGCGTCTCCCCATAGACCACGCTCACACCCTGCAGCTCTACCATCCGCCTTAGGATACCTGCTGCTGGTCCTCTTTGAGCTGGGCGAGTCGCTTGTTGAGCGCGATCATCAAGCGGGATTTGCGCCGTGCGCCGGCGTTGCGATGTAAAATCCCCCGCTTCACCGCCTTATCGATAAGGCTGATGGCACGGCGCAGCATATTCAACGCACCTTCCCGGTCGCCACTTGCCGCTAACTCCTTGACCCGCCGTGTGTAGGTCTTGATTGCGGACTTGGTAGCACGATTGCGCAAGTAGCGTTTCTTGGACTGGCGCAACCTCTTCTCCGCCGATTTCGTGTTTGGCATCGCTCTCTACCTCCTTGCTCAAGCAAGGTATTATACCTGAAGGGGTATACTCCTTTTTCGAATGGCGCGCTTTGATGGCAGGCGACTGCAGGCATCCGAGCTGCCACTGGACTGGGATGGGCTGCGACGGGGTGACTACTCCGATCGCTATTTTTGGAACGGCATGCAGATTCTGCAGACCCTCGCGCAGGAGGGTTATCGCTTTGCGGGCTACTCGCCTCGCCTGATGGCGATGGGGCGCACGCCCACACCCGATGTGCCGACAGGTGACCTGCGCGTGGAGATGCAGTGGTTCTCCCGTCGTCGCCCCTTCACCGTCGTCGCCGGCGTCGATATCGTCCTCGCCATCCTGCAGGAATGCACCGGCTACTGGGAAGCAGCCCACCACTTTGTCAACACCGCCCATACTCTGCAAGTCGAAGCGGTTCAGGATGGCGATGTGGTGCCCTATGATGGCAACCCTTTGCAGGTGGCTCCTGTGCTGCGGGTGCGGGGGCGTTATCGCGATTTTGCCTTGCTGGAGACGCCCACCTTGGGAGTGCTGACCCGCGCCAGCCGCATCGCCACCAACACCTATCGGCTGATGGAAGCGGCGCGTGGCAAGCCCATCCTCTTTTTCCCGGCACGCTACGACCTTCCGGCGACGCAGGCAATAGACGGCTACGCCTATTTCATCGGGGTGCAACGCTACAACCACGATGCCGGCACGCATGTACCCGCGATTGTGTCTACACCGGCGCAAGCCTCGCTATGGGGTGGGCGCGCGGGCGGTACCGTTGCGCACGCCATGATTGCCACCTTTTTGGGCGATACGGTGGAGCTGATGCTCCAGTTCGCGCGGATTCTGCCCCCTGAAGTGCCACGAATTGCCCTCATCGATTTTGATAACGACTGCATCAACACGGCATTAGCGGTTGCCCAAGCCTTTTTCAAGCGCTATCGGGAGGCGGCGGAGCGAGGCGACGAGGAGGGCATGCGGCGCTATACACTCTATGGTGTGCGTCCCGACACCGCTGCGGAGCTGCGCGACCGCAGCCTTCAACACCTACCCGATTCGCCCGATTTATACGGGGTAAACCCGCGGCTTGTGTTCGCCCTGCGCGAAGCCCTCGATAACGCCTGGCACGCATGGGGGCTGCCACCTGAATGGCGAACACGCGCCGCCGAATGGTGCCGACAGATTAAAATCGTGGCGACAAGCGGCTTCACCGAAGCGCGAATCCGCGAGTTCGAGGCGCAAAACACCCCGGTCGATATCTACGGCGTTGGCTCCGCCTTCTTCAGCAACAGCAGCGTTGAGGGAACCAACACCGATTTCACCGCCGATGTGGTGCGCGTGGAGGTCGAGGGCAGCTGGGTGCCACTTGCCAAAGTCGGACGCGCCCCGGGCGAAAACCCACTCCTGGAACCAGTCATCCTTTAGGCTCCACCTCTATGAGATATCTTCCTCGGAACGCTCCACAACCCGAAGACCTGCATCACTCATTCTCCAGAATGTGCTATAATAGAGTAGCCTTTGTGCACCCTGAATTGTGCAAGGTGCAGAAGGTAGGGAGGGAACAGCGGTGCTACGAGAGATTTATAGTTTGATTCGTGCGCTGCTTCGGGCTTCGGGAGTAGAAACCAAGGGCAGCTCAGAACAAGCTACGCTCACCTGGCTTGGCACGCTTGGAGATGACGATCAAACCCTTATCATCTCGGCGGACGGCTCGGTGGTGGTCGGCTGGGCTGAAAGCGCTGATGGACACCAGCGCGCCTTTCGCTGGACGGCTGATGGTGGGATGGAAGACCTCGGCACGCTGGGAGGGTTTCAGAGCGAGGCTCATGGTGTCTCGGCAGATGGCTCGGTGGTGGTCGGCTGGGCTGACAATGCCGCCGGAAATCCGCGCGCCTTTCGCTGGACGGCTGCCACGGGGATGATAGACCTCGGTACGCTGGGTGGCTGGGAGAGTAATGCTTGGGGTGTTTCCGCCGATGGGAGCGTGGTGGTCGGCTGGGCTAAAAACGCTGATGGACACCAGCGCGCCTTTCGCTGGACAGCTGATGGTGGGATGGAAGACCTCGGTACACTCGGAGGTGATTGCAGCTTGGCTACTGGCGTGTCGGCGGACGGCTCGGTGGTGGTCGGCTGGGCTAAGAATGTCAAAGGGGATAAGCATGCCTTTCGCTGGACAGCTGATGGTGGGATAGAAGACCTCGGCACGCTGGGGGGGCGTGAGAGTACGCCTGAGGGCATCTCGGCAGATGGCTCGGTGGTGGTCGGCTGGGCTGAGAATGCTGCCGGAAATCCGCGCGCCTTTCGCTGGACAGCCGATGGTGGGATGGAAGCACTTGGCACACTCGGAGGTGATTGCAGCTTGGCTACTGGCGTGTCGGCGGACGGCTCGGTGGTGGTCGGCTGGGCTGAGAATGCCGAAGGCGATGAGCGTGCCTTTCGCTGGACATCCGAGGGCGGGATGGAAGACCTGAACATCACCTACGCCAGCCTGCTGACACCTGGCTCCTATCTTGGTCAAGCAATCGCTATCTCCCCCGATGGACGCTACATTGTGGGGTTTGGCTGGAACGCCGCTAAAAAGTGCGACGAAGCCTTCTTACTGGACACAGGGATAGTGCTAATAGACCAGAGGGAGCATGATACCAGGGTGAGCATCAAGTGCCGATGGTGCGGGATGGATACAGAGGACAGCACCATTTGTGTATGGTGTAAGCGTGACCCTTCTGGGATGCAGCCACACAAACGAGGGGGTAGTTAAGGGGGAAGCATCCGTCCGAAATGCTTTCGGCACACCCCTTCGATACCCTAATCAAGGTTGTGTAACCCTTTCCCGCGATGCGAATTCCCCCCCCACCTAACCTCCCCCGTTGACGCTCATTGCACGACAGTTTTTGGGCGAACTGGAAGTGAGGCAGATTTTGCCCCCCCTCCTACAGGTTCCCCCCGCGGGCGGGGGGAACCAAACAGCGGTTCCCCTTGCGAAGGAGGGGGAACCTAACGGAGGGGGTCTTCAAAAAGTGTCGTGCAATGAGCCGTGTGCGGGGAGGGTCGGATTGTGGTACCCCCTGCAAGCAGGGGGTCTTCCAAAACGGTCATATAATAAGCCTACAGCCACGCTGCAGGATACCCACCACAAGGTATACTCTGCGCGAGGTGGCTGGGATGGCAATTCAACTGGTGACGCCAATCCGACGCAAGCGGGCAACCTGCAAGCGGCTCTTCACCCGCACCGAGCTGGAGCGGATGGAGGATGCCGGCATCTTCCATCCCGATGAGAGGATAGAGCTGATTGGAGGCGAACTGTTCCAGAAGGAGCTGCCCTTGAAAAGCCCACACTCGACAGCGATAAGGCTATGCGAGGCTGCCCTCCGCAATATTTTCACGGAGGGCTACCTTGTGAGCGTGCAGCTACCCTTGACGCTCAGCGAGCGCGACGAGCCAATCCCCGATGTTGCGGTCGTGCCCGGCACCATTCGCGACTATGAGAAGCACCACCCCTCCACCGCGCTGCTGGTGGTGGAGGTCAGCGAGACGACCCTGCGTTTCGACCGACAGGTGAAAGCGAGCCTGTATGCGTGGGCAGGCATCCCCGAATACTGGATTGTGAACCTCGTGGATGGGGTGGTGGAGGTTTATCGCGAGCCAGCCCCGATGCGGCGAACCCCATACGGCTTCGGCTACCTGAAAACGGCGATTTACCGTGTGGGCGACCAGATTGTGCCACTGAGCCTCCCTGACGCATCGCCTATCCCCGTGGAGAATCTGCTCCCCACCCACGAGGGTTGAACAGCAGGAGGAAAGCAGCTTGACCGATAATAATAAAAATAGTGATGATGCGCCGGCTCTGGTTCTGGATGGGGCTGATAATAAGCCTGGGTTGGAGCGCGGAGCTTCAGCCAGCGAATCTGTGCGTGCGCGGCGAGATGCTTGCGCTGGAACCTGCCCCTCGGTGGGATGGGCAAGAGCTATGGTTGCCCCTGATGCACCTGCAGTCCGTGGGGATTAATCTGGCGGAATTGCCTGTGCCCATCGAGACCAAATCGTGGGAGCCGCCGACCCATCACACGGTGGCACTGCCCTGCATTCCGCTGCGCGCCCTCATCCGCACGATGGGCGGCTACACGCGCTGGGATGCCGAGAGCCGTACCCTCACCGTGCTGGCAGACCTGCAAGCTGTGCATCTGAGCGCCGACTCGGACGGTGTTACCGTCCAGACCAGCCTGCCCGTGAAATGGCAAAGCTTCACTTTGACCGACCCACCACGCGTGGTCATCGATCTCATCGGCTGCCGTATCCCCGATAGACCGCCCGCGCCCGAAGGGGAACACCCACGCGTGAAGGCGGTGCGCATCGGGCAATTCGACCCGCAGACCACTCGCATCGTGCTGGAGACCGATGCGCCGCTGACGCTTCGGCAAGCAGGCACAGCAGCCCAGTGGACGCTGGTGCTGCGCAATCAAGGCGTGGCACAGCAACCTGCGGTCGCCGCGCCACCGGCGGAACCGTCCACGAGCGAGTTTGAGCTGCCCGTGCTGGAACGCACCGCGGACGGCGCCCGCCTGCGCCTGCCTATCCCGGAGGGGGTGCGCCCACGCCTGATGTTCCTGGAGAACCCGTTGCGCATCGTGTTGGATGTGCCCGGCAGCCTGCAGCAGGAGAAGGAGCTATCGATTCTCGACGAGGGCTTGTTGGTGCGTGCCCTTCGCGCGGCGCCCCTTGAGGCCGGCATGGTGCGACTGGTGTTGGAACTCTCGCGGGCAGTCGGCGCCAATTTGATGATGGGCAAAGGGCAGCTAACTGTCAACCTACGACTGCCTCGCGGCGCTGGCGGAACCCTGCGCCAAAAAATTATCGTGATCGACCCCGGACACGGGGGCAATCAAGCCGGCGCGCGATTCCGCGAGGGGAATCGCATCGTCTATGAGAAAGACATCACCCTCGCCATAGGTTTGAAAGTGGCGGAGCGGTTGGCGAAGCTGGGCGCCAGTGTGATAATGACCCGTGCTGAGGATGCCTCTATCGGGCTGTATGAGCGTACCGCGATGGCGAATCAGGCGGGGGCGCACTTCTTTATCAGCATCCACTGCGATTCGAACCCACGCCCGAACTCCGCCTCCGGCACCACGATTTACTATCATCGAGATGACGCCGACAGCCGCGCGCTGGGACAAGCTATCTTGAATGAGATTGTCAAGGTCAGCGGGTTGCCTTCCAAGGGCGTGCGTTCCGACACGATGCTCTATCAGAGTGGGCTGGCTGTGCTGCGCACCAGCCAGATGCCCGCGGTGCTGATCGAGGTGGGCTATCTGAACCACTACCGCGACCGCCAGAAACTGCTCGACCCACAGTTCCAAGATGCCGTTGCGGCAGCTATCGTGCGCGGGCTGAAAGCCTATGTGGAGGGCGGCTCCGAATCGCGCTGAGCGGCTGCGAAAACCTGGCGCCCCCGGCAGGAATCGAACCTGCGCACCAGGCTCCGGAGGCCTGCGCTCTATCCACTGAGCTACGGGGGCGCACATTAATATATACCCCATGCCGCAAGGTGCAACGCACCCCGGTAAATGCGCCAGCAGCCTACCCAGCGCGTCCTCGAAGCGTATCTGCACCGTCGTCGGGAGCGCACAGCCGCTGACGCGGTCTTAGCGCAGCCCTTGACTCTTCACTCGACTGCAGAGTGTATACTTCACTGTACGATGGCGAGATGGTTGCGAATCGGTGAGATGGCGAAGCAGGCGGGTGTGAAGGTCTCTACCCTGCGCTACTATGACGCCTGCGGGCTTCTTCCGCCTGCTTATCGCGCCGTGTCGGGCTACCGATTCTACACGCCTGACCAGCTGGAACGCCTTCAGTTTATTCTGGGGGCGAAGCGCCTGGGGTTGAGCTTGCGCCAAATTAGGCAGGTGCTTCAGATTAGCGATGCGGGGGGCTGCCCGTGTGAGCGGGTTGCGCCCCTGTTTCGTCGGCTGGTGGCGCGGCTCGACGAACGGATTGCCCAGCTACAGGCGCGGCGCGACGCACTGGAACACGCGCTGACGCATGTCCCATCGGCGCACCCGTCATCTCCTTGCAAGCTGGTGACCCTCGCCATAGACTATCAACGGAGGTGTAAAACGATGGCACGACTCATCGAGGTGTTCACGGCAGGCTGTCCGTTGTGCGACGAGGCGGTTCAGCGGGTAAAGCAGGCGGTTGCCCAGTGCGGCTGCACGGTCGTCACCCGCACGCCCGACAGCCCCGAAGCACAACAGTACAGCATTCGGGCAGTGCCTGCGATTGTGGTGGACGGGCAGCTCCTTTTCGTAGGGGTTCCCACGCAAGAGCAAGCAAATGCCCTGCTGAGTCGCTAAAACACACGGGGTAGGGGCATTAGCCCCTGCCCCTGAAGTCTGCCACTTCGAGCAGGCGTGAACACTGTGGGAAGTTAAAATGGCAGACTTCAGAAGGCACCTGACTCGCAGTAAGGGTGTGGTCCCCGCACCCTGATTTTCAACCCCCTCCATGCACCTTCGTCAAACCATTTCCCCTCCCTATGATGTGCTGCACGGGGGTAAAATCCTGCCGGCGATGGAAGCGATTATCGCACTGATTACGCTTACAGCGTTGGAGATTGTGCTGGGCATCGATAATGGGCATCGATAACATCGTGTTCATCTCCATTTTGTCGGACAAGCTGCCGCCAGAACAGCGTGTGAAGGCGCGGTTCGTCGGGCTGGGGCTGGCACTGGTGATGCGGGTGCTGTTCTTGTTCTCGCTCACCTGGCTGATGAAGCTGGAGCAGCCGCTCTTCACTATCGCTGGGAACGCCTTCTCGGGGCGCGACCTGGTGCTGATTGGAGGTGGGCTGTTCCTGATGGGCAAAGCGACCTTCGAGATTCATCACAAGCTGGAGGTCGCATCGAAGCCCACGCTGAAGCGGGTCTCCCTCTCTTTCTGGTTGGCTGTGGTGCAGATTATGCTCATCGATCTGGTCTTCGCGGTCGATTCGGTCATCACGGCGGTGGGGATGGCACGCCAGCTGTGGGTGATGGTGACGGCGGTCGTGCTGGCGATTTTCTTCATGCTGGCGTTTGTGGGGGCGGTGAGCCGTCTCATCGATATGCACCCGTCGCTGAAGGTGTTGGCGCTGGCGTTTCTGCTGCTGATAGGGTTCAACCTGCTGGGCGAAGGCTTCGGCTATCACATCCCGAAAGGCTACACCTACTTCGCGATGGCGTTCTCGCTGGGCGTGGAGGTACTCAACATTCGGCTCGGCACGCGACAGCCCGCTTCCCATCGATGAACCCAAGAGGGGTATAATGATTGTGAAAATGGGCACAAAGCCGTTTGGGGAACAGCCATCGAGCGGGCGTATGCACCAAGGGCTGCCGACAGAGGAGCGGCTGGACCGATTTGTGCGCCAGATGTTCGCTCGTATCGCGCCGCGCTACGATGCGCTCAACACCATTCTGAGCTTTGCGCTGCACCATCGTTGGCGGCAAGTCGTGGTGCGGATGCTGGAGCTGAAGCCCTCTGCGCGTGTGCTGGACCTCTGCACGGGCACAGGCGACTTGGCGATTCAGATCGCACGCCATATTGGTCCAGCGGGCGAGGTGGTCGCGCTCGATTTTTGCGAGCCGATGTTGCAACTGGCACGCCAAAAAGCATCCCGGCACGGGCTGAACCACATCCGCTATGTGCAGGCGGATGCGCTCCATCTGCCGTTTGCAGCGCACACCTTCGATGCCGTGACGATTGCCTTCGGGCTGCGCAACCTGATCGATAAACAGCGGGCGCTGCACGAGATGGCACGGGTGCTGAAACCGGGTGGGCGTGTGGCGGTGCTGGAACTGACCCGCCCACTCAACGCGCCCACACGCCAGCTGTATGACCTATACACCCTCTATCTGATGCCGCGTATCGGCAAATGGCTCAGTGATGGCGAAGCGTATTACTACCTGCCCGTCTCCATCCAGCATTACGAGGATCGGGCAACCATCGCTGAGTATATGTACCAAGCGGGCTTTACGCAGGTCTGCTATCGCGACCTAACTTTGGGCGTGGCATGTGTGCATATTGGGGTCAAACGATGAGTGTAATCGATACAATTCAGCAACAGGCGTTGACAGTACCCGGAATGCTTGCACCCATCCGCTTGGAGTTGGAGGCGGTGGAAGCCTTCTTGCAATCCCAAGCGGAGACAGGCATTCCCCAGTTCAGCGAGTTGACACGCCACCTGCTCTCTGCTGGAGGCAAGCGGTTGCGCCCCGCACTGGTCATCCTCAGCGCGTATGCGGCGGAACCGGACACCACTTCGCACCTTGCAACGGATGGGGCAGGCTCGCAGGCGTTAGCCCGCTTGGTGACCATCGCCGCTTGTATGGAGATGATTCACATGGCGACCCTCATCCATGACGATGTGATTGACCAGACCTTTTTGCGGCGGGGCAAGCCCACGGCAAACGCCCTGTATGGCAACTTGGCGACGGTGCTATCGGGCGACTATATTCTGGCACGCGCCTTGCGCTACCTTGCCATGGACGGCGACCTGCGCATCATTCAGCAGGTGGCGCAGGTCACGACGGCAATGAGTGAAGGGGAGGTGCAGGAGGTCTTTCTGCGTCGACAACTCACACTCAGCGAGCAGGAATACCTGGAGATTGTGCGACGCAAGACGGCAGAATTTCTGGCGGGCTGCTGCCGCGTGGGGGGCTATCTGGCAAATGCGACGGTGTCCTACCTGGATGCCCTCGAGGCATTTGGGCGCTACCTGGGCATAGCGTTCCAAATTGTGGATGACCTGCTCGATTATGTCGGCGACCCCCATGAGATGGGCAAGCCCATCGGCACCGATTTCCGCGAGGGCTGTGCCACCCTCCCGCTTATCCATTTCTACACCCATGCACCTGACCCACTTCGCCACGCGCTGGAGCAGGAATTCGGCACCCCCATAGAGCCGGAGCGATTCGCCTACTATAGAGAACAAATGCGCCTTGTCGGCAGTCTAAGATATGCAGAGGAGGTTGCCGAGTGCTATCGTCAAAAGGCGATGGAGGCGTTGCAGATACTTGCACCCTCCCCGGCACGGCAGATGCTGGAGGAGGTGGCTCGATTCATAACGGAGCGCAAATATTGATGCATGGGCGCGTGCAGAAGCAGGTGTCGGGTTTAGCAAGGCGATTTCGGGCGTTCATCTTTGACCTGGACGGCGTTGTCTATCGGGGCAGCCAGCCGCTTCCGCATGCCGTCGAGACACTCAATCTGCTATTAGCTGAGGGGCGTGAGCTGTTTTTCGTGACCAACAACTCCGGTGCCACGCGCGAGCAGTATGCCGAGCGTCTCCAGCAGATGGGCATTCCCGCTTCGGCTGACCACATTCTCACCTCGGGCTGGGCAACGGCGCATTATCTGCGGCAGCACATGCCCAAAGCTCGGCTCTTTGTCGTGGGCGAGCCGGGACTGAAGGAGGAGCTGCAGCGCGCGGGCTTCCACCTTCTGCAGGACCCCGAAAGCCAGCAACCCGATGCCGTCGTGGTGGGCATCGACCGGGAATTTACCTATCAGCGTCTGGCACAGGCGCAATATGCCATCCTGAAGGGGGCACAGTTCATCGCCACGAACACCGACCCCACCTATCCTGCCGAAGACCGCCTGTTGCCCGGTGCCGGTAGTCTTGTGGCTGCCATTCGCACGGCAACAGGCAAGCAGCCCCTTGTGATGGGCAAGCCGAATCCGCGCATCTTGCTGCCGTTGCTGGACGAGCATCGTATCGCATTGGACACCACCTTGATTGTGGGCGACCGGCTGGAGACCGATATCGCTTTGGCACATGCGTTGCACATGCCCAGCGCGCTGGTGCTTACGGGCGTCACCCAACGCGCCGATCTCGAAAAGGCTCCGCTCGACCTATTGCCCCACTGGGTGCTGGAGAATTTGGGCGACTTGCTGGGCGATCCGGTGGAACTGCTCTTGATTCGCACCGAGTGACGCGGGTATAATATTAAGCACAACGACGGTGGGGCGGTAGCTCAGCTGGGAGAGCGCTAGAATCGCACTCTAGAGGTCGGGGGTTCGAATCCCCTCCGCTCCACCATTATTTTGTTGTGAGACAGGTCTTCTATCGCCTTGTATTCCGAGCCATCGTCTTTATCAGTTCGCTGAATTCGGGGAAGCGTTTCACCCGCTCGCGCCATAGGACTTGTGAATCTTCGCGGTTTCCCCCTTGCCGGTATACAGCGATTGTGCAGGGTGTTCAGCGGGCTATGTGGCTAATGTGCCTGCGTCGAGAAACACAATATGGAGCGGGCAGCGGGAATCGAACCCGCACCGCCAGCTTGGAAGGCTGGAGCTCTACCATTGAGCTATGCCCGCTCTGCCTTAATATATACCCTATCATGCCCATGGGCATGATACCCAATCGCCCCGTCTGTCCCCTTCACTCAGACCCGACGCACCACCTCGCAACACACCCACCCCAAAAACCACCGTTCCCCCTCGGTATTTAGCTGGGTACACTTATAAACGCTATGGGGAGCTTCTTGCGGCGCAATCGGATTGTCTATGCGGAGAATCTGCGCTATATGCGCACGCTGCCCGATGCGCAGTTCCGCCTGATTTACATCGATCCGCCCTTCAACACGGGCAAGGTGCAGCAACGCACGCGCCTGCGCGCTATCGCCAGCGAGAACGGCACGCGCATCGGCTTCGGCAATCGCCGCTATCAAGTGGAGGTCTCCGCATCGCCTGCTTATCACGACGCCTTTGACAACTATCTGGAGTTTCTGCAACCACGCCTGCAAGAAGCCTACCGACTTCTGACGCCCGATGGGTCGCTGTTTGTGCATCTGGACTATCGCGAGGTTCACTATGTGAAGGTCTTGCTGGACGCCATCTTCGGGCGTGAGTGCTTCATGAATGAGATTATCTGGGCATACGACTATGGTGGTCGGAGCAAGCGTCGCTGGCCCACCAAGCATGACAATATTCTCTGGTATGTCAAGGACCCCGAGAACTATGTGTTCAATTATGATGAGGTTGATCGCATCCCCTATATGGCGCCTGGGCTGGTGGGGGAAGAGAAGGCACGCCTGGGCAAGACCCCAACCGATGTGTGGTGGATTACGATTGTGCCCACTAATAGCAAGGAGAAAACGGGCTACCCGACGCAGAAGCCGTTGAAGCTGCTGGAGCGGATTGTACGGGTGCATACCCAGCCAGGCGACTGGGTGCTGGACTTTTTTGCAGGGAGCGGCACGACAGGCGACGCAGCCGCACGCCTGGGGCGGCACTTCGTGCTAATAGATAATAACCCCGATGCCATTCGGATTATGATCCAACGGCTCGCATTCGCTCAACCAGAACTGGTGGGCGTATAGCAACCTCCGAGGCTTCGTATGGAATATTAATAAGATGGGAACCCCCTGTGTGGGGGCATCGTCCCATTTTATATGGGACAGATGCCCGCAGGAGGACGGAGGCGAGGTCGGTCATGATGGTGTCGAAGGATCATCCGTTGGCGCAACTGTTTCGGACTTTGGTGGAGCGGGCGTTTGTGCTGTCGCTCCGCTGGGATGACCCACAGGTAGTGGATTATCTCAGCGACCTGTTGCTGAAGTTTGTGCATATGCGCGAGCTATATAAGTTGCGCGATCTGCGGGGTCGCCCGCTGGAAGAGGTCGCCGACATGCTCTACTATGCCGATGTGCGGCTGGGCGCGCAGTCGTTCTATCAGGAGCGCGAGGTGCATCGGCATATCGGGGACTACACCCTCTTTTGGACAGGTGTCTACCCGGAGGCACTGCCGCGCCTGCGCGCACAATCACGCAAAGACCATCTGATCGACTATGTGAAGCAGGGCAAGCAATCCTATTACATCGTGTCGCTGTTCGATATCGGCGAATGGCGCGAGGAGGCGCCCCTGTTCCGCAAGCTCTCGGAACAGTTCGAAGTGTGCATGCAGGGGCTATACAATGTGCGCCAACAGTGGGAACGGATGGCAGCCGAGAGCTTCCGTCGCTTCCGTTCCGACATCGAGCGCGAGTTGTGGCGATGACAATCCCTACTCGCTCTCCGCACGGGTGGGGCGGGTGGTTTCGGTGCGGTGCCAGCGCACATCGGCGACGCCTGCCCGATGATTGGCGACCCGCGCCATCACAAACAGCAAATCGCCCAGCCGATTGAGATACTTCAGAATGGCGCCGTTGACGGTGCTGTGGTGGCTGAGTGTGACCACCCGCCGCTCGGCGCGTCGGCAGATGGTGCGTGCCAAGTGGAGGGCAGCCGCTGCCGTCGTACCACCGGGCAGAATGAACTGGCGCAAAGGCTCCAACTCCGTCTCCAGTTGATCGATGGCGGCTTCCAAGGCTTCCACTTCCGCCTCACCTACCGAGGCGAACTGTGCGGCTCGCTCCGGTGGCGATGCCAACTCCGCGCCGATACTGAACAGCTGGCTCTGGATGCGCTCCAGCCATTGCGTAAGGTCGTCCGCCTCCAGCAGGCTGCGGCATAAGCCCAGCGCAGCGTTCAGCTCGTCGAGTGTGCCATAGGCTTCGACTCGCACATCATCCTTTGGCACGCGCTGTCCGCCAATCAGCCCTGTTTCGCCTGTATCACCTGTGCGCGTATAAATCCGCATGGCAGGAGTCTACCCGCCTCAACATGCGATGAGTCCGGGGGCTGACGGGGCAATCGGAATAATCTGGTCGGCTACTTCGCGCAGGGCATTCAGGGTACGCTCCGGCTGGAGCGTCAGCACGATGATGGTACCACCTGCTCCACCTGCGCCTGCCAGCTTCGCGCCCAGTGCGTCGTTCTCCATCGCCACTTGCACCAGGGCATCGAGCGCCTCGCCGCTACCACCCAGCTCTCGGATGAGGGCATAGTTCTCATTCATGAGGCTTGCCAGCCGTCGCCAATCGCTCTCCAGCAAGGCGCTTTTCGCCTCGCGTGCCAGCCTGCCGATACGCGCCATACCCTCTCGCACCGCTGGCTCACCCTCTTCCCAACGGGAGCGCAGCGAGCGATGTACCGTACCTGAAAATCGTTGCCCGCCCGTGGTCGCCAGCCACAGCGGGAGCGACATCCCGCGAAGATACCCTCCTAACGGTTCCACCGTCGCCAACGGCTCATGCGCATCGCGCCCCAATCCCTCCTTATCCCGAAATTCCATCGCATTAATGCCGCCGAACACCGCCATATAGAAATCTTGGTAGCCGCAGGCGACTTGCATCTGGTGCGCCTCAATCTGGCGCACCTGCTCCGCCAACTGATAGGGGTTGGGGAGTGAACCCTGATAATGCAGCAGGCATGCGACGATGGTGGTCAGCAGCGCGGAAGAGCCTGCCAGCCCCGATTGCACCGGGATGTCGCTCTCGATGCGCAAGGTGAAGGGGGCACGCTCGACGGAATAGCCCAGTGCCACGAGCGCCGCCCGACAGAGATCGAACTCATCGCCCTGCAACGCCAGCGTGTCGGGGCGAACGGTGCGGGCAGCTGACTGGAAGGTCAGGCGGTCAGCAGGCTCCAGTGTGCATCGCGCCCGAAGCGGAACCGCGCAGGCAATCACACTGCCTCCGTACATATCGCTGGGATTGCCGATGATACCCGCCCTGCCCGGCGCCGAATAGCGTATCGCCTCCATACGCCCTCACGATTCACCACGACAAGCCGCCTTCCTGCAGGTAGAATCTTGCCAGTGGTGAAGGACGATGGCAAGCCATAAGACAGAAGAGATTATGGGGCATCTGCGAACGACTGTGCAGATTGAGCCGGGTGAGCGCGTCGCGCTGTGCCGCTGCTTCCGCTCGAAAAATTTCCCCTTCTGCGACGGCACGCATAAGCAGCATCCCGACAACAAGGGACCGGTGATCGTGGAAGCGCTGGAAGCCGCCTTTAGCGAGCTGGAGGAAGCGAGTGGGTGATGGCAGCGTATGAGTACCGACCTCATTTTGGGGCACTATCGCATTATCCGCGAGATTGCCCGCAGTAATGATGTGGTGTATGAGGCGCTCGATACGCGCATCAATCGTCGGGTCGCCATCAAGGAGATGCTGCTCCCGGCGGGCGCCACCGAGAGCGTGCGCCAAGACCGCATTCGCCGTTTCATGCGGGAGGCGCGCGCCGCCGGTTCGCTTGCCCATCCCAACATCGTGACGATTTACGAGACCGAAGAGGAAAACGGGCGCTACTTTATCGTGATGGAGTATCTGGAGGGCGAGAATCTGCGGCAGCGATTAGACCGCGAGGGCGCTCTCCCCGTTGAAGAGGCTTGCCGCATCATCATGCAGGTTTTGGATGGCTTGAGCCACGCCCATGCCAAAGGGGTCATCCATCGCGACATCAAGCCCGAAAATATCCACCTGTTGCCCGATGGGCGTGTGGTGCTGACCGATTTCGGCATCGCCCGCCTGAAGTTCGAGCCGAACATCACGATGGATGGGCAAATCTTCGGCACGCCCAGCTACATGTCGCCCGAACAGGTGATGGGACAGGAGATCGACGAGCGTTCCGACCTCTTCTCGGTGGGGGTAGTCCTCTACGAGATGGTCGCCGGCTTTAAGCCCTTCACAGGCGACTCGGTGGTGAGCATCACCTACAATATTTTGAACACGGAGCCGCCTGCGCCGCCCGGCGTGCCCTATGCAATTGAGTGGGTCATCCGCCGTGCCTTGCAAAAAAGCCCTGCGAACCGCTTCCAGAGCGCCGAGGAGATGAAAAAGGCGGTTCAGAATGCATTGGAGAGCCTCAAGATGCCGCCCGTGCTGGCAACGCCGATGGCACCCCCCAGCCCAGCCAGTGGCACAGTCCCGACTGGTCTAATCGGTCCGACGATTTCTGGGGGGGCGGCGGGAGTCGCCATGCCAGCGCCCGCTGCCCCGCCCCCCGCAACCTACATCCCCCCTCCACCTCCGCCCCGCCCGCTACTCTCGCCCGCTGCACGGCACTTCTGGGGCACTTTCCTCGCCGTGATGCTCATCGGCGGCGCCATCCTGGGGGTGGTGATTATGGGGGTCTACGCCGGGATCCGCGCCTATCAGCAATATGAGCTGCAGCAGCAGGACGAGCGATTGGCGCAGCAATATAAACAAGCCGAGCAGCTCTACAAGCAAGGGCGCTACATGGAAGCCGCTCGCATCTACTACGACCTGCTGCAGCGTGCCCAATCCGAGAAGTGGCGCGATGAGTTCCGCCACAACCTCGCCAGCTCCCTCACCATGTACGGTAACCAGCTCCTGCGATCAGGACGCTATGCCGAAGCCGGACAGGTCTATTCCGAATCGCTCCAATATAAGCCGTTGCCAGCGACCTATGTCGGGCTGGCACAAGTGGAATACGCGCTGGGCAATTATGAGGGGGCGATCAATCACTACCTGAACGCGGCACGCCAAGCGAGTGCGCGTGAGGCTGTCGAATACAGGCGTAAGGCGGCGCGAATCTTGCTCTGGCTGGGCGAGCAGGCATATAGTCGGGGTGAGCGCATCGAGGCGCTAAGTAAATGGCAGCAGGTGATGGAGATTGCTCCCGGCACCGAAGAGGCACGCGAAGCACGCCAACGATTCGAACAAGTGCTGGAAGAACCCCTCCGCCGCTAAATCCACCCTTACCCCGTTCGCAGGGGTGGAGGTGCGGCGCTCTGGCGGATGACCAGCTCACCCCGCAGCAGACAATTGCCCCGCTTCACCTCACCACTGGTTATCTGCTCAAGCAACGCCTGCGCCGCATGGTAGCCAATCTCATGGATAGGATTGCGAACGGTGGTCAAGGGTGGATTGGCTAACGCCGCCAGCGGAATGTCATCGAAGCCAACCACCGAGAGCTGCTCCGGCACGCGCACGCCGCGCTGACGGCAGACCTCCAACACGCCTAATGCCATCGGGTCGTTACTAACAATAAGGGCGGTCAGGGGTGGATAAACCTGTAGCAGCTGTTCCGCGGCTCGGCGACCACCTTCCTGCGTGTAGAAACCACACGCCAGCCATTCGGGACGAACCTCAATCCCACGCGCCGCCATCGCCTGCCGAAAGGCATACTCTCGCTGCCGCGCACTCCACTGCTCCGCCGGTCCCTGCACAAAACCGATGCGCCGATGCCCCAAATCAACCAGCCAGTTCACCACCTCCGTAATCATGCCGACACTGTCTGAATCGACGCAATAAAAACCCAGCGATTCGGGCAGGGCGCTCCCCACCACCACACAAGGCAAAGCCGTGTGTTCGTGCCATGACAGCAGCGGGCTGTCGATAAGCGGAGCAATCAGAATGGCGCCATCGATAGTGCCGTCATCGATTTGCGCCCAGAGCGTGCGCGGATTCATATCGCGCAGCGTGATAATCTTGATATGATAACCGTGCGGCGTGAAACAGTCGACCACGCCATCCAACACAGCGGTGGCATATTCGTTGCGCGTGAAGAGGGCATGGGGCGGCTCCATGATGATGCCGATGGTCTGGCTGCGTCGGGCAGCGAGGCTGCGGGCAATCCGGTTGGGACGATAGCCCAACTGCCGCGCCACGCGTAGCACGCGCTCCACCGTTTCGGAACTATGGAGAGCGGCTTTACTACCCAAAATGTTAGAGGCAGTGCCAATAGAGACGCCCGCCTCCCGTGCCACCACTGCCAGAGTAGGGCGTGCCCGCCTTTTAACTGCACTCATCGCCTTAATTATACTCACCTTTGGGGTACAATCAGCGACGGTGTGAGGGCGACCAACTGGCTGGAGATTAATCTGGACGCTTTGGCGCGCAACGCACGACGGGTGCAGCAGCTGATTGGCGAGCGGTGCGCCTTATGGGCGGTGGTCAAAGCGGACGCTTACGGGCATGGAGCGGTTCCAGTCGCCCACACACTGCAGCGGATAGGCATCGCGCGGCTCTGCGTGGCATCCATACAAGAGGGTGTCGAGTTGCGCGAGGCGGGCATCACGGTGCCGCTGGTGCTGTTGCTACCGCCCCTTCGCGAAAAGGAATGGGAGGTGGTGCTGCACTATCGGCTGGAGGCGGTGATCGAAGGCGCAAGCGGCTATCACCATGCCCTGCAGGTGGCTACACGCCATGGCACGCGCCTCAACGCCCACCTGGAGATCGATACAGGCATGAGTCGTCTGGGCTGGACGCCGGAGCAGCTGCCCGAGTTGATGCAGCTTTGGCGACCCGATCACCCCATCGACTGGCAAAGCGTCTTCACGCATTTCGCCTGCGCCGATAGTGACCCAGCCTTCACACGCGAGCAACTGAACCGCTTTTTAGGAGCAGTGGAAACCCTGCATCGTATGGGGTTTCCCGATGTGCCGCGGCATGCGGCTGCCAGTGCCGCGCTGCTGACCTTGCCCGAAAGCCGACTGGACGCCGTGCGTTGTGGCTTGCTGCTCTATGGCTTAAATCCCTTGTTCGGCGGCGGGGATCTGCTGCAAGAATCGGCTGAATGGGAGCCTGTTGAACCGGTGTTGAGCTGGCGGGCGCGGGTGCTGTCGGTGCGAACCGTGCCCACTGGGCAGGGCGTAAGCTACGGCTGGCAGTTCCGAGCCGAGCGAACCACCCGTGTCGCGACCATCGGTGTGGGCTATGCCGATGGCTATCCCATTACGCTGAGTGGACGCGCCGAGCTTATCCTCCACGGCAAGCGCGTACCTCAAATCGGACGCATCTGCATGGATATGCTCATGGTCGATGTGACCGAGCTGCCCCAAACACAGCCCGGCGATGTGGCAACGCTTATCGGCGCCGAAGGGAACGAGCAAATCCGCGTGGAGGAACTGGCACAACGCATCAACACCATCCCCCATGAACTCACCTCCCGACTCGGCAAGCGTCCCGCACGCCATTTCGTGACGGAACCCTCAGGGGGAAAAGGGTAAAATGGGGGTTTGCAGATACCGCGCCGAGAGCGTTTTCGAAATCAAAGGGTGAATTTTTCGAGCGAAAAACCGTATAATATCATGTGGAAGCCCTCGCGAGGGACTTCGTACAGCAACTTTGCGCGGCTTAGCACCGTCTAAAGCAATAGGCTCATCGACATGGGCGGAGTCCCTCCGAGACAAGGGATTATAAGTGGCTATAGGGAGGTCTAAGACGATGGCAACCTTTACACCATACGAGGTCAACCTGATTCTGAATAAATTGGCAGGCGAGAAGGCGGAGCGCTTCCAGAAGGAGGTGCTGTATCCGCAGCTGGCACGCGTGATGCGCCTTCGCATCAGCAGTGCCCAAGAGGTGCGTGAGGCGTTGGCAGACGCTTACTACGCCTTTCGCGCGATGCTGGGCTACTACGCGTTCGCCAAGCGCGGCAACGATCGCGAGGAATATTCCAACTTCGCCTTGCAAGCGCTGGAGCGCGCCCTGAAGGGCAAAAAAGAGAACTTCAGCGCGCTGCTCGCCTCCGGCACCGCGCCCCAGCAGCTCTGGGACGCTTTTGTCCAAGTCTGCCAGGAGCATCAGCGCAAGGTCAACGAACAGCTCAACCGGGGGTTAATTGAGGGTTTGGCAGGGTTCGCCACGCGCATCTATCAAGAGGATGAGATCGGCAACATCTGGACGACCATCCATCAGGCGATTGTGCGCAGTGGGCGCGTGGAACCTATCTATCAGCAGATTACGGAGATCAAGGGCATCGGTCCGAAGGTCGGCTCGCTGCTGCTGCGCGATATGGTCGCCCTCTATGACCTGGAATCCCAGATCGACCCAGCCGACTATCACTACCTGCAGCCCGTTGACACCTGGATTCGGCGCATTGGACCGATGCTCACCGAGGAGCTGAACGACGATTCGGCGGACTGGATTATTGCGGGCAAACTCTCCAAGCTCTGTCGGCGCAATCGGGTGAGCGGCGTGCGCTTCAATCAGGGCGTGCAGTATTTGGCGATTGTGGAGCTGCGCCAACTTGAACGGCTCAAGGACTACCTGCGCAAGCTCGCCCAAAGCACACCCACTGTTGGCGCGCCCCCACGCACCAGCACCAGCTTCACTTGGCGACGCTGAAAAAGGCACCCAAGCCGCCGGCTTATTGCACAGGGAACGCCACCACGATTCCCTGGGTGTTGCTGCCGGCGTAAGCCTGCTTCTGGCACACCAGACAGAGGCTGCCCACCGCATCACCTGTGAACGCTATGGCGGGCAGATACTCCGCTTGGGAACCCATCTGCGATTCGGGCACATCATACCGATTGTAAGGGTTCAGAATGGTGACCATCGCCATGCGCGCCTGCGTCGCGCTGCTACCGCTCAGCTCCTGCTGCGCCAACACATAAGCATAGGGCGATTTGCGGTCAGCACGGCGCAGCGTGGCAATCGTCGCGCGCGGAATAGGCTGCCCCGTGAAGAGCTGCTGGGGATAATGGGGGCGTGATGTGCCCGTCGCTCCATGAAAAGCGTAGAGCCAGCCAGAACGGGTCAACAGGAGCACCGAATCGGTGAACACATCATACGCCAGCGGTGAGACCACGCCATCGGGCAGATTCACCAGCCAGTAGGTCGTGCCTTGCGCGCTTGTTATCGCCATCAGACGACTATTGCCTACCTGCACCAGCAGGTATCGTTCGTCGCGCGTGATAACGACGCTCCTCACAGGCTCCGTCCCCACCTGACGCGCCCACCTTATCCCGCCTGTGACCAGATCGAACACCACCACATAGCCGTTGGCAGTGCCCACCACTATCGTGCGGCTGGTCAGCAACGGCGGGCAGGAAACCGCACCAACCGCGCTGCTCGGTCGCCCACTTTGGGTGAGCCAGATGCCAGCCGATGAGAGGGCATGCAGCCGATTATCGCTGCCCACCACATAGAGGCGCGAATTGAACACTACAGGTGGCAGGTCGAGGCGTGGCTGAACCCCGCTGGGAAGGTTCACTTGTTGGGCAGGAACGCTGCTCGTATCACCGCTCAGGATGCGCGCCAAATCCAGCCGAAGCAGTCGCCCATCCGATGTGCCGACGAACCAGCCATTACCCACCACCACGCTGAAACCGCTGGGGATGAAGTTAAGCGTAAGCCCATAGAGTGCCCGATTATTGCTTAGGGTTCCGCCGGGCTGGTCGATGCGGTTGGGCGTGTAGAAGATGCGCGTGCGATTGCTCGAATCGGTGCCCATCCAGAACACCCGCCCTTCATAGAACACCGCCGGCACATTCATCACATAGCCACTGTAGGCGTACCCGCGGCTATGGGGGTTGAGGCTGCGCAGCGCGCCCGCCACATATTCAGCCGTCAGATAACCACCCGAACTCGAGACGGAGCGTGTCGCCACACCCAACCATACACCGTCCGTGGGGGTCGACGAGGAAGGCGGCGTGGCACGCAGCAGATAGGTCATGCCTTCTGCCGGCATCAGCGGGCTGCCTTGACCATTAATTTGCACATCGCCACTGTCCACCACACCGCTGCCGTTGCGGTCCTCAAACAGCATGATTTGCCAAACCTGCGTTTCGGTCAGCTCTTCCTGCCAACCGATGAACTGGGGGCTGTCATAGCCGTTGCCCAGATTCGTCACCCGGAATGCGAACAGCCCACTGCCCGAGCTGATACTCTGTCCCGCAGGTGGCATCGCCTGCATCTGCCAGCGATAAACTTGCCCCACGCGCACCTGTGCCTGTTCCGACATGCTGAGTAGGGTGGTGCCCTGTGAGACGGTGGCTTGCAGCACGAAGGTCGTGCCTGCCCATAGCATCCCGTTTGGGGTGCGGAGAGCGGTGTCGCTCGCATAAAGTGTCCCGCCAATAATCAGACCGAGTGCTACTCCCCAAAGGCGTCGCATGTTGGTCGCTCCCTCCTGTCGGGACTATTCCACAGGAGGGGCAACACGCCACAGGGGAAAATACGGGCAGATGCTACCGAAAAGAGAGAAGGGCGTCGATAGGCAAGCGCGATACAGCTCCGCACACCGCTGAGCCGTCAAGCGGGCAACCCCGCCTCGCGTTGCAGCACGACGCCCCAAACAAGGCAAAAGGGTCTGCACCCTTCCAACCAACCTACAGCAATTTCCGTGCCAAAGTGAGGTATCCACACAGGCGTGCCTGCCTATGGCGACAGAAGGCGCACCTTCACATTCCCTTCCATGGATATGGTGCTACCCCACGGCAAACGCGCCTGGTGAAGCTGACCCTCCACCCGCACTGCCATACCCGTGCTTAAATCCACCCACTGATGCCCCGACAGCATCAGAACGGGGGCTGAGGGGTTCGACACATCCCGCACGGTCACTGCAAGCCGCAGCGTGTCGCGCTTCTGCACCCGTTCCCTGCCCTCGACCCGATACTCCGCCTCCACTGTGGAGCCATCGGGGGCTTTCTGGCGCTCGCTCCATGTGGAGCCAATCTTGACGGGTTCTTTAGGATAACTTGTTTCGACGAACTCCGCCAGTGGACTCGCAACGCGCCCAGAACTCACACGCCGCCCAGTCGGACGGTAGGTCTCGGTTTGCGGAGGCGTATTCGGCAGCGCCATACTGGCACCGTTCACCTTGAGCATCCCGCTCTCCACCTGAGTCCTAATCACGAAGGAGCCGTCTTTCTGCACCTTCAGCACCTTCATGGATAGAAGGAGGGAGAACTGCATCGTTTGACCTTGAGCCGACATGTTCATCTCGTAGGCGTACCGCAGCGTGTCGCCCGGCTTCAGGCGCAAGCGCAGCAGATATTCGCGATGACGCTCCGTCCACCACCAGAAGCCACCCGCCGCTAACCCAGCAAGAATGACCACCAGGAGCAGAATCAGGCCGAATCGTACACCACCATGTTGTCTCATCCTCCACCTCCCCTGTTGGGTGTACTTCGAGATACTTCGCGCTGCTGCTTTGTCCTGCCAAAAGGTATACTCCTTGTCGTGATTCGACAGACCATTCGGGGCTGGATGGAGCGGGCGTTGGAGGCAGCCCAGCAGGCAGGGCAGCTGCCACCCGGTGAAGTTCCCGCTTTCGAGGTGGAAATCCCGCGTAGCGAGCAGTTCGGCGACTATTCGACCAATCTGGCGATGGTGCTGGCGCGGCAGGTGCGTCGCAATCCGCGCGAGGTGGCGGACATTTTGCTGGCACACCTGCCCGAAGAGACCCGCCAGTGGGTCGAACGCGCCGAAATCGCGGGTGCAGGCTTCCTCAATTTCTACCTGAAACCGGGCTGGACGGGCGAGGTGGTGCGGCACATCCTGCAACAGGGCGAGCATTACGGCGAGACCACGCTGGGTGCCGGCAAGCGCGTGCTGATCGAATTCGTGAGCGCGAACCCCACCGGCCCGCTTACACTCGGACACGGACGCAACGCTACCGTGGGCGATACGCTCGCACGCCTGTTCCAAGCGCTCGGCTATCAAGTGGAACGCGAGTTCTACATCAACGATGGGCAAAGCTCCACCCAAATCCGCAACTTCGCGCTCTCCGTCTTGACCCGCTACCAACAGCTGCGCGGCGAACCCGTCGAGATGCCCGAAGACGCCTACCACGGCGACTATGTCATCGAGATTGCCAAATGGATTCGCCAGCAATATGGCGATACGGCTGACCAGGGCGAGCCATCTGCAGTGTTGAAGCGATTCGAACAGTGGGCAACAAGCCAAGTGCTGCAAGAGCAGCAGCGCGACCTAAGCGACTTCCGCGTCCATTTTGACCGCTGGTTCTCCGAGCAGAGCCTCTATGAAACGGGCGCGGTCGAACGCACCCTGCAACGCCTGCGCGAGATGGGCTATGCCTATGAATCGGAAGGCGCGCTCTGGCTGCGCTCCACCGCATTTGGCGACGAAAAGGACCGCGTGCTGGTGCGGGCAAACGGCATGCCTACCTATCTCGCCTCCGATATCGCCTACCACCTCGATAAATACGAGCGGGGCTATGACCTGCTGGTTAACCTCTGGGGTGCAGACCATCACGGCTATGTGGCGCGGATGAAAGCCGCAGTCGCTGCACTCGGCTACAACCCCGACCAGCTGGTCATCCTGATTTATCAATTGGTGAACCTCTTTCGGGGCGCGGAGCCTGTGCGCATGTCTAAGCGCACCGGTGAGCTTATCACCCTGCGCGAGGTGATGGACGAGATTGGCGTCGACGCGCTCCGCTTCTTCTACCTGCTGCGCTCCCACGACAGCACCCTCGATATCGACCTCGAACTGGCGAAGGAGCAATCGGAGAAGAACCCCGTGTTCTATGTGCAATATGCCCACGCCCGAATCTGCAGCATCGAGCGGGTGGCAGCGGAGCAGGGCGTCCCGTTCCCCACGCTGGAGGAGACCGACTTAAGCCTGCTGACCCATCCCGAGGAGGTCGCGCTGGTCAAGCGTTTGGCAGAGTTCCCCGAGGAGGTGCGCTTCGCGGGGCTGCAGTATGCACCCCATCGCCTGACCACCTACGCGCTCGATGTGGCACGCGCCTTCCACAGTTTCTACACTGAGTGCCGCGTGCTAAGCGATGACCCGCACCTGACCAAAGCCCGCTTACTGCTCATTCGGGCAGCCCGCATCGTGCTGCATAACACCCTCGCTCTGATGGGCGTCTCCGCGCCTGAGCGTATGGAGCCGCGCGAAACAGGTTGAACACGCCGATGTTGGCGCCCCAATCGGAGGTGGCGTCCTAAAACTGCACGCGCAAGGTGGTGGCGGCGACCCCAGCGCGGTTCGCCATCTCCGGTCCACCCTGGAGCTGGGCAACACCCTTGCCATTCGCATCGATAATCTGATAGAGGATGCCCAGCGAAGCGTTCTCACCCAAATTGTAGCGGAGCTGGAGTGTGAAGTAGTTCCATGTGGGGTTGCCGCGTGCGCCTGCAAACACGAAACTGCGAATCCGCCACGCGACATTTTCATACGCCACCTGCAGCTGCCAACGCGGGTGCAGTTGATAGGTCGCTTCCAGCAGATAGCGGTGGAGCCTGTCGTTGCCCTGATAGCCACGCTGGGGGAACGGAATCTTGCCGCTGCCCGTGTAGAAATCGGCGGTGAGCGTCCCGTGCAAACGCTCGGTCGCCCGGTAGCGCACGACAAAGTAGCTGCCCTTAATGTCGGACGGGTTATAGAGATAGCCGATGCGACCCCAGTTGCCCGGCGCAATAAAGAAGGGCTGAATCTCGCGGTAGCCCAACCGCCCGCTTAGACGCTCGCTGAAATCGTAGTCGACATAGACATCGGTCGCCACATTATTGCGGGAGACGCGCCGACCGTCACCCTGATAGACGATGCTCTGGGTGTAGTCCAGCCCGAAACGGAAACCGCTCCATCGTCCGCGCACATCCAGCCCCAGCACATCCACGCGATCGGCAGGCTGCGTCGGGTTATTGAGGTGTTGGAAGGTGCGTCCTCTGCCCACGCCCGCGGCGAAAAGGGTCAAGCCCACATCCACAAGGTTCTCTTCGCCGCGCACCGCTTCATACTCCACGCGCAGCCCACCCAGCTGGTCTGCTGGAGCGGAAACGGAAGCGTTGTGGTTCGCAAAAAAGATTTGGGACGCGCTCGCTAATGCCGACCGACGCTGATGCACACTCGCCAGAAAGAGGTGCAGACGGTATCGGGAACCACCCGTGCTGAAAAGACCGCCATCGACGCGAAATGCGCCGTCCCGGTAGCGCGGAAAATCGAGATAATAATCGGGCTCGATGCGCTGGAGGGTATAGGGCGTGAATCGGAGCGGGATTCGCCCGATGGTGAGCGCATACTCCCGACCAAAAAGCGGGAGGCTGGTCTGGATATAGGCTTCCCAAATCACGAGATCGGTATTGCCTTGCGTGAAGGTCGCCACGGGCGCGTGAAAGGCATCGGCGTTGCGCGTCGGACTGCGCAGATAGGGGAGATAGTTGCCGATAATCAGCGTTGCCCTGCCTGCCACATTCTCGTTTGCACGCCCCTGCACCGTCAGTCCCAGCTCATGCACCACCACATTGCTTTGCAGGAACCTGCCTGAGGGGTCGATGGGGTTGCCGTTGAGGGTGAACGCGCTCCGCTTGTCGAAGCTGTGGGTGGAGTAGCCGCCGAAGGTCAAATCGCCTTGCCAGCTAAAGCGTGCCGTAATCTGTTCGAACCGCTGCTGCAGTGCTTGCAATTCCTCTTTGAGCGTGCCAATCTGGATAGCCCGTTGGTCGATCTCGTCACGCAGCGATTGTGCCAGTCGTTCCAACGCTTGCACCGCCTCGCTCAATTGTTTGAGTTCCTGCACCTCGGCTTGCAATTGGGTCAGGCGGCGCACCAACGGGCTTTCGGTCGGCGTTTCCGCCGGTTCGCTGATGGGGCGCACCGTCTCGAGACGACGCTGGAGGTTGCGCAGGCGCTCGTCAATCAGGCGATAGGCGCGCGCTATCGCCTGAGCGAACTCGGCACGGGTCAAGGCTTTATTCGGGCGAAGGGAGCCATCGGGATAGCCCTCCAGAATGCCCAGCCGCTGAAGCTGTTCAAACGCTTCGTATGCCCAATGCTGACGCGGGTCTTCGTCCATACGCTGAGCGAAGCCAAGCGATAGGCTTAGCGATAGTCCGCACAAAAACAGCCATCCTCTTCTCATCGTTCTCCTCCATGAGTGCGAACCATGATACCCTAAAAAAGCAAGCCCCTGAGCGTTGCGAACCCAGGGGCTTGAGGTAAAGGGTCGTGAGGGGCGCATGGTTGTGCGCCCCTATGACGATGCGCGTCGTTAGAACTTGATGCTGAGCGTGGTGGCTGCCACGCCGCCGCGGTTCTTGCCAGCATTCGGCGCGCCCAGTGCCGCCACACCCTTGGAGTCGGCATCGATAATCTGGTAGAGCACATTCAGGCTGGCGTTCTCACCCAGATTGTAGCCGACACCCAGCGTGATATAGTTCCAGGTGGGGTTCGTGGTGGGCGAGCCGAAAGTGGCGCTGCGCGGTCGCCAGAAGGCGCCCTCGTAGTTGAACGAGAGGTTCCAGC
>Ga0079995_1050276_pt2 | contig 35849 bp, 35 predicted proteins | sample FaiFalFF_MnMetaG_2_FD_69198 | JGI IMG/M metagenome (GOLD analysis project Ga0079995, IMG submission 69198) | Freshwater microbial communities from Yellowstone National Park, Wyoming, USA - Fairy Falls C (FF_Mn_C) (SPADES assembly) (version 4) | ecosystem: Environmental > Aquatic > Freshwater >...
CGGCTCGCCCACACTCAATCGGGAGGGGGAGGTGCTGGGGTACATGTGGAACGTCTATCCCGACGCGGAGGAGAATCAGCGGGCGGTCATCTTCCAGGGTGGGACGATTCACGTTCAGATCGAGCCTGTGCTGAAGAGGCTTCAGTTAATTAATTGATCTCTGTCAAGCAATAGGCGATCACCGCTCGGCGTAGAGCTTGCCCGCTAGGAAGTCTAGTGTCAGGCGACGGAAGCCCTGACTTTGGAAAAGACCACTCCTTTACAGCTGCTGGCGCTTCGCGTGGTATATTATGCATGTGTAACGCCGCATTAGGGAAGCAGCTTCCCCACGCCGATGCGCTCGCGCGCCTCTTCAAGGGTCTTTCGCGCCACGGCACGCGCCCTCTTCGCCCCCTCGTGCAAGATCTCGCGCACCTCCGGCTCTTTGAGCTGCGCCCGCCGCGCCCGAATGGGCTCCAACGCCTTGATTAAATAGTCCGCAACCGCTCGCTTGAGCGGCTCGTACTTGAGCGTGCCCTTGGCATAGTCTGCCTCAAACTGATCGTAGATCTCTTGGGGCGCCGTCAGCTTCAGCAATAAGAAGAGATTGGCCACCCCAGGGCTTTTCTCTGGAGTTCGCGGGCCGATATCTGTCACGGCGGTTTTGATCTTCTCGCGGATGGACTCCTCCGGCTCGGTAAGCGCAATATAGTGCTTAGGCCCAAGGGACTTGCTCATCTTGCGCGTGGGATCGGCCGGGGACATCACGCGCGGGGCTTCGGTGAGCAGCGCCTCCGGCTCTGGGAAGGTCTCGCCAAAGCGAAAGTTGAATCGTCTCGCGATGCGGCGCGCCAGCTCAATGTGCTGCAATTGATCCTCGCCCACGGGCACCTTCGAAGCTTTATAGATGAGAATATCCGCGGCTTGCAAGACGGGGTACGTGAACAGCCCGCAGCTCACAAATTCTTGGGTCTCCCCTTTCTCTTTAAATTGCGTCATCCTTTGCAGATCCCCATAGGAGGTGACGGCGCTTAGAATCCAGCTCAGCTCCGTGTGTTCTGGGACCTGCGACTGCACAAAGAGCGTGCACTTCTGTGGATCGAGCCCGCAGGCGAGCAAGTCCATCGCCATCTCAATTGTATTTTTTCTGAGCTCTTGGGGGTCGTGCTCGACCGTGATCGCGTGGTAATCTACGATCGAGTAGAAGCACTCGTACTGGTCTTGGAGGGCGACGTAATTTTTGACCGCGCCGAAGTAATTCCCAATATGGAGGGCGCCTGTGGGTTGGATGCCGGAGAGGACAACAGATTTGGGGGCCATAGAAGCTACGCTAGAGGAGCCAAAGCCGATCACCGACGAGTTTCTGGGTCATCGTCCATCACCTTCTCTCAGAGTGAGTGTGCTGATTATAGACAGGGCGCGAGGGGTTGTCAAGAGCATAGCTGCCAGTCAATCACCCTCGAATGCGTAAACGACCGCGCTGGTAGACAGTAAATCGGCCCGAGAGCTGCTCCTCTGCCACAAGTTCGGCGGCATAAGCTAAAGCCGCGCGGATGTCTTCCAGTTCCAGTTCGGGATAGTCCACAAGCAAATCCTCAGCGGGCACACCCGCAGCCAAAGCCCTGAGAATCTGCTCGACGCTGATGCGTAGGCCGCGAATCGTTGGCTTGCCTACGAGCACGTTGGGATCAACAGTGATGCGATTGAGCAAATCCTTCTCCATCGCCCTCATGAACAAATTATATGGGTAAATTGTGCTTCTTGCAAAGCTGTTCAGCCCCCGCGCCACCGGCTCAACTTTTTTCAAGGCAAGGGCCAATTGCTCAAAACTCGCCCTTCCGCTATAATCCAGCGAGCATGGCTATCCTCATCCGAGACTGCACAGCTATTACTATGGGCGATCCCCTGGTGCGCCGGGGCGTCTCCATCGCCATCGAAGACGGAAAGATCTCAAAGATCAGCGAGAACCCACAAGACTTCGAGGGCACGCACTTTGACACCGTGCTTGACGGGAAGAATAAGCTCGTACTCCCTGGCTTCGTCAACGCCCACACGCACCTGGCAATGGTCTTGCTCCGGGGATACTCCGACGACAGAAACCTCCAAGAGTGGCTCGAACAAGAGATCTGGCCCGCTGAGAGAAAGCTCACCGAAGACGACGTCTACTGGGCATCACTGCTGGGAATCGCCGAGATGATTCGCTCCGGTACGACGACCTTCTGCGATATGTATTTCTTCATGGACGCCGTGGCCCAAGCTGTGAAAGAGTCGGGGCTGCGCGCCGTGCTCTCCTACGGGATCATCGCTCCCCAGCCGGGGGAGAAAGCCCACAAAGAGCTCTCTGTCACCGAGAAATTTCTCAGAGCTTGGCACAACAGCGCCGAGGGGCGCATTCGCGTTGCCGTCGGCCCCCATGCCCCGTATACGTGTTGTGACGAAGTCTGGCGGGATGCACGCGCCCTCGCTTTGCAGTATAATACGATCATTCACACGCACCTGCAGGAGACTTTAGCAGAGGTGAACGAGTCTTTCCGTCTGTATCAGAAGAGCCCCACCGAGCGCCTGGAAGCGCTGGGGGTCTTTGAGGCTCCCACGGTCGCGGCGCATGGGGTGCATCTGCGCGATAGCGACGTCGCGATTTTAGTGCGGCGCGGTGTGGGGCTTGCTCACTGCCCCACGAGCAATCTAAAATTGGGCTCAGGGATCGCCCCCGTGAAGAGATACAAACAGATGGGGTTGCGCGTGGGGATCGGCACCGACGGCGCAGCATCGAATAATAATTTAGATATGCTCGAAGAGCTGAGATTAGCGGCGCTGCTTGCAAAGCGCGACGACCCCACGGCGCTGCCCGCCGCGGAAGCGCTTCAGATGGCTACACGGGCCGGGGCTCAGATGCTGGGGCTGGAGGGGGTCGGGCACTTGGCTGAGGGCGCCGAAGCTGATATTATTTTAATAGACATGAGCGGCGCTCATTGGCAGCCGGGGCACAACCCCGTCTCGGATTTGGTCTACGCCGCTCAGGCCAGCGACGTCGAGACGGTGTTGGTCTCAGGGCGGATTGTTATGAAAGAGAAAGAGATTCTCACGTTTGACGAGGAGCGCGCCAAGGCGAACGTGCGCGCCCTCAGCGCGAAATATCGAAAGAGCTAACTACACAGAGGAGGAAGATCATGGCACTCACCCAGGAAGAGAAAGCGAAGATTGCCGAGCCGTTTCGCATCCATCTGCAAGATACGGGCTCGGTGGAGGTGCAGATCGCGCAGCTGACCGAAGAGATTCGTCGGCTCACAGAGCACTTGAAAGTGCACAGGAAAGATTTTCATTCCCAGCGCGGCTTGATGATGAAGGTCGGGCGGCGCAAGCGGCTCCTGCGCTACCTGGCCCAAAACAAGCCAGAAAAATACCTCCAGGTGATCGAGCAGCTGGGGATACGCGGCTAAGAGATTCTATGGACAGCCCAAGAGGAGTCGTTACAGGTTGCAAGTTGTAAGGTGCTCGTGAAGGGGCTCTTCGCGCGCACCTTCGAACTTGTCACTTGTAACGGCTCTCGGTGCGGCTGTCGAAGGAGAGACAGCTATGACAGGAGTCGTCGAAGTGCAGCGAGGGCCGTGGAAGCTCTCCACCGGGAAGGTCGCGCGACAAGCCGACGCCGCGGTCTTGGTCGAATACGGCGAGACCGTGGTCTTGGTCACGGTGACGCGCGGTGAGGCCGAAAATCTCGATTATTTCCCGCTGACGGTAGACTTTGAGGAGAAGTTCTACGCCACGGGGAAGATCCCCGGCGGGTTCCTCAAGCGCGAGGGCAAGCCCTCCGAGGCCGCGATCTTGAGCGCCCGCATGATTGACCGTCCCATCCGCCCGCTCTTCCCGCCAAACTATCGAGAGAAGGTGCACATCGTCGCTACTGTGCTCTCCGCAGACAATGAGCACTGCCCGTCGATCGCCGGGCTGCTGGGAGCATCCGCAGCGTTGATGATGAGCGCCGCTCCCTTCCAGGGGCCCATCGCCGGGGTGCGCGTCGGGCGCATCAACGGGCAGCTCGTCGCTAACCCCTCCGAAGCTGAGCTCGAACAGTCCGACATGAACATCATCGTCGCGGGCAACAAGGAGAAGATCTTGATGGTCGAGGGCTCCATGAACGAAGTCCCCGAAGAAGAAGTGCTCGAAGCCCTCGCGTTCGCCCAGGGCGAGATCAGAAACCTCATCGCTTTGCAAGAGGAGTTTTTGGCGAAGCTCCCCCCGCGCGAGAAGGTCCAGCCCGCACCAGCCCCCGACACGAGCGCGCTGCGCGACGCCCTCAGAGCGCTCGTGTGGGATCAGTTTGAGAGCTTGCGTGGGCCAGGGATGACCAAGCTCCAGCGCGAAGCGAAAGCCGATGCCATCCGCGACGAAGCTATCGAGAAGATTCTCGCAGAAAAGCAAGCCGCAGGAGTCACCGATCCGGCCGAGCTTGAAACCCTCAAAAAGCAGTTCACGGAGATCTTTACGGAGCTGTTAGAAGAGTTTGTGCGCGTGAGCACGCTGACCACAAAGATTCGCATGGACGGGCGGCGCGCTGAGGAGCTCCGCCCGATCTGGTGCGAAGTTGGGCTTCTGCCTAGAGTCCACGGCTCGGCCATATTCACCCGCGGCGAGACCCAGAGCCTCGGCACCGTGACGTTGGGCACCTCGAGCTTGGACGAGCAGATCATAGACCGAATGCTCGAGGAGGGCCGCGAGCGATTTATGCTGCACTACAACTTCCCGCCCTACAGCGTCGGGGAGGCGGGGCGCATGGGCCCGCCAGGCCGCCGCGAGATCGGCCACGGAAACCTCGCGAAAAACGCCCTCAAGGCCGTCATCCCCAGCGAGGACGAGTTCCCCTATATTATTCGCGTCGTCTCGGAGATCTTGGAGTCCAACGGCTCGTCTTCGATGGCTACGGTCTGCTCGAGCTCGCTCGCGCTGATGGACGCTGGGGTGCCCATTAAGAAGCCCGTCGCCGGGATCGCCATGGGGCTGCTCACCCACAACTCAGACTATATGATTCTCACGGACCTGGCCGGCTACGAAGATCACTTTGGCGATATGGACTTCAAGCTCGCCGGCACAAGGGACGGCCTGACGGCCTTCCAGCTGGACGTCAAGATTCACGGAATTACGCTGCAGATTGCGAAAGAGACGATGCTGCAGGCCCGTGCCGCGCGGCTCCAGATCTTAGATATCATGGACAAGACGCTGAGCGCGCCGCGCCCGCACTTGAGCCGCTTCGCTCCGATCTTGGAGGTCATCCCCATTGACCCGGAGAAGATCGGCTTGGTGATCGGGCCGGGCGGCAAGACCATCCGCGCGCTGCAAGCCGAAACCGATACCGAGATTGATATCGACGACGAGAAGAACGTGGTGAAGATCGCGGGGCGCTCCGCGGAGATGGTCCGCAAGGCGCGCGAGCGCATCGAGCAGATGACCGAGGATGTCGCCGTGGGCAATCGCTATACGGGCAAGGTCACGCGCATTGAGAAGTTCGGCGTGTTCGTGGAGCTGCCCAACGGCATGCAAGGGCTCATCCGCCTAGCTGATCTGTCCGATCGCCCCGTCAAGAAGCCCGAGGAGGTCGTCAAGCTCGGCGAGACAGTCACCGTGGAGGTCATCGAGGTGGATGAGCTCAACCGCGTGAATCTCAAACTGGTGGACCAGAAGGCTCCCGCGGTCAAAGTCGGCGATGTGCTGGTGGGGAAGATCGTGGGGCTTGCCGACTATGGAGCGTTTGTGGAGACGGAGGCGGGCGTGCGCGGGTTGATCCACATCTCGCAGCTTGCTGACGGCTACGTCGAGCGCGTCGAGGATGTCGTCAAGGTTGGCGATCCCGTGCTCGTCCAGGTGATCCGCATTGACAAAGAGGGGCGCTACGCCTTCAAGCGCCTCGGGAAGGCAGGGCTGAAGATCAAGACCTGATGCGCGAACTCTATCCCAACTGCTACGCAGAGCAGCTCGAAAACGGCGTCCGGGTGCTCGTGGAGCCCATAGAGGATCGCCCGTTAGCGCTGGGCGTGTGGGTGCGCGTGGGCAGCCGCGACGAGCCCGCTCATCAAGCGGGCATAGCCCACTTCATCGAGCACATGGTCTTCAAGGGGACCACCAACAGAACGGCGTTTCAGATCTCTGAAGAAGTGGACGCCCTCGGCGGGTACATCAACGCCATGACCCACAAAGAGTACACGCTCTTTCACATTGATGTCCTGCCGGAGCACCTCGAAGCTGCTTTGGATATTCTCGCGGACTTGGTGAAGAACCCGCGCTTTGCTGAAGAAGATATCCGCAAGGAGCAGGGCGTCGTGCTCGAAGAGATCCGCATGACGGAGGACAACCCCCAAGAGAAAGTCTTCGATCTCTTTGTGGAGCGCATCTGGGACCATCAGCATCCCATGGCGCGGCCCATCTTGGGGAAAGCCGAGACGGTGCGGCGCTTTGATCGTCCGGGGATCATCGAATTTCACAGATACTATCAGCCGGAGCACTTGATCGTGACCGCGGCGGGAGCGATCGCGCCCCAGCGAGTGGTGGACGCGGTCAAGAGGGTGTTTGGGGAGTTGGAGCCTGGGGCGCGTCTGCCGGCGCGGCAGCCCCCGCAGCCCACTAAGCACTTCTATATTGAAGATCGCGACTCCCAGCAAGCGAATTTAGTCTTGGGTGTGCCCAGCGTCGGGCGCCACGACGAACGCAGATTCGCTCTCGAAGTGATGAACACGATCCTTGGCGGGGGCATGAGCTCGCGCCTCTTCAAGAAGATTCGCGAAGAGCTGGGGCTGGCCTATGCGGTCTTCAGCAGCGCCAATCTCTTTGAGGACAGCGGGCTTTTTATCATCTACGTGGGCACAGAGCCCAAGAACGCTCGCCAGACGGTCGAGATCTCAATAGAAGAGATAGATCGCATGGTGCGGGAGCCCGTGCCACAGAGCGAGCTGCGACTAGCCAAAGAGAAGCTCAAGGGCAACATTCTGTTGGGGCTGGAGACGGCACACTCGCGGATGGTGCGCCTTGGGATTGGGGAGCTCTATCAGATTCACGCGCCGGTCGAAGAGCTGGTGCATAAGATCGAGCGGGTCACTTCCGAAGAGATCCAACAGATCGCGCGCGAGCTCTTCAGCAGTGATGGCTTGAGCTTGAGCGCCGTGGGACCGGAAGAGACGCTGAAGGACCTAGAGCAAGTTGTCCTTGCTATCCAAGCATAGCGCTCGTTTTCCTTTCTTAAAAGGAAAAGGAGGTATGTTGGACTTGATTGAGGAGATGGACAGGCAGGGCGTTACAGCTCAGGTTGATGCGCAGCTGCAGGCACTGCCGGAGCAGTTCGAGTATCCTGAAGCAGTGAAGCAGTACTATCGCGAGGAGTTCCGTGGCGTGTTAACTTCTGGTCAATACCAGCAGCTTGAGGAGTATCTGGCCCGACTCGGCACGAATGAGCCTGCACAGCGCGTGCTTCGTGAAGGTGGCATCAGTTCTTACCTGCGGAGGAAGCTAGCAGAGTTAAGGGTTGAACCGACTGCAAATCTCAAGGCGAGACCACTTTCTTGGATTTGGTGTTTTGTAATGATTTGTGCTGCGGCTGCTGCTGCAGCTGCTGCTTTTTGTGAATTTTATCAAGACCTTTGCGGCTGGGCTTGGGCAGTGGCTGTGGGAGTCTGCATTGGTGCTGGTCTTGGCTGCCTAGTATAATAGGGGGGACATGATATGACTAAGCATTTGAGAAAGCTCCTTAGAGGAGTGTTAGGTTTGTTACTTATCATCATCTTTTCCTCTCCTGAAGTTCGCGCAGTTCCTTCAGAAAAAGGAAAGCCAGATATAATGGATAAAATCGGCTTTGTCTCCGGCTCAATCTTACTCGGCTCTTTTGGAGCAGGGGCGGGTTATGGGCTCCCAGAGCTATTCGCCATAATGCTGCGCTCAAAGCAAGAGGTCGACCCATGCGGGAAATTACAGCGAATTGAGAATCAGAGACTGTTAGCGGTCTCTGCCACTATAGGGCTAATGGTAATCTGGAATGCAGCGAGATCAGAGATGTTGGGAAAGAGTGATGATCTTATTCAAGGAATCATTCGGACCATCCTCACTTATGCTGGTGGAACCACAGGGGCCCGTATAGCTGTCAATTGGCTTTGTGGCCAGCCCCAGCTCATAAAAGAGGCCGAGAAAATTATAGCCATCACGGCGATTAGCACCGGCCTGGGAGCGGCACTAGGGTTCAATCTGATCTGGTGAGTGCGCATGAATTTGGGAGAGGGGCGTACTTGGTGTTGGCTGGCCCTCTGTGCAGCAGCAGTAGCAGCTGCGCTTTGTGCGGCTTATCCTAACACGGAAATTTGCGAAAATGCTTGGTGGGTGGCTCTGGGCATTTGCATAGGCGCTCTTGCTTGCTTAATATGAAAAGAGGTGATCATAAATGCGCACTTGGATTTTGGCAGCAGCGTTGGTGGTTCTGTCGGCCATTCCCACTCAAGCTCAAATGGTGGACAACTCACAACGCGAGGAGAACAGGCCACTTTTCGTGGCAGTTTCACCGGTATTTGGCACCCTGGGAGCGCTCATGGGGCTCATATATCATGAGCTATTCTCTCTCGATTACCGAGTAGCTCAAGGAGAGGTTCTCATCTTCTTCCGTTCAGATAGCAAGCAACGGGAGCCAGAGCGGGTGTGTAGGGATTACTTGCTTCAACCAAGTACGCAACAATGGGCAGCTATTTCTGCTATGGTAGGGACAATCATCTGGGGGAATTTTAGAACAAGCTTTGGTTTATCAAGCGATGACTTCATGAGGATAACCGTCAGAGCTATTCTAGCTTACGCTGGGGGGATGACGGGCGCTCGCACAGCCGTTGAGTGGCTCTGCCAAAAGCAGCCACGTTGGAAACGTGCCGATCTGATGGTATTTACAACAGTCCTTGCTACGGGCTTGGGAGCGGCTTTGGGATTCAATCTGATCTGGTGAGGTGAGTGCGCATGAATTTGCTTAGAATATTAGTGTTTGTAGTGATGATCACCAGCTTGTTGGCCTTTCAGGTCAAATCCGCTGGTGATGAGCGAACAAGAGAGTCCCCTCAAATCCAATTTATACTCACATCGGCTCTCTTCGGCCCGTTTGGAGCGGCGGGAGGGCTCTGGTATCGGCATCTGCTCACGCAAATATTGACGGGCACAGGCACTCCTTTAGAACCAGAACTTGTATGCCAAGACCTGCATAAACCCGGAACTCAGCAGTTACTAGCTATATCAACCACTCTAGCGCTTCTACTATTGCATGGTATTCGCTCAGAAGTGAGAACGGGGGAAGTAGGCAAGAGCGATAACCTTGCAGCATGGGTCGCGAGCACGCTTTTGATCTACACAAGCGGGGCCATCGGCGCTAAAGCGGCAGCTTACGGCCTGTGTCAAGGGGAACAACCACGGCTCATCGGTCAAAATCCTCAGAAGACGGCGTTGGACATCTTGGCGATCGCTGCAATTACTACAGGCATAGTGGCAGCTTTAGGATTCAATCTGATCTGGCTGATCTGGTGAGTGCGCATGAATTTGGGAGAGGGGCGTATGCTGTGCCCCTCTCCCAAATATGACTCTGTTTCTTGTGCTGATGTTTACGGCTCGTCCCCTCTCAGCTGTGGGCACAGCCCATCTAAGATATAGAGATTGAGCTCGCCGGGCTTGGCGGTGTTGGCCGCCCAGAGCTGCCGTTGGATGCGGCTCACGAGCTCTGGGTTCCCCGGCACTCGCTCCTGAATGGTCAACGGCACAAAGAGCGCCACCGGGCCCAACTTCTCCGCGACAGCATACGGCGTCACAGCGTGGAACGGGTCTTTGCCCGTAGGAACAGTGGGGTTGGGGCTGCTGATAAACTGCGCGACGGCTACAGCGATCGCGCTCTGGCCATCCCCTGAATTCACCGTATACGCGCAGAAGCGCACCGAATCGAGAAAGATCGCGGCGGGCTTGCCCCCAGCAGACACGGTCGAGTCTACACTATGGGGCGCTGTGATCGTCACGCGGCTGATCGTATTGTCCCCTTGATTGATGAAGTACGCATACATATCGCCGAGCCATGAGCCAACAGTCGTCGCGATGGCGCTCGGCTGTGGGCCGGTCTGAACCGTAGCGATCACTCTGTAGCGATTCTCGTTGGCCGGATCGTCGTTGATGTCAATGATGCTGATCGTATTGCTGCCTGTGTTGGTGACGAACGCCCGATTGTGCGCACCCGATGAGTAGAGCGCGATGGCGCTGGGCTGGGTGCCGACTTTGACCGTCGCTTTGAGCGCATTCGTCTGGGTATTGATGACCGAGACCGAGCCGTCGTCGGCGTTCACAACGTAGAGATCGGCGTTATGGGTGGCGCGAGCGAGCGCGACGGGCCTCTTCCCCACGGCGATCTCGGCGCGCACGGCGCCGCCGGGCACCGAAACGACAAAGACTTTGTTCGCCGAAGCGTCAGCGACGAACGCCGTAGCGCAGTCGCGATTGACCGCGAGCGCGCTGGGATTGGCTATCGCGACGCTTGCGCTCGCGACGATCTCTTTGGAGAACGTATTAATAACCTGCAGGGTCGTGCCCGCTGCTGACTTACTGGCGGCAACGAGCGCACTGCCCCCGGCGCACGACGCCAACCCCACGATCTCCCCCGAGAGCGTCAGCGAGGCGCTGGGCTTGAGCCCCTGTTGTGCGTATGAGAAGATCCCCGTGAGGGCGAACAAGAAGACGAACGTTAGCACAGCCTTCCGCGTCATAGAAACCTCCTTGGTTTCGTTGGTCTTGGTACGAGCTATTATAAGGGGTTGAGCGTGACAAGTCTGTGCCGACAAGGTGAAAAATCGGTGAAAGCCGAGCCGGCGGATTCATCCGCCGGCACACTGTCGGCCCTAGAAGCTGAGATTCACAAAGAATTCTTGGACTTTGAGGCCGGAGGGCTGGATTGCCGTGCCCGTGCGCCAGCCCCAGCCCTTCTCGGTGTACGAGATCGTCAGAACGATCTTGTCGAGCGGCTTCACCAGCCCCAAGAGCACTATAAGTAAATCTGCTGTCCAAGGCCCGTTCTTGAAGACAAGCTGCACGTCGTGCTGATAGATGGGATCAAGCCCAAAGCAGCCGGCATCGGCTGCACACACGAAGAGATCGCTGGTGATGCTCACGCCGCCAAGGGAAAGGCTCGTCGTAAACTCCCGCAATGAGAAGACGATCCCGCCGAGCGTATCCGTCCAGATCGCTGTCACAAACGCATCGCCCACCGACCAACTCGTGATGAGCGTGTGCGAGCTGAGCGCCAAGTCCGAGTCAAAAGAGAGAATATCCGTGATGTCCATAGCTAGGGGTTCCACGCGAAAAGAGCTTGTGATTTGAAGATACTCAATTCCACCGGGACCCTCAGCGTCATTGAAATTGATCGCTGTATCAATGTTTATCGTCACGCCCGCAAGCTTGATGTTATTGACGATAAGGCGTTCATACTCGAAATTCAGTCCCGACACGACGCGCCCCTGCGAGAGCTGAAACTCCGGCAAGCACTCCCCCACGCACTCCAAGCCGCGCCGCGTCCCGATATACGTATCAGACTGCACCGCCACGCCTGACACAGTCTGCCCTTTCAGCGTGAGAACGGCGCCGACTTCCCATTGGGGAGCCCCAGCCGAGCCGAAGTTCGCTACAAGCCCGACGACTCTCACCGTCACTCCACCCAGCACAAGCTGGGCTTCGAAGATCTTCTTTCGAAGAATGACGGATTCCGTCAGCGTCGGCCCCAGCAAAAGAGCGAGCTGGGCGTAGGGGGTCACCAAGTCTTTATAGAAGATGGGCAGATACTGCCCCACAACGCCGCCGGGATCGGGCCGGACGAGCTTTATCTGAAGATTCTGATCGGCCTCGACGATGTTGCGCGAGAAGAGAAAGATATCTGTGAGCGTGAGGGCGCCGAGCGTGGCGCTCAGCGTGAAGATTTGGGCTTCGATTCCTACGGTGCTCAGTGCCGTGAGCGATCTGATCTGCAGCCCACTCACGTTCAGATCGAGCTGAAGGATGCTATCGAAAGCAAATGGGGGCTGAGCGATCTTAGGTTGCGGGCCGTCGAGGATCAAGAGGAGTCGCGCATGCCAAGTGCCGCTCAGCGGCGCGGCTACCCCTTCAAAACACAGTATGCCAAAGAGGGCGACGACGCAGAGTGCTAAAAATCGCATAGGACCTCCAAATTTTTTTGACGTGGGATACTCTATCCCACATGGGTAGCTCCATTATACCCTATGGTGGAGGGGGATGTCAAGGGCCACGAAAGCATATTTGCTATACATTCTCTATAATATAATATGCGTTGAGGTGGCATCATGAGGACGACCCTTGATTTGGAAGAAAGCTTGCTACACGAAGCGATGAAACTCTTAGGCACGACAACAAAACGCGAGACCGTTCGGCAAGCTCTCCAGGCACTTGTGGCTCAGAAGCGTCGGGAGCGGCTCCGAGCAAAATTGGGGCGGATGAAGCTCTCCCTTACCTTAGAACGTCTGGATGAGATGAGACGCAATGAGTGAGCTGGTGTTCATTGATACTTCTGTTTGGATTCTTGCGCTTCGAGCGGGCGGTCCAGTGGCAGTGCGCCAAGAGGTAGAACAGCTCTTAGCCACAGGGCGCGTGGCAACAACACCTACAAATAGCCAAGCACAGCCCCTTGCAGACGAAGAGCTTAATGTAGCTTCTAGATCTCACGCTCAGCGCGAATGATCGCGCTCAGGCGCTCGACGCTTCGGGCAAGCTGACGATTGATCACAATATAATCGAAGAGATCGAGGACGCCTAGCTCGTCAAGAACTCGCTCTAAGCGTCGTCTTCGTGCAGCGGGACCCTCGGTGCCACGCTTGTTTAAGCGCTGCTCTAATTCTTTCAGTGATGGCGGCAGAATGAAGATCGCCACGAGCCGCCCGCCAACCCTCCGCCGCCGCAGTTGCTGCACCCCCTGGACGTCGGCCTCCTTGATCACGTCGCGCCCAGATTCTAGGAGCTTCTGCACTTCTGATCGAAGAGTGCCGTAATAGTGCCCCGCGTACAGCGCGTACTCAAGAAACTCATTGCGACGGATGCGCCGCTCAAACTCTTCTTTTGAGAGAAAGCGATAGCGCCCAGATCTCATCTCTTGAGGACTTCTGGGAGGCCGGCTCGTGCACGAGGGAACATAGACTAGATCCGGGAATCGCTTGCGCACGCGCGTGAGCACGGTCGTCTTGCCCGCCCCTGACGGACCGCAGATGACGAAGAAAACCCCGCTTCCCATAGCTCTCACTCGACGTTGCGCGCCTGCTCGCGGAATTTCTCGATGAGCGACTTCATCTCCAGGACGCGCGCGGTGATCTGGGCGTCCTTGGCTTTCGCTGAGATCGTATTGGCTTCGCGAGCGAGCTCTTGGGCTAAGAAGTCCAAGAGCCGTCCGGCGGGCTCCGGCCCAGCTAAAGCAGTGCGGGCCGCTTGGAGGTGCATCTTCAGCCGCGCGATCTCTTCTGTGATGTCTGAGCGCTCTGCCAAGAGCGCCACCTCCATCTCCAGGCGCCCTTCGTCGAGTTCTATTGCGTTCTCGGTGAGCTCGCGCACCCGCTCCCGCAGCCGCTCTTTATAGAGTCTCTTTACGGCTTGGGCGCTCTGCTCGATCTCCGCAAGCTCGCGCTCCATGAGCCCTATCAGGCGGAGAAGCTCGTCCGCCAAAAGGTGGCCCTCGCTCTGGCGGCTCGTTTTGGCTTGGGCGATCGCTTCTTTCAAGACGGGCTCGATGCGCTCCCACAGCGCCGCTTCTGGCTCCTCAGATCGTTGCAAGACTCCCTCGAGCTTGAGCAGGGTATCGAGCGAGAAGCTTTCCGCAAGCTGGAGGTCCCCTCTGAGCTTCTGCAGCGCTTCTGCATACGCGCGGGCGATCTCCGTGTTGATGGTGAGGGGAGCGAGGCCGCGGCGTTCGATCTTTATCTGAACCTCGACGCGCCCGCGGGAGAACTCTTTCTCTAGCAGCTCTTGGGCATGAAGTTCGAGGGCGGGGTGGGCTTCCAGCCCAGAGATTCTGACGTCCAGATATTTATGATTGAGGGTCTTGATGGAGACGGTGATCATCTCTGTGGGGGATTGGCGTTGGGCGTGGCCGTAGCCGGTCATGCTGCAAATCATACTGTAGAGTAATACAAGAAGGGAAGCATTGTCAAGCCTTGTAATGAGCACTCGAGTTGGAAGCGCCGCACCTGCAGCGCGCTCATTTGCTTTGCGCTGCTTCTGCCAACTTTTCTGTCAGCCAAACGTTGATCAACGTTTCTAGGGACACTCCTTGGGCGTGAGCGCAAGCAGCGAGCTTCTTTGCCAACTCCGCTTCAAGGGCCACTACAAACGAGCGCTGTTGGATGTCTACCTCAAAGTGTGCTTTGCGAGTCAAGTCCCAATAGTCCGCCAAGTCGTGGCTGTCCCAAAACTCCGCCGCTTCTTCGATGCTCTTAAAATGCTGAGGAATCTGGTCACGCTTCTTTCGCTTTGGCATAGATCTTCCTTTCCTTCTTAGTCATCTCTCTGGCACTGATCACGAGTGCTTCGCCTGTCGCTTGTGCAGGAAGTAGATAATCAAGTAGCGACCGGCCTCGGTTTGCCCCAGGGCCGCATAGAGGTCTTCACCCGCGACATCGCCAGTTTCGATAAAGCGATAGTGCGGCGCACGGCTGAAGACTCGTTCCACCTCATCTGTTGTGACGTTATGCTTCCGCAAAAGCTTATCGATAACATCTCGCAGCCAAATGATCCCAGTTATCTTCTTCAATTTCAATGCGAAGGGAGTATAGCAGACAAGCCAGGAGTTGGTCAAGGACGATGACTCCCGCTTCATCGCTGCAGAGTTGCCCCATGCGCGCTAGGGGTGAGTTTTCCCTTGGGCCCGCACCATACCCCCTAGGGGGATCTCTTGGTCAGGGACCGCCCATGCTTGACAATCGAGCTCTTCCGCGCTATCATAAAGGCGCGTTGGGAGATCGTCTAACGGTAGGACAGCAGGCTCTGGACCTGCCGGTGGAGGTTCGAATCCTCCTCTCCCAGCCAATTTTTATTGCCCAAGATAGAAATCGAGGGCGCTCAGCATATACGAGAACGCGTGAGGGGCTTGCTCCATGAGGTCCCGAAAGAGGCGCAGCGTCTGCTCCGCCCGCGCGCGCCACGTCGCATCGCCAGTCAGCCGCGCGAGGCGCAAGAGCGCAAACGTCGCCGCAGAATTCCCCGACGGCGTCGCCCCATCGAAGAAGCTCTTCGTCCGCACCGGCAGCCTCTCGTGGTCGCTGCTGGTGAAGTAGAACCCCCCGGAGTGCTCGTCCCAGAACTTCTCCACGAGCGTTGCGCTGAGGGATTTCGCCATCTCAAGCCACCGACGATCAGCGTCGGCTTCATAGAGATCTAAGAGAGCTGTGATGAGAAACGCATAGTCTTCAAGATACGCGTTCCCCTTGACTTGGCCGTCTTTGTAGCTGCGCTGCAGGCTTTTATCTTTGTACAGATGCTCAAGGCAGAACTGTGCCGCCCTCTGCGCGGCGCGAAGATAGTGTTCGCCCCCCAAGATCTGATGCGCCCGCGCCAAAGCTGAGATCATTAAGCCATTCCAGGCTGTCAAGATCTTCTCATCGCGGGCGGGCCTTTCCCGGCGCTCCCGCACCGCACAGAGCTTCTCTCTCACGCGGGCGAGCCAGGCTTCGCACTCTGATAGCGTCATGCCCGCTCGCGCGGCAAACTCCTCAACAGTATAGGGCCGAGCGAGCACGCTCGCCCCCAGCTCTTCTGAACTGTCCAACCCAAAATACTCACACGCGCGCGGGCCATCGTCAGGGCCGAGCACGGCATGGATCTCTTCGGGAGTCCATAGATAGAACGCGCCCTCGCCCTCGGGAGTGTCCGCAGACTGCGCAGAATAGAAGCCGCCCTCGGGGCTCGTCATCTCCCGAAGAACGTACGCAAGCGTCTCCTCAGCGATCTGACGATAGAGAGACTTTTGGGTCGCCTGATACGCTTCGAGATACGTCCAGACCAGCAGAGCGTTATCGTAGAGCATCTTCTCGAAGTGCGGGATGCGCCACTGGGCGTCTACCGTGTAGCGATGGAACCCTCCGCCGAGCTGATCATAGATCCCGCCGCGAGCCATCTTCTCTAGCGAGAACTCGACCATGTGGAGCGCCTCGGGGTCTTGGGTGCGCCGCCAATATCGCAGCAAGAAGCTCAACTCTAAGCTATGGGGGAACTTGGGTGCGCCGCCAAAGCCCCCATGCTCGCGATCGAAGCTCTGCAAGAAGTGCAGATATGCCCGCTGCAGCAGCTCTGGGGTGAGCAGCAGGGTGCTGGGCTTGGGGTGCTGCATCGCGTTCAGATAGTGAGTCAAACGCTCCGCTTGCTCAGTGATCTTCTCGCGCTCCTTGCGGTAGAGTTCGACGATCGCTTTGAGCACCGTGAGCAAGCCCGGTCGGCCCCAGCGGTCTTGCGGGGGAAAGTACGTGCCGCCGAAGAACGGCTTCAAATCTGGGGTGAGAAAGACCGTCAAGGGCCAGCCGCCCTGGCCCGTCAGAAGCTGCACCGCCGTCATATAGATTTCGTCAATATCTGGGCGCTCCTCGCGGTCCACTTTGATGCTCACGAAGTGCTCATTGAGATAGTTTGCAATCTCATGGTTTTCGAAGGACTCGCGCTCCATGACGTGGCACCAATGGCACGCCGAGTAGCCAATCGAAAGGAAGATGGGTTTATCTTCGCGTTGGGCCTTCTGGAGGGCTTCTGCGCCCCAGGGGTACCAATCCACGGGGTTATAGGCGTGCTGGAGCAGATAGGGGCTGGTCTCGTGGATGAGGCGATTGGGGGTCATAGGGTCACTCCCTTTGAAAGATTATGTAAGCTTACTGCTTTTGGGGGCTGTGTGCAAGGCCAAGCTCCGGAGAGGCGCTCACAGGCGCCGCCAGCGCCCCCACAGCCACCCCATCGTCAAGATCCCTAGCCCATCTACGAGCCAATCTCCAATATCTGCGCTGCGCCCTGGCACCCACGATTGATGAACTTCGTCGGTCAGCCCGTAGAGCCAGCAGAGCGCAAGTACGCCCCAAAATCTTCGTCGTGTGCGGGGAGAGAACGCTTGCAGCCCCAAGAGCGAGAGCAGCCCATACTCGAAGAAGTGATAAGCCCTATCGGCGCCGGGCAGCTCGATGAACGGCACCCCTGGGGGAAGAGGGCTATCAGAAAGCCAGAAGATCAACGCGGCGTAGCTGAGAAAGAACACCCACCACAGGGCGCGGACGCTCATTTCTGCAGGGCTTTGGCCAGCTCGCTCTGCACCAGCGCACTGATCCCCGTGGGATCGAGGGAGATCGTCTGGGTGCTGTCATCGTACGCGATGAGCTCGGCGTAGCGCCCCCAGGTCACGGCGATCTCGAGCTGGCGCTCTGCTTCCTCACGATGAAACTTCGACTCCAGCGCCTCCAGCACCACGGCGCGCGGCACCTGATGGTTCTCCGCGGCCCAGAGCATCTCCAGCAGCCAGCTGAAGAGGGGCAACCGCCGGATGCGGCTGCTGAAGATCTCCTTGCGCGCTTGGATGCTCGCCTCCGCGAACGCCAGCCCCAGCGGGGTCAGCTCAATATCCCCGTGGGCCACGGTGACAAACCCCAGGAGCTCCGCAGCGTCGGTCAAAGAGAGCAGCGCATCGGAGCTGATGGCGAGCTCTTGAGGGAGCTGATAGAGATCGGCGCGGGCCTGGGGCATCTCCGCGAGGTGCTCCAAGAGGCTCGCGAGCTTGTTTAAGCTGATATCAGGGAGGGTGCGCGGGCGGCCCGGCTCACTCAGCGCTGCTCCCAGCTCGATGGGCTCCGGCTGCGTCTGCCCCGCCAGCAGCGCATAGACGCGGTCTGCAGTCTCGAGAAATCCCCGCGCTTTGCGCGAGCGCGGATGGGGCAATTCTATCCGTAAATCCGCGAGAACCCGCCCTGGATTCTTCTCCATCACGACGATGCGATCGGCCATGAATACTGCTTCTTCGATATTATGCGTGACCATCAAGATGGCGCGCGTGGGGATCTGCCCCCGCGTCCACAGTTCGAGGAGCTCGCCGCGGAGGGCTTCCGCGCTGAGCACATCGAGCGATGAGAACGGCTCATCAAGGTAGAGCAGCTCCGGCTCGACGGCCATAGCGCGCGCAAACCCGACCTTTTGGCGCATTCCCCCAGAGAGCTCTCTGGGGTAAGCGTTCTCGAAGCCGTCCAACCCCACCCGATCGAGCAGCTCGATAGCTCGCTGCGCGCACAGTCGCGGGGGCACCCCGCGCGCTTTGAGCGCGACCTCGACGTTCTCCTGCACGGTCAGCCACGGGAAGAGCGCAAACGTCTGAAAGACGATAGTCGCGTGAGGGTTGACCCCCGTCAGCGGCGCGCCGCGGTAGAGCACCTCTCCGCTGGTGGGGCGCTGCAGCCCAGTAATAATGCGCAAGAGCGTGCTCTTGCCACACCCCGACGGCCCCACCAGCACCACAAACTCCCCTTCAGAGATCGTAAGATTAATATCTTCGATCGCTGTGAACTGCCGCGGCGGTGTCCCGTAGACTTGCGTGACGTGTCGCAGCTCCAGCAAGGGCATAGTCTCACTCGAACCGATAGTGCTCCTCAGCAAGACGATAGAGGCGGCGCCAGAAGAATCTATTGATCAAGACGACCGTCACGACGATGCTGAGCGTCGCCGCCAGCAATAAGGGGTAATCTCCCGAGGTGGTCGCCCTAGCGATCACCGCACCGACTCCAAGAGTATACACAGTTCGATCCCCAAACTCGATGTACTCAGCGACGATGCTGGCGTTCCAGGCGCCGCCGCTGGCCGTAATCGCCCCGGTGATAATATACGGAAAAAGCGCGGGCAAGATCAAGGTGCGCCAGCGCTCCCACCGCCCCAGATGAAGCAGCACCGTCGTATACTTTAAGTCTTGAGGGATCGCGGCCGCCCCAGCGATCACGTTGAAGAGCAGATACCATTGGGTGCCCATGAGCATCAATACTATAGCCGCGATATTCAGCCCGCCAGGAACCTCAAGAAAGAACAGAGCCACAATGGGGAAGAACGCGGTAGCCGGCACGGAAGCGGCGATCTGCGCGAGCGGTTGGAGATATGCCGCCCAGCGCGGGTTCATCCCGATGAACACCCCGGCGGGGATCGTCCAGGCCAACGCCATCCCCAAAGCCACGCTGACGCGCACCAGCGTCGCCCCAAGCCCCAGCACGATCATGCCCCACTGCTCCGCAGATACCCGCAAGAGCATCTCCCCAGCGCGATAGGCCCCATATGCCAAGCCCACCCCAAAGAGCCCCCAGACGATCTTCCCCAGGCTTCGCCCCAGACTTCGTCTGGACTGTACACCTTGCCGCCGAAGGCGGCAAGACGAACGGTCCAGGCGGAGCCTGGTCCAGACGAAGTCTGGTCTCCACCAATGTTCGCCAAGCCAACGCACCAGCCGGGAGCTGCGCAGGGCCTCATAGAACCACGAGCGTGGCGGACGCTCGCTCGTGACCATCTCCATCTTGAACCGATCGGCCCAGGCAAGTAGTGGCCGCCACAGGAGCTGATCGAAGAGGACGATCACGGCGATCAACGCGCCGATGCCCCACGCTAACGCGTGAGGGTCTGCTTGAGCTACAGCCTCTTGGATATACGTCCCCAGGCCAGAGAGACGGAAATCGCGCTCCCCAACAGTAAAAGTCTCCGCAGCCATGAGGAAGAACCAGCCGCCGGCCCAGCTCATCATGCTGTTCCAAATCAAGCTCAGCGCGGCAAACGGCAGCTCTAAGACCCGGAAGCGCATCCAGCGGGTAAATCCAAAGGCCGTGCTGACCTCACACAGCTCCGTGGGGATGGTCTTCAAGGCCTGATACCACGCGAAGGTGAGGTTCCAGACTTGGCTGGTGAATATCAACACGATCGAAGCGAGCTCCGCGGCAGCGCGCGCGGGCAGGATCGCGCTGAAGCTCAGCAACACCACTGGGAGAAACGACAGAATGGGTACGCTCTGGAGCACGTCGAGCAACGGCAGGAGAATCTGTTCCGCGCGGCGGTTCCGTGCCGCTGCTGACCCATAGAGGAACGTGAAGAGTAAAGAGAGCCCATACGCCGCGAACACTCGTCCAACGGAGAGCACCGCATACCAGGGCAAGGCCGTGGAAGCAAGAGAGATCTGGGGGCCTTCGATGACCGATGGGGTTTGGAAAGCCAGTCGCACCCCACTGTAAATGAGCACGGCGATGATCACGAGCACGACGAGATCTCCCCAGCTCAGGAGGCGGTGGGTAGGCTGGCCGGGCTTAAACAAAAGCACGAGCTTCCTCATGGGTGCAGACATGGTACCGGAGACTGGGGAGGAGAAGCAAATCAGCGCCTCTCCCTAATCCTCTCCGTTTATGGAGAGGACCTCACCCCTCCCCTCCCTGCTTGCGGAGAGGGTTAGGGTGAGGTAGAGGGTCAGCGTGAGGTAGGATGGGCTGAGTGGTCGGAGAGGCGGGATTTGAACCCGCGACCTCACGGTCCCGAACCGTGCGCGCTAAACCAGGCTGCGCCACTCTCCGAGCACTTCGTGCTGGGGTCGCAGTGGAGCGCACAGCCGTGCGCCCCACTACAGAATTATATCGAGATTGAGGCAGTTTGCAACGCCTAGCGCAACGGCACGAACCGCGCGCTGCCCCCGCCACGCGGGATGATCGTCAGGAGAACCTGAGCGTCGTCGGGAAGCTCGCTCACGAGCTTGTTCCAATCGTCTAGGCTCTTGACGGGCTGACGATTAATCTCTATGATCAGATCGCCCACTTGCAGCCCAGCCCAAAACGCCCGACTCCCCGGCTGCACCGACTCGATCACGACCCCTTGCGCATCCGCGGGGAGATTGAGCTGTTGCGCGAGCCGCGGCGTGAGCGCTTGCACCTTCAGCCCGAACTTTTCAACGCCCTGCCCCTGCGGGAGCGGTTGGCTTGGGGGAACGGGCGTGGGGCTCAGAAGAGCTTGCTCGCTAGGGCGCTCCCCAAGAGTCACCTCGACCGTCTGGCGCGCCCCGTTGCGGAGAATCTCTACTTGAACTTTCGAGCCCACCGGCCGGTACATGATCTCTTGCTGAAGCTCGAAGACCCTCTTGACGGGCTTGCCATCCACGCTCAGCACGATATCCCCCCGCTGCAAGATCCCATACGAGGGGCCATCGGGTCGGACATCGGCGATCAAGACTCCTGAGTAGGGCTCGACTCCAAACTGCGGCGCGATCTCCTCCGTCAGCTCTTGGATGACGACCCCAAGCCAAGCTCTGGTCACCTTGCCCGAAGCGAGCAAGCTGGGCAGCACCCGCAACGCGGCATTGATCGGGATCGCAAAATTGATCCCCTCGGCATTCACGGCGATCGCCGTGTTGATCCCGATGACACGCCCCAAGGCGTCCAAGAGCGGGCCGCCGGAGTTGCCCGGATTGATCGCAGCATCAGTTTGGATCATATCTTGGAATCGTCCTGAGCCGTCGGGCTTGGGAAAGTCCCGATGGAGCGCGCTGATGATCCCCGCGGTGACCGTGTGCTGAAAGCCCAAGGGGTTCCCGATCGCGATGGCCCAGTCGCCGATCTCGATCTTATCAGAATCTCCTAGCTCGACCGTGGGCAGCTGCTCCACGTTGATCCCCTTGGGGCGGACGACCGCCACATCTAAGAATGCATCCCCACCGACGAGCTCGCCCTCAAACGTGCGCCCATCGGGCAGAGTAACGCGAATGCTCGTCGCATCTTGGACGACGTGATTGTTGGTGATGATGATCTTCTGGCCCTGAAACTCGGTGATGAACCCACTCCCGAGCGAGCGCTCGACGCGCTGATTGCGCTCGAATGGTCCTCCGAAGAACCGCCGCCAGAAGGGATCATCGAAGAAGTCCTCAAACGGGCTGCGGAACGCGCTCTTCTTGATGACCTCAAGCTGCACCACGGCCGGGCCGGCCCGCTTGATCGCGGTCTTGATGGCGTTCTGCCCCGCCGCGACAATCAACTGCTCGATCTGCTCCTTGGTCAGCTGGGAGAAGAGATCTGCGCTTGGGGTTGCGGGCGCTTGCGCCAGCGTGATTGGTGCTTGGGGCAGCGGTTGCGGGCGCTCCGTCACCGCCGGCGGCTGTGGCGCTGGAGGAGCGTGACGTTGCCACGGCCAGTCCAGAGCGACGCCGGCTAAGAACGCCAATGCTCCTACACTGACGATGAGTATCGCTTTCTTCATAGGGCTTCAACCTCCCATAAAATTCCCTCTGCGATTATAAAGGGCTTCTCAGCCTTGTGCAATGATAAGGACTGATTGTGGAGAACTTATGGAGATGAGGTGCTTTCTTTGTCCACGTAGGCTTCATAGAGGATATCGCCGTCCAGGTATGAGACTGTGACGTCCTTGAGGGGGATAGCGTCGCTCAGGCGCTCCACCCCCAGCCCGCCCACGGGGCTGGGAGCTGCCCGCCCACCCACGATCTTGGGCGCGATCACCAAGAGAATTTTGTCTATAAGATTCTCACGCAAGAAACTCCAGGCGACCTCTGAACCCCCTTCGATCAAGAGACTATCAATCTGCTCGTGAGCGAGCTTCTGGATGAGAGCAGCTGGGGCGACTTTTCCGTCGGCGGCCGCGGGCAGCCGCCAGACCTCCACGTGAGTCTGCCGGAGGGCTTGCTCTCTTTCGGGGGGCATGGCGTCCGTCGTGGCCACGATCGTGCGAATCTCTTGAGCTGAACGTACAACCGCGGCGTCCAGGGGGATGCGCCCCTGGGAGTCCAGAATTATTCGTATGGGCTGGCGTCCCCTCACCCCTTGGAGTCGCACCGTCAGCTGGGGATCATCAGCAAGCACGGTGCCGATGCCCACGACGATCGCGCGATGGCGATGGCGTAGCTCATGAGCGAACTGTAGAGATCTTTCTGAAGAGATCCAGCGGGAGTCGCCGGTGCGGGTGGCGATCTTGCCGTCGGCGGTCATGGCCATCTTGAGCGTCACGAATGGCAGTCCCGTGGTCTTGAACTTCAGATAGATCTCGTTGAGCTTGCGGGCCTCTCGCTCCAAGAGTCCCTCGATAACTTCGAGGCCCGCCTCGCGTAAGCGGGCGATGCCCTGGCCGTTGATGCGAGGATCGGGGTCACGCAGAGCTATGAAGACTCTCTGAATCCCCGCGCGGATGATCGCGTCGGCGCAGGGGGGATTGTGCTTGAGCGGGGCGGCCACACATGGCTCAAGGGTGACGTAGAGATCGGCGCCGCGGGCGAGCGTCCCAGCTCGCTGCAATGCTAAGAACTCCGCATGAGGGCCACCGAACTCCGCGTGCCAGCCTTCCCCAAGAATTATATTCTTCTTGACGACGACCGCTCCGACCAGCGGGTTGGGGCTGGTCCACCCGGCGCCGCGCTCGGCTAGCTTCAGCGCTCGCCGCATGAACTCCTCAGGGGGAACCATTTCATTGAGGCTTCTTTGGGCCACCGTAGATGATATAGACAGGCGTGCCTGCTAAAATCCAGTCTACCTGCCGCTGGCTTCGTGCCTCAGCGATCCGTCGAATACGCTCCTCATCCCGCCCGTAGAGCACGAGATAAGCTCCTTCATCAGTCTTGACGTACACCTGGTAACTGATTTCAGGGTACTTGCGATGGATAGCCCTGCCGATCTCCTCAGCCTTGGCACGAGCCCCTTGGTAATCGAGCTTGTACTCCGCAATAGTTTTAGCTTTCGACATCTCTGAGCACCTCTCTTTGCAAGTGACTCACAAACTCTTGGCAATGCTTCAGCAGTCTTTCTGCCCGCTTCCTTCCGAGCGTCGTATCGCTGTAGTCAGCTTCCTCTCTCAACTTCAGAGCATCAGGAAGCGCCTTAGCTAAGGCAGCAGGTAGTATCTTACGCCGGTGAACCAGCTCTCGCGCTATCGCGGCGTGGACCCACGCATGACCATCTCCAAGTAGCTTGCCATCACTGCAGTCGCATCGCCAGCTCCATCAGCGTGGGGATGGAGAATCTCTGAATAAGCACTAACAATAAAATCAATACCATCGGCGAGAGATCGATCCCCACAGGCATACCCCTCAACAGATAATACCGAATGGGCGCAAGCAGCGGCTCGGTCACCGCGTGCAAGAACCGCACGATGGGATTGTACGGGTTTGGCTCCACCCAGCTGATCAACGCGCGAATGATCACAATCCAGATGTAGATCATGATCGCCCAATCCAACACCGTCGCCAGAGCAAGAATGAGATTCTTCAACACGAACATACGATAATTATACCAGACTTCGCCCCAGGCTTCGCCTGGCCAGACTTCGTCTGGACTGTTCGCCGTGCCGCCGAAGGCGGCAAGGTGTACAGTCCAGACGAAGTCTGGCCCCCTTCCCGTTTCGGGAAGGGGGTTTCGGGGGTGAGGGCTATTTATGGGATAAACGCTATCGCGATATGGCGCAGCGGCCCTGCCGGCAGCTTGAGCCGCAGCTGTCCCCCATCCTCCTGAACACAGCTCTTGACTTCCGTCCAGCTTCCCCCATCCCGCACGAACACGAAGACGTGCGTCTTCGGTCCGGGACTTGGCACTATCAGCTCGAGCTCCTCTGCCTCAAAGCCTCCGATCATCAGGTCCAGAAATTTCAGGGCTGTCGAGCTCGCCTCCGTGCGGACAAGCGTGCTCAGTTCCTCCATGCACGAGCTCATGACTCGTCCTCCCTCTGCCTCACCCTTCCCTCTCCGTGTACGGAGAGGGTTAGGGAGAGGTGAAAGTTTTTATTTCACTGATCCTGTGGCCAGCGCGATCGGCAGAGCAGCGGTGAGCACCGCCACAGGGACCTCTGCAGTCACGATATTCGCTTGGGCCTTGACAAAACAGTTCAAGCGCTTCCATCCCCCCGCGCTCGCATCGAAGTAGAGCAGACAGAGCTTGCTCTCGTCTATGCCCTTGATCTCCGCGTCGGTGTACTCAACTTCGATCTGCGCGACCCCTGACCTCATGCCGCTCACCAAGACGCTCACGATCTTCACGGGGTTTTCCAAGAGGGTCCGCTGCTGCGGGAACCCGTTGCGATAGCGCGCCACGATCACCGCGCTGTCGGAGTTCGCCTCGACATTATAGAATCGCAAGAAGACGCCCGCGGTGGTGGTCGCATCGAACTCCGCCCGCCCGGTGCCGAACTTCCGGAAGATCCACCCCGTGATAGAATTCTCGACGAGCTCGGCGGTGGGGGCAGGCAGCCACGGGAAGATGATGGGGCAGGGGCTGCGCCCTATCTCGCCCACCGTGCAGTCGCGATTGAGGCGAATCCCCATGACGGGGTTGCCGCGCCCTTCAAAGGCCCCCGACGGCCCGCTAGGGTCGCCCCACCAGTTGCGGTCGGCTCGAATGGTCGTCTCCTCAAGCCCGCCCGCCAGACGTAGCCCAAACTGTGTATTGCTCACAATGTCGTTGAATTCTATATCAACATCGCTCGTGGTCGCCCCAAGATCTATGCCCCCTTGAGCGTTCTGTTGCACTTTGTTGTGATCGAAGCTGACGGCGCTCGTCTCTGTGAAGAAGACGCCGGCTCCGTAGTTGGCAGCGATCGTGTTCTGACGCACCGTCAGAGCGCTCCCCCCTTGGGATGCCAGCCCGATCCAGCCGTTGGATTCGATCGTATTGGCGATGAGATGGGTCTTGGTGGTCTCGACAAGCTTGACCCCCTCGCGCTCGTTCTGGCGGATCTCGTTGAGCTGGATGAAGAGGCTTGTCGCGTTCTGGGCGAGCACGCCGGCTTCGCCGTTGGAGAGGATGTGATTCTCTCGCACGATGTGGCGCGAGGCCCCGGCGATGCTCACCCCGTGCTTGCCGTTGTTTTGGATGAGATTGTTGACGAGCGTGTCGTTGCGCGAGCCCTCCAGAAGAGCTATGCCCGACCCGTTGTTGCCGGAGATCTCGTTGGAGCGGAAGGTGTTGCCCCCGTCGCTCTGCTGCACGGAGATCCCGTCTTCTTGGCTCTCTTTGATGGAGTTCTCTTGGAAGGTGTTGTTGCTTGGGGCGCGGCCGGAGTCGCCCGCGGCGAGCTTCACCCCGATGCCGTTGGTGAGAAGAGAGTTCTTCAGAAAGACGTTGCCGCTCACATCGCCAAGCAGCAGGACCCCTTCGGCTCCCGCGCGCGCGTTGTTGGCGATGGTATTCCCTTGGATGGTGTTGCGCTTGGCGGAGCGCTCCCCTTCGGTGATCGCGATCCCTCCCGCGCTGTTATGGGAGAGCTCGTTCTCGCGGACCTCGGTGTTGTCTGAGCCGCGCAGGGTGATGCCGTAGACGCCGCTGGAGCGGATAGTGTTCTTGAGGATCACCGCGCTGTTGGCCCGCTCGACTTTGATGCCGTCCATAGCGTTGCTGGTGAGGGTGTTATTGGAGATCTCCACGCCGTCGTTGTCGGTGACGAAGACCCCTTCCCCTCTGTTGAAGAGAATTTGATTGCGGCTGATGACGGCGCGGTCGGCCGCCTCCCCCACGACGATCCCGATGCTGCCGTTGCCACTGATCGTGTTCTCTTCGAGCCTGGCGTTGGCGGATCCTTCGAGCTTGACGCCCTCGCCGCCGTTGTTGAAGATCTCGTTTCTCAGGAGAATGACGCCTTCTGCGCCGCGGACGAGCACCCCCGCTCCGGAGGCCTCGTGGAACTTGCTGTTGGAGATGGCAGCGAAGTCGCCCGTGAGGGTGAGGGCGGTCTCCGCGCCGCGCGCGTTCACGTCGAACCCCACGAAGAGCACGTTCTTGGCGACGATCTCCACCGCCCCAAGGATCTTGGTCTTATCGCGTCCGGCGCGGGAGATCCACTGCAGCCCTTTGACGTCTATGGCGTTCTCTCCGGTGAGGCTCTCTTGGTAGACGCAGGGGGCCACCAGGACCACGCCGAATTCCGAGCGTGGCTTTTGGCGGCTCTCCCGGGCGTACTGCAGGGCCGCCGTGAGCGTCTTAAAGTTCCCTGGGGTCTCCACGGGCAGGGTGCAGTCCACGAAGATCACGGAGCTTGAGGGGAGAGCCGGGGCTATTGTCCATAGACATAGAATGATAAGCGCCACCAGACCAAGGAATCGAGTCCGCATAGTACCAACCTCCGCGAGCTATTGTACCCGATGGGACGGAAGCGAGTATGTAACGGGAATTACGCTCATCGTGCCGCCTTCGGCGGCCAGGCTTCGCCTGGACTGTTCGCCTTCGCCGGCCATTGGCCGGCGAAGATGAACGTCAAGCGAAGCTTGTCATCGTGCTGCCTTCGGCGGCACGGCGAACGTCAAGCGGAGCTTGCGCAGCCCCGCGCGGATCGCCCGCGCCCGCACCTCCGCCACCCCCTTCACCTCCATCAGCTCCTTCTCGGTGGCTCGCAGGATCGCCCGCAACGTCCCGAAGGTGTTGACGATATCCTCGATCACCGCCATCGGCAAGCGTGGAATCTGACTGAGCACTTGATACCCGCGCGCCGGCAAGACCCGATCGAGCAACTCCTCGCTGCCCTCATACCCCAAGATCTCCAAGATCTTCTCGGTCGAGAGCAGCTCCTCAGGAGGCAGCTGCCGAATCTCCTGGATGATCGTCTTGGGGGCCTTGCGGTTGGCTTGGAAGTCCCGCACGATCAGCTCCGCCTGCTCCTTCACCCCCACCATGAGCCACTCTAATAGCAGCTCCATGAGCTCCCGCTCCTCCCCAAGCTCCACGAACCACCGGCGAATCTCTTCTTCGGTGTCCAAGATCTGCACGATGGTCTGTAAGATGTTCGCCACGTGGACGGGCAGGACCCGCCCCTCAAGCTCCAGGGCTATCAGCTCCTGGGAGAGCTCATTATACGTCAGGCGGTACTGCTCCAAGATGCGCAGCGCTTGGTTGACCCGCGCGCTCAAGACAGAGATATCTTGCAAGACGTACTTGATCGGGCCGTAGTAGATCGTCACCCGCCCCATGCGCTCCGCGGAGATAGCAATCGTCGCTACGCCAAGCTGCTTGGCGACCCGCTCGGCTGTGAGGTGGCGCGTGCCGGTCTCGTCGGAGGGGATGGACGGATCGGGGACGAGATACGCGTTCGCGTAGTAAATTTTCTTGAGGTCCTCGTCAATGACGATGGCCCGGTCCATCTTGGAGAGCTCCACCACCCGCTGCGGCGTGAACTCCACGTTGAGGAAGAACCCCGCTTGCACGACTTGTCGCGCCCGCTCCAGATCCGCCAGGACGATGAGCCCGCCGTTGCGCATCTGCATGATGGAATTGATCGCATCGCGCAGGGGCGTCCCTGGCGCGACTTTCTCTAAGACTTTTAAGAAGCCCTCCTCGCGGATGCTCTTGGGCATGTTAGATCCCTAACGCTTCCATAGCTTGAGCGAGCGTCCCCACGGGGCAGAGTTCGATCTCGCGCAGCTCGACTCTCTCCCCCGCGGGGATGACCGCCCGCGTGTACCCCAGCCGCGCGGCTTCGCTGAGGCGCTCCCGGAGCTTCCTCACCCGCCGGACCTCCCCCAGCAGCCCCACCTCCCCGACCACGACCGTCTGGCTATCTATGGGCTTCTCTTTGAAGCTGGAGACGAGCGCGGCGACGATCCCCAGATCAAGAGCGGTCTCGCGCAGCGCCAGCCCCCCAGCCACGTTCACATAGATATCTTCGGTGCTGAGCTGCGCCCCAAGATGCTTCTCGATGACCGCGACCAAGAGCGCCACGCGATTGAGATCGAGCCCCGTCGCCCGCCGCTGCGGGAAGGTCGAGCGCGTGAACGCCACCAGCGCTTGGATCTCCACTAAGATGGGGCGCGTCCCCTCCACCGTGGGGACGATCACCGAGCCGGGAGGCACCGGCCCGCTCCGCTCCGTGAAGAACTGCGACGGGTTGGCGATCTCCACCAAGCCCCCCTCGGTCATCTGGAAGACCCCGATCTCTTCAGTCGAACCGAAGCGATTCTTCACGGCCCTGACGATCCGAACGTCGCTGTCGCGTCCCCCTTCGATATAGAGAGCGACATCTACAAGATGCTCGATCGCCTTGGGCCCGGCGAATTCCCCGGCTTTGGTGACATGGCCGATGAGCAAGATTGGGATCTTCTGGGCACGGGCGAGCTGGCTCAGCTCGAACGTCGCTTGGCCGACTTGATAGGTCGTGCCCAGGCCCGCGCTCCCGTCGGGCAGGACCGTCTGGATGGAATCGACGATCACGGCGGAGGCCGCCGTCTTGCGGATGTGGTCGCGGATCGCCGCGAGGTTCTGCTCATGGACGATGAAGATGGGGGCATCTTCGATCTGCAGCCGCTGCGCGCGCAGCTTGATCTGGCCGGGGGACTCCTCCCCAGAGATGTAGAGCACGGGGGCGTCTTGAGCCAAGCGCGCCGCGAGCTGCAGCGCGAGCGTAGACTTCCCGATCCCCGGCTCCCCTCCCACTAAGATCACCGAGCCGGGGATGAGTCCCCCTCCCAGGACTCTATCGAATTCGGCAAGCTGCGTCGGGCGACGCACCGTCTCTTCCAGAGGGATCTGGGCCAGGGCCTGGGGGGTGGAGGGCGTGTCCCTCTGAGCTTCTACGAGGCTTTCCCACTGGCCGCACTGCGGGCAGCGCCCGAGCCACTTGATCGAAGCGTAACCGCAGTTCTGGCAGCGATACATGGTCTCCTTACGCCTCTCCTCCCAGACCTCTCCCCCAGCCCCTCCCCGAAGCCCCCTCACCCCTCTGCTCCCCTCTCCCTCGGAGGGGAGAGGGGATGGGGGTGAGGGTGGGGGGTCCTCAATTCCGGCGGCGGCGCTGGACCTCCTCTCTGATGAATTCGATGATCCGCTGCAGCGAGGTCCCCGGCCCAAACAGCCCCTTCACCCCCATCTGCTCCAAGATGGGCTTATCTTCGTCGGGGATGATCCCGCCCCCAAGCAAGACGACATCGTCCATGCCGTACTGCTTCATCAGCTCGGTGATCTTGCGGAAGATCGTCAAGTGGGCTCCGGAGAGGATGCTCACCCCGATGACGTCCACGTCCTCTTGGAGGGCGGCCTTGACCACTTGTTCCGGGGTGTTGTGTAAGCCCGTGTAGATCACTTCCATCCCCGCGTCGCGCAGCGCCCGCGCGATCACCTTGACGCCGCGGTCGTGCCCGTCCAGCCCCGCCTTCGCTAACAAGACTTTTATGGGACGATCCATAAGTACCTCTCCCCCAGCCCCTCCCCGACACGGGGAGGGGAGCTCCCCCACCCTCACCCCCATCCCCTCTCCCCTCCGAGGGAGAGGGGAGTAGAGGGGTGAGGGGTCTTGGGGGTTAGGTCCTACACCATCGCTGGCTCGCGATACGTCCCGTGCACTTTCTTGAGGACCTCCATGATCTCCCCCACGCTCGCGTAGGCCTTGACAGCTTCTAAGATATACGGCATCGTGTTCTCGCGGCTGCGCGCCGCCTCCTCTAAGCGCTCTAGCGCCCGCTTGACCGCGCGATTGTCCCGCTCCGCCCGGACTCTCTTCAGCCGCTCGATCTGGCGGCGCTGCACCTCCGGGTCCACCCGCAAGATGTTCACTTTCGCTTTCTCGTCCTGGGGCATAACGTACTTGTTCACCCCGACGATGATCTGCTCCCCAGATTCGACTTGCTTTTGGTACTCATACGCCGCCTGGGCGATCTCTCTCTGGAAGAAGCCGTTCTCGATCCCCGCCAAGACACCCTCCAAGATCGAGCCATGCCCCATCTCCTCGATCTTCTTGATATAATCGAGCGCCGCTCGTTCGATCTCGTTGGTGAGCGCCTCCACGAAGTAGCTCCCCGCCAGAGGGTCGATCGTATCCGCGACCCCAGACTCATACGCGATGATCTGCTGGGTGCGCAGGGCAATACGCACGGCCTCTTCGCTGGGGAGGGCGAGCGCCTCATCGTAAGAGTTCGTATGTAAGCTCTGAGTGCCCCCAAGCACGGCGGCGAGGGCTTGGATCGTCACTCGGATGATATTGTTGAGGGGCTGCTGCTCGGTGAGCGAGCATCCCGCGGTCTGGGTGTGGAAGCGCAGCTTCCAGCTTTCGGGGTTCTTGGCGCCGTAGCGCTCCCGCATCAGCCGCGCCCACAGCCTGCGCGCCGCCCGGAACTTCGCGATCTCCTCGAAGAACGAATTGTGGGAGTTGAAGAAGAAGCTCAGTTGCGGCCCAAGCTTATCTATATCTATGCCCCGGCGCATGGCCGCCTCCACGTAGGCGCAGCCGTCGGCAATGGTGAACGCGAGCTCTTGGATCGCGGTCGAGCCCGCCTCCCGAATGTGATACCCCGAGATGCTGATGAGATTGAACTTTGGGGTCTCTTTGATCCCGAACTCGAAGATGTCTACGATCAAGTCCACCGAGGGGCGCGGGGGGATGACCCATTCTTTCTGGGCGATAAATTCTTTGAGCATGTCGTTCTGGATCGTGCCCCGCAGCTGGTCTCTGGGGACGCCCTGCTGATCGCCGATGGCGATGTACATCGCGTAGATGACGGGGGCGCTGGGGTTGATGGTGAAGCTGGTGGAGACCTTGTCGAGGGGGATGCCGTCGAAGAGAATTTCGAAGTCTCTGAGAGTATCTACGGCGACGCCTTCGACGCCGACCTCGCCGTCGGCGAGGGGGTGATCGCTATCGAGTCCCATTAATGTGGGCATATCGAAGGCGGTGGAGAGGCCGGTCTGGCCGTGCTCTAGGAGATATTTGAAGCGACGGTTGGTCTCTTCGGGGCCGCCGAAGCCCGCGAACTGTCTCATGGTCCACAGTCTCCCGCGGTACATAGTGGGGTAGATGCCGCGGGTGAAGGGGTATTCGCCGGGGGAGCCCAGGTCGCGCTCGTAGTCGAGGTCTTTAATATCTTCGGGGGTGTAGAGGCGCTTGATCTCGAGGTTGGAGACGGTGATGAAGCGGCTTTTGCGTTCGGTCATGGGTTCCTCCGCTTCAGTGGTCAGTCTGAAGCACTGGTATTATACCAGACTTTGTCTGGGCTGTACAGCTCTCCCCCGTTTGACACGCGCCCCTCGGAGGGCTAGACTCGGTCGTGGAGGAGGTGGCTTCGATGAAGGGCTTTATGCTTGCGGGCCTGGCCCTGCTGCTCGTTGGGCTGGGGGTAGGCAAGTCGGTCGCGCAGGCTCCCAGTTGGGAGTGGGTCAAGACCTTCGGCGGGAGCGAGGATGATTGGGGCTACTCGGTGCAGCAGACCAGCGATGGCGGCTTCATCTTGGTGGGATACACAGCGTCCTTCGGCGCCGGGGATGTGTGGCTGATCAAGACGGATGCGAATGGGAACAAGCTCTGGGATCGAACCTTCGGCGGGAGAGGCCCAGATTGGGGCTGGTCGGTGCAGCAGACGCGCGACGGCGGCTTCATCCTCGTGGGATCCACAGAGTCCTTCGGCGCAGGGGAGGGTGATGTCTGGCTCATCAAGACCGATGCTTCAGGGAACATAGAGTGGGATCGGACCTTCGGCGGGAGCAACAGGGATAAGGGCTACTCGGTGCAGCAGACGAGCGACGGCGGCTTCATCCTCGTGGGAACCACAGCGTCCTTCGGCGCCGGGGGGGCTGATGTCTGGCTGATCAAGACCGATGCCGATGGGAACAAGCTCTGGGAGAAGACCTTCGGCGGGAGCGGCTGGGATGAGGGCAGCTCGGTGCAGCAGACGAGCGATGGCGGCTTCATCTTGGTGGGCACAAGGTCCTTCGGTGCCGGGTGGGGTGATGTCTGGCTGATCAAGACGGATGCGAAGGGGAATAAGCAATGGGATCGGACCTTCGGCGGGAGCAACGTGGATTCGGGCTGGTCGGTGCAGCAGACCAGCGATGGCGGCTTCATCATTGTGGGAACCACAGCGTCCTTCGGCGCCAGGTGGGGTGATGTCTGGCTGATCAAGACGGATGCGAAGGGGAATAAGCAATGGGATCGGACCTTCGGCGGGAGCAGCTGGGATTGGGGCTACTCCGTGCAGCAGACCAGCGATGGCGGCTTCATCGTGGTGGGAACCACAACGTCCTTCGGCGCCGGGGGGGCTGATGTCTGGCTGATCAAGTATCGGCCGTGAGGGGGCCTGGCACGGGATCGCCCGGAAGGATAGAATGAGGGCGGTGAGGTCCCATGAAGATCGCGGAACGCATTGAAGCCGATCCCGCGGTGCATCACGGCAAGCCGGTCATCGCTGGGACGCGAGTGCCCGTCCACATGGTGCTGGGACTGCTGGCCAATGGCCTGACCCCCGAAGAGATCATCCGCGATTACTACGATCACATCACCAAGGAAGACATCCTCGCTTGTCTTCGCTACGCTCAGGCCCTGGTGGAGGAGGAGGAGGTTCACGCCGTCTAGGGCATGGCCCTCTTTTTAGCGGACGAGTGCCTCTTCACGTCTACGGTCCGCCTCCTGAGGGATTTGGGGGTTCCGGTGCAGCGCGTTCAAGAGCTGGGCATGACCGGCGCCAGTGATGGGGAGGTCTTTCGGAAGGCTCAGCAGCTGCAAGCAACCCTCGTGACGAATGATCAAGGCTTTGGGGATATCCGGGCCTATCCGCCCTCCTCTCATCATGGGATAATCGTCTTAAAGATGGAACCCGATCCCCAGCAGGTACAAGCGGTTCACCGGGTGCTGAGGGAGCTGCTGAGGAGGGAGCAGCGATTTGAGGGGTGCCTCTTCGTGGTGGACGCGAGCAAGTACCGTAAGCGGACAAGGCCTTAAACAAGGTGTCCAGACGAAGTCTGGTTGACACGCGCCCCTCGGAGGGCTAGACTCGGTCGTGGAGGAGGTGGCTTCGATGAAGGGCTTTATGCTTGCGGGCCTGGCCCTGCTGCTCGTTGGGCTGGGGGTAGGCAAGTCGGTCGCGCAGGCTCCCAGTTGGGAGTGGGTCAAGACCTTCGGCGGGAGCGAGGATGATTGGGGCTACTCGGTGCAGCAGACCAGCGATGGCGGCTTCATCTTGGTGGGATACACAGCGTCCTTCGGCGCCGGGGATGTGTGGCTGATCAAGACGGATGCGAATGGGAACAAGCTCTGGGATCGAACCTTCGGCGGGAGAGGCCCAGATTGGGGCTGGTCGGTGCAGCAGACGCGCGACGGCGGCTTCATCCTCGTGGGATCCACAGAGTCCTTCGGCGCAGGGGAGGGTGATGTCTGGCTCATCAAGACCGATGCTTCAGGGAACATAGAGTGGGATCGGACCTTCGGCGGGAGCAACAGGGATAAGGGCTACTCGGTGCAGCAGACGAGCGACGGCGGCTTCATCCTCGTGGGAACCACAGCGTCCTTCGGCGCCGGGGGGGCTGATGTCTGGCTGATCAAGACCGATGCCGATGGGAACAAGCTCTGGGAGAAGACCTTCGGCGGGAGCGGCTGGGATGAGGGCAGCTCGGTGCAGCAGACGAGCGATGGCGGCTTCATCTTGGTGGGCACAAGGTCCTTCGGTGCCGGGTGGGGTGATGTCTGGCTGATCAAGACGGATGCGAAGGGGAATAAGCAATGGGATCGGACCTTCGGCGGGAGCAACGTGGATTCGGGCTGGTCGGTGCAGCAGACCAGCGATGGCGGCTTCATCATTGTGGGAACCACAGCGTCCTTCGGCGCCAGGTGGGGTGATGTCTGGCTGATCAAGACGGATGCGAAGGGGAATAAGCAATGGGATCGGACCTTCGGCGGGAGCAGCTGGGATTGGGGCTACTCCGTGCAGCAGACCAGCGATGGCGGCTTCATCGTGGTGGGAACCACAACGTCCTTCGGCGCCGGGGGGGCTGATGTCTGGCTGATCAAGTATCGGCCGTGAGGGGGCCTGGCACGGGATCGCCCGGAAGGATAGAATGAGGGCGGTGAGGTCCCATGAAGATCGCGGAACGCATTGAAGCCGATCCCGCGGTGCATCACGGCAAGCCGGTCATCGCTGGGACGCGAGTGCCCGTCCACATGGTGCTGGGACTGCTGGCCAATGGCCTGACCCCCGAAGAGATCATCCGCGATTACTACGATCACATCACCAAGGAAGACATCCTCGCTTGTCTTCGCTACGCTCAGGCCCTGGTGGAGGAGGAGGAGGTTCACGCCGTCTAGGGCATGGCCCTCTTTTTAGCGGACGAGTGCCTCTTCACGTCTACGGTCCGCCTCCTGAGGGATTTGGGGGTTCCGGTGCAGCGCGTTCAAGAGCTGGGCATGACCGGCGCCAGTGATGGGGAGGTCTTTCGGAAGGCTCAGCAGCTGCAAGCAACCCTCGTGACGAATGATCAAGGCTTTGGGGATATCCGGGCCTATCCGCCCTCCTCTCATCATGGGATAATCGTCTTAAAGATGGAACCCGATCCCCAGCAGGTACAAGCGGTTCACCGGGTGCTGAGGGAGCTGCTGAGGAGGGAGCAGCGATTTGAGGGGTGCCTCTTCGTGGTGGACGCGAGCAAGTACCGTAAGCGGACAAGGCCTTAAACAAGGTGTCCAGACGAAGTCTGGTTGACATGCGCCCCTCGGAGGGCTAGACTCGGTCGTGGAGGAGGTGGCTTCGATGAAGGGTTTTATGCTTGTGGGCCTGGCCCTACTGCTCGTTGGGCTGGGGGTAGGCAAGTCGGTCGCGCAGGCTCCCAGTTGGGAGTGGTTCAAGACCTTCGGCGGGAGCGACTGGGATTGGGGCAGCTCGGTGCAGCAGACGAGCGATGGTGGCTTCATCTTGGTGGGAACCACAACGTCCTTCGGCGCCGGGGGGTTTGATGTGTGGCTGATCAAGACGGATGCGAATGGGAATGAGCAATGGGAGAAGACCTTCGGCGGGAGATACTCGGATTGGGGCAGCTCGGTGCAGCAGACGAGCGACGGCGGCTTCATCATCGTGGGGTGGACATGGTCCTTCGGCGCCGGGGGGCCTGATGTGTGGCTCATCAAGACCGATGCTGATGGGAACA
>Ga0079995_1045602_pt1 | contig 35608 bp, 34 predicted proteins | sample FaiFalFF_MnMetaG_2_FD_69198 | JGI IMG/M metagenome (GOLD analysis project Ga0079995, IMG submission 69198) | Freshwater microbial communities from Yellowstone National Park, Wyoming, USA - Fairy Falls C (FF_Mn_C) (SPADES assembly) (version 4) | ecosystem: Environmental > Aquatic > Freshwater >...
ACTCCACCAGGTCCAGGGCGCAGGCCAGGGCCCACCCGGGCAGGTGGTGGCGGTGCCACCGCAGGAACCTCTCGCGGAGCCCGCTGCTCCGGCCCAGCCAGGGCCTGCTCACGGCCTCACCCTCCGGCCTAGGACCCGCAGGACCCTAGGCCACCCGGTGGTGGCCGGGTACCACCGCTTGGCCCGGACGTGGCGGTCCAGGAAGGCACGGCTGCGAAGGTCCAGGAGCCGAGCCGCCTCGATGCCGTACCAGGCCCGGCGGCGGGCCCTGCAGGCCGGGCAGAGCACCTGCCACCGGGCAGGGCTCCGGGTCGGGCCGCAGCAGACCGACAGGGCCTCCGCTGGGCACCGGCAGCCGCACCCTTCACATGGCAGGCTCACACCAGCACCTCCGCAGGGTCGCCCTCGGGCCAGGCCCAGGGCCAGTCCGGCGGCTCCGCCTCCGGGTCGCCCGGGTCCGGGTCGTCCAGGAACCGCTCCAGGTCGTCCAGGTCCGGCAGGGCCCACCCAGGCCCGGGCGGGTCCGAGGAGGGCGTCAGGTGGGTGAGGGTGCCGGTCCGGAGGGCCTGCTGCTGGACCGCGTGGTAGGCCCGCCGGAGCTCGTGGCCCTCCTCACACCGCGGGCCCTCCGTCCAGGAGCACGCCTCGCAACCCTCCACGTGGACCCGGTACTCGGCCAGGGCTAGGTCCAGGTCATCGGGCCCGGGCGGACCCCCACCACCGGGCGCGGACGGCCCAGACGGATTTGAATCAGACCGAACGGCGTCCACGGTCCACGGTTGCCAGGAGCCGCTTCGTGCCTGGGTTCCAGAAACTCGACCGTGGAGGTCCTCTTCCTGCAAGGCCTCCACGGTAGGGGGTGGCTCGAACTTGCTTACTGACTGGATTTGCGCACCCCCCAACCATGGAGGCGGCCCTACATGCGGACCTCCACGGTCGGTGTGGCTGGAAGCCTCTTCCTGGGCTGGTTCCGGCACACCCTCAACCGTGGAGGTGGTTGTGTTTGGTTCGGTTGGTAGGAGTACGAAAGCCCGGGCTCCGCGGAGGGTGGTGGCCTCCAGTCGCCAGAGGGCACCGGCCCGCTCGGTGATGAGGGCCCGGGCTCGGGCCCAGGTCAGCCCCAGGCGGTGGAGGAGGGGCTCCGCCTCCGTGCGCTTGAACATCGGCCTGCCCTCGGCCGCCCGCCGGCGGACCTCCTCGGCCAGGAGGTGGGCGGCCCGGTCCTCGGCTTCCTGCCGGGCCCGGCGGGCCTCGTCCAGGGCCTGCTGGGCGGCAGCCTCCAGCTCGGCGGTCACCTCGCGGCAAATGTAGGGCCGGGGCCGGAAGTCGATTTCTACGGCCCACGGCGCAGGCTCTTCGCCGACTCGGAACTTGGTGGGCACCAGGGCAAGCCAGAGGAACTCGCGCCCGGCCCTGCGGGCGGCACGGTCGGCCCAGGCTGCTCGGCCCGCATCCGGTAGTTCCTGGAACCAGGGTTTCCGCCCGGTGGGGTTGAAGCCGGTAATGTCCCGCGCCTCAATCACGATGTCCGCGCGGTCCTCGATCACGCCCGAGCCACGCCCGTGCGTGCCGCTCTTTACCACGTTGCCCAGCACCAGCACCGCCGGGCCATTCTCCTGACGCGCCAGGTCCAGGAGCGAAGCGAGCGCCCTCGAAGGCCTGGCCGAGTCCTGCTCACCCACACCCTCTGCCGCGGAGTCCAACGAGTCGACAATTACAACGTCGTACCGCTCGGGCGGCAGTTTCCGCCAGGCCTCGCGCGCGAGAAGATGCGGCGCGTGGTTGCGGTCGAGCACGTGCAGCCGGCCACCCAGGTCCTCGCCGGGCCGCAGCCACGCGGCGAAGGACTTGCGGGTCACGCGTGGTGGGTTGTCGCGATCAATGTACAGCACCCGAAGCCCGCGGCGGGCCAGCTCCACGGCCATGTGGCGGGCAAACTCGCTCTTTCCGGAACCGCGCGGGCCGAAGATTTGGGTTATGCAGCCCGGTGCCAGCAGCCGGTCCTCGTAAAAATTAACATCAGCTTCGCCTCTGAGCAGGTACTCGCCGAGCGGGCGCGCGTGCTGCCATGGGTCGGCGTTTTCCGTTGAGGGCTCCTCGCCCGGTGCCCACCGCGCCGCTGACCTCGCTATTTGTTCCAGCTCGGAGTCATGCAGTGGCGGCCTGCACCTGGCACGATTCACCGCCCGCAACGTCTCCAGGATCTCGTCCGGTCTAATCCCTTTCCGCCGCAGCGCACCGGCCAGCCTGGTGAGTGTGTTGTTCCGTTCGCCGCTGTAGATCTCCGGCGGAAGCTCGAAGGCCGCAGCCTGTTTCTGGTTGGCCTCCTCGAGAATCCACGAAGGCAGGGCAGGCAACTCGCCGCCAGGCTCAACCACCCAGTGGTAGAGCGCGCCGCAAGGATGTCGCGATGGCGGTGCCAAAACATATGCGCCCTCGGCCTTGACCTCAACACCGTCGCATATCCTCCGGCTCCGCAGCCCACCGGCCGGGCAGGCGAAGTACAGGTGAACCCCGCGCGCGGTGCGGACCGTCGGCGCGGGTGGCAGGTGGTGCCCTTCCTGGGCCAGGCGGTCCAGCACCTCCGGGTTGTCCACGTCCAGCACCACGATTCCGGAGGACGCGCCGCACGCGACGCCGACGTTCGCCGCGGGCCACCTGGCCCACCACTCCTCGATGGTCTGTCGGTCCGTGGTGGCCGCGTGTACACCGCCTCCAACCAGTGGTTCCTTGCCACCCGGGCGCACAGGAAGCACGGCCCAGCCGCGGGCGGCATACCGCAGGGCCGCCCGGAGGAGTTGGTTGTCCGGGTGGTGTAGAATTTGCATGGTCTGTCACCTCACCTCGGTGGTCTCAGCCTCAAGCCCCGGGCCGCCACCCGGGGCTGGCTTTTTACTTGCCCGCGGCCCGCCGCCTCCGCCGCTCGGCCTCGGCCTCCACCGCCGCACGCGGCAGCAAGCGGCCCAGCGGCGTGGTGACCGCCCGCAGCCGTCCGGCCCGCACCAGCTGCCTCACCCGCTCCGCGCTGATCTGCAGCACCCGCGCCGCCTGCGTTGGCGTCAGCCAGCTGTTGTGGTCAATCAGCTCGCGCACGCACATCACCTCCACCAGGAGCTTGCAAGTCCGGCGGCCTGCGGGTCAAACTATGCGTTGGATCAACCGTTTGGAGGTGGGCGGTGCGGGTGCGGTGGTGTCAGGTGTCCAGAGACCAGCTCAGGCAGGTGGTGCGTGGGCTGGAGGACGGGTCCTGGCGGGTGCTGCAGTTTGTCACCGACGGCCTGGACCTTCCGGACGGCGCCGTGGTGCTGGCTCCGGCCGAGGAGGCCGCGGCCTACGAGCGGGCCTGTTACGACCTGCTTGCGTCGATGGGTGGAGAGGTCGTGCACGTTGACGACGAGGGCCGACAGACCGTGGTGGCGGAGCCACCCGGTGTTGCGCCGGACGAGGCGGCCCGCCGCCTGTGGCGGTTCGCCCTCGACGGCGATGCCTCTATGGTGCGCCGCCTCACCGGCCGGCCGATCAGTGACCGGGCGGTCGCGGTGTTCTGTGGGTTTGCCACGCCGGTGGTCCTGGGCAAGGCCCCACTGACCGACGAGTGGTGGGCCACCCTGGAGCGCAGGGCATCCTCGAACAGCCCGGCCTCGGTCCTGTACGCGTCGCTGCGCCTGGCCTATGAAGCCCGCGGCCTCGGGCGCAACATCGGTCACCGCAAGAGGGTCGCAATCGCGGGCAGGTGCGCTGTGTGCGGCCGGGTGTACGAGCCGCGCGGCCGGGCCAGGACCTGTGGGCACCCTGATTGCCGCAAGGAACTCGCCCGCCGCAGGTATCGCCGCTGGTACCTGCTCCACCAGCAGGCCTCCGGCAGGGCACGCTGAGGCCCAGGCCGGAGCGGGTACCCGCCGCCCTGCTGCACCCGGCCTCCGGCCCTGCCCGCCCCTGGCTACCCTGGGCCACCACCACCCTGGGTGATCACGTATCCGGCCACTTCAATCCGCATCACGTCGCTTCCGACCGCCTCGTTGCGCCCGCCCTGGCCCAAAACCCGGTCGAAAACCCGGTCAAACCCGGTCGCGACCGGGTTTCCTGGCCTGGCACCCGCCCTCCTGGTGGGCAGGCCGACCCAGTTTCCGGGCCGGGTTGCCCTGGGGGCCCTGGGCGGGTACCCTGGTGGTGCACCACCACCGCCCAGGGCCGGTGGCCGGAGGTCCTAGGTCCGGCTACCGGCCCGCACCTCTTGAGGTGGCAGGAACCCGGCCGGGCGGTGGCGAAGGGTGACACCTGGTTGACACCTCTTTGACACCTCGGGCGGTGAGGGTGCCGGTGGTGGTCGCGAGGGCTGGAAGGCCGTAAAATCAAGCCCGGAGGGGTGGCCGAGCGGTCCAAGGCGACGGTTTGCTAAACCGTGGCGGGGCAAAACCCTGCCCGTGGGTTCGAATCCCACCCCCTCCGCCATCTCAGGGCCTCATCGGCCGATACACCACCACCATCTGGACGCGCTCCCCCCTGGACTTATCCAGGGCGAACGAGATCCCCAGGCCCGGATAGGCCAGGACCAGCGTGGTCCGGTCTTCCTGAGCTTGGTGGGTAGGGCCGAAGGCCCGCAGAACCTCTTCCAATCCGCTCCCCACTCCGACCCCCTGCGCGGTGCGGTACCGCGGGTGCTCCACGAAGACGGTGTCCACATGTCCTCCGGAGTCCACCCGTACTGTAATGCCCCGATGCGGCCAGGAGAATTTGCCGCTCCCCTCGGATCCGGACCGGTTCGAGGGGGGACCCAGGTACTGGAACACCTGGACCACCCGCATGCCGAGAACAATGGGGCCCACCCGGTGGCCGGGGACGATGAGAAACGCGGTCGGGACCCCCGGGAGGATCGTCAGGGCCGCGAGCAAGGCGACTCCGAGCCTCGTGGACACCCGTTCCACCTCGCTGCTAAAATAACGGTCGGCTGCGCCCGTAGCTCAATTGGATAGAGCATCTGACTACGGATCAGAAGGTTGGGGGTTCGAGTCCCTCCGGGCGCGCCACCTCCCCTCCGAGTCCTCCAAACCTGTAGCCCGATCTCCCCGGGCTACGAGCCCGGGCCCGGGATGGGTTCCGCCTAGACTCCGGAGGCGCCCCAGGATCCAGCCCGCGGCCCCTGGACGAGATCCTGGCACGGGAGTTGCTCCGGGCGCGGGTGGGTGGGAAGGAGCGGCGGTGGCGTCGTGTCCCGCGTGAGGCCTTCGAGGTGGGACCTGGGTTCGTGGGATGCCGTGAGGTCCTGAGGCCGAGGGAGAACGGGGTGATGGGCTCCAACTTCGCCCTCCGCTTCCGCATCCTGGTCGTAGTCCTCCTCTCCTTCCTTCCTCCGCTCGGCCTCCTCCTCGGGCAGGCCGCGAGCGAACGGCGGGCTGCGTTGGAGGCCTTCCGACGTGAGATGCTATTGGTGATCCGAACCGCGGCCCATCAAGGGGACCTGGTGGCGGAGGCCGTCCGGCAGTTCCTCTCTAGCCTCGCCTCACTTCCCACCCTCCGGGGGTCGCACGAGCGGGCCTGCTCCGCCCTGCTCTCCCAGCGCCTCCGAGAGCACCCGCTGTACGCGGAGATCGTGGTCCTCGACCGGGACGGAAAGCCTCGGTGCGCAGCCCGGCAACCTGAAATTGGAGGCTTGGACCGACAGGTGCTCCCTGAGGTCCTGCGCACCCGGCGTTTTGTGGCCGGACGGTTTGGAGGGAGGGGGGTCCGCAGGTCCGTAATCCTCTTCGGCCATCCCGTGGTGGACGCGCGTGGGGAGGCCTGGGGAGCAGTCGTGGCGGCGGTGGACCTGGGCCGGCTGGCCACTTTCCTGGCCAGGATCCCCCTTCCAGAGGGGGCTTCCCTGCTCCTCCTCGACGAGCGGGGCACGGTTCTGGCCCACACGGGGGATGCGGAGGCGGTGGGTCAGAAGGCACCCGAAGCATCGCGGATCCCGCGAGCGGCGGGGACCCCTGGCTTCGGAGTCGTGGAAGCCGCGGATCCGGACGGTACCCGGCACCTGCTCGCCTACGCGCCCTTCCGGTTCGGCGAGGACCGGTCGAGCGCGGCTCAGATCGTGGTCCGCGTGCCCGCGAGAGGGATCTACGCGGAGGCAGATCGGGCCTTTCGCCGCCGGCTGGTATGGCTGGGCATCGTGGCGATCCTCTTGGGAGCCATAGTGTGGGTGGGCAGCGACCGGCTGGTGGCTCGCCCCATCGGCAGCCTCGTGGCGGCCGCGCAGCGGATCGCGGCGGGGGAACCCTCTGCCCGGGCCCTGCTCTCCTCTCCCCTTCCGGGTTTCGAGGACCTGCGCCGGGCCTTCGAGGAGATGGGCCGAGCCCTGGAAGCGCGGGAGCGGGAGCGCAGGGAGATGGAAGAGGGGATGCGCCTCCTCTCCTCCCTCGCGCAAGCCGTGGCGACGGCCCCGGACTTCGACGCGGCCCTCGGAGCCACCCTCCGGTTGGTGTGCGAAGCCGCGGGGTGGGACCTGGGCGAGGCGTGGATCCTCTCCTCCGACGGGTCCGTGCTGGAGTGCCGGGCGGCTCACGCCCGGCGGGAGGGGTTAGAGGGGTTTTTGGAAGCCAGCCGCGCGTTCACCTTCGGCCCGGGGATCGGCCTTCCCGGCCGTGTGTGGGAGCTGCGCAGGACCGTATGGATCCCGGACGTGGTAGAGGACCCCAACTTTCTGCGCGCCCCCCTCGCCCGGCAGTTCGGGCTCAGGGCGGCGATAGGGGTCCCGGTGCTGGCTGAGGAATTCGTGGTGGCGGTTCTGTGCTTCTACCTCGCGGAGGTACGGGAGGCGGACCAACACCAGATGGCGTTGGTTTCCGCGGCCGCGGTGCAGCTCGGAACCGCCTTCCAGCGGAGGGCTGCGGAGCAGGCCTTGTTGGGCAGTGAGGCCCGGTACCGGTTGCTGGTAGAGCACAGCCCCTTCGGATACGGGATCGTCCAGGATGAGAAGTGGGTGTTCCTGAACCGAACCGCCGCGCGCATGTTGGGCGCCGAGGAGCCGGAGGAGGTGCTGGGGCGGGAGGTGGAGGAGGTCATCCATCCCATCTTCCGGGAGCGGGAACGCGAGCGCATAACCCGGGTGCTGCGGGAAGGGAAGCCCGCACTGCCCGAGGAGGCACGGTTCGTGCGGCTGGATGGGTCCAGCTTGGAGGTGGAGATCCTGTGGGTTCCCGTGCTGCACGAAGGGAAGCCGGCTGTTCAGGTGATCTTTCAGGACATCTCCGCACGCAAGGAGCGGGAGCGGCTGGTCCAGGCCCAGGCGCTCGTGGCCGAGATCCTCCGGGCGCCTATAGAGTTCGAGCCCTTACTGGAGCGGGTGCTCAGGATCGCCCTGGAGGTGACTCCCGGAGCCGAGGGCGGCTTTGTGGCCCTGGCCCGGGAGGACGGCCTCCTGCGGGTCCGCGCGGCATCCGGGGGTTCGCGCCCGCGGACTTGGGTGGGCGAGCTCCCCTCTTCCTACCTGGGCGCCCTGGAAGAGGTGATGCGGACGGGTGTTCCCACCATTCTGGAGCCGGCTTTTGAGGGCTCGTCTTCTCCGCGGAGCACGGTCGTCGTTCCGCTCCGTACAGGGCGTCACCTCTGGGGCGTGCTCGTGCTGGAGAGCTCCCGACCTAAGGCGTTCGGCGAAGAGGACCTGCGCGCGCTCACCACCCTCACCTCTTCCGTGTCCTTGGTCCTCGAGAACGCGAAGCTGATGGAGGAGACCGCGCGGAGGCTGCGGCAGGTGCAGGCCCTGCGCAACATTGACCTCGCCATCACCGCGAGCCTCGACCCCCGGGTCACCATGCGGGTGCTGCTGGAGGAGGTCACCACCCACCTGGAGGTGGATGCAGCCGCGGTACTGCTGCTGGACCCCGAAAGCCTGGAGCTCCGGTACGCGGCTGTCCAGGGTCTGAAGGGTGAGCTCCTGGAGGCGTCCCGGATCCGCCTTGGGGTCTGCTATGCCGGCCGCGCGGCGCTGGAGCGCCGCATCTACACCCTCGCGGACCTTCCCGGACCCGAGGATCCCCTGCGGCGCCGGATCTTCGAGGAGGAAGGGATCCAGGCGTACTACGTGGCACCCATGATCTCCCGGGGAAGGGTGCTAGGGGTTCTGGAGACCTACCATCGGGCGAAGGTGGAGGCAGACGGGGACTGGCTGGAGATGCTGGAGGCCCTGGCAGGCCAGGCGGCCATCGCGGTGGACAACGCCCGGCTGTTCGACGACCTGGAGCGGTCTAACCTCCAACTGCGGATGGCGTATGAGGCCACCATCGAGGGGTGGGCCCGGGCCCTGGATCTGCGGGAGCGGGAGACGGGCGCCCACACTCAGCGGGTGGCAGACCTCACGGTGCGGGTGGCCCGCAAACTCGGGGTGCCGGAGCCCGAGATCGTCCACCTCCGCCGGGGCGCCATCCTGCACGACATCGGGAAGATCGCGGTTCCCGACCACATCCTGCTCAAACCCGAACCCCTCACGGAGGAAGAGTGGGCGGTGATGCGCCGGCACCCGGAGTACGCGTACGAACTCCTCTCCCCCATCGAGTACTTGCGGCCAGCCCTCGAGATCCCGTACTGCCACCACGAGCGGTGGGACGGGAGCGGGTATCCGCGGGGACTGCGGGGGGAGGAGATTCCCCTCGGAGCCCGGATCTTCGCGGTCGTGGACGTGTACGACGCCCTGACCTCGGACCGCCCGTACCGCCGGGCGTGGAGCCACGAGCAGGCCGTGGCCTACCTCCGGGAGCAGGCCGGGAAGCAGTTCGATCCCAAGGTGGTAGAGACCTTCCTCCAGGTCCTCGAGGAGGCCTGAATGCCGCGGCCCGAGGAGCCGCCTCCGGAGTCCCCGAGGGCCTTTCCCCGTGCTATAATTCGCCCCGGACCGGGCCCGTAGCTCAGTGGATAGAGCAGGGGACTCCTAAGCCTCAGGTCGGGGGTTCGATTCCCTCCGGGCCCGCCAGGCCCTCGGGGTCCCTTTGGAAACCGTTCCACCGCCTCCGGCGCGCACCCCGAGCAGGATCCCATCGCAGAAAGCCGAACTCCTCTCGGTGAGGTTTGCGCGGAGGACTGCAGAGATGGCCGTCTCCCCACCGGAATCCACAACCGGTCTAGCGCAACTGGCGCGGCGGCACATGCGCCTCCTCTTCTGGACCCAAGCCCTCTCGGTCGCCACCTTCCAGCTCATGCCCGCCCTGGGCGGCGTGATGCTCCTGCACCTGACGGGCAAGGTGGCCGCCACAGGACTCGCCCTGAGCCTCAGCGGGCTCGGGCAGATCCTCACCGCGTACCCCGCGGGCCGCTGGATGGACCGGGTGGGGCGGGGTCCGGTCTTCGCGACAAGCGGCTTTCTCTCCGCCCTCGCCGCAGCCCTGGTCGGATGGACCTTCCAGGAGCACCACCTCTGGGGGTTTGCCGGTGCGGTCCTCCTGTTCGGGGCCCTCTCCGCGCCCCTGCGCCAGCTGTCCGTGGCGGCCGCAGACCTCCACCCTCCGGAGGAACGGGGCAAAGCTGTGGGCTATCTCCTCATGGGGAGCGTGGTAGGGGCCCTGATCTCCCCTCTGCTCTCTTCTTCCATCGTCTGGATCTGGCGGAACGAGGTCTCCGCCATCGCGTGGACGTGGTTCGGCGCGGCGGCGTTGCAGCTGGGGATCCTGCCCCTCATGCGCCTTCTCCGGCCCGATCCCAAAGAGGTGGCTCGCCGGTACCTGGAGCGCACGGATCCGGAGGAGACCGCCGCATCCGCGGGCGTCCCCGCGACCGCCTGGGGCCTTGCGGCCGCCATCACCGCCTACGCGGCCAGCTGGGGCATCATGACCCTCTCCATGGCCATCGCGCCCGTGGCCATGCGCGCCCACGGCCACGGGGTCTCCGAGATCGTGTGGGCCATCACCCTCCACAGCATCGGGATGTTCGCCTTCGGACGTCCTCTCGGGGCGATCGCGGACCGGCTGGGCCGGCTCCCCCTGATGGCGGGATCTTTGGCGGTCATCGCGCTCTCCACCTTCGGATCCGTGGCCACGGGAGAGTACTGGACGGCCACCTTCTTCCTGTTCCTCGTGGGGGTGGGGTGGTCCGGAGGCGTGGTGGCCTCCACCGCCCTCCTCTCCGATCTCTCCACGGCAGAGGATCGGGGAAGGCGGTTCGGGGTGGCGGAGTTGGTGGCGCGGGCGGGGGTGGTGGGGTTTCCCATGCTCGGGGCCGCGCTGTTGGGGCAATCCGGACTCGGGCTCGTAGGAGCGGTCCTCGCTCTGAGCGCGGGCATCCCGCTCGGGTGCATCGCCGCGGCCGCCCGGGCCCACTCCCTCCTCCCGGCAAGGGCTTTTCCCCGCGGTGCCACGGACGCAGGGGATTGACGAAGGTCAGCAGCCTGCGAGATCCTCAACCGCAGGAAACCCGCCGAGGGAAGGGAGGGAAGAGGGATGGCTGAGGTCCGAGTGGGAGACCAGGCGCCGGATGTGACGCTCGTCAGCTGGGATCGAAAGGCGGTGCGTCTCAGCTCCCTGTGGGGGCAACCTCTCGTGCTCGCCTTCTTCCCCGCGGCCTTCACCCCGGTCTGTACCCGGGAAATGTGCGCCTTCCGGGACCAGCTTTCCGCCTTTGAAGCCCAGGGCGCCCGGGTGGTGGGGATCAGCGTGGACAGCCCCTTTGCTCTGAGGGCCTTCGCGGAGCAGCAGGAACTCACGTTTCCGCTTCTGAGCGACTTCAACCGGGAGGCGGTGCGGGCCTTCGGCATCGAGGACAACGAGCTGCTGGGGGGACTGCTCCGGGGGGCCAGCAAGCGGGCGGTGTTCGTCTTGGATTCCGACGGCGTGGTGGTGTACCGTTGGGTCTCCGAGGACCCGCGGGTCGAGCCGGACTACGAGGCCGTGCGGCGAGCGGTGGAACAGCTGGGAGCGGCTCGCTCAAAGAAGTAGCGGCCGCCCAGTTCACCGATCCGCAATCCGACTGTACTTCACCTCGGGAGCCCTCCAGGCCCGTAGGCGATCCCTCCCGGCTCCACCGCGGCCACCAGGATCGCTCCCTGCGGTCGAACCTGCAGATCATCTCTTTGACGTCGTACGATCGCCAATCGTATCCTGTCTTAGGAGAGTCCGTCACCCAGCCCACGTGCCCGGTATGGCCCGGTCCGCCATGGTCAAGCACGGGATGCCCGTCCAGGTGGGAGCCGTGCAGAGTACCGACCGCGGCACGACCCGGAGTCCGCAACTCGCCGAGGCGGGGACGGCCCCGGCCCCGTGACGCGCCCGCGGAGGGAACCCGAGATCCGCACCCTGCGCTCGTACCGGCCCGGGATCCGGCAGATCCTGACGGGTGCCTTCGTCTCCGCCGTCCCCGTGGGCGGGGGACCTTCTGGATCCTCCGGTGGGCGGGTGCCGGCCGCTGGCCTTGGTGGGCATAGGCCTTCCGGCCTTCGTCCTCGCCACCGCACACGCGGGGAACGCAGCGGGGACAGGGGATCAGGTCGCTGAGGGGAGATGTCCGAACCGGTACGGGATCCCGCTTCCGGGGCCATCGTCCCGATCAGGAGGTGGATGACCGTCGTCCTCACCCTCGGGGCCGTCGCTGTCCTGTCCTGGCTCCTGTTCTCCGGGCTCCGCGGCCAGGGCCCTGGCCGCGCCGGGCTTGCGGTAAACACCACGGGCCGTGCGGGGCCGGTGCGGATTCGGCCCGCGCCCACGTTCGCGATGCCCCTGTTCGAGGGTGGGGTGTTCCGCCTCGCCGACCACCGCGGTCAGGTGATCGTGGTGAACTTCTGGGCCTCCTGGTGCCCCCCGTGTCGGGAGGAGGCACCTGAGCTGGAGGCGGCCTGGCGGGGGGTTCGGGGCCGGGGTATCGTATTCGTGGGTGTGAACGTGTGGGATTCGGAGCCGGCGGCGCGGGCGTTCTTGCGCGACTATGGGATCACCTATCCGAACGGCTCCGATGCCCGCGGGCGGATCCTGGTGGAGTTCGGGGTCACGGGCATCCCGGAGACGCACGTGGTGGATCCCGAGGGGAGGCTCGTCCAGCGGTGGATCGGACCCATCACCCGGGAAGGGCTCGCAAACCTGCTGGCGGGTCTTCGGAGGTCCGCACCGTGAACCCGGAAGTCACCCGGCGGGGCTCTTTGGACCCCGCGGGAGTAGCCTTCGTGCTCGTGGGCCTCGCCCTGGGATGGGCTCTGATCGCTTCCACGAAGACCCTCTATCTGGGCCAGGGACGGGTGGCCACCTTCCTCAGCTGGCTCCCTGTGGGGTACGCCTTCGCCGCGGGCATGGTGGCCGCGGTCAATCCGTGCGGGATCCTGCTTTTGCCTTCTCTCGCCGCCTACGCGCTCGCACGGAGCGACCCGGGGTCTCCGGGCAGAAGGGCGACCCGGGCGCTCGCGTTCGGAGGCCTTGGTACCTTGGGCTTCGTGGTGCTCTTCGGAGCCGCGGGGCTGACGATCGGTGCGGGCGGATACGTCCTGGCCCGCGTGTTTCCCTACGGCGGTCTGCTGATCGGCCTGGCCCTCGTGCTGCTCGGGACCTGGCTCGCCCTCTCCGGCCGGGAGTTCGGTCTTCCCGCCGCGAGCCGGGTCTGGGGGCGGATGCGGCCCGGAAACGACCTCCTCTCCTTCTTCGGATTCGGCGTGGCGTACGGAATCTGTTCCCTCGCGTGTACCCTGCCCGTGTTCCTGGCGGTGATGGGAAGCGCGATGGCTTCCGGGAGCTGGCTTGCTGTGGCCGGCCAGTTCGTGGGGTACGCGGTGGGCATGGGCACGGTCCTCACCGCGGTGCTGGTGGGCGTGGTCTTCTTCGAGGCCGCGGTCAACCGGTGGGTGCGGTCCGTGGTTCCCTACGTGCACCGGCTCGCGGCTGCTTTCCTCATCGGCGCAGGGATCTTCATCGTGGGGTACTGGTGGAGGGCGTTTTGACCTCGCCCCGGGCCATTCTCCGGGGACTTTGGCTCGCGGTGTTGATGGGCCTCCTGGTGGCGAGCCCCGTCCGCGGCCACGCGGTCCTGCTCCGCAGCAGCCCCCCGGCCGGTACGCGGCTGGAAGGTTCTCCGCGGCAAGTGGTCCTGTTGTTCAGCGAGGCCGTGCATCCCGGGCTGAGCACCGGGGAGGTGCTGGATCCCTCCGGGAAGGTGCGTTCCCTCCGGTCCGAGGTGGCGGGAGATGGCCGGACCCTACGGATCCTGCTCCCGCCGCTTCCGAAGGGCAGCTACGTGGCCCGGTGGCGGGTCCTCTCGCGGGTGGACGGGCACCTCACCACGGGGATGCTGGGATTCGGGGTGGGCGTGATGCCCAACCGGGGAGGTGCGGAGTCGGACCGGCCCCCCTCATTCCGGGTGGGGATCCGGTGGGTCGCGTACACGGCCCAGGTGTCGCTCGCGGGGCTCGCTGCCTTCTGGCATCTCGTGCTCCGACCTCTCGGAACCGCCCTCCCAGAACCGGCAGATGCGGCGTTTCGCCGAATTCCGCGCGCAGCCGCGCTCGCCGTACTGGCCACCACCGGGCTCGAGGTCGCCTTGCTGCTGGGCGGCCTCTCCCTCGCGCTGGGTGTGCAGCTGCTGACGTCCGGGCCATCGGGATGGGCCCTGATTCTCCGCATGGGAGCGGCCGGCGTCTTCCTCGGGCCGGATGCGATCCGGAAGAGGTGGTCCCTCCCCGTTGTGGCCCTTCTGCTCCTCGCCTCCACCCTGAGTTCCCACGCGTGGGGCGATGGGGCGCTGGCGGCCCTCGCGGACTGGATGCACCTCGCGGCCGCCTCCGTCTGGATGGGAGGACTTGTGGGCCTCCTCATCCTCCTCGGTGCGGGCCGGGCCTACCGCACGCACGCGGCACAGGCAACGCTTCGCTACTCCAGATGGGCGGGCTGGAGCCTCCTTGTCGTGGTCCTCACCGGTGCGTACATGGCTGCGCGGGAGCTCCCTTCGCCCGGGGGCTTTCTCGGGACGGAGTGGGGAACGTGGCTTCTGGGCAAGCTCGCCCTCGTTGCCGCGCTCGTGACCCTGGGTGCGGTGAACCGGTACAGGAATGTCCCCCAACTGGCCTCAGGAACCCCCAGGGAACGGGCCCTGCTCCGGATCCGCCGGGTGACTCGGGCAGAGGCGGTGCTGGGGGCCGCGGTGCTGCTCGCGGTGGGCGTCCTCACCATCACGCCCACCGCCCGCACGGTCCAGATGCGCACCCTCCCTCCCCGTACCCTCACCCTGGCCGCGGTTTCGGACGGCCTGCAGGTGGTGCTCCGCGTCACGCCGGGGGAACCGGGCTGGAACCGGTTCGAGGTCGCCCTACGGGGTCCGGACGGAGCCCCCGTGGACGCGGACCGGGTGATGGTGCGGTTGTGGAAGCTGGATGAGGAAACGCTCCCCACCACGGTTCGGCTTTCCCGGGAGGGACCCGGCCGGTACGCGGAGGAGGGTGGGGAGTTCGGGCTCGCGGGCTACTGGCAGGCGGAGGTGGTGCTGAGGTGGCGGGGGAAGCCGGACGTCTCCGCCTCCTTTCCATTGCGGGCGGGCGAGTTCTCGTTGCGGTCGGAGCTCGAGGCTTTCCGGATCCTCAGAAGAGCCCGTGAGGCCATGGAGGCAGCCCGGACCTGGCGGGAGGTTGAGCAGATCACGGACGGCTCGGGCAACGTAGTGGTGACCCGGTACAGTTTCCAGAAGCCGGACCGGGTGCGGTTCGAAGTGCAGGGCGGGATGCGGGCCATCCTCGTGGGCAGGGACCGGTATGTGTGGACGGGCCGGGGATGGAGCCGGGACACCCTCCCAGAGCCCTTCGTAGCCCAAGGGGTGGCGGGGTACATGCGGAACCCGGCTCGTGCGCAGGTGGGCCGTCGGGCCTCATGCGGCGAGGAACCGTGCCGGGTGGTGCTGTGGGACAGCCCGGACGGTCTCGCCTCCTTCGCCGCTTGGATCGGGGAGCGCACCCACCGGCCGATGAAGCTCCTGATGTCCGCCCCTGCCCACTACATGCACACCCAGCTCCAGGACTTCGATGGGGCAGAGGAGGTGAGGTCTCCGTGAGACGGTTCCTGGTGCTTCTCGCGGTCGCTCTCGCCTCCGTGGCCGTGGCCTGGGTGTGGCAGCGGGCGCAGGAGGGCGGTGGCATTTCCCCCCGTCCCCTGATCCGGCCGGGCGCAGATGCTCTCCCGGACGGGCCTCCTGCCCCGGATTTCGTGCTGGAGACCCTGGACGGCCGCGAACTCGCCCTCTCCGACCTCCGCGGGAAACCTGTGGTGATGAACTTCTGGGCCTCCTGGTGCGTGCCGTGCCGGCTGGAGATGCCCATCTTGGAGGACGCGGCTCAACGCTACCGCGGACGGGTCCACTTCCTTGGGGTGAACGCCCTGGATCGTCCTGCCCTGGCCAGGGAGTTCGCGCGGAAGCTCGGGGTCACCTTCCCCTCCGTGGTGGACGAGGATGGCGTGGTGCTCGCGAAGTACCGGGTGGTGGGGCTTCCCACCACGGTGTTCGTCACCCGCTCCGGACGCCTCTTCGAGGTCCACGCGGGCCCCTTCGTGGGCCCTGAAGGAGCCCGGCGCCTGGAGGAGTACATCACCCGGCTCCTGCGGCAACCCTGATCCCCGCGGCACGGGCTCTCCATCCCGCGCAACGGATCCCCTAAAATCCTGAATTGCGGGAGGTACGGAGGGATGGAGATTCGCGAGTGGGCGGTGGGGGCCGCCGCATACGCGCTGGGCTCCGTCCTCCCCGCGGAGATCCTGGCCCGGCGGCGGTTGGGCACCTCCCTGCTGCAAGTGGGCGAAAACCCGGGGGGCGCGGGGACGTGGCGCACCTTGGGCCCTCAGGCGGGCGTGGCCGTGATCCTCTTCGACTTGGGGAAGGGAGTGGTGGCAGCCTGGCTGGCGCGCCGGGTGGCCGCTACCCTGGAAGGGTTCGTGCTCATCTGCACCGCACCCGTGGCGGGCCACAACTGGCCCCTCTACCTCCTGTTCCGTGGGGGGCGCGGGCTCGGCCCGGCCGCCGGTGTGCTGATGGTTCTGAGCGGAAAGGCCTTTTTGGTGGCTTTCGGGCTGGGAGCCCTGATAGCCCTCCGCACCCGATGGGTGCCTACTGTGGGGATCGTGGCCCTGCCCGTGTACCTGCTCCTGATGCATCTGTGGGAAGCCTCTCCGCACGAGATGGCAGCGGCGGTGACGGTGAGCCTCACCGTGGCGGTGCGGCAGCTGCCGTGGCTGTGGAGCCGACTGCAGGAGCGCCTCCTGCCCGGAAGCCCATAGGAGACGGCCCATGGGGCAGCCCGTCGCGGTGGTCGCGGAATCCGTCTGCTGCCTGCCCCCTTCCCTCTGCGCGGAATTGGGGATCCTCCTCGTGCCCATGTGGATCCTCCGGGGGGGACGCGGGTACCGGGACGGGATTGACGTGACCGCTCAGGAGGTCTTTGCTTGGCTCGAAGAGGGGCCGCCCTACCCCACCGCCTCGGCTCCTTCCCCCGCAGACTACCTCGCCGCCTTCGAAGAGGCCGCCCAGAGGGGTGCCCAACGGGTTCTGGCCCTCACGGTGGCCCGTTGGCTCTCGGCCGCGCACCAGCACGCCCGGCGGGCAGCTGCCCGAGCCCCGATCCCTGTGGAGGTGGTGGATACCGGGACCGCCGCCGCCGCCCAGGGGCTCGTGGTCCGGGAGGCGGCCCTGCGCATCCGAGCAGGCGCGCCCCTTGAGGAAGTGATGGGGTGGGCTGCCCAGGCGGGGATGCGGGCCCGGCTGGTGGCCCTGGTACGTTCCCTGGAACACCTCGCCAGAAGCGGCCGGATTCCCCGCCTCGTCCACCTCGTGAACCGTCGCCTCGGAACCGTCCCCCTGCTCGCCATCGGGAAGGGTCGGGTCCGGAGGGCGGGTGTAGCGGCTGGGTATGAGGCCGCAGTCGGGAAGCTCGTGAGCGAGGTACAGAGGGCCAGAAGGCGCGCGAGCCGGCTGTGGGTGGCCGTGACCGAGGCGGGGATGCGGGAGGAGGCGGAGCGACTCGTGCGGACGCTGCAGGGGCTCGGGGTTGCAGACCCCCCCGATCTCCTCCCCTTCACGCCCGTCATGGCGCTGAACACGGGACCGCAGGTACTGGGGGTTGCGTATCTACCGGAGCCCTAGGATTCCGGTTCGCCATGACACCCTTCCCCGTCCCCGGAGGGCTCCTCTGGAAGTCGGGTCGCCCGGACCTGCTCCAGACTCCCCCAACGGAGGGCCCGGGAAAGGACAAGGTGCGGGACGGAGGTGTGGAGGTGGATCCGGAGTAGACCGTCCCGTTCGGCCACCACCACCGCGTCTCCCATCTGCTCCAGGGCGCGCCGCACCCGGCCCATGGGCACGCGGCGCGTCTGGAGGAGTACCTCGGTGCAGTACCGGGCGGCCCCAGAAAGGGGGGAAGCGGCCAAGCTCGGGGGCCGGGCCGCGGGCGCGGGAGGAGAGAGGGGCGGGGGGACCACCCCTCGGGCGGCCCCTGCCATCGCCTCCAGCAGGGCCACCAGGCCGGCCGCGCCCGCGTCTACCACGCCCGCGCGGCGCAGGACGGGCAGCAGCCTGGGCGTCTGGATCCAGGCGGCCCGCGCCGCCGAGGCCGCGCGGTCCAGCACCTCCTGCGGGCGGTGGGTTTCCGTCTTGGCGGCCGCCGCGGCCGCATCCGCCACCGTCAGCATGGTCCCCTCCACGGGCTCCTGGACCGCACCCCGCGCCGCCCGCGCGGCCATCCGCAGAGCTTCCCGGACCCGCGCGGCATCGGCTTCCTCGAGACCCTTCCACGCCTCGCTCAACCCGTAAAGGTACTCGGCCAGGATGGCCCCCGAGCTCCCGCGGGCCCCCAGGAACGCGGCCCGGGCTGCTACGGCCGCAGTTCTCCCCAGGTCGGCGGCCTCCGCGACCTGCAGAGCCTCCACGGCGGCGGCCAGGGTGGCGCACAGGTTCGACCCCGTATCGTGGTCCGCAACCGGGAACACGTTCAGGGCGTTCACCTCCGCGCAACACCGGCGGAGCTCAGCCAGCGCGGCGCGGAGCGCGGCGGCGAGGTGGTTTCCGGTAAACCGATCCTCGGTTTGCCCCACGCCCGGACGGCCACCCGCAGGATCCGCGCGAAGGGCTTCCTCGGCCCGCAGGTCCCGGGATCCATACGCGTCCGGCCCCCCACGCACGGACCCGCTACCGCCCCCACACCAGGGCACAGGCCGCCCAGGTGAAGCCACCTCCGAACGCCACCAGCACCACCCGGTCGCCCTCCCGGATGCGGCCGTCCCGGACTCCCTCCCAAAGGGCAAGCGGCACGGAGGCGGAGGAGGTATTCCCGTACCGGTCAATGTTGCAGAGGAACCGGTGGAACGGGATCTCTAGGGCCCGACTCAGCGCCTCCACGATGCGCCGGTTTGCCTGGTGCGGCACGATCCAGTCCACCTCCTCCAGGGTCCACCCCGCCCTCCGGACCACCTCCGCGACGGCCTCCGGGACCACCCGCACCGCCAACCGGAAGAGGGTGCGGCCGTCCATCCGGACGTAGTGGAGGCGCTGGGCCACGGTTTCCGGACTCGTCGGCAGGCGTGTTCCCCCCGCGGGCATCTTGAGGACGTCCCCAGCGCTCCCGTCCGCTCCCATGATCACCGCCTGCACCCCCCGGCCGGCCTGGGCAGGCCCCAGGACCACGGCCCCGGCCCCGTCTCCCACCAGCACGCAGAGGGTCCGGTCCGTCCAGTCTACGATCTTGGAGAGCACCTCGGAGCCCACCACCAGCACGTACTGGGCCGCTCCGCCCGCGATCATCTGAGCCCCCAGGGCCACGCCGTACACGAACCCGGAACACGCGGCCAGAAGGTCGAAGGCGCCGGCCCGACGGGCACCGAGCCGGTCCTGCACGAGGCAGGCGGTGGCCGGTAGGAGGTAGTCAGGCATGGTGGTGGCACAGATGATGAGATCCAGCTCCTCCGGCAGGACCCCCGCGGACCGCAGGGCCTCCTCCGCCGCGGGGACCGCCAGATCTGAGGTGGCGACATCGGGATCCGCCACGTGCCGAGTGCGGATCCCCGTGCGCTCCGTGATCCACTCGTCTGAGGTGTCCACCATCCGCGCGAGGTCGTGGTTGGTCAGTACCCGGCCCGGCACGTAGGCTCCGACCCCCAGAACCGCGGCTCGGGGAGGGGATCCTGCCATGGCCGTCACCCCTCGTTCCGGGTGCGCTGGTAGGCGCCCATCAAGGTAAGGCCGCCGTCCACCACGATGGTCTGCCCCACGATCCACTCCGCGTCGTCGGAGCACAGGAAGGCGATGACTTTGGCGATGTCCTCCGGCGTGCCCATCCTCCCCTTTGGGGTGGAGGCCACCATGGCCCGGGTGAAGCCTTCCAGGTCCCCTTCCGTATACACCTCCAGGGACTCCGTGTCCACGGCCCCTGGGCTCACCGCGTTTACCGTGATCCCCAGGGGTGCCGCCTCCACGGCTAGGTACCGGGTCAGGGCCTCCAGGGCGGCCTTGGCGCTTGCCAGAAGCGCGTAGTCCGGGAGGTACCGTTGGGTGGGGAATCCGGAGACCGTGACGATGCGGCCCCGGCGGCCCCGCATGAGCCGCATAGCCTCCTGAGCCGCCTGCACGAAGCTGAACACGTTCAGCTGGTAGGTGCGGGCCAGGTGGTGGGGCTTGAGGGCCTCGATGCGTCGGAAGGCGGTGGCGGCCGCGTTGGCCACGAAGATGTCGAGGTATCCGAATCTCTCCTCCACGGCCCGGAACAGGGCGGAGACCTCCTCCGGCTGCTCCAGGTCCGCCCGCACCGCCTCCGCCCGGCGGCCCAGGGCGGTGATGGCGTCCACCACCTCCGAAGCCCGGTCTTCCCGCCTCCGGTAGTGCACCACCACGTCCGCGCCCCGCTCCGCAAGCACCATCGCGGTGGCCCGGCCGATCCCTCGAGAAGCCCCGGTGATCAGCGCAACCTTCCCCTGTAGCGTCACGGTCCTCCCTCCGGTGTGATCACGTATCGGACGGTCTCCGGCGGACGGGCCCGCAGGGCCGCGAGGGCCTCGTGGATGCGTGTCAGCGGCCACGTACGGGTCACGCTCCGGCTGAGGTCCAGCCGGCCGGAAGCCGCTAGGCCGATGACGGTGGCGATCTCGTGCGGGGTAGCCCCGAAGGCAGAGCGGATCTCGATCTCCCGGCGCACGAGGTACGAGGAGCCCGGCAGCACGAGCGGCTCGTCCGAAACCCCCACGAGCACCACCCGCCCGCCGATGCGGGTGGCGCCGATGGCCGCCCGGACCGTCTCCGGCCGGGAGACGAAATCCACGGTGAGGTCCGACCCTCGGCCGTCCGTGAGGCTCCGGATCTCCCGCACGGGGTTGCGATCCTGGGCCGCCACCACCACGTGGACCCCCAGGGGCTGCAGCCGCTCCGCGGTGGCCTCCCGTCGCACCACCACGATCACGGGATCCCCGCCGAAGAGCTTCGCCAGCAGGGCCCCGTGGGTTCCCACCCCACCCGCTCCGTAGATGACCACACTCTGCCCCGGCTGCAGCTGCCCGCGGGTGAGGACCGCGTGGAACGCGGTGGCCACCGCGTCCGGCAGGATCGCCCCCACGGGAAACGGCAGCACCCCGGGCAGGTGGAAGAGGTTCTGAGCAGGCACCACGATGTACTCCGCGAACCCTCCCGGCCGCGTAAGCCCGATGAGCTCGGGCGCAAGACACGCGGATTGCCGGCCATCCAGGCACGACCAGCACCGACCGCACGCGACATAGGGATTCACCACCACCCGGTGGCCTGGTCGCCACGGCTCCGCATCCTCTCCAGCCTCCACCACCTCCCCGGCGACCTCGTGCCCCAACACCACGGGCCACCGAACCTCGGGCGGGAGCCGCAGGCCGTCCAGGATCTCCAGATCCGTCCCGCAGATCCCCGCGGCCCGCACCCGCACCAGCACCTCCCCACGAGCCGGGCGGGGATCCGGAACCTGCTCCAGACGCAGTTCCCGTTCCGGAGAGCGCTCGTACACCCGGGCCGCAAGCATCCTACGCCTCCCCGGAGGCCGGGTTCAACAGCGCCCGGGCGATCACCAGCTTCTGGATCTCCGCGGTCCCCTCCTCGAACCAGAGGGCCCGGGCATCCCGGTAGACCCGCTCGATGGGGTGCCCCCGGAAGTACCCGATGCCGCCGCAGATCCGGAGGGCCCGGTCCGTCACCCGGCCCACCATCTCCAGGCCGAACAGCTTGGCCATAGCGGCCTCCGCGGTGCAGGGCTCGCCCGCATCCACCCTCCGGGCTGCGTCCATCGCCAGCAGCCGCGCGGCCCGCACGTCCACCGCCATCTCCGCCAGGGCGAACTGGATGGCCTGCCGGGCCGCGATGGGCTTTCCGAAGGTCACCCGGCGCTGCGCGTGCTCCTTCGCCAGATCCAGGGCCCGCTGGGCGAGCCCCACACAGCTCGCGGCGATGGAAATCCGGCTCGGATCCAGAAATCCCCGCAGGACCATCTGGAGCCCCTGTCCTTGCTCCCCGAGCAGGGCCTCTTCGGGCACGCGGCAGTCCTCAAACTCCAGCAGGCCATGCCCGGTGCCCACAAGGCCCATGCCGTCCGGCTGTAGGGTGACCCGCAGCCCTGGAGTCTCCCGGGGGACGAGGAAGGCGGAGATCCCCGAAGCCCCCCGAGCCCGATCCGTGTAGGCCACCACCACGAAAGCCTCTGCGACGTCCGCGAAGGTGATGAGCCACTTGCGTCCGCGGAGCACCCATCCCCCCGGCACCCGTCGGGCTTCCGTGCGGATGTCCGTCCCCGTCCCCGCGTCCGGCTCCGTGAGGGCGAACGCCAGTTTGCAATTCCCCGTGGCCCACCGGAACAGATAGCGCTGTTTTTGCTCCTCGGTCCCGTAGCGGTCGAGCAGGCGCCACAGGCCGTTGTGGACGTGCACCACCATACGGACGGATCCGTGGGATTGGGCCACCACCTCCAGGATGGGGAGGTACTCCGTCATGCGGAGTCCCCACCCACCGTACCGGGGAGGCAACGTGAGGCGCAACAGACCCTTTTGGGCGAGCCGATCCCAGAGGTCCGGGGGGACTGCCCGGTTCCGCTCGATCTCCTCGGAAACTTCCTCCAGTTCCCCGAGCACGAAGGCCCGGATCTCCTCCTGGTAGGCACCCAGATCCCGAGGCCGCTCCACGCTTCCTCACCTTCCCCGCCTGTGCGCACAGGAGCTCTGTGCCCGATGCTTCGCCGATACCGGTATCCGGAGTATTCTGCACGAACCGGGAAAGTCCTACTCCCGGGCCTTCCTTAACGTTCGGGGATCGTTGCCCCCCAGCGAGCCCCGTGGTAGAGTGCTGGGCGGAGTGCACTCTTGAGGGAGCGGACCATGGATAAGCGGACGGTACTCGATCGGGCCGAGGAACTCGGCGTCCGGTTTGTGCGGCTGCAGTTTACGGACATCTTCGGCACCCTGAAGAACGTGGAGATCCCCGTGGACCTCCTGGAGCGGGCTCTGGACGGCGAGATCATGTTCGATGGCTCCTCCATCGAGGGATTCGTGCGCATCGAGGAGTCGGACATGTACCTGGTGCCCGACCCCTCCACCTTCGCGGTCTTCCCGTGGAAGGAGGGCGAGGGGAAGACTGCCCGTCTCATCTGCGACGTGTACACCGCGGACGGCGAGCCCTTTGAGGGGGACCCCCGGTACGTGCTGAAGCGCATGGTCCAGCGGGCGGCCCAGTTGGGCTACACCATGATGGCTGGGCCCGAGTGCGAGTTCTTCCTGTTCCCCGTGAACGCGGAAGGGGAACCCGTACTCACCACCCACGACCGGGCGGGTTACTTCGACCTGGCCCCCATTGATCAGGGGGAGGAGGCCCGGGCGGACATGATCACCGCTCTGCGGGCCATGGGGTTCGAGGTGGAGGCCGGACACCACGAGGTGGCCCACGGGCAGCACGAGATCGACTTCAAGTACGCGGATGTGTTGCGTACCGCGGATAACGTAGCGACCTTCCGGTTCGTGGTCCGCACCATCGCCCGTCGGCACAACCTCCACGCCACCTTCATGCCCAAGCCCATCGCGGGCATCAACGGGAGCGGCATGCACACGCACCAGTCCCTCTTCCGGGACGGCCGCAACGCCTTTTACGACCCAGAGGGTGCGTATCAGCTGAGCAAGGAGTGCCTGTGGTACATCGGGGGGCTCCTGACCCACGCTCGGGGGATGGCCCTGGTGACCAACCCCCTCGTGAACTCCTACAAGCGGCTGGTCCCGGGCTACGAGGCGCCCGTCTACATCGCGTGGGCGGAGCGCAACCGCTCCCCCCTGGTCCGGGTCCCCGCGGCCCGGGGGGAGGGGACCCGGGTGGAGCTGCGCATGCCGGATCCTTCCTGCAACCCGTACCTGGCCTTCGCGGTCATGCTGGCCGCAGGGCTGGACGGCATCGAGCGCCGCATCGATCCCGGCCCTCCCCTGAACCGCAACATCTACGCCATGACGGAGGAGGAGCTGGAGCGCCTGCAGATCCGGGTTCTCCCCCGTAACCTCGGGGAGGCGATGGAAGCGTTCCTCGCGGATGAGGTGGTGTGCGAGGCTCTGGGCTCGCACATCGTCTCCGACCTGGTTCGGGCCAAGCGGCAGGAGTGGCGGGAGTACTCCGCCCAAGTCCACCTCTGGGAGATCGAGCGCTACCTCACCCGATACTAAGAGGGCCTGCTGGCACGGAAGTTGCACACCTTCCGGAGCGGGATGCGCTGCCCACGGTGCGGAGGTGCGCTGCAGACCCTCATCTCCGGCCGGTTCGTCCGGTCCGGGAGCGGGTGGATGTAGGTGCGGAGCGTCCGGAAGGCCTGCACCGGTTGCGGGGCGGAGTGGCCGGAACAGGGTCTCTCCCTGCGGTGCACCCCGGTTCCGGAGTTCACCGAGAGCCTGCGGGGGCTGCAACGGTCAGGGGATCTCATCGTGGTCCGGCACCCGGACGGAAGCCTGGAAGTGGTGAGCTGAGCGGCTGACCTCTGCCCCCAAGAGGAAGATGGCGGCCACCACCTGCCCCCACATCAGGAAGATCACCGCGCCCGCCAGCGACCCGTACACCAGCGGGTAGTGGACCAGACGGCCTACCCCCCAGAACATCCCCTGCCGGGCCACCTCGAACAGGATCGCCCCCACGAGGGCCCCAGGCCAGAGGTACTGCCCCTGGACCCTGTGGTTCGGGAGGAGCCGGTAGGCGGAAAGAAATGCCAGGAAGGCGAGGCCGAAGGGCAGAAGGACTCCCAGGATCCTCGAACCCCACTGCACCGGTCTGCCCGGCGCAAGCCGCTCCGCAATCCCGAGGGCCACGGGTCCCACGAGGGAGGTCCCCAACAGGGCTCCCACGAGGAGGGTGACCAGGATGTCCAGCAGCTTCCGCTTCCCGTAGGCCCGGGGATCCTCCACCCCCCAGACGCGGTTGAGGGCGTGGCGGGCGACGCCGGTCGCCGCGCTGGAGGTCCACAGGAGCGTGGCGGTGGCCGCAATCCCCGCGGGCCCCCGGGTCCGGAGGGCCTCCTCGAGGTTTGCCTGAACCACGTCTAGGGCCTGAGGGGGCAGGTAGAGGGCGAGGGTGCGGGCGAGGGAGATCCGGAGGTACGCTGGATCCACGAAGAAGGCGGCGATGGCCGTAGCCACCAGCAGGAATGGGAAGACGGAGAGCAGTGCGTGGTACGCGATGGCCGCGGCCAGCGCCGGGCCGTCGTGATCCACAAAGCCCCGGAGGGCAGCCCACGCGATCCGCGCAAACGGCCTCATGGCCCCATTGTAGGCCCCGTTGCCGGGTCGGGGCGATTTCCCTATAATACTTGGTACGCGGGCGGTTAGCTCAGCGGGAGAGCGCCTGCTTCACACGCAGGAGGTCAGAGGTTCAAGTCCTCTACCGCCCACCAGACCTGAGCAGGACCCGTGGTGGGAGGCATGCTGTAGGGGAGACGGAGGGGTGCGCGCGCTCTACCTCTTGGCAGCCCTGAATCTCGCCGACGGGACCCTGACCGCTTTCTGGATCCGCTGGTTCCCCCATCTGGAGTGGAACCCCTTCTTCCGCGCCCTAGTGGAAACCTACGGGGTGGGAGGGTCCTTCATGATTAAGGCGGCCCTGTCGGGGGTTCTGGTGTTGCGGGCCCACACGGCCCGCCCCCTCCGTCGCTGGGAGATCGCGGTGCTCCGAGGGCTCATCTGGGTGTATGCGGCCGCAGTGGTCCAACAGGTCCCCGTTGTGGCCTGGCTGGCCCTACGGCCCCTGTAGGGGGAACGGCCATGGATCCCAGAGTCACGAAGCTGGCGCAGGTCCTGGTTCAGTACTCTCTGGAGGTCCGGCCGGGGCAACTGGTGCGCATCGCGGGGCCCGCCATCGCGGAACCTCTCCTCGTGGAGGGCTACCGGCAGGTGCTTCGGGCCGGAGCGCATCCCCTCCTGCGCGTCACGCTGGACGGCGTGGAGGAGGTGTTCTACAAGGAGGCCACAGAAGAGCAGCTGCGCTACGTCCCGGAGCTCCAAAGGCTTGAGGTAGAGCACATTGACGCCTCCCTGGGCGTCTGGGCCAACTACAACACCCGGGCCCTCACCAACACCCCGCCCGAGCGCCAGCGGATCCGGCGCGAGGCATTGCGGGAGGTCAGCCGGCGGTTCCTGGAGCGGGCGGCCACGGGAGCGCTGCGTTGGGTGGGGACCCAATACCCCACCCAGGCGGACGCCCAAGAGGCGGAGATGTCCTTGCGGGAGTACGAGGACTTCGTGTACGGCGCGGGCCACCTCGATGCCCGGGACCCCGTGGCGGTATGGCGGGAGATCCGCGCGCGGCAGCAGCGCATCGCGGACTTCCTCGGGACCAAGCGCACCCTCCGGGTGGTGGCGGAGGGGACGGACCTCACGGTGGGGGTGGCGGGCCGCACGTGGGTCAATGCAGCGGGCGAACACAATTTCCCCGACGGGGAGGTGTTCACCGGTCCGGAAGAAGATCGCACGGAAGGATCCGTGCAGTTCTCCTTCCCCGCCGTCTACGGCGGGCGGGAGGTGAGCGGCGTGCGGCTGGTGTTCGAACGGGGGCGAGTGGTACACGCGGAAGCCGCCAAGGGACAGGAGTTCTTGCAGGAGATGCTGGAAGTGGACGAGGGGGCCCGGGTGCTCGGGGAATTCGCCTTCGGGCTCAACGAAAGCATCCAGCGGTTCACCCGCAACATCCTCTTCGACGAGAAGATCGGCGGCACCATCCACATGGCATTGGGCTCCAGCTACCCGGAGACGGGCGGGCGGAATCAATCGGGCCTGCACTGGGATATGATCTGCGATCTGCGGCAAGGCGGGGAGGTCTACGCGGACGGGGAGCTCATCTACCGCGACGGGAAGTTCCTGCTACCCTGATCCTTCCGACTCCAACTGGGCGATCAGGGTCTCGAAGAGGCGGCGCTGCTCTTCCGCCACCTCTTCCGCCCGGGCCGCGTAGAGGGGGTGTTCGGTGGCCTTCAGCTCGATGTTCTGCAGTACCCGGGACTGGATCTCGCGGAGGAAGGCGGCCACCTCCTGCGGATCGAAGGGACCGAACTCCCCGGACCGGACGCGCTCCACGAACTCCTGGATGGGCCGCATCCCGTCCATGCACACCCGCTCGTAGGCCTCCCAGAGGTCCGCCTTCATGTCCGCCCTCCCTCCCGACGTCGGATCCGGTGCACCTTCAAGAAGTTCGTTCGGCCGCGGGCGATGATGGGAGAGGATCCGGTGAACACCACCACGTCCCCGGGCTCCACCAGCCCCTCTCTCAAGAGCACCTCCTCCGTGTGGGCCACCATGGCGTCCGTGTCCTCCCGGAAAGGAGTCACCACGGGCTCCACGCCCCACCACAGAGCGAGCCGGCGCGCCACCCGGGAATCCTCCGTCACGGCAAGGATGGGCTCCGCGGGACGGTGCTTGGACACCAGCTGGGCCGTGCGGCCGCTCCGGGTGATCACCACGATGGCCTTGGCCCGCACATCCCGGGCGAGGGCACACGCGGCCGCAGCCACGGCCTCCGCAATCCCCGTCCGGCGGGTATGCGGAATCCCTTCCTGGTAGAGCTCGGGATGGGCGCTTTCCACCTCCACCGCGATGCGATCCATCATCCGGACGGCCTCGATGGGGTAAGTGCCCACCGCGGTCTCATCGCTCAACATCACCGCATCCGTACCGTCCAGGATGGCGTTGGCCACATCCGAGACCTCCGCCCGGGTAGGTCGGGGCTGGTGCACCATGGACTCCAGCATCTGGGTGGCGGTGATGACGGGGATGCCGAACTCGTTGGCCCGACGGATGATGGTCTTCTGCAGCACCGGAACCCGCTCCAGGGGCACCTCGACCCCCAAATCGCCCCGGGCCACCATGACCCCGTCGCTGCTGGCCAGGATCTCCTCCAGGTGCTCCAGGGCCTCTGCCTTCTCCAGCTTGGCGATCAGGGGGAGGTCCGCACCCAACCGTTCCAGCTCCGCCCGAGCGGAGAGCACATCCTCTGCCCGTCGCACGAAGGAGAGGGCCACCAAGTCTACCCCCTGCGCAACGCCAAACCGTAGGTCCTCCAGGTCCTTCTCCGTCAGCGTGGGAACATGCATCCGCACGCCCGGGAGGCTCATGCCCTTGTGCTCCTCCACCCGACCCCCCCGCACCACCCGAGCCTCGACCCCGCTCTCCCGGACCGCAGTCACACTCAGCTCCATCTGGCCATCCCCGAGCAGGATGCGATCCCCAGGCCGCACCTCCCGCAGGAGCTCCGGAGAAGTAGTGGTGAGGTAACGCTCCGGGGAGGATCCCGGTTGGGTGCGGATCAGCACCTGCTCTCCCTCCCGGAGCTCTACGGGGCGGTGCTCCGGGAGCTCCCCCACCCGTACCTTGGGGCCCTGCAGGTCTTGCAGGATGGCCACGGTCCGACCCAGTTCCTCTGCGGCCCGCCGCACCTCCCGCATCCTACGGGCGTGCTCCTCCCGGGTGCCGTGAGAGAAGTTAAACCGGAATACGTCTACGCCCGCGCGCACGAGCTCCCAGATGCGCTCGGGCGCGTCCGAGGCCGGCCCCAGAGTCGCAACGATCTTCGTCCGGCGTCGAGGGGGCAGGTGGCGCCCTGCCATGGAACCGTCTCCTTTCCGTGCCGTACTCGTAGGAGAAAACGATGCGGGAAGGCGGACTGTTCCCCACATGTCCGGGCCGAAATCTGGTACAATTTTGAGCCGGGCCGGCGTAGCTCAGCTGGCAGAGCGGGCGATTCGTAATCGCCAGGTCAGGGGTTCGAATCCCCTCGCCGGCTCCAGCTCAAACCCGCGCCACACATCCGTCACTCCGCACCCGATTTCTCGGAGCGGCCGCACCATCAGCACCGCATCCTCCGGACATGCGCCTCGGAACTGGGGGAGGCGAGCAGCCGCGGGTCGGCCTCGTATACTTCCAGACCGGCGGTGGCCACAATCTTTTTGGGACCGCTCCTCCGGGGGCGGCCGGTGCGGGCGCTCGCGGCTGCACGTGCGGAGGGTAGCCTAGAAATTGAAGGAGGTCAATGCTCCGGGCCTACAGCCGGACGCTGAAGATCACGGTCAGGTTGGGTGCCTCCGGCCCGGTCACGATCACCAAAAGCCGGGACTCTTCCTCGACCACCCGGATGGGCACGATGACCAGGGCGTCCACGGGAATGCCCATCGCGATCTGCACGGGCACCAGGTAAAAGATCCGACCCCGTAGCTTGGCTCCTGCCGGGGTGTTCAGCCGCACCAGCTGGCCCGGTGGAAGGTGGACGCCCGGATCCAGAAATGCCAGGAACGCGCCCTCGCGCTGGCGGACCAGGGCCACGACATAGCACCCGTCCCGGATCACCACGCTGCCCGCTCCCCATACCAGGGTACGACTGGCGCAGAACACCTCGCCCGCCGGGTACACTTGACACGCCTCGCCTTGGGCATGGCCACCGCCATACCTGCGGCCATGAGAACCACGGCCAGTCCGACCCCGACACCGAGTACCGCCCGCATCCGCGCACCTCCCGAGGATCCGTTGGCCCTCTCGTTCAGAATACCCCAGGAACACCAGAGGTGGGTGGGGAGTGGCGAACTCAGGTTCGCCTTGATGGAACTTGTCCGGACGTTCTAATAATAGGACGTCCGGATGATCGGTGGGGTTCATGGGAAAGATTGACCTGAACAGCGTGATCCCCCTCTACTACCAGATCCGCGAGGATCTCCGGCGTCGGATCGAGGCCGGAGAGTGGAAGCGCGGGGAAGCCATTCCCTCGGAGGCTGAACTCCAGGAGATCTATGGGGTAAGCCGGGCCACGGTGCGGCAGGCCCTCTCGGAGCTCGTGATGGAGGGACTGCTCATCCGCAAACAGGGACGAGGGACCTTCGTGGCCCCTCCCAAGATCGTGGAGCCCCTTCCGCGTCTGGTGAGCTTCACGGAGGAGATGCGGATGGTGGGCATGGAGCCCAGCACCCGCAGCGTGAAGGTGGAGATCGTCACCGATCCTCCCAAGCGGGTTCGCGAGACGCTCCGGACCGACGAGGATCGCTTCCTCCGGATCGAGCGGGTCCGGTGCGCCAACGGGCAGCCCATCGTCCTCCTCGTCTCCTACCTCCCCTCCTCTCTGGGGATCGACCCTCGGGAGGACTTCTCCGGGTCCCTGTATGCGCTGTTGGAGACCAAGTACAACATCCGGCTCGGCGAGGCGATCCAGATCATCGAGGCGGCCATCGCGGACGAGTACACGGCGGTTCAGCTTGAGATCGAGGAAGGAGAGCCCATCCTGATCATCCGGCGGGGCACCTTCGCGAAGGACGGGCGACCGGTGGAATACGTGGAGGGATTCTACCCCGCGGACCGGTACCGGTACACCATCCGGCTCGAACGCTAGAGGCTGCGGGGTCGTGCTTCGAGATCGCCATCCCAGAGAGGCAGGGGGTGGGAGCCGAGAGAACGGAGACCGGTAATCCCTCCGGAACGCCGACCAAGAGACATCGAAGGGGGTGTGACGATGCGGTGGTACGGACGAATGGTGGGAGTTCTCCTGGCACTCACGGTTGCCTGGGTGGGTGCCGTCGCGACCGCGAAGGGGGGGCCGCGCCTGCCACGGCAGATTACCCTGTGTTGGACGCCACCCGACATCACCGGAGTCTTCAAGACCGCCACGGACTTCTTCGAGAAGGCCGCCGCGGAAGCCCGCCAGCACGGCCTGAACGTCCAGATCATCAGCCGCGCTCCGGCCGCCCACACAGAGTTCGCAACGCAGGTAGCCATCATCGAGGACTTCATCCAGAGGCGCTGCAACGTCATCGCCATCTCGCCGATCGAGGTGGAGGTCATCATCCCGGCCATCCGCAAGGCGAACGCCGCCCGGATCCCCGTGATCATCGTGAACCTCCTCGAGCCCATCCGCGGGGTCGAGGTGGCCAGCTACATCGGCTTCGACAACACCGTAGCCGCCATGGTCTCCGCGTACTCCCTCGTGGACTACTTCGGGGGCCCGGGGGTCCTCGGAGCGGGACCCCGGGTCAACGTACGGCCGGACCAGTACCTGGACCTGCAGTGGTGGCAGAGCCTGTATCGGAATTTCCAGGACCGGACTTCCATCCGCGCGAACGTCGCCGTGATCGAGGGGATCGCGGGGGGGTTCTTCTCCACCGCCCGGGTGAACGGCTTCCGCAAGGTCATAAGTGCCTTCCCCAACGTCCGGATCCTGGACATCAAACCCGCGGACTGGAACCGGGAGAAGGGCCGGAAAGTGGCGGAGGACTACCTCACCCGGTGGCCTACGGGACTGGACGCCATCTGGGCCGCCTCCAACGAGATGGGCCTGGGCGCCATGCTGGCCGCGGAAGCCGTGGGACGCCTGGAGCGCGCGCAGGAAGGGCCGAAGCTGGGCGACGAGAAGGTGGCCGTCTTCACCAACGACGTGACTCCGGAGTCCACGGCCCGCATCTCGGAGGGCAAGATCGTGGCGGAGACCCACCACGGGTTCCCCGAGTGGGGTTGGTACGGCACCAAATTCGGCGTGATGCTGGCCCTGGGCCAGCGTGTGCCCAAGATCTTCGACATCCGTCCGCGCACCGTCTATCAGGGCAACCACCAGCTCTTCTACCCGAACCCGAAACTGGAGCCCATTGACTGGGAGGCCATCAAGCGGGCAGCCAGATGACAAGGCGAGGGGCGAGGGGCTCGCGCTTCCTCGCCCCTCCGGTTCAGGGGCTACAGGATGTCGGAACGGGTGGTGCTCGTCACAGGAGCAGGGAAGGGGATCGGGCGGGCGGCGGCGCTCGCGTTTGCCCGGGAGGGGGCAGCGGTCGCCGCGGTCACCCGGAGCGAGGGACCGGGGCGTGAGACCCTGGCCCTCCTGCGGGAGATGGACGCCCGGGCAATCCTGGTGGTGGCGGATGTCTCCACCCCTCAGGGCGCCCGGCGGGCCGTGGAGGAGACCGTGGCGCAGCTGGGGCGCCTGGACGTGCTCGTGAACAACGCGGGGATCTACCGGCAGGGCGACGTCCTGAGCACGTCCGAGGAAACCTGGGAGGAGGTCCTCCGCACCAACCTCACGGGTGCCTTTTTGTGCGCGAAGTACGCGGCGGAGCACATGGTCCGACAGCGGAGCGGTGTGATCGTGAACGTGGCCTCGGAAGCAGGGATCGTAGGGATCCCGGGTCAGATCGCCTATAACGTCTCGAAGGCCGGCATGATCATGCTCACGAAGAGCCTGGCGGTGGATCTGGCGCGCTACGGGATCCGGGCGAACTGCGTCTGCCCGGGCACCACAGACACCCCCCTCGTCCAGGAGGCCCTCGCCCGCAGCGGGGATCCGGACCGCGCCCGCCGCCACCTGGAGGCCATCCGCCCTCTCAACCGCCTGGGCACACCGGAGGAGATCGCGGAGGCCATCGTGTTCCTCGCCAGCGAACGGTGCGGCTATGCCACCGGAGCTGTCCTCTCCGTGGACGGCGGATACACGGCCCAGTAGACCAGCCCCGGTGCTGCAGCTGGTGGGCATCCACAAGTCCTTCCCGGGGGTCCACGCCCTCCGCGGGGTCAGCCTGGAATTGCAGCCCGGGGAGGTCCACATCCTCCTCGGGGAGAACGGAGCCGGAAAATCCACCCTCCTCAAGATCGCAGGCGGTGCCCTATCGAAGGACACGGGGCAGATCCACGTGCACGGCCGCCGGGTGGAGCTCCGCAGTGTCCAGCACGCGCGCTCACTCGGCATCGGGATGGTCCACCAGGAGCTCAGCCTCGTCCCGGACCTCTCCGTGGCGGAAAACCTCCAACTCGGGCAGTGGCCCCGGCGTTGGCTGGGCCTCGTGGACTGGAGGGAGATGCGGGTGCGGGCCCGGCGGGTGCTCGGGGACCTGGAGGTCCCCTTGGACCCGGACCAGCCCGTCCGGGAACTCTCCATCGCGGAGCGGCAGCTGGTGGAAATCGCCCGGGTCCTCGGCCTTGAGGTGCGGATCCTCCTCCTGGACGAACCCACCTCTGCCCTGCCAGAGGGAGACCGGAAGCGGCTGTTCCGGATCCTGCGAGAGCTGCGCAACCGCGGAGTCGCGGTGGTGTACACGAGCCACCGGCTCGCGGAGGTGTGGGAGATCGGGGACCGGGTGACCGTCCTGCGGGATGGACAGGCAGTTGGGACCTTCCCGGTCCAGGAGGTGGACGAATCCCTCCTCGTGCGGCTGATGGTGGGGCGGACCTTGCAGGAGCACTTCCCCAAGGCACAGGTTCCCCTTGGCCCTCCGGTGCTGGAGGTCTCGGACCTCCATGCGGGCATCCTCTCGGGCGTGAGCGTGCAGGTCCGGGCCGGGGAGATCGTGGGGGTGTTCGGGCTCCGGGGCAGCGGCCGTTCTACTCTGGCCCGGGCCCTGTTCGGCCTGGAGCGGATCCGGTCCGGCACCATCCGGATCAACGGTCGGCCCGTAGAGATCCACAGTCCCCAGGACGCCATCCGGGCGGGACTCGGGTATCTCACGGAGGACCGCCGGGAAGGCCTCGTCCCGCTCCTCCCTGTGCCCCCGAACGTCACCCTGGCGAGCTTAGCGCGGTTCGTCCGCCGGGGGTTCCTCGACCTCTCCGGGGAGCGGGACGTGGCCTTGCGCCTCATGGAGGCCCTTGCCATCCACCCGCCCCTCCCCTGGCGGCCCGCCCTGCACTTCAGCGGCGGCAACCAGCAGAAGATCCTGCTGGCCCGGTGGCTCGCGAGCGGCGCCCGGGTCCTCGTCCTCGACGAACCCACCCGGGGGATTGACGTGGGGGCCAAGAGCGAGGTGTTCGCCCTGGTCGGGCAGCTGGTGCAGAAAGGGGTCGGGATCCTCCTCCTCTCTTCCGAGATCCCCGAGCTGCTCGCGGTAGCGGACCGCATCCTCGTGCTCCGCTCCGGCCGCCTGACCGCGGAATTCCCGAGAGGGGAGGCCACTCAGGAGGCCATCCTGCGCGCAGCCACCGAGCTCAAGGAGGCGGTGTCGCCATGAGAAGCGAACTCCCCGTCCCGGAGACCCCCGCAGTCCGCCCCCTCCATGCCGGCTGGGCCCGAAGCGTGTTGGAGCCCGTGGTGGCCCGCGGGGGGCCGCTCGTGATCCTGATCCTGCTGGTGGCGTACCTCTCCCTCTCCGCGCCCTACTTCTTCACGGTGGGGAACTTCAAGAACATCCTCCAGCAGACTGCGGCGGTGATGATCCTCGCGGTGGGGCAGACCATCGTCATCATCGGGGCCGGCATTGACCTCTCCGTGGCCGCGACCCTGGCCCTTTCCGCCAGCCTTGGAGCCGTGGCCATGACCTACTGGGGTCAGAGTGTGTGGGTGGGGATCCTGCTCGCGCTTGCCGCAGGAGCCCTGGTGGGCCTCGTCAACGGCTTGGTGATCACCAAGGGCCGGGTGCCGGACTTCATTGTGACCCTGGGGACCATGTCCGCGGCCCGCGGCATCGCCCTCATCCTTACGGGCGGGCTTCCCGTGCCCTCCCACCTCACCGCCATCCAACTCCGGGCCTACCTCCCGCAGGAGATCATCTGGCTCGGAAGCGGCAGCGTTCTGGGAGTCCCCGTGGCCTCCCTCGTCGCTCTCGCCATGGCCTTCGTGGGATGGGTGATCCTGCAGCACACGCCTCTGGGGAGGGCCACGTACGCGGTGGGCGGGAACCGGGAGGCTGCCCGGGTCAGCGGCATTGCCGTGGACCGGGTGAAGATCTCCGGGTATGTGCTGTCGGGGTTTCTCGCCGCGGTGGCGGGGCTCGTGCTCACGGGCCGGCTGAACTCTGCCAACGCCCTCATGGCGGAGGGGATGGAGCTGCAGTCCATCGCCGCCGTGGTCTTGGGAGGGACGAACCTCTTCGGAGGCGTAGGCGGCGTGGGGGGGACGGTGGTCGGAGCCCTCATCATGGGAGTGCTGGGGAACGGCCTCAACCTCCTCAACGTCAGCGCCTTCTGGCAGCGGGTGATCATGGGCCTCATGATCGTGCTCGTGGTGATCCTGGACCAGTGGCGGCGCCGGCGGTTCGAGGCGTGGGGAGAGGGGCGGACGAGGTGAAGTACGCGGTGAGCAACTGGATCTACGGGGACGAGCCCCTCCAGGTGACTCTGGAGCGGCTTGCCCGGTACGGCTACCAAGGCGTGGAGCTCCAGGGGGACCTGGACCGGTACGACCCCCGGGAGGTGCGCGCCCTCGCGGAACGGTACGGGGTCACCGTGTGCTCGGTGGCCGCCATGTTCCCGTGGCCCGGGGATCGCGACCTCTCCCATCCAGACCCGTGGGTCCGCGCCCACGCGGTGGGATACGCGCGCCGCCTCGTGGAGTTCGCCGTCTCCGTGGGTGCACCTCAGGTGCTGTTGGTGCCTACGGCAGTTCCCCGGCGGGCGCCGGTGGAGTACGCGGGCGACCCTGAGACGTGGTGGCCGCTGGTGGAGCACGAGTGGTCGCTCGGGGTCGCATCCGTCCGAGAGGTGGCCGGGTTCGCGGCCGAGCGCGGGGTGCGCCTCACGGTGGAACCCGTAAACCGTTACGAATCCTTCCTGCTCAACACCGCAGAAGAGGCACTGCGCTTTGTGGAGGAGGTCGACTCCCCGTGGTTGGGCGTCCACCTGGACACCTTCCACATGAACCTCGAGGAGCGGGATCCGGCCGCGGCAGTCCGCCGGGCGGGATCTCGCCTGACGAGCCTGCATCTCTCGGACAGTCACCGGGGACCTGTGGGAGAGGGCCACCTGGATTTGAAGGCCATCCTCCGGAGTCTTCGGGAGATCTCGTTTGACGGATGGCTCATCCTGGAGCCGCTCCCCCCAGTTCCCGACCTCACAGTCGCCATCCGGTCTCGCTGGGCCGCGTCGCTGCGGGATCTGTATGCGGAGCGCTCCCTCCGGTGGTTGCAAGCACTTGAGGCGAGGTTAGAGGCAGAAAATGAGGAGCGCCCGGAGGTGAGGCGGTGATCCGGGTGTGCCTCGTGGGAGCAGGACGGGCCGGGCTCGTACACGGCCGGAACTTCGCCTTCCGGATCCCGGAGGCGGAACTGGTGGCGGTGGTGGATGAGGACCCCGAAGCCCGGGCTCGCGCCGCGCGCGAGCTGCGGGCGCAGCCCTTCGCCTCCTTGGAGGAGGCCCTGGAGCGGGTGCCCTTCGAGGCGGTGTGTGTGGCCACTCCCACTTTCACGCACCGGGACCTCGTGGTGCGCGCCGCGGAGGCGGGAAAGCACGTGTTGTGCGAGAAG
>Ga0079995_1081865_pt1 | contig 35084 bp, 35 predicted proteins | sample FaiFalFF_MnMetaG_2_FD_69198 | JGI IMG/M metagenome (GOLD analysis project Ga0079995, IMG submission 69198) | Freshwater microbial communities from Yellowstone National Park, Wyoming, USA - Fairy Falls C (FF_Mn_C) (SPADES assembly) (version 4) | ecosystem: Environmental > Aquatic > Freshwater >...
ATTCGACGCCCAAGGCCTTCGCGCTGATTGAAATCGGCCTTCTGAGGCGCTTACGCGCCAGGCGTCGGCCTTCGCCGACGCAAAGAGCGCTTTTCCGGTCGGCGCAGGCCGACCATTGGCCGAAGGCCCCCTGAGGTCGAATTCATTCGACGCCCAAGGCCTTCGCGCCGATTGAAATCGGCCTCCTCAGGCGCTCCGCGCCAAGCGTCGGCCTTCGCCGACGCAAAGAGCGCTTTTCCGGTCGGCGCAGGCCGACCATTGGCCGGAGGCCCCCTGAGGTCGAATTCATTCGACGCCCAAGGCTTTCACGCCGATTGAAATCGGCCTTCTGAGGCGCTCCGCGCCGGGCGTCGGCCTTCGCCGACGCAAAGAGCGCTTTTCCGGTCGGCGCAGGCCGACCGTTGGCCGAAGGCCCCCTCGAGGTCGAATTCATTCGACGCCCAAGGCCTTCGCGCTGATTGAAATCGGCCTTCTGAGGCGCTTACGCGCCAGGCGTCGGCCTTCGCCGACGCAAAGAGCGCTTTTCCGGTCGGCGCAGGCCGACCATTGGCCAGAGGCCTCTGGAGGCCGAATTCATTCGGCGCGCAGGCCGACCATTGGCCGGAGGCCCCCTGAGGTCGAATTCATTCGACGCCCAAGGCGAGGCCTCCCAGGGCCGAAGGAGAGGCTACGGCGGCTGGTGCCGGGGCCCGTTCCTCCGTCGCTCGCGTTTGCCCGGGAGCGAGGAATTGCTTACTATAAGAAGCCAACCGGCCGATCCAGGTGCCGGTCCCTGATGGAACTTCAATCCTCCCGGAGCGTGCAGGATGGCTGCGGTGCATCGACAGCGGGTGAAAGCCGTGCGCCGCCTGATGGCGGAAAAGAAGGTCGAGGCCTTCCTGGTCACCTACCTCCCCAACGTCCGCTATCTCTCCGGGTTCACCGGCTCCGCCGCGATCCTCTGCATCACGCCCCGTGGCGCCTGGATCCTCACGGATTTCCGTTACTGGGAGCAGGCGGCCCGCCAGGCCCCCGATTTCACCCTGTATCGGCTCCCGAGCCGCCGCTTCTCCGAGATCCTGCCGGAGTTCCTGAAGAAGATCGGCTCGCCTCAACGCATCGCCTTCGAGAGCGCCCGGGTCACGGTGGATCAGTGGAAGAGCTGGAAAAAGGCCGCGCCGAAGGTGAGGTGGATTCCGACCCGGGACTGGGTGGAGAGCTTGCGGGCGGTGAAAGATGAGGAGGAGCTGGCCCGCATCCGGGAGGCCGCCCGCATCGCCGATGCCACCATGGCCTATCTGCGTCGCCGCCTGCGCCCGGGGATGACGGAGCGCGAGGCCGCCTGGCTGGCGGAGCAATACCTGCGCACCCACGGAGGGGAAGATGTGGCCTTCGACATCCTGGTGGCCTCCGGGCCGAACGCGGCCATGGCCCACCACCACCCGGGGGACCGTCCCCTGAAGGTCGGCGAGCCCATCGTGGTGGACCTGGGGGCGCGGGTGGACGGCTATCACTCCGATCTCACCCGCACCTTCATCCTGGGCCGCATGCCCCGGCGCTTCCGGGAGATCTATGACATCGTCCTGCGCGCCCAGGAGGCCGCCATCCGCCATATGCGGGCCGGGATGCCGGGCAAGGAGATCGATGCGCTGGCGCGCGCCGTCATCGAGGAGGCAGGCTACAAGGACGCCTTCGGCCACGGCCTGGGCCACGGGGTGGGCCTGGAGATCCACGAGAAGCCCTCGGCCGGGCCCATCGCGGAAGACCCGGTGCCCGCCGGCGCCGTCCTCACCGTGGAGCCCGGGATCTATCTGAGCGGCTGGGGTGGCGTGCGCATTGAAGACATGGTGGTCGTAGGCGAAGATGGGGTCCGGGAGATCCTTACGCATGCCTCCCGCGACCCCCTGATCCCGGTGCGCGGATAGCGTCCCCCAAGATCCGGAAGGAGGTCCGCCGTGGGAACGATCCTGCAGGCCGTCGAGATCCTGCTCCGACCTTACCGTCAGAGGCTGCTCATCGGAGGAGCCCTCTTCCTGGCCGGCCTGGCCCTCGGGCTGATCTATGGCTGGTATATCGCCCCGGTGGAGTGGACGGACGCCGCCCCCGTGGATCTGCGGGTGGATTACCGGGCGAACTATCTGCGCCTGCTGGCGGACGCCACCCGGGCGGGTTTTCTGCGGGTGGAGGAGAGCGCGGGCTGGCTGGGCCAGCGCTGGAACCCCCGAGACGCCGCCCGGGAGATCCGCAACCTGGCCGCCCAGGAGACGGATCCTGCCCGCCGCGCCGCGATGGAGCAACTGGCCGCGGCCTGGGAGCAGGCCCCCGCGCCTCCCGCGCCCGCCCGAGGTGGGATCCCGTCCTACTGTATCGTTGGGCTGGCTGGTCTGATCCTCCTCGGGATCGCCTTCTTCCTCCTGCGCCGTCGGACCCCCCAGGCGGTCCCGCGGCGCCTGACGCCCGCCCCCGCGGCGGCGGCTCCGGCCGGCCCGATGCGAACCCCGGCCGCCCCCGAGCCGCCGGCGCCCATCGAGGCCTATCCGGCCGTCGGGGCGCCTCCCCTGGCGCAACGGCAAGTGACCTACAAGCTGGGGGATGATCACTTCGACCTCTCCTTCCCCATCGAGCTGCCCAACGGGGAGTTCCTGGGCGAGTTCGGCGTGGGGATCTCCGAGACCATCGGCGTTGGGGACCCGGCCAAGGTGACCGCCTTCGAGGTCTGGCTCTTCGACAAGAACGACATCAAGACCGTGACCAAGGTGCTGGCCAGCGAGCACGCCTATCGGGACACCGCCCTTCAGGCCCGCCTGCGGCAGAAGGGGGACCTGGTGCTGGCCTCCCCCGGGGCCATCGTGGAGCTGGAAACCCAGGGCCTCCGGCTTCAGGCCCGCGTGGTGGAGCTGGAGTATGGCAGCGGCGCGCTGCCGCCCAACAGCTTCTTCAGCCGCCTCACCCTGGACCTGGCGGCGTGGCGTAAAGAGGAGGAAGAGACCGCCTGAGCCCGGCGGCGGACAGGCGGGCAGGATCCCGGCTGAGCCGGCGATCCCTTCATGAGGAAGACCCGAAACCTCAATGAATCTCGAAAGGAGCCCTGCCATGGTGATGGACGAGCCGGGGGATGAGTTCGCGATGGAAACGCTGGCGGAGACGGAGCATTTCGCCGTCTGGCGCAGCACCGGCGACGACGGCCAGTCCCTCTTCCATCTGGAGCTGGGCAACGTCTCCATCCACCTGACTGAGGAGGAATGGGAGGAGCTGGTCGAGCTGGTGGATCAGGCGGTGGACGCCCTGGAGAGCGGGGGCGTTGGATAAGGGGCCGCCGAGGACGGACGACGACAGCCCGGGCCGCGTCCGAGCCCATGACCCTATCTCACGCCAGCGGAGGTCTCCGATGACCCGTCCCAAGGTTTACATCACGCGACGCATCCCGGAGCGGGCCTTCGAGGTCCTGCGGGAGCATGCGGAGATCAAAGTCTGGGACAGCGATCTCCCGGTCCCCCGCGAGATCCTGTTGAAGGAAGTGGCCGATGCCGACGGCCTCCTCTGCCTGTTGACCGAGAAGGTCAACGCGGAGCTGCTGGACGCCGCGCCGCGCCTGAAGGTGGTCAGCAACATGGCCGTCGGCTTCGACAACATCGATGTGGCCGAGTGCACCCGTCGGGGCATCCCCGTGGGGAACACCCCCGGGGTCCTCACCGAGGCCACAGCGGACCTCACGTGGGCGCTGCTGCTGGCCGCCGCCCGGCGCATCCGGGAAGCCATCGATTACGTGCGGGAGGGCCGCTGGATCACCTGGGGCCCCCTGCTCCTGCTGGGCCAGGACGTCTACGGAGCGACCATCGGCATCATCGGCATGGGGCGGATCGGGACGGCGGTGGCCCGTCGGGCGAAAGGGTTCAACATGCGCATCCTGTATCACGACGTCCGCCGGAACGAGGCCGCGGAAGCCGAGCTCGGGGCCGCCTTCGTGGACATGGACACCCTCCTCCGGGAGAGCGATTTCATCACCATCCACACGGATCTCAACCCGAGCACCTATCGCCTGATCAACCGGGAGGCCTTCGCCAAGATGAAGCCCACCGCCGTCCTGGTGAACGCCGCCCGGGGCCCTATCGTGGACACGGAGGCCCTTTACGAGGCCCTGAAGGAGGGGCGGATCTTCGCCGCCGCCCTCGACGTCACGGATCCGGAGCCCCTCCCGGCGGATCATCCGCTCCTCCAGCTGCCGAACTGCATTGTGGTCCCCCACATCGGCAGCGCGACGGTGACCACGCGGAACCGCATGGCGGAGATCGCGGCCCTGAACGTGCTGGCCGGCCTCCGGGGCGAGCGGCTCCCCTATTGTGTGAACCCGGAGGTCTACGAACGGGCCGCAGGCTGACCCCGTCGCCCTCCCGTTGAAACCGAGGCCGGACCGCCAGGCGGGCGGGGGCGGGACGGCTCGTCCCCCCGGCGCCGCCAGCGGGTCATGGCTTTCTGAAGGATCGAGGTGCGGACGGTGGATCCGATGGTCTCCCGGCGAGGCCGCCGTTTTCGCCCCGCGATTCAGCGGAGATCCCAGGCACCGGAGGCGATCCAGCCGGAAGCCCGCCGATTCGCCTATGCCCAAAACGGACCCGGGCCGCGCGGCGATGTTGACAGGGTGGGAAGTTTGGAGGAAATTCAGGAAAAAAAGGAAGCGATCCGGATCGGAGGTGGAAGGGACGATGCCCACCCGGGAGGACGCGTGGGCGCTGGTGTGCGAGTTCACTCAAAGTGAGAACCTGCGGCGGCACATGCTGGCCGTGGAGGCGGCCATGCGGGCTTACGCCCGCTACTTCGGAGAGGATGAGGAGTCCTGGGGTCTGGTCGGGCTCCTCCACGATTTCGACTACGAACGCTACCCGAACGTCGCCCCCGACGGCCACCCTAACCAGGGGGCGCGCATCCTTCGGGAGCGCGGATGGCCGGAGGACATCATCCGCTCCATCCTCTCCCACGCCACCGAAGTCACCGGCGTCCCCCGGGTCACCCGGCGGGACAAGGCGCTTTTCGCCGTGGACGAGCTGACCGGCCTCATCACCGCCGTCGCCCTGGTCCGGCCCGACCGCAGCCTGTATCGCGTGACCGTGGACTCGATCTTCAAGAAATGGAAAGATCGGCGGTTCGCCGCCGGGGTGAACCGGGCGGACATCGAGCGGGGGGCGGCGGAGCTGGGGGTGCCCCTGGAGGAGCATGTGGCCCGCGTCCTGGAGGCCATGCAGGGGATCGCCCCCATCCTGGGCCTGGATGGATCGGCGCGATGAGCGAAGCCCGCAGCTCCGGACTCTTCCGGCGGTGCCCGACATGCGGGATGCCGGTTTCCCGCCGCTCCCGCACCTGCTGGCGGTGCGGGGCGGATCTCACGATCCCACCGGAGGCCCTCCAGCCGGAGCCCGAGCCGCCGATCCCCTGGCGATCGGCCCTTCTGGGGTTCGTGCTGGTTGTGTTGCTCTTCCTGGCGGTGGGTGGGCTGGCCTGGCGGATGGCGCGGGCGGCGATGGCCCGCCCGACGCCCACCCTCACCGGAACGCCTTTCACCCCCACCGCCACCCCCACGCCCCGGCCCACCGTTACGCCGACGCCCACGCTCACTCCCACCCCGATCCCACCGCTGGAGCACCAGGTCCAGGCCGGGGAGACGCTGATCTACATCGCCGAGCGCTATGGGGTCACGGTGGACGACATCCGGCGCTTGAACAACCTCTCGGGGGATCTCATCATCGTCGGGCAGGTGTTGAGGATCCCGGTCTACACGCCGACGCCGATCCTGGCCACCCCGACGCTCCCGCCGGGGGTGACCCCGTCTCCCACGCCGCGGCCGGATAAGATCCTCCACGTGGTGCAGCCGGGGGAGACTTTGCTGGCCATCGCCCAGCGCTACGGGGTCTCCATGCAGGCCATCCAGGCGGCGAACGGCATCGGGAACCCGGAGCGGATCCAGGCCGGGCAGACCCTGGTGATCCCCCTGGCCACGCCCACACCGGCCCCCGGCCCGACGCCCACCCCGACCCCCACGCCGGTGCCGACCTATCCGCCGCCGCCCTTGCTCAGCCCGCCCGATGGCGCCCGGGTGGAAGGAGCCGGGCTGCCCGTCCTCGTCCAGTGGGCGTCCGTCGGGCTGCTCGAGCCCAGCGAGATGTATGAGGTCCGGCTGTTCCGGGAGGACGGCGTGGAGATCGGCCGTTTCCGCACCCGGGCCACCGCCTGGCACATCCCGGCTTCCCTCCTCCGATCGGCCATGGAAGGGGAAGCGGGCCCCTATATCTTCCGCTGGACCGTTCAGGTGGTGCGGCGGGTGGTGGAGCCGGATGGAACGGTGCGGTTCGAGCCGGCTGGCCCGGCGGCCGCCCGGACCTTCCGCTGGGGCCCTGGCGAGGTCCCTTCCACCCCCATCCCCGGAGGGGGATGAAGGGATTCCGGTCGCTTCCATCCCGCATAAGGGGGAGCGCGCGATGCCTTTCGCGGACAAGCTGTTGACGTGTGAGAAGTGCGGCCGACCTTTTGTGTTTACGGTGACAGAACAGCGGCGCATGGTGGAGGCCGGCCAGCCCCTGGTGGAGCCCACCATGTGCCCGAAGTGCCGGGCGGAGGCGGCGCGACCGAAGCGCAAGCTGGAGCCCGGGCAGGTCTATGAGGGGCGGGTGAAGTGGTTCAGCCCCGAGAAGGGCTACGGCTTCATCCGCTGCGAGGACGGCACCGAGATCTTCTTCCACCGGACGGGGATCGCCCGCCCCGGGCTGGTCCTGGAGGCCAACCAGCCGGTCACCTTCGAGGTCGAGGTGACTCCGAAAGGGCCCCAGGCCGTCCGCGTCACCCCCGTCGCGGCGACGCAGGCTTCCGCTTCGGCGGAGCGGGATCCCGAAGCGGGCATCCTCCGGGAAGGCTCCGGATGAATCGGGAACGCCTGTATCGCACGGAGGCCATCATCCTGCGACGGGTCGATTTCGGCGAGGCGGACCGGCTCCTGGTGTTGCTGACGCCGGAGCTCGGGAAGCACCGCGCGCTGGCCAAGGGGGTCCGCAAGATCCGAAGCCGCAAGGCCGGCCACCTGGAGCGCTTCATGCGGACCTCCCTGCTCCTGGCCCGGGGGCGGGAGCTGGATGTGATCAGCCAGGCGGAGGTCATCGCTCCCCATCCCCATCTGCGGGAGGACCTGGACCGCAGCGCCCTGGCTCACTACGCGGCGGAGCTGGCCGAGGCCCTCGCCCCCGAAGGGGAGGAGAGCCGCGCCCTCTATCGCCTGCTGTCGGACACCCTGGACCGCCTGGACGGCGGCGAGGATCCCCAGCGGGTCATCCGCTACTACGAGCTGCATCTCCTGGAGATCGCGGGGTTCCGGCCTCAGGTGGAGTTCTGCGTGGGCTGCGGGGAACCGCTGCGGGAGGAGCGGGGCCCGTATGGGTTCGATCCGCGGCGCGGCGGCGTCCTCTGCCCGCGGTGCGCCCGGGGCGCGCCGGGGGCTTACCCGTTGAGCCGCGCGGCGCTGAAAGGGATGCGCTTCATCCTGCGGACGCCTTACCCGGCCTTCCGGACGGCCCCCCTGCGGGCGGAGACCCTGCGGGAGATCGGCGAGCTCATCGGCCATCACCTGCGCGCCATCCTGGAACGCCCCCCGCGGGCTCTCGCCGTCCTCGGCCAGCTCGCCCGCTCCGCCCCCTCCGAGGAGCAGCCGCCTCGCCCGCCCTCATAGGGCTCGCGGTCCGGTTGCTCCTTCCCGCCCCGCACGGATCCATCGCCTCAGGTAATCGAGCTCAGGGCACTTCCGTTCCAAAAGCCCTCGGATCAAATCCTCGAATCTCTGCGGGCGGAGGTTGATCTCCTCGTGGAGCTTGTCCTCATCAGGGGGGAGTCGATGGTCCTCCGGCCGGATGCCGTTTCGCCGCGCGACTTGCAGGATCCAGCCCTCCAGCCGGGGACACAACATGAGGATCCGATGGCCGCGCTGTGGATCCTCCAGCACCCGAACGCCATGGTTTTCCTCGATGAGCCGGGCGTTCCGGAGGTAAGAAGGCTGAGCGCTGGCCGGATCCTCATCGATGACCGCGATGTGGTTTTCCTCCCGCCGAAGACGGTTGCAGAGATCCCCTTTACTGCCTTCGTGGCGGATGCGGGAGCGGGGGACCCCCAGGAGGCGGATCAGGCGTTCGTCCGGTTTGCATTCCACCAGCACCATGCGGGACGGCGGCTCCTTGCGGCTCATTCCGCCTCCTCCGAACTCAGGAAGCGTTCCAGGTCGAAGAAGAGGCTACAGCCGGCGTCCACCATCTCCTGGATCTCCGCCTCGCCCAGCGGGCGGACCTGGGTGGCCCCCTCCCGCCACGCGGTCAGGAACACCGCCACATCCTCCCGGGGCGCCTTCTCCAGGATGGCGAGCAGGAAATAGGGATTGTGGGTAGAGATCCAGTACTGGTTCCGCGCGTCGAGGGCGATCCGCTCGGCCAGATACTTGGTGTAGTAGGGGAAGGCATGGGCCTCGGGCTCCTCAAAGATCAGGAGGGCTCCCTCATTGGTCTCGATGGCCAGCAGGTGGAAAACCAGGCGTCGGAGCGTATCGGAGGCCAGGATGTAGGGATAAGCGATGATCACCCCTTCCGCTTCTTTCTGGAGCTCGATGCGGTCCTCCTGGGGCTTCAGGACCAGGCGCAGGCCGTATGCCGCGAAGATCTCGGCGATCTTCTGTCGCAGCGTCCTGTGGAGAAGGAGCAGATGGAGCATGTTCTCCCCGTGGGGAGGACGGAGGAAGCCCGGCTCCTTCGCCGGGAAGCGATCCAGCGGGACAAACCGATAAAAGCGGAAGGGAAGGCGATCAGGTTCCAAAGCGCCGCCTCCTTTAGGGGTGGCCTCGAAGTTAAGGGTGGCGTCAAAGTTATAGTAGTAGGAGTAGTAGGGTTTGAGTTCGAAGAAGGTCCCCACTTCGATTCGGAACGGAGGAGCGACCGATGGCTCGTATCCCAGGGTCCACGTGTAAACGTCGGCCCGAACCCGAACGGGGCTTCCCACGTCCTGATCGTGGAAGAGATCCGCCATCGTCTGGCAACGGGCGAAGGCGCGGAGCTCCGCGGGGGCGTAAGGAAGGCTGAACATCCCCAGGCTCTCCAACAGGTTTGATTTGCCGGTGTTCGGGGGGCCGATGAACAGGTTGATCCGCCGGCACTCCAGGCGGAGCTTCCGGATCGATTTGAAGCCTTCGATCTCCACCTCGCGGATCATCCCCGAGCCTCCTGACGGTCTCCGGCTCGATGATAGCCCGGCGGGATCCGGGCGGCAATCCTTCCCCCTCAGCGTCCTTCCCCTGCGCCGAAGATGGGGCTATCCTCTACCCGGAGAGACGTCCGGGAGGCGCCGATGGACAAAGCCGCGCTGATCCGCCGGATCCACGAGGAGCGGGAACGTCTGCTGCAAGCCCTTGAGGGGCTCTCCCCGGAGGAGATGACCGACGTGCCGGTGGTTGGGGAGTGGACGGTCAAGGACATCCTGGCCCATCTGGCCGTCTGGCAGGGCCGCCTGATCACGGCCCTCTTCCAGCTGGAGCAGGGCCGGCGTCCGAAAGACCTGGAGCTCTCCCCGGCGGAGGTGGACGCGCTGAACGCGCGCATCTATCGGGAGCAGAAGGACCGCCCGCTGGAGCGGGTGCTGGCCGATTTCCACGGGACGTTCCAGCAGCTGTTGAGGCGCCTGGAGCGTTTCTCGGATGCGGATCTCACACAGCCCGGACGCTTCCCCGGCCTTGCGGGACCCCTGTGGGAGCTCATCGCCTCGGAGACTTACGAGCACGATGCGGAGCACCGCGTCGACATCGAGCGCTGGCGCGCCGCCCGGAGGGGCTCACCGGGCGGATGAAGACCGCCCTCCGAGCAGGAGGGAGAAGGGGCCCAGGCTCATCAGCAGGAAGAGCAAGAGCCACGGGCCCAACCCCTCCAGGACGGCGCGCCCGGGCGGCTGCGGGCGCAGCGCCGCCTCCACCTCCCGCTCCAGGCGCTCCAGGGACCGCCCCAGGACGCGGCGGACGCCGCTCTCGCAGGAGAGGCCCTGGGCGTAGGCTTCCAGCAACCCCCGCAGCCCTCCGATCCCCTCGCGATCGTGGAGATAACGAACGGTGGCGCCTGCGAGGGCGTAGGCCTGCCGGGCCCGCAGGGGATCCGTGGGGAAATCCCCACACAGGCCGATCAGGGACACGCCCTCCAGGCGGGGCTCCTGGAGGGCGCGCAGGAGCGCCGGATCCGGCGGCCCCTCGCTCCAGACCGCCCATCCCTCGTCCAGCCAGGCCGGGAGGGGCTGTCCGCCCGCCAGGTCGTGGAGGACAACGTGGGTGAGCTCATGGGGGATGGCGCGGCGCAACGCCTCCAGCCCCGCGCCGTCGGGGGAGGCCATCAGGATCACGGCGCGCCAGCGGGGTCGAACCTCGCCTTCGATCTCCAGGCCGGCCAGCCGGAAAGCCGCCCGCGCCAGCTCCGGATCCGCATACCAGAAGAGATCGATGGGCTCCGGCGCGGAATACCCCAGAGGCCCCCCGATCCGCTCCAGGCTCCGGCGGGCGAGCTCCAGGACAGAGCGGGCCAGCCCGGGGTCCCCGGCGTGCCAGTGCAGCCGCAAGGGGCCGGCGCTCAGGGTCTGCCAGGCCACCCGGTTGTCCAGATACCGGAAGGTCTGGGGCTCCGTGGAGCGCCATCCCCCGGGATCCTCCCGCACCTCCCACCAGAAGGTGATGGGGACGAACGGCGGGAGGGGTTCCCGGCGCAGATCCCGCTCGTAGATCACGCGCAGGCCGTCGGAGGCCTCCGGGGTCCGGCGCACCCGGTAGGGCGTTTCCATCCCCGGCATCGTGTAGTAGAGGATGGCCTCGGAGATGGCCGGAAGGCCCTCGCCCTCCAGGACGAAGCGCATGCGCTGGCCGAAGGTGTATTCCACTGTCGCCCGTCCGGGGAACGTTCCCGCAGGGGTTGAGGTTTGGAGGGGGCGGGCGAAGATCGGGAGCAGCAGGACGAATCCGAGGAGGGCCTGCTTCATGGCCTTACCCTCGCAGCCAGGCGATCCATATGCTGAGGGTGAGCGGGCTGAGCAGGGTGGAGAGGAAGATGATGCCGGCGATGGTCCGCGGGTAGATCCCGAACTCCATGGCCATCACCACGTTGGAGATCGCCGCCGGCATCGCGCTCTCCAGGATCCCGGCCTGCCAGGCTGGGCCCTCCAGCCCCCAGAGGCGAGCCAGGGGGATCGCGATCAGAGGGATCCCGACCAGGCGCACCAGCGCCCCGAGCCCGATGAGCCGACGTCGATCCTCCAGGCGGATGCGGGCCAGCTCCAGCCCCAGCACCAGGAGGAGAACGGGGATCGCGCCGCGGCTGAGCAGGGCGATCCCGGCCTCGATGGGCTCCGGGGGATGCCAGCCGCTCCAGCGCACCAGGGCGGCGGCGAGGGCCGCGTAGAGGGTGGGGATGGAGAGCAGCCGTCTCCAGCTCCAGCCCCCTCCGCCATGCAGGGCCAGGGTGGCCCCCAACGTGTTGAGCAGGACGTTGTTGGTCATGAAATACAGCACCGCCCGGGCCAGGGCTGCATCTCCGAAGGCCCGTTGCACGACCCCCAGCCCGTAGCTGCCGGCGTTCACGAACATCGCCGTGAGCATCAGGGCGGTCCGCTCCGCGGCGGAGAGGCCCAGAGCCAGGCTGAGAAGCAGGCCGAAGCCTCCCGCGACGAAAGGCACGGAGGCGGCGAAGCCCAGGAACCGGAACAGCTCCACGCCGCTGATGTCCGAGCGGACCAGAGACATATAGACCAGGGAGGGGTTCAGGATGTAAAAGGAGAGGCGGGCCGCCGGATGGGAAGGCACATCCAGGTAGCGGCCCAGAAGCCAGCCCGCGGCGATCGCCAGAAGGACCGGGGTCAGATCGTGGAAGAGGATCTGGGGGATCAGGCGCAGGATCACCGGTGGCGCTCCGTCCTCCGCGTCAATCCCGTCGCCCCTCCTCATCGTCTTCCCCGCCTTCCTCCTCTTCTTCCTCCTCCTCCCAGAGGGCCTGCCAGGCCTCCGCCTCGGCCGCGTCGGACTCCAGGTCCATCTCGAGCAGGGGCAGGAACGTCTCGGCCTCTTCCATCAGGTTCAGCTCCTCGAGGGCTTCCTCGGCCAGGGCGGCGAGGTCCTCGTCCTCTCCTTCGGCCAGCTCCTCCAGGATCTCCCGGGCTCGCGGGCCGCCGATCTCCCCCAGGGCCCAGATCGCGGCCTCCTGGATCTCCGCGTCCCCCTCCTCGATCAGGCGGGCCAGGAGGGGGACGGCCTCCCGGATGCCGATCTCGCCGGCGGCTACCACCGCCTCATAGCGCATGGCGGGGCTGGGGCTGCGCAGCGCCTCCATCACATAGGGCACCCAACGCTCCTCGCCGGTGCGGCCCATAGCGAAGACGGCGCTCATCCGCATCCGCTCGTCGGGATCCTCATAAGCCCGGGCGATCATCAGCGGGAGGTCCGGCTCCAGGGTGTTGCCCAGGGCCTCCAGGGCGCGCCGGCGCACCTCCAGGGGCTCCTCCGGATTGTAGAACGCCTGCCGCAACGCCTCGATGGCCGGGCGCACCGCGGAGAGGGGGATCTGTTCCATGATGCAGGCGTTGAAGAGATAGCGCCCCAGCCCGATGGCCGCCCGAGCCCGCACTTCCACGGATGGATCTTTCTCGAACAGCTCGAAGAAGCGCCGCATCAGCTGGAGGTCCTGATCCTCATACCACAACCCGTCGATGGCCAGCGCCCGCACCTCGGGATCCGGGTCGCTCAGGGCCATGCGGAAGATGCGCCCGAAGTCCACCTCCGTGTTCTCTTCGCTGATGTCCACCAGATGGCTCATGATGGCCCGCCGCCGCGCCGTCGACAGCGTCAGCCAGACCCGTGCGACCTGCTCGAGCTCCTCCTCGCTCAGGTCTGAAAGCCAGTAAAGCCGCGGGATGGAAAGCGGCGTGGCTTCATCTTTGAGATGAGCAAGCAAAGCTTCCACAGAAGGCATGAGAAAACCTCCCGAATTTGCTGAAAGCCCTCACCCGGGCGGGGGTCCATGGCCTCCCACCGCCCGGAGGTCGCCGAACGGGACTTTCCTGTGGCCGAAGCATCCGCTTCGGAAGGGATCGAAAACGCCGGATCGGCGCTTAAAATTATAGGGTTTGTCCTCCGGCTTTACGAAAAACTGCTCCGAGCCCGGGGGTGCGTGATCCGCGTTATTCCTCCCCCGGGGGATCCGCTTCCTGGAGGGCCGGGCGCAGCGCTTCGTAACCTTCCCGAGCGTGGCGGATGTGCCGATAGAGGTAATAAGCGAAGCCGGCCAGCAGGGCCAGGGCGATGGGGATGTCGAAGGGGCGCATGAGGCGGCGCAGCTCCTCCCAATGTTGCCCGAAGATGTAGCCTCCCGCAGCCAGGCCGGCGCACCAGAGGAACGATCCGGTGAAGGTGAGGAGGGTGAAGGGGAGGATGGAGACGCGGGCGACGCCGGCCGGGAAGGAGATAAAGGTGCGCACGATGGGCAGCAGACGGGAGATGAAGGTCGCCCACATCCCCCAGCGGGCGAACCAGCGATCCGCGGCCTCCAGATCCCGCGGGTGGATCAGCAGGTAGCGCCCATATCGGAACAGGAAGGGCCGCCCGCCGTAATACCCCAGGGCATAGGAGAGCAGGGAGCCCAGGGTGCATCCCAACCCACCGTAGAACCCGCCTTCCAGGACGGCCCGGAGCAACGTCCCGCCGCGGGCCTGAACCAGCATCCAGCCCGCCAGCGGCATGGTCACCTCGCTGGGGATCGGGATGTTGGCGCTCTCCAGGGCCATGATCGCCACGACGCCGCCCCAACCCATCCCCTGGAACAATCTCTCCAGGAACAGCACCAGCTGATGCTCCAGCGCTTCCATCGAGCCTCCTGTTTGCTTCCGAATCCATACAGAGGCATCCCTCTTTCGCTCCGAACTATAACCGATTTCCCGGGTCAGGCCAAGCGCTTCTCCGGATCGGGTCGGAACCGCTTCCGTTGCCATCGGTCGCTTTGCAGGCCGAAATCCATTTCGGCCATCCGCTGCGGGAATCCGTGGCCTCGCGTCATCGAAGGCAGGGGTTCGGGGCTGAAGCCCCTCCTGCAAAGGCCGATTTTTGTAGGAGCGGCTTTCGCCGCGACCTTCTCGTCTCGAAGGCGGATGGTTCGGGGCTGCGGGAGCGCTTTCCCCCGCGAACCTTCCCGTCTGGAAGACAAAGGGTGCGGGGCGAAAGCCCCTCCTGTGGAGGGAGCTGCTTGGGGATGCCCTGGAGGTGTGGAGGGCCTGGCCGCCTGCACGTTGAGGATCCGAGTCCGTTCCGGGTCTGCTGGCCCCTCGGGCCGGACGGCCTGGCCGTCGCCGTGAAGGCCGGAACTCCCCGATCCCGGCTTGAGCGGTTGGAGGTTTCGGTAAAATGAACAGGGAGGAACGCGCATGCCGGTTCGCTCGCTGCGACAGAGCCTGAACGATCTCGATGGGGCCCATCTCCGGGTGATCGCCCGCTTCTGGGAGGTGGATCCGGATCAGCTCTCCCGGGAGGCGCTGATCGCCCGCCTGCTGCCCGTGATGATGGACCCGGAGCGCCAGGCGGCGCACTGGGCCCGCCTGGGGGAGGAGGAACGAGCGGCATTACAGGCCTTGCTCGCGGCGGGCGGGATGATGCCCGCCGCCTCTTTCCAGCGGCGCTTCGGGGAGATCCGACGGGTCGGGGCTGCCCGCCTGGAGGGCGAGCGGCTCTGGGAACGACCGACCGGCCCGGCGGAGGCCCTCTGGTTCCGCGGGTGGATCTTTTTCGGGTTCGCCGAGCTGCCTGCCGGCTTCGAGGAGGTGGTGTTCCTCCCCGATGAGCTGCGGCTCGGACTGCCCGCCATGGAGGAGTCCCCCCCGCCCGAGCCTTCCGAGCGGATCCCCACCGCGCCGGCCCCGACGCGCATCCGGCGGACCGGCACGACGCCGGCGGATGACTTCTGCACGCTGCTGATCTTCCTCCACAACGAAGCCCCCGCGGCGTCCATGAGCGCGGAGGAAGCCTGGTCCCGTTTCCCGGCGGTGCGCCGGCAGCTGCGCTGGCCCCATCGGGAGCGCTGGTCCCTGCTCTGGCATCTGGCCCGGGTCCTGCGGATGACCCAGGTGCGCCGGGAGGCTCTGCGTCTGGACCCCGAGGTGACCACCCGCTGGCTGCAGGCCCCGCTGATGGAGCAGCTGCGGGCCCTGCTGGAGGCATGGCGGGACGATACGACGTGGAACGATCTCTTCCATGTGCCCACCCTGCGGCCGGAGCCCACCGGATCCTGGCAGAACGACCCCCGGCTGGCCCGCCGGACGCTCCTGGAGCTGCTCCGCCGGCTGGATCCGGGAAGCTGGTATGCGGTCCCGGATCTGATCCACGAGATCCGGAACCGGAACCCCACGTTCCAGCGCACCGAGGCGGAGTTCACAACCTGGTATATCCGGGACGCGGAGACCGGGGAGTATCTGCGAGGTTTCGAGCACTGGGATCGGGTGGAAGGGGCGCTCCTTCGCTATCTGCTCCTCGGCCCGCTGCACTGGCTGGGGGTCCTGGAAGTGGGGGAGCCGGATCGGATCCGCCTCTCGCCCTTCGGGGCCGCCTACCTGGGTCGGGGCGATCCGCCTCCCGAGGGGGACACCCGGTTCGCCTTGCTGGCGGATGGGACCATTGAGGTGGGGGCGGGCCGGCGGTATGAGCGCTTCCAGGTGGCCCGCATCGCCGACTGGATCTCCTCGGGGGAGGTGTATCGTTACCGGATCACCGCCCGTTCCCTGGCTCGCGCCCGATCCCAGCACATCGGCCCGGAGCGCATCCTGGATTTCTTCCGACGTTACGAGCTGACGCCTCCCGATGCCCTCCGACAGGCGCTGGCCCGCTGGGCTGCGCGGGGGACGGAAGCGCGCGTGGAGTGGGCCCTGGTGCTTCAGGTCAGCGATCCGGAGCTGCTCCGTCAGCTGCTGGCCACCGAGGCCCGCCGCTATGTGCAGGACGTGCTCTCCCCGACAGCGGTCATCCTGCAGCGGGCCGGCTGGCCTCACGTGCGAACGGCCCTGCTCCAGCTGGGGGTGGTGCCGGAGGAGCGCCTCGAAACCTCCCCGGAGCCGGAGACGGAATGAGCGGGGCCCCACGGCGCTTCCACGCTCAGGGTATAATTCGAGCCATGATCCCAGATGTTGGGAGGGTCCAATTCCAATGATGCCTCGTGGGAGAGGGTGGATCCTCGGGGGCGCCGCGTTTGTGTTCCTCTTGTGGACCGGTTGCGGCCGGGTGGTCTCGGAGCGGCCGACGCCGACCCGGGCGTCCCCGGACGTTCAAACCGGGATCCCCACGGCCACGCCGGTGGTGGTGCGGGTGCCCACCGCCACGCCGATCCCGACGCCCACCCCCAGTCCGACGCCGATCATCTACGTGGTGCAGCCCGGGGACACGCTGTATGGGATCGCCCTGAAGTATGGGGTGTCGGTGTCGGCCCTTCAGGAAGCCAACGGGATCACGGATCCGACGCTGCTGCAGGTGGGGCAGCGGCTGGTGATCCCAGCGCCCGGTGGGGGAGGAGGGGAGAGCCCCCGCCTGCCCACTCCTACGCCGATGCCGCTGCTGGTGCAAGGGTTCCGCTGCACGGCCAGCGCCCTGGGCAGCCTGAGCTGCGTGGGGGAGGTGATCAACCCCCAGCCCCATCCGATGCGGAACGTTCAGGTGCAAATCGTGCTCCGGGACGGGGAAGGTCGGGAGCTGGAAGCTGGGATCGCCGGGACGGCCCTGGAGATCCTGGCCTCAGGCGGGCGCTCCCCCTTCGCCCTGGTCTTCGCCACCGTCCCGGCTGGCTACGCCCGGGCCGAGGCTCGGGTGGTCCGCGCCGAGCCGACCCGGGAGCCCGGCCAGCGCTACGGGCCCGTGGAAGTGCTCCGCGCCCAGGGGGGCGAGGAGGGGACCGATTTCGTGGTCCGCGGCCAGGCGCGCAACGCCGACGCCGCTCCGCTGCGCCGGATCAACGTGGTCGTAGCCTTCTACGATGGCCAGGATCGCCTGCTCGGCTTCCGCCAGGTGGTCTTCTCCCAGGAGCCCACCTCGCCCGGGGCGGCGCGGGACTTTGAGGCGCGGTTCCCCGTCACGGACGTTCGTTCCTTCCGGGTGTTTGCGGAGGGACAGCGATGAGCAAGCGGGGAGTAGGGGTGCTGATGCTGCTGGGGGCTCTGGCGCTGGCCGGGTCGCAGGTGCTGATCCAGGCCATGCGGATGGGACGTTCGCCGGAATGGGGGCCGCTCCAGCAGGCGGCCCTGGCGGTGGCGGTGATCCTGGCGGTCCTCGCCCTCCCTCTGCTCGTGTGGGATGGCCGGCCGGCCTGATCCTCCGGTGTCGTTCATCCTCGGATGAGCGCAGCAACGATGACCGGTCTGCCGTCGCGTCCTCTCCGAGCCATCGCCTATGGGCTGTGGGCCGCGGTCCTGCTCGCCTACCTGGCCTATGCGCTGATCTTCGGGATCTACGCCGCAGCCCTTTTCCGCTTCCCCTTCGATTACGATCAGGGGGAGGGCTTCGAGCTCCTGGACGCCATCTACTTCGCCCGGGGGCAGTGGCCCTACCGCGACATCGAATCTTACCCCTTCTACGCCTCCAACTACCCGCCGCTTTTCCATCTGCTGGCCGTTCCGCTGGTGTGGATTTTCGGGCCGCGGCTGATCGCCGGGCGGCTGCTCTCGACGGCGGCGACCCTGGCCCTGGCGGCGGCGGTAGGCCTGGCGGTCCGGCGGTGGACCGGGCGCTGGGCCCTCGCGGGATGGGCGGGAGGGATGGTCCTGGCCTCGAATTACGTCTATCACATCGGCCCGCTCTCCCGCAGCCATATGATGATGGTGCTGTTCGAGACCCTGGCGGTGCTGGCCCTGGCCCGGGCGGACGGCTTCCCGGACCGCCGGGCGTTGATCTGGGGCTCCCTGGCGCTCATGGCGGCGGGATGGACCAAACAGCATGCGCTGATCACCGTGCTGGCGGTCCTGGCCTATCTCTTCCTGCGGGATCCGCGTCGGGCGATGGGGTGGGCCCTGGGATTCGCGGGGGCCAATCTGGTCCTCTTCTTCCTGGTCAATTGGGCGACGCAGGGCTACTGGTGGTTGCACATCATCGAGGCCAACATCAACGAGTATGACTACCGCCAGGCCTTCTTCCTCTATGGCCAGTGGTTCCGGCTCCATGCGGTGGTCCTGATCCTGGCGTTGTCGCTGGTCCTTTATGAGCTCTACTTCGACCGGCTCTCGCTGTTCAGCGTCTGGGCGGTCTTCGCAGCGGCCGGCGGGGCCCTGGCGGGCAAATGGGGGGCAGGGGAATCGTATTTCATCACCGCGGTGGTGGCGGGCATCCTGGCCGCAGCCCGTTTCTTGAGCCGTCTGGAGGGATGGACGGGGCGGGCCGTGACCGACCTGGCCGTCCCTCTCGCGCTGCTCCTCCAGGCGGCTCTGGTCTTCCATCTGCCGACGGATCACCCGCTGACGCGGCCCGTCGCCCGGCTGCTGGGCCTGGAGGGGGTCCGCTATGTGGATCGCGTGGGCTACACCCAGCTGGGGCATCTGCCCACGGCGGAGGATCTCCGCAACGGCTGGAAGGTGGTGGCCTATGTGCGGGATGCGCCGGGTCCCGCCCTCACCGAGGAGGCCTCGTGGGCGCTGTGGGCGGATAAGGAACCGGTCACGAACCCCACCCAGTTGCTGAACCTTTACAAGAACGGCAAGCTCAACCCGGAGCCGCTGATCCGGATGATCCGGGAGCAGCAGTTCGGGGTGGTGGTGTTGCGGGCCCAGTTCTATCCCCAGCCGGTGTTAGATGCTATCGGCCAGGCCTATCGGCCCATCGACGACGTGCCAGTGAACGGCTTCCTCTACCGGATTTTGGCCCCCCGGGAGCAGAGCGCAGCTCCCTGAGTCCCCTCCGGAGAGGCTTGCCAGGCCCGGAGCTGATTTCGAATCCGGCGCACCAGCTCGGGCAGAGCCTGTCGGACGGCCGGGGTGATCTCCCCCCCGAAGGTGTAGGCGTCCGCGACTTCCACCGCGTAGATTCGGATCTCCTCGGGGAAGGGGATCCGAAGCGCCCGGGCAACCGCCAAAAGCTCGGGGAGGCCTGTGGCGTGGGGGGAGGGAGCCCGGACCGGGAGAGGCTCCCTCACCGTCCATTCCAGGATCGTCCCGGGGGGAACCTGTCCGGTCTGGATCGCGTCGATCACGATGGCCCGCTCGTAGCCGGCCATGAGATCCAGCAGGGCCAGGCCGGAGCCCTCGCTTTCCACAATCTCGATCCCTTCCTGGCCCTGCAGGAGGTCGCGCAGGGCCCGGGCGGCGAGCAACCCAATCCGGTCATCGCCGAGGAGATCGTTCCCGAGCCCCAGGATCAGGATCGCCATGTTGCATCCCCAATCGGACGCCCTCCCGTTTAATCCCGGCGGAGCTCGCGGACGAGCTCTCCGCGCGGGTTATAGATCCGGATGAGGAGAGGCATCTGGCCGGGGAGGGCGTGGGTGGCGCAGCCGTGGCACGGGTCATAGGCCCGGAAGGCCATCTCCACCAGGTTCAGGAGGCCGTCGTCGACCACCCCTCCCCGGATTACGGAGCGGGCGGCCTTGTCGACAGACATCGCGATGCGGGCGGCGTTGTTCTGGGTGGCGACGATGAGATTGGCCCGGGTGATGATCCCCCGCTCGTCGGTCTCGTAATGGTGGATCAGCGTGCCGCGGGGCGCTTCCACCACCCCGATCCCTTCGCGGGGGGTAGCCGCAGGCAGGTTCCGCACGTGCGGGTCCAGGATCTCGGGATCGCGCGCCAGCTCCTGCATCCGCTCGGCGGCGTAGAGCAGCTCGATGAGGCGAGCCCAGTGGTTGGCCAGGGTGTGGTGGACCGGCTTGCCGCCCAGGGTGGCGTAGAACTGCTCATACGCCTCCTGAGCCCGCGGGGTGGCCATGCCCTCCGCGGCGTTCAGGCGCGCCAGCGGGGCCACGCTGTAAATCCCGCTTTCCGGCCCGTCGGTGAAGCCTTTCCATCCGACATCCCGGAGGTAACAGAACTTGATGTAGCTCCACGGCTCCACATGCTCGGCGATATGCCGGAGGTAGTCGCGGGCCGGGAACTTCAGGAACTCCCGCCCCTGGGGGTCCACCACCCGGAGCCATCCGTCGTAGAAGTTCACCCGGTTTCGTTCGTCCACCAGGCCCATGTAGTAGGTGCGGTGGGTGTAGGCCTCCGAGCGGATCCATTCCACATACTGCGGGTTCTTGAGGACGATGTCCTCAAACAGCTTCAGGCTGAAGAGGGCGAACTCGACGGCCCGATCGGCTCCGGCCAGGAAGGCCTCGCGGTCCTCCGGGGTGAGGGCTTTGGCGATGCCGCCGGGGAGCCCGAAGACCGGATGGATGACCTTGCCGCCCACCCGGGTGATGAGATCGCGCAGCTGTTTGCGCAGCCCGATCACCTCCCGCCCGATCTCCAGGCCGACGCGGGCCAGGACCCCCAGGATGTTCCGTTCGGCGCGGGGCGCTGTCGGGCCGACGACGAAATCGGGCCCGCCCAGGAAGTAGAAGTGCAGGGCATGGTCTTCGACCATGAAGGTGCAGTAGATCAGCTCGCGGATCTTCTTCGCCGCCGGCGGGGGCTCCACCTGATACAGGTCATCCAGGGCTTTGGTGGCCGCCATGTGATGGGCGGTGGGGCAGACCCCGCAGATCCGGGAGGTGATCTGGGGCATCTCCTCGGCGGGACGGCCGACCACGAACTTCTCGAAGCCCCGCAGCTCCGGGACCTGGAAGTAAGCCCGTTCCACATCCCCTTTTTCGTTCAGGAAGATGTGGATCTTGCCGTGCCCTTCCAGGCGGGTGATCGGGTCGATCACGATCTCACGACGGCTCATCGGGTCCTCCCTTCCTGGACGCGCCGGCCGTTCCCGGCCCGCCGGTGGAGCAGCGAGGCCGGGAGGCTGTAGCGATAAAACAGGCCGACTGGGTCAGGGATGCCTTCCAGGATGCGCTCGATCTCCGCCTCCTCGGTGGCGTCCAGCAGCGAGGCCAGGGCGGAGAGGGCCTTCGCGCCGCCGTCCAGGACGCGGCTGGTGGGCCCCAGACAGCCGGTGCAGGGCATGTTCCCCTGGATGCAGGCGGCCCCGCAGCCGCTGCGGGTCGCCGGGCCCAGGCAGATGATCCCCTGGGCCAGCAGGCAGGTTTGCGGGTCGATGAGGACCTGATGGGGACGCTTCAGGTCCTTCAGCGCCAGCCGCTCCGGCTTGGTGGGCTTGCGGGGGCACTCGGCACACAGGGCCACGTCCGGGGCCAGCACGGAGCCCCTGGGCGGCAGCCGCCCCTCCAGGAGCGCCTGGAGGGCGCTTCGGATCAGCCCCACCGGCGGGGGACAGCCCGGCAGGTAGTAATCGACCTCTACGGTCTGGTCCAGGGTGCGAACGGCTTCGTCGAAGGCGGGCAAGGTGAGCAGGCCCTCGTCCACCTCGATGCGCGTCTCCGGGCGCACCCGCTGGGGGTTGTGGACCGTGGGCGCTTCTTCATAGACGTAACGGAGGATCTCCTCCCGGTCGAAGAGGTTGGCCAGCCCGGGGACGCCGCCCATATGGGAGCAGCTGCCGAAGGCGATGAGGAGGCGGGCCTTGGCGCGCAGGAGATGCGCCATCTCAGCCTGCTCCGATGTCCGAATGGCGCCGTTGATGAAGGCGGCGGCCAGCTCCCCGTCCGCCAGCCGTTCCACGTCCTCCCGCTTGAAGTCCAGGGCCACCGGCCAGAAGGCGATCTCCACCGCCTCCACGACCTGGAGGATCTCCTCGGCCAGGTCGACGATGGCCTCCTCGCAGCCCCCGCAGGAGGCGCACCAGTAGAAAGCCACCTTCGGCTTGCTCATGGCTGCGCTCCTTCCCGGACGGCGGGCTGGGGCTCGGGCTGGGCGGGCGCCGGGAGGTGGATCCGCCCGGGCCGCGGAGCCAGGCGCAGGGGCCCCAGCCGGCGGATGGTCTCCGTGAACTCGTTCGCCACCTTCTGGACGCGGTCTCCTTCAGAGGCGGAGATCCAGACCAGCCGCAGGCGCTCCTCTTCGATGCCCAGGTCCCGCAGCAGGCGTTTCAGCAACAGGTAACGGCGCAGGGCTTTGTAGTTGCCCTCCTGGTAATGGCAATCGCCCGGGTGACATCCGCCGATGAGGACGCCGTCGGCGCCCTGGCGGAAGGCGGCCAGGACGAACTGAGGATCCATCCGCCCGGAGCACATCAGACGGATGATCCGGATGTTGGGCGCATAGGTCATGCGGGCGGTCCCTGCCAGATCGGCCGCCGTGTAGGTGCACCAGTTGCAGAAGAAAGCGACGATGCGCGGCTCGAAGGAATCGCCGTTCCCTGCCGGTCGCTCAGACATAGGCCAGCACTCCTTCGATCTCCTGGAGGATCTGGGCGTCTTCGAACAGATGCTGACGAGCTGCGCCGGACGGGCATGCGGCGACGCAGGTGCCGCACCCCTTGCAGAGGGCCTCGTTGATGACGGCCACCCCTCGGGCCTCATCGAAGGAGATGGCGTTGTAGGGGCAGAGGCCGATGCAGGTCTTGCAGCCGGAGCACAGCTCTTCGACGATGTAAGCGGTGTTGGGCTCCAGCTCCACATAGCCCTTATCGATCAGTGCCATGGCTTCCGCCGCCGCCGCCCCTGCCTGGGCCACGCTGTCCGGGATGTCCTTGGGGCCCTGACACGCGCCGGCCAGGAAGATGCCGTCCGTGAAGGTGGAGACGGGGGCCAGCTTGGGATGGCGTTCCAGGAAGAAGCCCTCCTTGCTGCAGGAGATGTTGAACATCCGTCGCACGGCATCGGCGTCGGGCTGCGGCTCCAGGCCCACGGCGAGGACCACCATGTCCACCGGGATCCGGCGCACCACCCCGATCAGGGTGTCCTCCACCCGGATGATCAGCTTGCCCTCTTCCTCGGGGGTGACGGCCCAGTCGGTGACCTCCGCCACGCGCCCCCGGATGAAGTGCACTCCCTCCTGGAGGAGACGATCGTAGAACTCCTCGTAGCCCTTCCCGGGGGTCCGCATGTCGATGTAGAAGTTGTAGACCTCGGCGCCGGTCCGCTCCTTGATGAGATGGGCCAGCTTGAGGGAATACATGCAGCAGACCCGGGAGCAGTAACGGTTGAAGCGCTCGTCCCGGGATCCCACACAATGGATGATCCCGACCCGCTGAGGGATGCGCCCGTCCCGCAGCCGCACCTCCCCGCCCGTCGGGCCGGCGGCGTTGACCAGGCGTTCCACCTCCAGGGCGGTGTAGACGTTGGGGTATTTCCCGTAGCCGTATTCGGGGATGCGGCGCGGATCAAAGGTCTTGAAGCCGGTGGCCAGGATGATGGCCCCCACCTCGATCTCCTCGATCCGCTCCTGCTGTTCGAAATCGATGGCCTTCCGCTCGCAGGCCTCCAGGCACGTCCGCTTGCACTTGCCGGTCTTAAACCAGATGCATGTCTCGGGGTCGATCAGGACCACCCGCGGGGTGGCCTGGGGGAAGGGGATGTAGATGGGCTTGCGTTTGCCCAGGCCCAGGTTGAACTCGTCCGGGAAACGGGCGTCTTTATAGACGCAGGCGTCGATGCATTGCAGGCAGCCGACGCAGAGCTCCTCGATCACATAGCGGGGTTTCCGCCGCACCCGGACCCGGAAGTTGCCCACGAATCCCTCGACCCCGATGACCTCGGAGTAGGTCCAGAGGGTGATGTTGGGATGGGAGGCCACGGCGGACATCTTGGGGGTCAGGATGCAGGCGGCGCAGTCGAGGGTGGGGAAGGTCTTGTCGAACAGGGCCATGTGGCCGCCGATGGTCGGCTCCCGCTCCACCAGGTAAACGTGCTTCCCGGCATCGGCCAGGGTGAGGGCGGCATGGATCCCGGCGATGCCGCCGCCGACCACCAGGACTCGATCCTTCACCGGCACCCGCCGGCGCTGCAGGGGCTCGTGGAAGATCACCCGCCGGACGGCGGCCGCCACCAGGGCCTTCGCCTTCTCCGTCGCCTCGCGAGGATCCTCGGTGACCCAGCTGACGTGCTCGCGGATGTTGACCATCTGGAAGAAGAAGGGGTTCTGGCCGGCCTGCTCCAGCACACGGCGGAAGGTCGCCTCATGGAGGAGCGGAGAGCAGGAGGCCACCACCACCCGGTTCAGGTTCAGCTCGCGGATGTCCTCCCGGATCAGCTCCTGGCCGGGATCCGAGCACATGAACTTGTATTCACGGGCCACGACCACAAAAGGCAGCGTCCGCGCGAACGCCACCACTTCGTGAACATCCACCTTCCCGGCGATGTTCAGGCCGCAATGGCACACGTAAACGCCGATGCGAGGCGCCCCGTCCGGATAGACCTCATGCCCGCCCATGGACTCCTCCCTTCGCGGCAGCCCCCACGGGCTGGATCAGGGGGACCATCAGGCGCTGCATCCCGAGGGCCTGCGGCGGGAGACCCATCGCCAGCCCGATGAGCTGGGTGAAGTAGAGAACCGGCATGGCGTTCAGATCCGGATAGCGCCGCCGGATCTGATCCTGATAGGCCTCCAGGTTGAACTGGCAGAGCGGACAGACGGTGATGATGCAGTCAGCCCCCCGGCGCTGAGCCTCGCGGAGGAGCAGGTAGTTCAGGCGCAGACCCACCTCCGGCAGGGTCCCGGTCAGGCTTCCCCCGCAACAGTGCGTGCGAAGCGCCCAGTCCACCGGCTCTGCGCCCAGGGCGCGGACCAGATCGTCCAGGGTGGTGGGGCGATGCGGGTCGTCAAAGAGGGCGTAGGGCCGCACGATCTGACAGCCGTAGTAGCACGCCACCCGCATTCCCCGAAGGGGATGCTGCACGCGGCGGGAGAGCTCCTGCAGGCCGATGTCGTGGACCAGCACGTCCAGCGGGTGGCGGATGCGGACGCGGCCGCGGTAGCAGAGCCCTTCTTCCTTCAAAGCGGTGGAGATGCGCTGGCAGAGGGAGGCGTCCGTGGCCAGACACTGCTGCGTTTTCAGGAGGACCAGGTAGCACGCGCTGCACGGGGCGATGAGCTCCACCCCGTCGGCGGGGGAGGGATTCTGCGCTTCCGCCAGGGCGAGGTTGCGAGCCGCCAGGGCGAAGGCCTGGCGCTCGTCAATGGACATATACGCGGTGGCTCCACAGCAGTTCCAGTCCTCGAGCTCCATGAGGGGAGCTCCCAGGGCTTCGAACACCGCCCGCAGGGATTCCTCGTAAGCCCGGCCGGTCCCTTTCAGCGAACACCCGGGGAAGTAGAGATAGGCCATCGCGAGCCCTCCTTATTCTTCGGCGACCCGAAGCACCCGCTGCAGCCCCGGGCGATCCCGGATGCGCTCCGGGCGGAGCGGGAAACGTCCCCGGCGCAGAAGCTTCCATCCCATCGGCGCCATCGCCGGGATGCGGAGGGGATACGCCTGCAGGTAGAGCTTCAGGACCGTCCAGCTCTCGGTGAGGCGCCCGTTGCGACGGACGGTCTCATAGAACAGGCGGGCCAGGAGGGGGATGGGGAAGCGCCGGGGATGGATTCCCTCCCGGATGGCGTAGCGCTTGAGGGCATACATGACGTCTGTGATGCGGATCCCCTTCGGGCACTCGACCGTGCACGCGTAGCACGAGGCGCACAACCAGATCGTCAGGCTGCGCAGGACCTCCTGTTTGAACCCCTCGCGGACCATGGCGATGATGCGGCGCGGGGTGTAATCCATATACAGGCTGAGGGGACAGGCGCTGCTGCAGGTCCCACACTGGATGCATTCCATCAGGGAAGGGGAGCCGCTCAGCGCGATGATCTCCCGGGCGAACGAGGGGTCCAGTTCCGCTTCGTAGCGAATGCGGCGCTCCAGGGCGGCCATGCGCCGGCTCCTTTCTCTAACGGCGCTGGGGTCCGGTCCGTCCGCATGCGTCGCGCTCCTCCCGTCCCCACCTCAACCGGGAGGAGGTCCGAGATACCATCCCCAGCTCCTATTCCAGCAGACCCCCGGGAGGCAAAAAGTGAAGAATTTCACGTTATGTGGTGAAAAAGATCACAAGGAGGGGTGGGATCCGGGGAATCGTGAAAAACGCCCCGGGTAGACCCCCCGGGGCGTTTGGGGTTCCGAGAGTGGCGAGGGTGGGACTCGAACCCACAACCCGCCGATTATGAGCCGGCTGCTCTGCCACTTGAGCTACCTCGCCAGTCCGTAAATTATTATAACGCCGTCGAGGCGGAGGCGTCAACGCGGCCGGGTGCCTGGGTGTGTCCCAAAATCGCAGGACAACTGTGAGCGGTTCTCCTGCAAGGCGGCCAGGCCCGGCAAAACCGGGACACACCCGGGGATCGAGGCGTGGGATCCCAGGGCGGGGGATCCTGGGCCAGCCGGCTGGGGATCCGGGAGTCGTGGGTAGGCTTCTTCCGGGCCCTCAGCGCCCGAGCCGACCGGGGCCTAAGCCTGCGAATCGGCCTACAATCATGACTGAAACCCCTGCTTACGAGCTTCGATCGCTGGGAACAGGAAGAAAGCCGGGGATCAAGCTCCACGGATCCCGGGATGGCTTCTGCGGACGCCCGGCGATCCGCAGGGATGAAAGGAGCATCTCCGTAACGGAGATGGGGCGATTCCGATGCGTGACGGAAGGGGATGGGGGACAGCGATCGCGCTGGCCCTGGTCGGGCTGGGGCTTCTGAGCCTGTGGAGGGCCGGGCCGGCCCTGATGGATTGGGCTTACACGGTGACCGGGGAGGAGAACCCCCTCGCCCGCCTGCGGGGTGTCCTGCATGATCTGACCAACCCCTTGCGCCCGGCTCCCCTGCTGGCCCCCGACGTGCCGGTGGCCCACACGGAGGATCCCCCCTTCGGCATCAACACCTTCCTCGAGCAGGAGGTCGAGCCGGAGAAGCGGGAGCGGACGGTGCGCATGATCGCCGAGGCGGGCTTCCGTTGGATCCGGCAGGAGTTCCCCTGGGCCGACATCGAGATCCACGGCAAGGGGGATTTCGAGGACCGCCGGCATCTCCCGCATCGCTCGGCATGGGAGAAATACGACCACATTGTCGCGCTGGCGGAGCGCTACGGCCTGCGTCTGATCGTGCGGCTGACCAGCCCGCCGGCCTGGTCGCGCCATGACGGGGAGGCCCGGGGCGCCTTCGCCCCGCCGGACAATCCGGAGGATTTCGCCGATTTCGCCGAGGCCGTGGCCCGTCGCTATCGGGGACGGGTTTTCCACTATCAGATCTGGAACGAGCCCAACATCGCCCCGGAGTGGGGCTCGTGTCCGACCTGCGCCGTGGACCCGGAGGCGTATACGGACCTGTTGTGTCGGGCTTATCGCCGGCTGAAGGCCGTGGATCCCCGCATCGTGGTCATCGCCGGGGCCCTGGCCCCCACCCTCTCCCTCAACCCCTATCCGCCCAACGGGATCAACGATGTCGTCTTCCTGGAGCGGATGTATCGGGCCGGGGCAGGGTCCTGCTTCGACGCCCTCTCCGTCCAGGGCTACGGCCTGTGGTCCGGGCCCACGGACCGCCGCCTGCGGCCTTATGTCATCAACATCAACCGCGCCCTTTACATCCGGGATGTCATGGTGCGCCATGGGGATGCGCACAAGCCCATCTACATCGCGGAGATGGGCTGGAACGCGGTGCCGGACTGGGTGGGGGACAAGCGCTTCGGCCAGGTGACCGAGGAACAGAAGGCCCGCTATCTGGTGGAGGCTTTCGAGCGCATCCGGCGGGAGTGGCCATGGGTGGCGGTGGCCAGCGTGTGGTTCTTCAAGCGGGCTTCGGATCGGGAGCGGGATCAATCGTTCTATTACTTCGCCATTGTGGAGCCCGACTTCACGCCGCTGCCCGCCTACGAGGCGCTCCAGGCCTATCTGCGCCAGCCTCCCCGGATGGACCCCGGGGTCCACACGGCGGCCCACTGGGCGCTGCGTTGGGAGGGCCCGTGGGCGGAGGCGGGGGAGGGCGCCCGTCGGGGCTCTCCGGGGGCCCGGGTGACGTGGACCTTCTACGGCGGACGGCTGCGCCTGGAAGGGACCAGCGAGGGGGACGCGCGCCTTCGGGTGGAGCTCGATGGCGGGCCGCCTCGGGCGTTCCGTTTGCCGGCAGGAAGCTGGGCGGTGGAGCTTCCGAGCGGGGTGGGCCTGCATGCGGCAGAGGTCACCGTGGAAGCAGGGACCGTGGTTCTGGCCCGCATCCGGGTGGGGCGGGAGGGGGAGGTGATCTCGCCGGCCCTCAGCCTGGGATGGCTGGCCGGGCTGATCGGAGGGCTTCTCTACCGAAGCGTCCGATGGCGTCCTCAGGACCACGGGGACGCGCCTTCCGATGACCGGCCTCCGCTCCCGTGAGCCTGGGGGGTTGCGCGCGCGGTGGTGGGCACGATGGCCATTCGGGATCCCGCATCGTTGGAGGCGGCCCTGACCCGCTTCGGCCCGGAACGTCTGGTGCTGGCGGTGGAGGTCCGGGGAGGGCAGCTGACCTGGGCGGGCTGGCAGGAGGCGGCGGGGGACCCTGAGGCCTTCGCCCGGGCGTGGGCCGCGCGGGGGGTGTGTCGGATCCTTTATACGGACACCTTGCGGGATGGGACCCTCGCCGGGCCGGACGTGGAAGGGGCCCTCCGGATCGCCCGGGCCAGCGGCGTGCGGGTGTTGCTCTCCGGGGGGGTGGGGACCCTCGAACACGTGGAGGCGGCGGCCCGGGCAGCGGCCCACGGCCTGGAGGCGCTGATCCTCGGCCGGGCCCTGCACGAGGGACGGTTCACCCTGCGCGAGGCGATGGCGCGCCTGCGCCCGGCCGAACCCGGAGGCCCTGGATGATGCGGCCGCGGTTCTTTCTCCCGATGGCGGAGCGGGAGCGCCTGCTGGACCGGCTGCTGTTTATCTGTGATGCGAGGCATTTCGAGGATTCTGAGCCATGGGAATGAGCTGGAGCTGGCTGACGACGCAACCCGAGGGGCAGTTCCTGGAGCGCAAGAGTTGTTATGATCGGACGGGCAGGACCCCTCGTCCCCGTCCCATCAAAGAGGTGGCGCGCGATGTAGCGGAAGCGCTGGCAGCGATGGCCAACGCCGACGGCGGAACCGTCGTGCTCGGCATAGAGGACGATGGAACAGTCTCCGGTGTTCCAGATAAGTATCCGGAGACAATCTGGAAACAGATCCAGGGCCTCATTCGCCCTCAACTGAATTTTCGCTTCGTGAAGATTGGGCTGGAAGGACGGCGTGTTTGGATTTTTGAGACCGATTGGAGCGCGGAGGCGCATCAGCTCACCGATGGGCGATACCTCCTGCGGGTGGGCTCCCAGAACCTCCCCTTCCCAGCCCGGGACATCGAAGCCATGAAGCGCTCCCGTCTGGAGCGGGCCACGGAGATGCAGTTCATCCCCGATGCCACGCTGGCGGACTTAGACCTGGCCCTGGTTCAGGAGCTGGCGCATAAAAGCGGGATCTCGCTTTCCCCGGAGGAGCTCCTCGTTCACTACCGGCTGGCCGAAAAGGTCAACGGCCGGTTGCGCCTGACCCTGGCCGCCGTGCTCCTCTTCGCGAAAGATCCCACCCGCTGGCATCCCCGTTGTGGGATTGAGCTGATTCGATGGGAAGGCACCGAGCGCCGGACCGGCGCCGAGCTGAACATCGTCAAGCGCATTCGTATAGAGGCTCCCCTGGTCCGCTTGATCGAGGAAGCCTATCGTGCCATCCAATCCTTTATCCCCGAGCGCCAGCGGCTGGTGGATCTCTTCTTTGAGGAACGGTGGACCTATCCCCCCTTCGCCTGGCAGGAGGCCATCGTCAATGCCGTGGCGCATCGAGATTATCGCCTTCAGGGCCTTGGTATCGAGGTGCATCTCTTCGACGACCGAATGGAAATCTGGAGCCCTGGCGAGCTGGTGGAGCCAGCGACCCTCGAAAAGCTGAGGAGCCGGGAGCGGGTTCACGCCTCCCGCAACCCTCGCATCGTGCGGGTGCTCACGGCTTTCGGCTACATGCGCGAGCTGGGCGAAGGCATTCCCCGCATGTTCGAGGTCATGGAGCAGGAAGGCCTTCGGCCGCCGGAGTTCCGCCTGGAGGGAGGCCGCTTCGTGGTCACGCTCCGGAGCACGCCCATCTACCGTCCCGAAACCCTCCGATGGCTCCGACGCTTTGAGGGCCAAGGACTTGCCCGCAATCAGCTCCGCCTGCTGGCCTACGCCTATGAGCGTGGCGGGCGCTTCACTCGCCGGGCATATCAGAAACTGGTCGGCGTGGACCCTTACACCGCCGGTCAGGACATTCAAGATCTCATGCGCCGGGGCATTGTGCGGCTCACCCGCCCCCGAGGGCGGGTCTACGAGATCATTGAGAAGCCCGAAGCAGCCTTAGCCGAAAAGCCCTCGGAGTTTGCGGCTATTGAGCCCATCTTGCGAGAAAAAGGCTTTGTGAAGAACGAGGACATCCGGAAGGCTCTGAACGTTCCCATCTGGCGGGCCAACTGGATCGCCCGTAAGCTGGTTTCCTTAGGGTGGCTGGAACCCGAGGGAGAGAAGCGGGGAAGGCGCTATCGGCCGGGCTGGCGCATTATTGAGAAGTCTTGACGAATTATTGAGAGGTTTTATCAAATTCGTGTGAATAATGCGATGCTGAATAAGTAGGGGGCTGGGTGGGAGGCCCTGGATGATGCGGCCGCGGTTCTTTCTCCCGATGGCGGAGCGGGAGCGCCTGCTGGACCGGCTGCGGGCGCAGGTGGAGAGGGAGGCGGAGGTCGAGTTCGCCACCGTCTTCGGCTCCTTCCTGGATCCCGAGCTGCCCTTCGCGGACATCGACGTCGGCCTGGGGCTGGCCCCGGGGGCGGACCCCGAGCGCTACGAGCTCGATCGCGCCGCTAACTGGACTGTCGCCCTGGGTTATCCTGTGGATGTGGTGGTTTTCGCCCGCGCGCCGCTGGGGCTGCAGGTGCAGATCCTGAACGGCCGCCCCTTGCTCATCCGCGATATGGAGCGCTTCATAGAACTCCTGGAGCGGACGGGCTGGGAGTGGATGCATTGGGAGCCTTACGTCCGCCAGTTCCTGAGGGAGCTGTTGCCATGAAAGTTGATCCGGAGCGCGTGGCCCGGCTCAGCGCGGAGATCCTGGAGCGGGTCGAGCGGCTCGCGGCCTACACTGCTCCTGATCTCCCAGCCTTCCTGGAGGATGAGCGCAACGTCCTGTCGGCCAAAATGCTCCTCGTGGAGGCGGTGGAGGGAGCCGCCGCCCTCTGCAACCATGTCATGGCGCGCAAGTTCCGCCGAGCCCCGGGAGGATTTGTCCTGTGCCTGGACGAGCTGGCCGCGCGCCTGGGGTGGGAGGATCCCTTCCGACAGTGGTTGCGGCGGATCGCGCGCTTTCGGAACGAAATGAGCCATGAATACCGGGAGGTGACCCCCGAGCCGGTCTACCGGATGGCCCGGAAAGAGGCGGAGGTGCTCCGGGAGCTCGTGGCGCGGGTTCGGGACTGGCTGCGAGCGGAAGGGGATCTTTCGCCGGGGATCCGAAGCGAAGGCGAGGCGAGGTGAAGATGGCGCTGGCCAGGCGCATCATCCCGTGTCTGGATATCCGGGCCGGGCGGGTGGTCAAGGGGGTGCGGTTCGTTGACCTGCGCGACGCCGGGGACCCGGTGGCGCACGCCCGCTTTTATGAGGAGGAAGGGGCCGACGAGCTGGTCTTCCTGGATATCACCGCCTCCGTCGAGGATCGCGGGATCCTGCTGGAGGTGGTGCGTCGCGTGGCGGAGGTCCTCTCCATCCCCTTCACCGTCGGCGGGGGGGTCCGGGATGTGGAGGATTTCCGGGCCCTGCTGCGGGCCGGGGCGGACAAGGTGAGCATCAACACGGCGGCGGTGCAACACCCCGAGCGGATCACGGAGGCGGCGCGGCGCTTCGGCTCCCAGTGCGTGGTGGTGGCCATCGACGCCAAACGGGTCGGCCCGGACCGGTGGGAGGTCTACATCCACGGCGGGCGCACGCCCACCGGGCTCGACGCGGTGGCGTGGGCCCGGGAGGCCGAGCGCCGGGGGGCCGGGGAGATCCTGCTCACCAGCATCGACGCGGACGGCACCCGGGAGGGTTATGATCTGGCCCTCACCCGCGCGGTGGCCGAGGCGGTGGGGATCCCCGTCATCGCCTCCGGGGGGGCGGGGGCGCCGGAGCATTTCTACCGGGTTTTCACCGAGGGGAAAGCCGACGCGGCCCTGGCCGCCTCCCTCTTCCATTTCCGCGAGCTCCGCATCGCCGATCTCAAGCGCTATCTCGCGGAGCGCGGGATCCCTGTCCGCCTGGTCTGACCGGGTGAAGCGGATCGCCATCCCGTTCTCGAGGAGGGAATCCGCATGCCCACTCGCCCGTATCGCTTCTTCGATCTGGTGATGGCCCTTTTCGTCACCGTGCTCATCGTGAGCAACATCGCCTCCTCGGCCAAGATCGTCGATTGGGGGGTGAGCCTCTTCGGCGTGCGCCTGGCCTTCGACGCCGGCACGATCCTCTTCCCGGTGAGCTACATCTTCGGGGACATCCTCACTGAGGTTTACGGCTACCGCCGCTCCCGCCGGGTGATCTGGACCGGTTTCGCGTGTCTCGCGTTGAGCGCCTTTATCCTGTGGCTGGTGCGGATCCTCCCGGGGGATCCCGAGTGGGAGCGATACGCCGGCCAGCGCGCGTATGAGGCGATCCTGGGAGGAATGAGCACCGGCGGCATCGTCCTGGCCAGCCTCCTGGGCTACTGGTCGGGCGAGTTCGCCAACTCCTTCACCCTGGCTCAAATGAAGATCCTCACCCGCGGGCGCTACCTGTGGTCCCGCACCATCGGCAGCACGCTGGTTGGAGAGCTGGTGGACACCGGGGTCTTCGTCACCGTGGCCTCCCTGTTCGGGGTGTTTCCCTGGAGCCTCTTCACGACCCTGGTGCTCACCAACTATCTGTTCAAGGTCGGCGTCGAGGCGGTGATGACCCCGGTGACGTATCTGGTCGTGGGCGCCCTCAAGCAGCTGGAACAGGAGGATTATTACGACTATGACACCGATTTCAACCCCTTCCGGCTGGAGCTCGGGATCTGAGGAGGCGCTGCGCCCGGCGGTGGTGCAGGACGCGGTCACCGGCCGGGTGCTGATGCTGGGCTGGATGAACGAGGAAGCCCTCCGGCGCACCCGGGAGACGGGGGAGGTGCACTTCTGGAGCCGATCCCGGGGCCGCCTCTGGCGGAAAGGCGAGACCTCCGGGAACGTCCTCCGGGTGGTGGAGATCCGGCTGGATTGCGACGCGGACGCGGTCCTGGTGCAGGCCCTCCCGGCCGGCCCGACCTGTCACACCGGCCGGCCCAGCTGCTTCCACCGCGCGCTGGAGGGATCCGAGACCCCGCCGCCGTCCGGCTCCATCCTCCACCGCCTGGAGCAGGTGGTGGGATCCCGGCGGGATCATCCGGAGGCGGGGTCCTACACCGCGCAGCTGTTCGCCGCCGGCCCCGATGAGATCGCCAAGAAGATCGGGGAGGAGGCCGTCGAGGTGCTCCTGGCCCTCCGGCATCAGTCCGACCGCCGGGTCCTGGAGGAGGCGGCGGATCTTCTTTACATGTTGACGGTGGGCCTGAGCCTGCGCGGCTTAAGCTGGGATGCGGTGCTCCAGGTCCTGGCGGAGCGCCGAGGGCTTCGCTGATCCTCAGGGAGGAGAAGGCGATGGAGATCTACCGGTGGGAGGCGCTGGATCCGCAGACGCGTCGGCGCCTGTTGCTGCGGGCCCGGGCGGATCTCACGGAAGTGCTCCCCGAAGTGAAGGCCATCCTGGAGGACGTGCGCCGACGGGGCGACGCGGCGGTGCAGGACTACATGCGTCGCTTCGATGGGGTGGATCGGCCGCCGTCGCAGTGGCGGGTGAGCCGGGAGGCCATGGCCGCGGCCTGGGAGGAGCTCTCCCCGGAGGTTCGGGAGGCGCTGCGCCGGGAGGCCGAGGCCGTCCGTCGCTTTCATGAGGCGCAGCGGGAGCGGCCGATCTGGCTGATGGAGATGGCCCCCGGGGTGCTGGCCGGTCAGATCATCCGGCCCCTCGATTCCGCCGGGCTTTACATCCCGGGCGGTCGCGCCGTGTATCCCACCATCGTCCACGCCCTGGGGATCCCCGCCGCCGTCGCGGGCGTCCCCCGCATCGTGGCCTGCACCCCGCCGGCCGGGCGTCATCCGGCCGTGCTGGCGGCTGCGGACGCGGCCGGGGTCACGGATTTCTTCCTGGTGGGTGGGGTGGCCGCCATCGCGGCGATGGCCTACGGCACCGAGACCATCCCGCGGGTGGATAAGATCGTCGGCCCCGGCAACATTTACGTTCTGGCGGCCAAGATGCTGGTGATGGGGGAGACGGCCATCGACATGCTGGCGGGCCCGACGGAGGTGGTGGTGCTGGCCGATGAGACCGCCCGCCCGGATTGGGTGGCGGCGGAGCTCCTGGCTCAGGCGGAGCACGATCCCCAGACCTCGTGTCTCCTGGTCACCCCTGTCGAGGAGCTGGCCCGGGCGGTGCGTCGGGAGATCGAGCGTCAGGGCCCGGCGCTGCCCCGCTGGCCCATCGCCCGCCAGGCCCTGGAGACCTACGGCGGGCTGATCGTCACCGCGGACCTGGAGACGGCCATCGCGGTGTGCAACGCCTACGCGCCGGAGCATCTCGCGATCTACACCCGCGATCCCTGGGCCGTCCTCCCCCGCATCCGCCACGCCGGGTCGGTCTTCCTGGGGCCGTGGTCGGCGGTGGCGGCGGGGGATTACGCCACCGGGACCAACAACACCCTGCCGACGGGGGGCTGGGCCCGGGCGGCCTCCTCGGTTTCGGTGGACACCTTCATCCGGCGGATCGAGGTGGAGGCCCTCACGGAGGAAGGGCTGCGCCGCCTGGCCCCGGTGATCACCACCCTGGCGGAGGTGGAGGGGCTCCACGGCCACGCGGCCTCCGTCCGCATCCGGCTTTCTGAGGGCGGGGAGGGCATCGGGTTTGACAGGCCCTCTGGAGAAGGTTAGAATTGGGCATGGATGGGGCGGTAGCTCAACCGGCAGAGCAGCGGCCTTTTAAGCCGACGGTTGTGGGTTCGAGTCCCACCCGCCTCACTG
>Ga0079995_1057938_pt1 | contig 35074 bp, 40 predicted proteins | sample FaiFalFF_MnMetaG_2_FD_69198 | JGI IMG/M metagenome (GOLD analysis project Ga0079995, IMG submission 69198) | Freshwater microbial communities from Yellowstone National Park, Wyoming, USA - Fairy Falls C (FF_Mn_C) (SPADES assembly) (version 4) | ecosystem: Environmental > Aquatic > Freshwater >...
AGGAGGAGCTGGGGAGGACCCAGCGGGAGGTGGGCCAGATCCGCCTCATCCTCTACGCCGGGGGGTTTGAGCAGGCGGCGGCCAACAGCGATGCCGATGTGAAGGCCCTCCTGGAGACCCCGCTCCTCCTTCGGGGGACCCGTAGGGGCTACGAGGACCAGGCCAAGCGGGCCGAGGAGGCGGAGGCCCAGGAGGAGCCCGTGGAGAAAAAGCCCGTCATCGGGGCCAAGTGGGAACGTTGGGCGAAGCGGCTAGAGGAGCTGGAGAAAAGGGAGAAGAATGGTTGAGGAGAACGGCGCGATGAAACCCGCCCTCAAACCCAATCCCCTTCAGGCGGCCTTCCGCATCCCCCGTTCGGGGGAACCCCTCGAGGCCATCACCAAGCTCCACCCCAAGACCCGCTGGGCCTTGGCCCTCGCTCTTCTGGGTAAGATGCTCTACCTCGTCCATCTCCTCATCGCGGTCGGCGCTTGGCTCTTCTGGCTTTTGGTCCTCTGGCGTGAGCGCCACCGCCTTCCCGAAGTGTTTTGGCCCAGCCTTTGGGCTGGGCTCTTCAGCTTCGCGGGGCTTGTGGCCTTGGGGGTGGGCCTGGCCAAGGGGGTGGACCCGGAGACTCTCCTCTCGGAAGACAACGTCCTGGAGCTTGCCCTGGCCTACCTCCTGGGCTTTCCCGCGGCCTACTTCTACTCCCGCGCCCTAGTCCCTTTCCTGGGGCGCTGGGCCTACCTCTGGCTGGCCGGTACCGTCCTCTTCCCCCTGGGATTCCCCCTCCACCTTGGTGTCCGCTTGGCCCTCATCTACCACCTGCTGAGGTCTATACGGAGGGATCAGGAAAAAGGAGGCCACGAGGCCAGCGCCCAGGCTGAAGAGGAACCTGAGGGAGTCCGGTTGGCCCAGGTACCCCACCAGGAACCCAGCGGCCATAAAGACCAAGCCTGAGGCCGCCACCGCCCACTCGCGCCTCGGGGACGGGATGAGCGTTCCCAAGGCGCTCCCTATGAAGAAGGCCAGGACCGCCACGTCCAGGCGGATGAAGAACTTCTCCTCGAGGGTCGTCAACCAGGGTGTCAGGTCCGGCATGGGTTACTCCTCTAGAGCTTTAGCTGCTCCTCCTTGGGCGCTTGAGGCAGGCCGTCAGCCAACCCGCTTACCGCCAACCAGCCCGCCCCGGTGTTTCTGACCAGGCCCTTGGCCTCTAGGGCCCGTAGGCGCTTAAGCGCCCCCACCCGGCTTATGCCCAAGGCCTCCGCCACTTCCCGGGTGGGCCGGGGGGTGCCCAGTAACCGGAGAAACTCCTCGTCAGTACGCCCCCGCTTGTTGTAAACCACCTCCTCCTCGGCCGTTCCTTCCTCCTCCGCTTCGGCGGTTACCACCTCCTCTGCCCGGTAAACGTTGGGGGAAACCTCCTCTTTCAGGTCGGAAACCTTGGGCTTGGGGTTTACGGCGGGCTGGCCCTTGCGTTTAGGGGTTACGGTGATCGGGCTCGCTCCGCCCTTTACCGGGTGGACCGGCGGGTTGCCGGTTTCGGCTTCAACCCTCGGTTTCACCTCGTAACCCCTCACCGGGTTAACCGGGTTGACCGGTAAGTTATCGGCTCGGTGGGGTTCAAGGGCCTTCGGTTTCCCCTCGTAGAGAAGCTCCCCCAGGACCTTGGCCACCACGTAGGTGGAGACCGGGACAAACATGCTGGAGAGGAAGACCTCGTAACCCGGTATGCCGCTCGCGCTTCCGGCCCGGGCCATGGAGAAGTAGTTGCCCACCCAGACCAGCCCCAGGGCCACCACCGCCCCCCATGAGGCCCAAAGGGAACCCCGGAGGAGGGAGTTGGAGAGTAGAGAGAGCAAGAAGGCTGAGCTCTCTAAAGCCGCCGCTAACCCTACCGCGAACCAAGTAGGCAGGTTGCCCAGGGTGAGCCGGTACCACTCCGACAGGTGCCCCGTGGACATGACCAGGGCGAAGGCGTAGGCCACCACCAGCAACCCCGCGAGTAAGTTTCGGATCATCGGTTACCTCCACGCCACCGGGCGTAAACCGCTAACACCCTCTCGGCGTAAACCTTGGTGCTGGCGGGCACCCTCCCGGAAAACACCGCCCCCGAACCGGCGTTGTAGGCCCAAAGGACCTTCCGCCAGTCCCGGTGAGTTTCCCAAAGCTCCCTCAGGTGCTTGGCCGTGGCCCAAAGGGCCCAGTCGGGGTCCCGCCGCCAATGCAGGGGGGCTCCCGTGGTCGCCTGCCAAGTGCCGGGCATAAACTGCCCCAATCCCACCTCGCCGGCCCGGCCCACGGCGTGGGGGCAGTACCCCGACTCCACCCACACCACGGCGGCGAGGAGGTAAGGGTCTATCCCCCAGGCCCTGGCGTACTTCCAGGTCTTCTCCCAGAGGTCCTTCGGGATGTACCCACAGGCCAGGGAGACGCTGCTCGCGCCGAGAAGGAAGGCCGCTACCAAACCCCTCATACCTCCAGGTAGACGTGCTCAGGGGTCTCGCCGGCCAGCATGGCATCCACCGCCGAGGCCAGGTCCTCGTACATCAGGTACTTGCCCTTGCCTATCACCTGCAGGGCCATCTGGAAGGAGGGCCGCCCCTCCCGCTTCCGGGTCCTTAGGTCGGGGTAGCCCAGGAGGGGGCGGAGCATTGGGTTTTCCAGCACGTCCAAGAGCTTCTCCCCGTGCACCGTGGCCACCACCCGCACCCCCCTCTTGGAGGCCGCCTGCACCTGGGCTACGTCCTCGCTGTAGCCGATTTCGTCCGCCACCACGATCTCCGGCGAGTGGTTGGCGATGGCCTGGTAGATCACCCAACCCTGGTACTTGGAGGGGGGGTCGGGCACCTGCATCCGCCGGGCCGGGGCGATGGCGGGGTGGGTGATTTTGCCGTCCCCGCCGATCTCGTTGGAGGTGTCCACGATGACCACCCGGGGCCCCCACCTTTCCGCCAGGATGCGCACCACGTCCCGGAGGAGGGTCGTCTTCCCCGTCCTGGGCGGCCCCACCAGGAGGATGCTGCCGCCCCCTTCCAGGAGGTAGGGCCTGAGGGGCTCGGCCACGCCCACCACGAACTTCCCCACTCGGATCGTAACCCCCACGGTCTCGCCGAAAGCGTCCGGGATGCGGCTGATGCGGTGGAGGGTGCCCTCGAGGCCCGCCCGGTTGTTCTCCTTGAACCCCCCCACCCGGTGCGCCAAAAAGGCCAGATCGTCCTTGGTCAGGGGCGGCTTGTCCTCGAAGATGATGTACCGGTCGTCCACGGTTACGGCGGGAGGCCTCCCCAAGTCCATGTAGATCTCCTCAAGGCGCTCCCCGTAGGGCTCGGCCAGGTCCCGGATCATGGGAGGGAGGACGTCCATAAGCGCCGTAAGCTCCCGCTTGAAGTTGGGGTGGACGTGCACCCTCCTCTTGGGTTCCTGGACCTTCAGGGCCGCCTCTTCCATCACCTCAGGCGGATTCATCCTTCTCCTCCTTCTGCGCCAAGAGGCCGAGGATCATGACCTGTTGGGCCCTCAGCTCCTCCAAGATCTTCACCATGAGGTCTATCAAGGCCCCTATGCCGAAGATCAGGGCGGCGGTGGGGAGTCCCTTTAGCCCCGTTATCAGCACCGAAAGCCCCCCTATCACCTGGAGGGCCCTGGCCACCAGCAGGTAGGCCTTGGTCAACCGGGAGGTCTCCCCCATCTCCCCTATGTTAGGGGGAAGCCATCACTTGCCGTACAGTTGCCGTCTCGGGGCCATGTAGATGTCCCGGGCGTAGTTGAGGGCATCGTACTTGCGGGCCCTCTTCCAGGCCTCCCGCCACCAGGCGATGTAGGCGGCCGCCCTCTCCGGTCTCAGGCGGAGGACCTCCCCGTCCCGGAGGAGGTAGACCTCCCTGTCCAGGATGAGGACCGCGTCCTCGCCTTTCTCCTTGAAGACCCCGTGCTTGACGGCCACGTTCTTCCACACCAGCTGCCCCAGGAAGAAAGTGTTTGAGTAGCTGGTCGGTGAGTGGATGTCCTCCACGGGGAAGAGGAGGGTGAGGGGCTTGCCCTTGAGGGCCCGGAACCTGAGGGCCCGGGCCACCTCGAGGTCCTCGAGGGTGGGGAAGTAGGCCCAAAGGGCTTCGGCCCGGTCTATGAGCTTGAGTACCTCCCCCTTGGCCACCTTCACGCCCTCCTCGGGGGCTTCGGGGGGAAGGGCCTGGACCGCTTCACCCTTGCCCTGACCCTGTGGCGTGGGCTGGGACGGCGGTGGGGAAAAGCCATGGACCCCGGGGACGAATCCCAGGAGGAGGGCGAGGAGGAGCCACCTCATGCCTGCACGAGGCCCTGGGGAATGAGGGGAGTCTCGAAGACCAAGTAGTCTACCCCGTTCACCCGCTCCCGGGTGGCGAGCTGCTTCACCTCCTCGCTAAGCTCACCCGCCAGGTCCTCTCGGAGGTAGAGGGCGGCTTCCCGCACGATGATGGCCTCGCCCACCTTGTCCTTGTGCTTCCTCAGGAGGTGGAACACGGGGTCCATCCTGGCCATCCAGGCCAGGGCCGTCTCCACCTTGCTCTTGCGGAGGTGCTTGACCCCCTCGGCGGTGATCTTGAAACCGCCCGGCACCTTGATGACCCACCCTCGCCGCTCAAACTCCTCCAGCATGGACAAGTCGGCCTGCTTGGGAATCCTGGTCAAGGTGAACGTCTTCAGCCCGCTCTCGATGCCGGCTTCCACCTTGGGGCCGAAGTGGAGGAGGTGCTCCAACCAGGTTACGAAGAGTACGCCGTGGAAATCCTCCTCCGAACGGGGGGTCATCTGCTCCACCACGGCCCCTTGCAGGGCCGCCAGCGCGAGGACCACTTCGGGCTTGTGCTTGGCGATGATGGCCTTCCTTTTCTCCGCCCACGGGTGGGGGGTGAGCCCGTTCTTCCGGGCGGAAGCGTCGGCGAAGAGGAAGGGGGCGATGGCCCGGATGGGGGGGACGCTGGGGGTCGTGATGACCACCTCCTCCGGGGGGAAGGTCTGCATCTCGTCTACCGTGAGGAGTTCCCGCGCGGTCTCTCGGAGGGTTTCGGAAACCCGGCGCTCGGTGATGACGAGGGGCGTGTAGCGGCCGCCTTCCATGTAGGAGCGTTCCAGGGCGGTGGTCTTACCCAGGAGCTTGCCGTACCACTCCCGGTCCTCGGCGGTCAGGCGGCTGGGCCAGGCCACGATGGTCTGGATGGTCCCGAACATGGCATCGAACTCCTCCTTGCCGTAGACGGCGTAGCCCTGGGCGTGGTCCTGGAGGGAGATGAGGTAGGCCACCCGGCGTGAGCGCATGGTCGCCAGCATCTCGGTCATGTTGGGCAGGTAGCCGAAGCTGGGGAACTCGTCCAGGTAGAAGACGGTGTGGTGGGGTAGCTTCCCTCCGTGCTTGTGGGCCACCTCGAGGATCGCCCGGTCTAAGAGCCGCTTGATCAGCTGGAGCAGGGTCTGGCCCTTCCCCCCCTGGATCTCCGCCTGGGGGATGCCGATGTAGAGGATGCCGGGCTTTTCACCGCCGAACACCTCCTTGAGGTTGATGACCCCTTCGCCCTGTCCTCGGGTAGTGGCGGAGGCCAGGAGGGGGTTGTCAAAGAGGATGAACTTGGTGGCCAGGCCCATGGTGATACCCACCTGCTTGTCCCGGGCCATCCCCGCCAGCTGATTCACGAACTGGCGGCCCCACTCCCGCACTTCGGGCCGCTTGTGCCCGTGGATGTAGTTCTTGATCTTCTCCGGTCCCTCCATGATGTGCCGGAGGAGGTCCCTGGGGGAAGGGGAGGGGATCTCGGGGTCGTTGGCGATGGCGTACACCAGGATCATGACCAGGGCCCGCTCCAGGTTGCGATAAAACTCATCGGGCCCCTCCTGGAGCCTTTTGGGCACCAGCATCTCGGCGATGGAGAGGGCCCCCTCCCGGGTTTCACCCCCCTCGAGGAGGGGCAGGACCATGCTGGTCCTCTCGAAGGGGGTGAAGACGTAGACGGGCCGCCCGTAGTGCTCGAAGTAGGAGAGGGCCTCCCCGAGGCCTGTCGGGTCGGGGAACTTGAAGTCGAAGACCACGGCCACGTTTCCGTCCTCGGCGTCTTTGAGGAGGTTGGGCAGGAAAAAGGCCGTGGTCTTGCCCGCTCCCGGGCCGCCCATGACGGCGATGTGGCCGTTGCGGATGGCCTCGGGGAAGGGGACCAGGACCTTGGGGGGTTTGGGCTTGCCGTCCGGGGTCTCCTCTCTGAGGAAGCCCATGTACCCGCTTTGCCTGCCCTTCTCCAGGGGCTTGAGGTCTCTGGCCTCCGCCCACTTCGCCGTCCCCGGGGCCTTGACCCGGGCCCGGATGGTTACGAGCCGGGAGGCGAACGCCGCCAGGAGGAGGGCTCCCCCGATGGGGTAGAGGGCCTTAAAGTAGTCGGGCTCTACGCCCACCCGCTTGAACGCGGCGGTGCAGCTGTTGCTGAAGAGGCACTTCGCCCCAGCCTGCAAAGGGTCGTTGGTGCCGAAGAACCTCGCCCACCCCTCTCCTCCCACTCTGAGGACCTCCTGCCCGAAGCCGTGGATGACCATGTAGGCCCCGTAGGCCACGGCTCCGAAGAAGGCGAGGCCCGAGAGGAAGAAGAGGAGGGACGCTAGGGGCGAGGGCCTCCGCTCCAGGTAGGGTTGGGCTCCCTGGGGGGTTGTGCGGATTCGCCGCTTCATCGGTTATATCCTCGTCCTCGCTGGACCTGAGAGGTTTTGCGTTCCGAGTCCTGGAGCGGGGCCGCGCATCGTGCCGCCGCCGCCCTGGAGGATGTCCACCATCAGGCCGGGGATGGCGTTTATGAGCGCGAAGGCGGCCCCGAAGGATATGAGGAGGCTCGCCATGAAGAAGATAAAGGCCAGCGCCTGCAGCACCAGGATCATGAGGATAGATATGGCGATGCTGATGAGCGCTTTCGCAAAGTTCAAGAGCATTTCCCCGGTCTTCTGCGCGAGAAGCCTGGCGTGGCCCAAGAGGTCGAAGAAACTGGGGTCGGGCTGGTTCTGTTGGTTTTGTTGCTCCTGGTCGTCAAAGCTGATCATGGAAGAGGTGAACTGGGTGAAGATGTTGTCTATGGCGGCGTCTATCTGCCTGGAGATCCCCTCCATCATGGCCGCCGGCCGCTCCAAGGCGAAGATCACGCTCAGGATGAATATGGTGGGCAGTATGTAGATGAAGAGGACCTGGGCCAGGATGAAAAGCGCTGTGCGGAAGACGGCATCCACCCTCCCCCACGCCAGCAGGGCGATGGCCAGGGGAATGAAGGCCACGGCTATGACCGTGGACACCGAGGACACGATGACCAAAAACCCGTAGATGATGGCGGGTAGGGCCAGGAGGAGGTAGGCCAAGAAGGGAAGGAGGTTAAGCCAGCGCAACACGGTGTTGGATAGGCTTTCTTTGGGCGTTTCTTGGGGTAACCCCCCTGTGGGTGGAGGGGGAGGGTCAGGTTCTTTGGGACTCAGGGGCCTCAAGGCGCTCTTGACGGCGGTTTTTAGAAGCTTCAGCGTGGCCAGGCCGGCCATCGCGGAAACGGTCGCATCCACAAACCGTGCGATGGCAGTTTCTAGCCTGCTTTGCAAGCCCGTGAGCCTATTTGAGCCCCCTCTATACCCCGCATCCCAGGCGCACAGCGCAACCTGGGATAAGATGATGGTGCGGCAGTTGTCTGTGCCTCCCCTAAGAGGGTAGTTGCGTATGCCCTGGGCCAGGTAGTAGTTGGAGATCAGGAAGAACCCGACAATAAAAGCGTAGCGGATGACCGTGTAGATGAAGGCGCTCGAGGAGACCTCGGAGACCCATATGTCGTAGATCCGGTACAGCAGGGCGATGAGGAGGAGGGCTATGGCTATGTCGCTCAGGCCGACACTGATGAGGCCACTGATGCGTGCCCTCCACTCCTCAGCCGTCTCCAAGACGCTATTGGAGAAGATTATGGAAAAAACGCCATCAAGGTAGCCGCTAGGTGCTCCGGACGTGGGGTTGGGGTTGGCGAGCGCGAAGCCCAGCAGGCTGACCCCGAAAGCTACGAGATCTTTCCAGCGAAAACCCGACAAGGCGCACCTCCTCAGTAGTCGGTCCTAGGGACGCCGGTTTCGAACACCAGCTGGTTGATCCTGATGATCCCCTCTCCGGCTGCCTCCGCGGCGAAGACCTCCAGCGTGGCCTCACCGGCGGCGTCCCTGATCTCCTGCCGTATCTGCTGATCCACCCGCAACGCCCGAGCGCCTGCGTCTCCGATCATCTGGGCCAGCATGTGGTTGGTGGCGTCCAGCTGGGTTACCAAGGCGGCCACGGTCTCCACGATGGCCCGGCTCCCGTAGAGCTCCACGGCCACCACGTGCCCCACCATCTTGGTCAGGACCTCCACCGCCGTCCGGGTGTCGGGGGCCTGGGCGGCCTCGCTCAGGGTCTCGTTGATCAGGCCCCTGACGGGCTGGCCTGTTGTGGGGTCTATCACGTACTGGCCGGTGATGGGGTCCCTTATGCCCAGGTAGGCTGACTCCTTGTTCATGAGGGAGGCCACGGTTCCCTTTTCCCCGCTAACGCTGGTCAGGGCCTTTTGGCTGCGATCCAGGCTTGTGGCGGCTTGGGCTCTTTTCTCCGCATTGATGTTGTCTTCGATCGCGGTGTAGGCGGCCAGGGTCTTGGTGGGGGCCGCCCCCTCTACCCTCCTGGTGATCTCCTCTATCTTCAAGGCCGTGGGGTTGTTGGCCTGGCTCGGGAGCAGCCTCTGGGCTGTGGAAGCGCTTTTCTCCGCCCTCGCCTTATCCAGGCTGACCTTCGCTGCGTTCCAGATCGCGTTGCGTATCGCCCTGTTAAAATCGGAGTAAGACCTTCTGAGCTTGTCGTTGAAGTCGGCGATCTGGCTGGACCAGTACACGCTGCCTACCTCGATGCCCATCGAGGTGGCCAGAACGGTAACGAGGTCGCCGATCCATTGGCCGGCCACCTCGGCGGCGTACTGGGCCCAGTCCTGGTTGACGATGCCGTTGATGATGCCCCAAGTCTTGGAGGCATCGCATATCCACGCCAGCTCAGGAGTCCATCGCCCCACGACAGGAATCTTTACGGGTATTCCGTTTATGTTCAGGTTTAGCGGTTGCCCCTCGAAGAACGAGCAGGTGGTCCTGAGGGCGGTGCCTAACCCACTCCAAATGTCTGTTACAGGACCTAACGCCGGTCGGTTGTTGGTCGTGTTTACGGACGGGGTAGGCGTCGTCCCCGAAGGCGGGGTCATGTCCGGTATGGGCTGCTTCAGGGGCGGGGTGATCTGGGCCAGCGCCACCGCCCCCCAAAAGAGCCACAGGGGAAGGAGTCTCCGCCTCATGGCTACGCCCCTCCTCCAAGGATACGGGCCGCTTCCACGATGTCCAAGCCCTTTTCCCGCATGAGGCTCTTGCGCCGGGCCATGTCGGCGGGGTCGGTCGTGTAGATCCAGTACTCCAAGGGGGAGGCCTCTACCCGGATCACCTCGCCTTCGGGCCTGCCCTCGAGGAAGGCGTAGGCGATCCACTCGCTGTACTTGCCCCGGATCATGCGCAAGGAGGCCAGGGCCCTCTTGATGGGCTCCGGCGCTCCTAGGATCTCCACGATGGCCTTGTGCTCCTCCTCGGGGAGTTTGCCCAGGAAGAAGTACGTGGTGTTCTGGATGATGCCCCGCACCTCGGCGAAGTCCAGGATGGACTGGGACACCGAGTAGATGGCGGTGTTGTACCGCCTGGCCCGGCGGTAGAGCTCCACGACAAGCTGGCGGGCCTGGGGGATTTTGAGCATGGCCCACACCTCGTCCATCACCACCAGCTTGCGGACCGATGGGTCCTTTGCCGCTCGCCGCCAGATGATGTCGGTCAGGAGGAGGAGGCCAGGCCCCTGTAGCTGGGGGTAGCGGTCCAGGCCGGTGGTCTCGAAGTAGATAACGGGGAAGTCGGTCCGGATGCTGGTGGGGCGGTCCACGAAGGCCCCCAACGGCGTGTCGCCCGTCCACACCTGAAACCGGGTAGCCAGGTTTTGGGCGATGGCCTTGTCCTGCGGGGTGGCCGCCCGCCCGCCCACATCGTCCAGGCGAAGGAGCACCCCCACAAGGTCGGAGAGGCGGGCCCCTTCGTACTTGGGCGCGTACTCTCCCGTGATGGGGTCTTTGACGAGAGGGGCCTTCCGCTTGTACGTCTGGTCTATGGCCGAAAGCAGGATGGCGTCCTCCAGGGCGGCGATCTGGGGGTCTTCGGAGGGCGGGACCATGCTCCTCAGGATGGCGAAGACGAAGGCCTTTTTTTCCTCGGAAGGCGTGTTGACCCCTGGCGGCAGGTCAAAGGGGTTTATGGACACGCTTCCGGGCTCGATGGGGATGATGACCTCGGGCCCGGCCAGGGCTTCCACCAGCGGGGCGTAGCCGTAGCCGCGGTCCACGATCATCACCTCGGCGTTGCCCTGGGCCAGCAAGGAGGCCAGGTACCCCTGCATGAAGAAGGTTTTGCCTGAGCCCGATCCTGCCACCACAAGGCCGTTCCAGTTGGCGGCCCTCTGGTCAAAGGCGTTGATCCCCGTGAGGGCGTTGAAGCGGTTGCGGTAGATGGCCGTGGGCTTGGGCATACCCTGCCAGGGGAGGGAAGTGGGGGCGAAGTCGGCGGCGTTGGTGGAGGGGACGATGAAGGTGTGGGGGCTGATCTCCCCGTTGAAGGGGGTCATCTGGAAGAAGAGGCGGAAGGCCAGCCCGCCGCCGTAGGTGGGCCGGGCTCCGGCGAAGGTGCCCAGGGCGGAGAGGACCCGCTCCCTCAGGATGGCCAGGCTGTCCACATCGTTGGCGGCGAAGATGACGCTGACGCTGGAGCGGTACACCCGGTCCCCGGTTTCCATGAGCGCGTCTATGGCCTTTTCCACCTCTTTGAGCTTGCTCTTGGCCGTCAGGTCCCGCATGCCCTCGCCCTCGGCCAGGGCCATGTACTTTCTCGCGTCCCCCTGGAGTTTTGTGATGAGGGGGTCCAAGGGTTCGTGCTGGTACTCCACCACCAGGTAGAGCACCGTTCCCGGCAGGCCTTCCACCACCCGCCCCAGCATGCCGATAAAGGTATCGTCCGGGGGGCTGTAGAGGGCCACGGCGTCTATGAGCTTCCCGCCCACGTTCAAGAAGCGGTCGGAGTAGTTCTCCACGATAGACCCCGCCGCTTGGGCTCGGGCCGTGGGTTGGTGGAGGTAGTCGGAGACCTTGGTGGCCACCTGCCCGGGGATGACGGCCAGCCCCTCCTTGGTCCAGGACCGGTAGGGCGGGGCCGGGACCGAGGCGATGGCGGGGTTGAGGTACCGCCAGAGCAGGTCGAACACCTCCTGGGTGTCCATGGGGGTGGCGTGCCACCCGGCGGCGTTCAAAAACTCCACCAGGCGCTGCCGCAACCCCAGCATGTTGGTCAGGATGTCCTGAAAGGTCTCGGGGGAGAAGGTAACCTTTTTCGGCTTGGCGATGGGGGCCGAGAGGGTGATGTAGGCCCCCCATTGCAGGAGCTGCCCTCGGGCCCGCTCCCGCTCGAGGAAGCTGGCCCGGGACTCGGCGATCTCCTTGGCCAGCTTGAAGGGGGTGTTGATGGCCTCCCGGTATTCCCGGATGGCGTGGCCCCGGTCGGGGGCGGCCTCCAGGTAGTAGCGGGCCCGGTAGCCGAGGGGGATGGCCAGGTGGAGGATGTTGCGCACGTTGCGCCAGTCCTCCTCCGCCCGCATCCCGGAGGAAAAGAGAAGGGAGGGGAGGTTGACCTTCACCCCCACCTCCGCTTTTCCGTTCTCTAGGAAGACTACGCCGTCAACGATGTCAAGATGCGGCAACAGGCTCAGGGTGTTCCCCAGAGACCCCTTTCTCCCCGTTAGCTCCTCGGCTGACCGCCTCATCCTTGGCATTATAGCTAACCAGGGGGACTACCGACTCATCTGGTAAAGGGGCGTAGATGTCCCTGGTGAACAGCCAGCGGATGTAGTTGTTGAACCAGCCCGGGGGGTAGCGCCCTAAGAGCTCCTTGAGCCTCGGGAACAGGAGCATGTACGCCCCTACGGCGGCTCCTATCTTCACCATGGGATTCCCGCTGATCATCCCCCCCACCTTCCAGCCGATGTACATGAAGGCGAAGGCCACCAGGATCTCCAGGGGCGACATGCCCTGGACCGTAAAACTCTGCTTGAGTCGAGGGACTTTGTGCCTCATGGCCCATGATTCTAAGCGAGTAAAGGGGCCCCGAGAAGGGCCCCTAAAGCCGGTGCACGCCGTTAGCAGTTGTTGTTGCCGCCAAGAATCCAGTTGGCCAGCTGGGTCGCACCAATGAGGACGGCCGTGGCGATGACCGCTTTGATGATAACGTCGCTCGCTTCCCGCTTCCCCATGTAGATCATGTACCCGGCCCAGGCTATGATGATGAGCACGACAGCGAAGATCAAGCCGGTGTTGCTAAGCACGTTGTTGTAGATGTTGCACAGCGCGGTTCTTATATTGTCGGCCGGGTTGGCCAACGCATTCCCCAAAACCAGGGCGGTGGCCAGAGCCCAAGAAGCCCGAGACCGCTCCCTAAGCGCCGCTACGAGCTGTCCGATTTTCCCCATGTCTACCTCCTGTCTTGGGGAGGAGCTTTCATTTACTCCTCACGCCTAACCCTAACCAGACCGTGGAGGTTTGTCAAGGCCAGGGGGGCTCCTCCCTGGTCCCACTATCATAGTGGGGGTATGGACGAGGAGATGCTCAAGAAGGCCGAGGAACTCCTAGGGCAACCTCTACCGCCCAAGGACTCCCCCCAGTTCGTGGAAGCCCTGGCCCAGCTGGCCCGCAAGGACCCGGTTCTGGCCAAGGCCCTTTTGGCGGCGGCGAAGGGGGCCACGGTCCCGAAGGAGGTCCCCGCCGGCGTGGAGAAGAAGGTGAAGAGCGCCTTGAGCGCGGCGGAGCGCCAAGCCCGCCTGCGGGACACCTTCAAGCGCCTCTACGAGCGCTTTTTCCTCCGTTCCACCTCTATCGCGGGCCGCAACATCAAGGTCCCGGTCAAAGGAGCCTGGATTTTGGTCATCCTCTTGGCCGTGAGCGCGGCCTTGGGCTTCCTGTGGTTCTCCATCCAGGCTCCCCAACGGCAACCCGAAAAGGCGATTGGGCTTCCGGCGGGCAAGCTTCAGGAGGCCAGCGCGGAGGACCTGCGGAAGGAGGCCGAAAAGGTCCTGGGCAAACCCTTGCCCAAGCCAGGTGAGGAGGGCTACGAAGAGAGTCTCCAGGAACTCGGCAAACTAGACCCCAGGCTGGCCCAAGCCCTGCGGGACAAGGAGCGGAGCGCCCTCCTGGCCGCTCAGGCGGACTCCGCCGCGCGAAACGCGGTCGAGGCCATCATGGGCAGAACCCAAGAGGTCCAGGATGCCCAGGCCAAGGCGGAGGAGGCCTCCCTGCCCCCGGAAAAGCTTCCCGCTGAGGGGGAAGCGGTCCCTCCTCCTCCGGCCGCCACACCTCCTCCTACTGTGCCCCCACCGCCGAACACGGCCTCCGGAGGCTCGACAGGCGAGCAGGTCCTCCCCTACACCCTGCAGGAGCGCACCCTTCGCCCCTTCCTCATCGAGGGGCAGGGCGGGGCGGGCCAACCGGCAAGCAGGCAAGACGGTGGGCAGGGAGGCGCTCCTCGGGCTGGGGGTCCCTTTTTCCTCGAGGGGAGGACTTCTTCTGCTCCTTTGGCCAGCGAAAAGGACCGCAATCGGGCCACCTCTTTGACGGAAGGCCAAGGAGGTAGCAGGGGACAAACGCTTCTCCTGGTGGATAGGGGAGGCGGTGGGGGCGTGAGCGCCGCTCCCATGGGCAGCCCCTTTGGCCCTCCTTCTCCCGAGGGCTCCTCTGGGGCGGGGTCCCGGGGCTTTACCCTCGTTGAGCGCACCGCCGGCAGGGAAACCGGCAAGGGGACGGGGGGCTGGCAGGTTCTGGCGGAAAGCGCCCCCCAGGGCTCCTCCCCGCAAGCCGCGCCCCAGACAACCCCAAGCGCCAACGGCGGGGGACCCCTTCGCCTGGGAACACCTCCCCCTGGAGGCCTCGCCCAGGACCTCGCCAGCGCCATCTTTGGCCCTCCTCCTTCGGGGGCTCCTCAGGGCCAGACCTCGAGCACGCCTTCGGGGCAAGCTCCGCTTGCATCGCCGTCTGCCCCGGGGCCGACTCAGACTCCGCCCGCCTCCCCGGCCCCACAAGCCCAGCAGGGCTACCCCTACCAGCCGGGAAAGACCCTCACCGCTCGGCTCAACGTCAAGCTGGCCGTGGTGGAGGGGTCGGAAAGCCCGGCGGTCCTCGAGGGGGCGGATGGCTCCATCTGGGTGGGGAAGGCCAGGCTTGGCCCCCTCGCCAGGGTGATGCTCGAGCTGGATACCCTCTACCTCGGGGGCAAGAGCTACAGGGTCCGGGCCCACGCGTATGACCAGGACCGGCAGTTGGGCCTCGTAGCCAAGGTGGAGGAGCAGTCTCCAAGCCTGGCCCAGGATGTCCTCCGGGCATCGGTGGCGGCCCTGGGGCAGTACGTGGACCTCCTTTCCAAGCAGACCCAGGTTACCCAACTCCCCGGGGGCGGGGTGGTCCAAAGCCAGAGCGCTCCTCCCTTGGAGATGGTGGTCCTGGGCAACGTGGGCCGCCTCTTCGCCCTGCCGGAAGACCGCAAGTCTCTGCTGAGGGTGGCCCAGGTGGAAGCGGGCAAGGTGGTGCAGATCCTGGTGATGGGGTTTGAGTAGGCCGCTGGAAACGCTCCTCGAGGACCTCCGCGTTGACTTGGCCCTCTCGGAGGGCCAAGTTCTAGCTTGGTACGGCCTTTCTCTGGAAAAACTTTTCCCGACATCGGGAATGTCTTTTCCAAAAAACGAGGCCCTTCTCCGGGAGGTTTTCCTTCCCGAAGGGCGCTTCCTGCGCAAGGTGCGCTTTATAGCCCTGAAGGGGCTCAAGGACGCTCAGGCCACCTCCTTGCGCCACTTGGCGGGAGTGGCCACCATGCGCCGCCTTCTGGGGGCCAAGGAGGGGTGGAGGGTGAACCCCAGGGTGGGCGTGGACCACCCCGATGCCCTGTGGGGCGAGGTGGCCGTGGAGTACGATGCGGGGGAGTACTCCGTGCCCACCCTGAGGCGGAAGCTGGGGGCCTTTGAGCGCTACCCGGCCCAGGTCTGGGGGGTGGCCTCAGGCAGGAGGCGCGGGCTCATCCTTCGGCTGGCGGAAGAGATGGGCATCCAAAACCTGGTAGAGGTCCTGGAGGCACCCTGGGGCTAGAGGCACCCAAAGTCCCCCTTTCCTTCGCTTGGGAGAGACGATGACCCGGAGGCTCGCCGGCTTTGGAAGGGGGGGTAGCCTCCGGCTTAGGGCGAGGACCGCGAAGACCGCCTTCCCGGGGGGACCGATAAGCGCGGCGTTTCCCTCGGCGTAGAAGGGAAGCCCTCGGGAGAGGGCGTACTCCCTCAGGGCCCGGGTGAAGAGCTTCCTCAAGTGGGACCCCTCTCCCGCACTCCTCCACTTGTAGCCCAGGCTGGCGGCCTCCTTCTCTGTGGGAAACACCGCCGGGCCCAAGGGGGTGTCCACCACCTGGTAGTACGGCGAAGGGGAAACCCCCTCCTCCACGAGGAGGAAGGGGCCCTGGGAAAGACGCCTCAGGACCTCGGCCTCATTGATTTGCTGGCGCATACACCACGGTGAAGGACGAGGTGGACCCTTTGGCGATCTGGACCGTTCCTCCAGGAGGCGCGGGCACGTAGGTTACGCCGCCGATGACCACGGCGTAGGCGGTGACGGTGTAGGTGCCCGGCGCGAGGCCCTCGATGACCTGGCTCTGGGTGAAGGTCTGGCTGTAGCCGCCCGGCCCCGAGACCACCACGTAGCCGGTCGCTCCGAGGGGCCCCGGGTTGAACTGGATGTTGAGGGCCAGGTTGCCGGTGGCGGGGGTGATGGTCAGGGAGACGGTCTGGGTCCTGCTGACTCCTCCGCCGCTGGCCCGCACGATCAGGGTGTAGGTGCCCGGCGTGGCGCTGGCGGCCACGCTCAGGGTGAGGGGCACGCTGACTCCCCCCTGGAGGTCCACCGAACTCGAGGTGAGGCTCACCCCGGCGGGGGCGCTCAAGAGGCTGAAGCTGACCGTTCCCCTGAAGCCGTTCGTGGGGGTCAGCTCGGCGATGAGGGTGCCTTGGCCCCCCACGTCCAGGCTTAGGCTCGTGGGCGAGAGGGTGAACTCGAAGCCGGGCTCCGGCACGGTCAGGATGAGGGGGGCGCTGGCGGAGAGGTCGCCGCTTGCGCCCTCGAGGGTGAGGGCGTAGGTGCCGGGGGCCACGCTCCCGCTCACCGACAGGCTTAGAGGAACCGTGGTGGGACCCTGGACCTGGACCTGGGAGGGGGTTACGGTTACGCCCGATGGCGCTCCCTGAAGGGTCAAGCTGACCTGCCCCCTGAAGCCGTTCTGGGGGGTGATGGTGAGGGCGATCTGGCCCGCGCTCCCCCTGGGGACCGTGAGGCTCGTGGGCGAGAGGCTCATGGTGAAGCTGGGGGCCGGGACCTCGCTGTAGGTTACCTGCACCGAGGCCTGGCCGCCCGCCTGAAGCTGGACCGGGCTCCCCGAAACCGTGGGGCTGTAGGTCTTCCCGCCCGCCTGCACCGGGCTGGCGGTAACGAAGTAGGTCCCGACCGGCAGGGAGAGGACTCGGGACTCGGTGAGGGCGCTGACCAGGTTGCCGTTCCCGTCCTTGACCTGCACGCTGGCGCTCACCCCGCTTGGGAGGCCCCCGATGGCCACCAGGAGGGTCCCCGTTCTCACCTCCTTGGCGTAGGCGATGCGGCTCGTGGCCTGCCTCCCGGGCTCCAGGACCACCACGTCCTCCTGGGGGGTTGGCACGTACCGCTCCCCGGCCGCCTCCACCGACTTGGCCTTGACCAGGTACGTCCCCGGCGGGAGGGTTAGGGTGGCGGAAGCCGAGAGGGGCCAGCTTTCACCGCTTTGACCGGATTGGACCGTTACCTGGGCCCGGGCCCCTTCCGGGAGACCGGTGATGAGGACCGTCAGGGTGCCGGGCTGGGTGTTCTGGTCGAGGGCGTAGACCACCTCGGCGGCGGTCTTGGCCCCCCGCTTCACCTCTATGGGGGTGGTGATCTGCTCGGGGTAGTAGCGCTCTCCGTTCTGGGCCCGCACCTCCTTGGCCTCCACGCTGTAGGTGCCGATGGGCACCTCGTAGGTGCCGGAGGCGTTTAGGGTCAGGGTCTTGGGGCCTTTGAGGGTTACCTCCGGGACCAGCCCCGAAGGGAGGCCCCGGATGTTGAGGACCACCTGCCCCGTGGGCACGCCCTCGGTGGAGCAGGCCGCCAGGGCTAGGGCGGCTAAGGCCAGGATCAGGCGCTTCATGCGTGCCTCCTTAAGGGCGGAATCGGAAACCCAGGCCGAAGCGGGCGAACGGCGTGGCCCCGTCCAAGGGGTAGAAGGCCCGCCCCTCGGCGTAGGCCTCGAGGCCTCCAAAAAGGCTCACGCCGGCCCCCACGGCCAGGAGGAGGGCAGACTCTCCCTCGGCTGGGCCGGACACGGTGTAGGCCAGGCCGAAGCCCACGCTGCCACGGACTGGCTCCCGGTAAATGGGCAGGGTGAGGAGGCCGCCCAGCCGGAACTCCCCCACGTCTTGCCGCCAGTCGAGGCCCGCCCGCACCCCCAGGCCCGCCAGGGTGTCGTGCCCCACAAAGCCGTGGAGGACGAGGGGGTTCAGGCCGGAAAGGGTGGCCCCAAGGTAGAGGGGAGGGGGAGTCTTCTCGATGGCGTCTATGCGGGCGTTGAGGGCGGCCTGTTTGTTGCGCACGTCTTCGGAGAGCTTGAAAAGCTCCTCCCTGGTCTCGGTGAGCCTCCCCTCAAGGGCCTCCACCCGGGACTGGAGGGCGGAAAGCCTGTCGGCAAGCTCCTGGACCTGAGCGGCCACCTCCTGCCGAAGGACATCGGCGGCGCTTCGGAGGGCGGCCTCCTGGTCCTGGATCGCCCTCCGAAGGGCGCTGGTGTCCTGCGCCTGCGCCTCCTGCAGGGCCTGGACCGCCCGGGCCAGTTCGTCCCTCAGGTCCTCCACGCGCTTGGCCAGGTCCTTGAGCCCCTTCTGCAGGTTGACCGCGTCCTCGCCGAAGGCCAGGGTCCTCTGGTCCATCTGGGCCAACCGGACCTCGAAGTCCTTGTACATGGCGGCCAGGTCGGCGTACTGGCTGACCAAGCGGGAGACGGCCTCTTCCAGGGAGGCGGAAGCGCTTCTGAGGGCGGCGATCTGGGCCCGGATCTCCTCCGCCTCTTCCTTGGACATCACCGAGGCCTCCAGGGCCTCCAGCCGGGACTCGAGTTCCGTCTGGACCTTGGCCAGCCCGGCCAGCTCCTGGGCCAACCTGGCCGTGGCCTCTTGGAGGGCCTTGTTGTTCTCCTCCTTGGCCTTAGTCCAGAGGCGGTACAGCATGAGGACCACCTCCCCGCGGGATACGGCCCGGTCGGGCCTAAAGGTCCCGTCCGGGTAGCCGTAGACCACGCCCATCTCGGAGAGGACCTGGAGGGCCAGCCACTCGGGGCTTTCGGGTTTTACATCCCTAAACTGGGCCACGGCCAGCCCCAGGAAGGCCATTCCCAAAAAGACGCTCCTACGCATTACTGCTCCCTCCTCAGGACCACCCGGTAGGTCCAGACCTCGGCCCGGCCGATCTCGGAGATGCGCCACACCACCTCCACCATGGGAGGAGCGTCCTCGGCGATGACCGCCACCGCGGCGGTGCCGCCTGGAGCCACCCGCCCCCCGCCGGAGACCCGGATGGGCAAGACGGCCCGGTTCCCCTTGTCGTCCAGGGCGTAGACCCGCACGGCGGCCTGGTCGGCCACCACCGAGTTGGGCCCGGCGTTCCTCAGGGTGAGGTTCAGGGTGAGGATGCCGCCGTCCCAAAGGGGCACCGCCCGCACCTGCAGGTAGGGGGGCATCTCCTCCACTACCCGCCCCGGCGTGGGGGTGATGGGGGCGGGTTCTCTGGGGACGGAGGTGGAAGGCGTGGGCGCTGGCACCCGGGGCTGGCCCCTGCTGTCCTGGACCTCCAGGCGCGTGGTCGCCGGGGAGTCCGTGGAGGCCGGCTGGCCGGGCACGGTGGGGAAGCGGATGAGGTAGCGGCGGGGGCCGGTGGCGTTCTTGTCCACCGAGACCCGGAACAGGGCCACCTGCCCCGTGGCCACCGTTACCAGGAGGTCGGTGCTCCCGGAGGGGGCCAGGGCGATGAGGTAGACGTAGTTGTCCTTGATGGTGGCGCTCACCAGGTCCCCCTTGGCCGAGGCCACCCGGATCACGAGGTCCTCGAACTCCAGGAGGGTGAGGTAGGAGGGGGAGATGTAGACGAGGGCCGGGCGCACCGTCAGCTCCCTGATGTCGAAGGTCCTGGTGGCGTTGGGCCCCACGAGCCCCGCCTGCGCCTGGACCCCCCCGGTGGCGGCGAGGGCCGCCAGCCCTAAAGCCGTGGCAACCGTCCTGCGGATGGCTCTAAAGCGGCTCATGCCAATCGTGATTATAGGGGGAGGGGCTCTAAAGCCCACTCCCCCTATCGCTGGACTAAGGGTTAGCCTTTCTGTCCCTCTCCGCAACAGGGGCTTTGCCGCATGGGGTCCTCGAGGCCCAGCACCTGCAGGTAGCGGGCCACCACGGCGTAGGGCTTGAGGAGGAGGTCCCCCTCGCCCCGCTCCACCCGGGAGACCCAGGTGGGGGTAACCCCTAGCAAGGCGGCCAGCTGGTGCAGGGTGAGCCCTAGCTCAAGCCGCCTCCTCCGCAACTCCTCCGGTTCCAGATGGGGGGGAGAGATCACGCTTTCCTTCAGCAATGGTTGACCCTTGACCTCCAACATCCCTACCTTTCCTCCTTTCCGATTGCCCTCATGGGCCCCGAATCGGCGCGACTCGGGGCCTCACCGCCGAACGCCGGCTATGACCCCGAGGGCGAAGGCCAGGTCCAGCCGGCCGAACAAGTCCCTCCCAAGCGCCTCTATTCTAGCCCCAGAGGCGGGGGCGTTCTGGATGGAGGCTACAAGGTCTCCCACCACACGCCGCAAGACACCTTCCCACTCGGGGGTGAAAAGGAGATGAGCCCAGTCCCTGGGATAGCCCATGAAGGCCAGGGCTTCCCCGGCTGCCCAGCGCACGGCCTCCTTTCCCAGGGCGATGGCGCCCTCGGGACTGATGACGGCGTAGGCCAAAAGCAGGAGGCCCACCCCGGCCAGCGCCCCCCGTAGGGGCCACTTAATCAGGCTCCCGATCCCCACTCCCAGGAGGAAGGCTATCCCGAACGACAGTAGGTTCGCTATTATTGGGTCCATCTTTGTAGCCCCTCACAGGAAAGCGCCACCGGTACAGGGTGGTTCCGCCGTCTGGCATGCGCTTGCTCCTGGGGTTTCCGGATAAAAGGCGCTCCTCGTACTCCCCCTCGGCGATGAGTTCGTAGAGCACCCGCTCTCCCGTCCGCACCTCCCGGTACGTCCGCCCGCCCACCCGGAAAACGTCAGACAGGTAGACGGGCTCCTTGTGGCGCACCTCCACCACCAAGGCGTCCTTGAAGGCCCGGATGGAGATGGGCACCACCTTGGACCTGGGCTGGACCAGCATTGCGCTCACCTCACCTCATGTTATGCAAAAACAGGAGAATCTTCTCCCTCTCTGCCTGGAGGGCGGAAAGCCGCTTGCCCAAACGCTTTAGCTCCCTCCACCCGGCGGGCAGGGCCTCGCCGAGGTCCTTGCCCAGGTAGGTCTCCCGCTGGCGGCCCTTCTCCTCGGGAGTCCCGGGCAGCCACCGGTAGCGGTAGTAGTAGGGCCCGTGGGCCTTGCCCACGCCCTTGGCCCCGGCGCACCAGCAGTTCCTCTTGCCGCAACGCACCCACTTCACCCTGACCCCGGGGTAGAGCCTGCGGATCTCCTCCTCCAGGCGGGCCATCTCCGCCTCCACCGCCTTCAGCCTGGACCGCGCCTCTTCCTCGTTTCTGGGTAAGACGCCCACGCCCCTATGATAGGCGTAGCCCCCTTTTCTTTGGCTTCGCATCTTCTCCCCCTTCCTCTCGCCGTTTTCTGGGTAAGACGGCCCCGCGAAAGCCCGAGGCCCCGCCCCCCCGCGAGGGAACGGGACCTCAGGCCAAGCGGTTTAGCGTCCGCTCTCCCAAGCCTATCCTACCAGGCCAAGACCCCTAAGGGGTGGGGGGTGGACTCCAGCCAGGCCTGGTAGCGGTAGACGGTCCGCCCCCGCGCCTCCCCCACGGGCTCAACCCGCTCCTTGATGAGGGTCTCCCCGATCCGGGCTCGGAGGGCCTCGAGGTCCTCGGCGAGCCCCACGGCCTCGGTGTAGAGGGGCTGGGTGAGGCCTCGGAGGTAGAGGGCCAAGGCCTCCCGGTTCTCCCCCGCCATCTCGCAATAGTCCCGCTCCAGGGGAGGGAGGGCCAGGGGAAAGACCCCGGCCCTAAGGGCCTCCTCCTCCCACCGCGCGAGGGCCTTCCTGCCGGCCTCATCGGCGTCCGCCGCCAGGAAGACCTTGCGCCCCCGAAGGACCTCCCAGTCGGGGGAGTTCTCCGCCCCCGCCACGCCCACCGGATCCACCTCCGGGTAGACCCGCCAGGCGATGGCGGCGTTGAGTTCGCCCTCCACCACCAGGACGGGCTTGGTGGCGGAAAAGCCCGGCGGATGCCAGGCCTGGGCCTTCATGCCCTCCTCCAGGTAGCGGTACTTGGGCACCTTGAGCCGGCGCACCTTGGCCGCCACCACCTGGCCCTTGGGGTCCCGGATGGGCAGGACGGCCCCCTCTTTGGTGAGGCCCACCCCTAGGGCGAGGAGGTCCTCGAAGGTGAAGCCCCGGCCCTCCAGCTCCCTGGGCACCCTGCCCAGCCGGCGGAGGCGTTCCTGGGCCTCGGCCAGCACCTCCCGCCAGGAAGGGCGGGCCGGCGCGGGAGCGCCGTCCACCCCCAAGACGGCCAGGGCCTCCCGCTCGGAAAGCCCGGCGATCTCGGTGAGGAAGTGCCAGGCCGTGCCCTTCTCTCCTGTGGCGTGGTCCCTCCAGAACCACACCCCGTTGTGGCGGTAGACGGAGAAGCTGGGGTGCCTCTCCCCCCGCCACACCGCTCGGTACAGCCCCCCTTTCCCCGGCTTGGCCCCGGTCTCCGGGTAGTACTGGGCCACCAGGCCGGGAAGGTCGGCTTGGGCGATGGCCTCGTCCAGCGTGAGCCCCACGGTCAGCATTTCACCAAACCCCCTGGGTGGGGCTCTAGCCCCACCCCCCTCTAACACGCCCTCCGAAGGCCTGCGCCTACCATAGGGGTATGGCCGTGTCCGGCAACACCCTGCCCGCCGGTGTGATGCTCAGCGAAGGGGGCCGCTGCGCCCTGGCCTACGGCGATCCCCAGCGCCCGGTCGTGGAGGTCTTTCCCGCTGCCCGGTTGCCCCTGGGCGGGGCCTTCAACCTCCTGGCCCAGGCCGTGGACCTCCTCCGGGCCTACGCCCGCCTCTACCGCCACCACGCCCGGGGGATGACTCCCTTGGAGATCGCCCTCGCCCTCCTCCTCACCGCCTTGCAGGTGGGGGTCGTCCTCTACGCCCTGCGCGGGGCCCACCACCTCGCTCCCTCTTTCCTGGGTAAGACGGGAGGCCTCCTCCTCGCCGGCCTCTTCCTCTTCGCCCTCCTCTACCTGACGAGCCGCCTGACGCCCATGGCCCGCCTGCACGCCGCCGAACACCGGGTAACCCACCTCCTCGAGCGGGGCCTGCCCCTTGAGGTCGAGGCGGCCCGGGCCATGCCCAGCCTGCATCCCCGTTGCGGGGTCTCCCTTCTCGCCCTCTCCTTCGCGCTGGCCCTGGCCCTCTCACCCGTGGTGCCCGTCTTCTGGGCGGCCCTCCTTTCCTTCCCCCTGGGCTACGGGCTTCTCCGCCGCTTCCCGGCCCTGGCTCGCCTCACCTACCCGGTGCAGGCCCTCACCCTCTCCGAGCCCACCGAGGCGGAGCTCTCGCTGGCCTTGGCTGCCGCCCGGGCCCTGAGGGGCTAGGCCGCCTCCGGGAGGGGGACCCGGAACTCCGGGGCCCAGAAGAGGGCCTCCTCCCCCTGGGCCAGGGTCAGCGTAGCTACCTTGGGGAAGGCCGCCTCGATGCCCTTTTGGTAGAGCCGCCACCCCGCCTCCGGGTGCTGGAGCAGGTAGTACTGCCCGGTGCTACCCGTGCCAAGGAGGCCTCCTCCAGGAGCCTCAGGAAGGTCTCCATCTCTTCCCTCATCGCGTCATCGCCTTTATGGAGCAGTCTAGTACGAAAACACCCCAACCCTCGCAAGGGTTGGGATGGGGGCTGAGGCCGGCCTATCGAGCGATGAGCAAGGCGAGAAGCACCAGGAGCATAGTCCCGAGCCAGCTCAGCGTGAGGACCCGGCGGATGTTGATGCTCATCTTCCCTCCTTTCTCCCTGCCTCCCCTATAGGGTGAGGACTTACGGGACAGGAGGGTAGCGCTGGAATCGGCCAGCCCCGCCCCAGGAGGGCAGGACTGGCGCACCAGCCCTACCCCCCTTCGCCGAACACCTTACCACGTTAGCGGGGGTTCTGGCAGAAGGCGCTCAGCGGCTTGGGCCTCTCGGGGGGCGTGGCCACCCCGGCCAGGAGGCGGTTGTTCGTCAAGGACCCCTCCTCGAGGCCCATCTGCCGGGCCAGGTAGCTGATCAGGGGCGAGTCCTTGGCGTACCTCAGCTGGACGGAAGAGGAGGCCAAGTAGCCGGCCAGCTCGGGGATGGAGTAGGTGTCTCCCTCCACGACAACCCTGCCCCCGGGCAGGACGGGGAAGTCCCCCTTGTAGACCTCTTGGGTAACCTGCCGCCAGCGCCGGGCGTATAGGGTAACCGACTCGCTCACCTTTCTGGTGTCGTACTGGAGCCGGTAGATCTTCCAGGAGTAGGCGGTGTTAAACCCGCACCAGCTTGCCCCGTAGAGGTTGAAGTAGCCGTAGTGGACCCTGCCGTCCCCGCCGATGTAGGGCACGCCCCGAAGGCGGCCGGCGCTGTCGTAGATGTCCGCCCCTCCCCGGAGGAGGACCCCAAAGAGTCCTTCCCGCCATAGTTGCAGGTTGGTGAGGATGAAGGTCTCGGGCCCGTCCCCCAGGTCGGCCTGGAAGGTGTGCCCGGGGTTGTTCCAGAGGTCGCCGCACACGCCGTCAACCTGCGCGTACTGGTTGGACACCCCCACCACGGTCCGCTGGACCTGGGAGGTGATGACCACGTAGCCCACGTCCTGGCCCGAGGCATCCACCACCCGTAGCTGTTGCCCGGTGTAGGTGGTGGTGGCGTTGTAGCCCTGCACCCAAAGGGTTTCCTCGCCCCGCCCCAGGTTCACCTGCAGGCTGGCGTTCCAGGGGGCGGCGAAGGTGTAGGAGCCGATCAAGGAAGGGTAGGTGTCCCGGACCCAGGTGGTCTCCCGGAGGTAGACCCGGGCCCTCAGGTTGCCCGCCGAGGGGCTCCCGTAGACGTAGGCCCGGCCCACCTTGGGCCCCACCACGCTGTACCAGGCGTAAAGGGGGTCCGGCAGGTTGAGGAGGACCATCTCCCTGTAGATGCCCTCGCCCTCAAAGAGGATTCCCTTAAGGTCGCCATCGGTGGGCGGCAGGATGAAGGCCACGGCCTGGGGGCGCTCTTCGGTGGGGACTACCCTGACGATGGCGTAGTTCCCCGTGTAGTTTCCGTTCGCCAAGGAGCAGAGACGCCTGGCTTCGGGTTTGGTTACGTACACGTAGGACTGGCCCACCCTCTGGTGGAGGTTCGCCAGGTAGAAGCTCCAGTTGGTGGCCTCGGGGGTGAGGATGTGGAGCGTGCCCGGCGTTCTCATGAGGGTCTCCAGCTGGCTTTGGGTGGTTACGCTCCCCTGGGTGATGGGCATGTTGCCGAAGTTCGTCAGCTGCGCCAAGGCCAGCCCGGCCAGGGGAAGCGCCCAGAAAGCCCTCTTCATCAGCGCACCTCCCTCCCCTGCCTCTCCATCAGGGCGAAGAGGAGGGCCTCTTTGAGCATCCCCCCCACGCCTCTGGGCCCTTCAAAGAGGTAAAAGCTCCCCCCGGTGATGAGGCCCGGCCCGAAGGCGATGTAGTCGCGCCTGCCCCCTGAGGCGATGAGCACGCCGAAGGCTCCCACCCTGGGGCCGATGTCGTAGACCCGGCTGTCTTGCGCTCCGAAGCACGTCCATATGAGTCCGCCGCAAAGCCTTCCCGTGGCCACCAGCTGCCGGAAAGCGTCCGGGACGTCTGTGAGGAAGCGCTGGATTCTGACTGGGTCAAACCGATCACAGATGCCAAAGATGTTGCAGTTCTCGAAGGTACCCCTGGCCATCCTGCCGAGGAGGTCCTTGAGGTTAGGGGCGAGGTCGGGGGCCACCACGAAGACCTCCATGCTCTGGCCGTTCCTGCGCCACTCCCCCTCTAAGAGCATGAGGAGGCGGTTCATGGAGGCGCTTGGCAGGGGGATGAAGGCCGCGCCGAACTGGTCTACGCTGAGGCCGGCTTGGACGGGGCTGCAGTTGGGGCAGGGCTTGTAGCAGTAGGAGGCGCTGGCCCGGAGGCGGTAGGTGCCCTGGGCCTCTATGGTGATGGGGAGGGTCATGCTGTAGGTGGTAACCCCGTTGTTCCAGCTGACCCGCCAGTCGTAGCGCGTGCTGCTGCCAGGAGGCGTCCCCGGCAAACGGAAGGTGTCCCAGCGCCACTCCACATCGATCACCGGCCAGGGCGTGTAGTCCCATACCACCCCTTCGCCCGGGTAGAAGTCCACCCGGAAGGCCATCTGCCCTTCGGTGGTGAGGACCTGGGGGTTGATGTACCCCGTCAGGTACGGGTACCTCTGGATGACGGGTATCTGGGATGCCGTGTAGCCGCAATAGGTGGGTTCGTTTGTCTGAGCCTGGGCCCAAGGGGCGGAAAGCGCCAGGGCCAGTAAGGCGAGCCTAAGGCCTCTCACCACGGGACTCCACCTCCTCTCCTTCCTCCAGTCGCTTCTCCGCTTTTTCGCCGGTCCTCTTGCGGAAAAACCCCTCGAGGGGATTGAGGTCAGCCCGCTCCCCGTAGAAGATGCGGTCCGTTATGGGGACGATGAGGGCGAATAGGAGTAGAAGGAGGAACAAGAGCCCGCCCCAGCCGGTGAAGCCGATGAAGAGGCCGGCGCCTCCCAGGACGAGGGCCAGGCCCAGGAGAGGGGCGAACCCCTGCAGAAGCCCCCTCACCGCACCACCCCCATCTGGGCGGCCACCTGCATGGCCCGGGCCAAGTAGGCCTTGACGATGAGGACCACTTCCGGCGACTCCAGCACCCGCCACCCCGCCTGGGTCGGGGTGAAGAGGTAGCGGTCGTCTGCGATAAAGAAGCTGCCGTCAGCGATCCGGCCCGGGAGGAGGTAGACCTTGACCCTGGCCCCCCGCCGGGAGGCCTCCTCCACCCAGGTGGGCGGGGCCGCCTGGCCGGCGATGACGTCTATGGTCATCCCCCGCACCCGGTCGAGGGGAACGGGAAGGGAAGGCCCGAACACGGTCAAGACCCGCAAGGGGCGGATGAAGTCCAAAAACTGCTGCCGGGTCCTGAGGTCGTAGGTGCGCACCTGGACGCTCCCGGTGGGCATGGGCAGGTTGCCCTGCGCCAGGGCGATCCCCAGGAGGAGCGTTAGGGCGAAGATCTGGGCTCGCTTCATCGCTCACCTCTGCTTGGCGTCCCCGAGCTGGTTGGCCACCAACCGGATCCAGGGGATGAAGGCCCCGGCCGGCCCCGGGTCCACCTGGAAGAACTGGCCGTAGGGGGTGAAGAGGTAGAGGTCGTTCCCTATCATCATGAAGCCGAAGCCGATGGCCTCGGCCACGGCGAAGACCTCCATGGAGACGTCCTGGCCTCGGGGGACGAGGTAAAGGGTGGCCCTGAGGCCTGGGCGGGTCTCCCAGGCCTTGTACCGCTCTAGGTCCTTCTGCGGCATGGCCCAGCTCAGCTTGAGGTTGGGGTAGGTGCGGTCGGGGATGAAGACCCGCTCCTCGAGGGACTGGACTATCAGGCTGGGCAAGCGCCCCACCTGGCCCGAGACGATGGTGATCTCCGTGGTCCCCCGGTCCAGGATGCGGTTGCGGATGTCCTGGACGTTGGAGACCCCCCGCAAGTAGAGGGGGGGCAGGCCGCGGAAGAACTGGCGGGCGAGGTTGTAGGCCTGGATGAAGAGGGAGAGGAGGTCGGTGCCCGCTGTGTTGTAGCTCCCGGAACTCGAAGGGGGGCCGTAGGTGCGGCCTGGGTCGTACCGCTGCATGAACTGCTCGATGCTCCTCGCCATCTCCTGCTCCTCGGCGGTACCGAAGGCCACCGCCGGAGAGAGGGCCAGGGAGGCCGCGGCCAGGGCGAGAAGGGCTTTCCTGAACACCTTTCACCTCCTGAGCAGGATGGAGTAGTCGGCCCCCTGTGGAAGCAGGGGTGTGCCCTTGACCTTGGGGATGGGGTAGCCCTCGGGCACGTTCTCCCAACCCCAGTAGGTCCGCTCGCCGGCGAAGGGGAGGACGTAGGGGGGCACGGGCTTAGGCTTGGGGATGTCCAAGGAACCGGTAACGCTGATGAAGGGGGGCCAGGGGATCAGCGTGATCTTCACCCGCACGGGCACCCACCAGTAGACGATGACCCTCTGAAGGAGGCCGAAGGCCCCCATCGCGTCCTTGGGCGTGGGGATGACCGTGGCCTCCATCTGATTCCACGCCAAAAACCAGGAGGTGTAGCCGAAGCGCTCCTGGACGGGCAAGGAGCCGATGGGGAACCAGCGCTTGACCTCCTCAAAGGGGAAGACACCCGGGGCTCCGGTCCTGGGATCCTCGGTGAAGTAGCCCCGGCGGTTCTGAAGCTTCTCCGTCCTGTCCGCCACTTCCAGGGCGTAGCGGCTGAGGGAGAAGGCCGTCTGATCCACCCCTTGGAGGAGGCCGAGGATGCCGTTCCTGACGGCGGAGAGGCCGGGGTAGTTGGCGAGGCCCAGGAAGCTCTGGGCGTAGTAGCTGACGTAGCTGGGCTGGAGGGTAGCCGGGACCACGCTCCTCCCCCTCATGACCACGCTGTAGATGTCCTGAACCTCCGCCAGGATGTCGCTGGCCGTGGTGGCCGGGTCTTTGATGTCTTTGACCACGGGCGTGGCCACCGCCCCCCCGTTTAGGAGGTGGGTCTTCCAGGGGTAGGGAGCGTAGACGTGCCAGGTGTCGGGGGCGAAGCTGGTGGGCACGGTGGGCACGTTCAGGACCCGGGCCACATCGGCCAGGTACTCGGGGTAGTACTTCTGAACTGCGTTGGCGATGCCATCGTTGACCCGCCGTTGCGCCTCGCTCTCGTTGAACCAAAGGGGCTGGTCCTCGTAGTACCCCGGCGTGCACCAGCTGAAGCCGATCTGGGGGATGTCGATGCAGAAGCCGGGGATGTACATGATGGGCAGGAGCCACAGGGAAAGGCCGTCGCAAAAGTCCTCTTTGGGGACCTGGGGCAGGGGGTAGTACACGTCCAGGGCGTGGGAACCGGCGGCGGCGGGGTCCAGCCGGCCCATCGCCTGCAGGAGGCGGTCCCGGAACTGGGGGTCCCCGGGGACGTCCTGGGGAATGGCCCCCAGGTCCACGGAGACCTTGGCGGGGGGGAGGGGAGGGTTTAGGTCCCCGCCCCGGAAGCCGGCCATGCAGTAGGCCACGTAAAAGGCGGGGTTGTTCAAGCGGTTGATGACGTGCCAGTAGTAGCGCTCTTCAAAGCGTTGCCACGCCTTGCGGATGAGCCTGGCCTTTTCCTGGGTGGCCGCCAGGGTGGAGTAGGGCACCGCCCAGGTGTAGCTCCTAAGGCAGTCGCTGTAGGCCTGACCCTGCTTGTCTTTACAGTTCTCGTAGGCCTTAGCGTCCACCACCTCCACGAAGGGGAGGCGTAGCCTCAGAAGCTGGCTGATGCGGGTGTCCACGTTGGACACCCGGTACTGGCCGTACTGGGGGTCGCCCGGTCCTAGGGCGAGGGCGAGTCCTAGGAAAAAGAGGGTCAGGGCGGCTGGTCTCACGGGCACCTCCTGGGGTTACATTGTGTCAGGCCTGGGTAGGCTTTGAAAAGCGGCCCCGGGAGATAGCCTCGTTATACCCAAAACCTGGCCTCCTCGCCGAGGGTTTTCCTGAGCCGCTCGAGGGAGGTGCCCAGGCGCTTGGCCGCCCTGCCGGGGCTCTCTCCGCCCTCCACCAGCTCCACCAGGCCGGGGGCATTTCGGTCCCACCACTCCTTGAAGGCTTTTTCCTCCGCCAGCTCTTCCGGGGTGGGGCCTTCGGCGGCGAAGGTGTCCCCGTAGAGGATCTCCCGGTCGGGAAGCTCCTCGTCCAGGCTGGCGTGGAGCCGGCGGCGTTGGGCGAGGAGCTGCTGAATGCGCCAGCGCACCTGGTGGTACACCCAGGTGGAGAGGCGGTGCCCGGCACCGGGGTCAAAGCGGTCTAGGGCCTCCAGGAAGCCCAGGGTGCCCTGCTGGACCAGGTCCTCGAAGGGGACCCCCACCCCCCTGGCGTGGTTCTGGTAGCGGCGGGCCACGTCGTAGACCAGCCGCATGTTCTCCAAGAGGACTTCCTCCCGAGCCTCGAGGCCTTCCCGGATCTCCTGGAGGAGGAGGGCTTCCTCCCGGTTCTGAGGCCTGCCCCTCTCCCAAAGGGCCTTGACCTCGGGGCGCTTCAGAAGCTCCTGGGCCCGGTAGGCCTTCCAGAGGAGGTAGTCGTGGGCCTCGTTCTGGGTCATCGCCACGCCACCACCTCCTCGGACCTGCCCTCCAGGGCTTCGGCGGCCACCAGCAGGACCTCGGCCAGGGCCCTGGCCTCATCGGCGGTCATGTGGGCTGACGGGTTCCAGAGGATGATCCGCCCGTTGCGGAAGAGGACCCTGGCCACGTTGGGGTAGCGGCTGTGCTCAAAGCCGCCCCCGTTCTCGGTGGGGCGCACGCTCTCCGAGATCTGCGGTCGGAGGGGCATCCGTAAGGGCTTGGCCTCCCCTTTTTGGGTCCCGCTGAAGCCGGGGACTAGGACCACTTCCTCGGGCTCATCGGGCTCGGGTTTCGGTTCTGGCCTCGGAGAGGGCGCTGGGGTAGCCGCCTTCACCCCCTCGAGGCCTTTCACCCTGGCCGCTTCCGCCCGGGCCAGCTCCCGCAACTCGCTCACCGTGAGCCCCTCCTCCAAGGCTTGGGTGAGAAGCCGGCGCCTGACCTCCTTGGGCAAGGTCATCACCGCCTCGTGGAAGGACATCGGAAGCTCGGGAAAACGCTCTTCCAACGGGTAGGCGGCGCACACGGAAGCGATGTTTTGCACGGTCTTCAGGTCCATCTCCAACTCCTGGAGGAACCTGATCCTAGTGCTCTCGTCTCCTCGATGGGCCCTCCACCAGTCGCCGATGAGCCAGCGGTGGGCTCTTTGTGCGCGGGCCAGCTTGAGCCCCAGAGCCTGCCATTCGCTCTCGCTGAGGGGCTCCTCTATAAGAAGCCCCCTGTCGGTGATCTGGACTTTGCCCTCGATCATGTTGGACTGCCTCCCCTTGTCTTTAACTCTTAGCAAACTGTCAGGTTAGAATGATGAGAGGCTGTCATGGCCTATATTAGTGGCGTGAGCTTCACCCCTCTTTCTATCACGCACTTGACCCAGTTCCTGGGTTTGGCCAGCACCGACAGGACCACGAGCCTTCTAAGGCACCCCAAGGAGAAGATCCCTGAGGTTGCCTTTGGCCTCCCCGAGTGGGAGCGCTACCTGCGCTGGCTCTTCTTCGGGGAGGGGGGGCCTCGGCGGGAGGGGGACCGCCTGGTGTTCCCGGTCCGGGACTCCCAGGGCATGAGCCCCCAGGTGGCCTTGGTTCCCCTAGGCACGCCCTATGGGGCCTACCACTTCGGCTACGTGGTGTCCCCCATCCTCAAAGACGCCGCTTCTGGGCTTTATATGCTCATGCCGGGGGTAGCCGAAGGTGATGGTTCGCCCTTGCTGGCCTTCTTGCGCACCCCTCACAGGAAGCCCACCCCCTTGGCCCTGGTCCTTTTAGGGCTTAGGAGGGACTCGGTGCTGGTGAGAGAGGGGGAATAGGACTGGGGGCCCTTAGGGGCCCCCAGGTGAGCGTCAATGCGGCCCAGGCCTCGCTCCCTAGCCGGCGAGAACGGTGGCCCGGACTTCCTGCTTCCTAAACCTTCCTTCTTTCAGGTCCCTGGCGATCTGCCCCAGAAAAGCGCCCAGGATAAGGCCGAAGTTCATCACCAGAGTGAGGTTCACCAGGTCTGCCAGGAAGTTAGCTGCGCACACCTCCACTCACCTCCTTTCCCCCTAAGGATACCAGGGCATCTCCCTACAATAGTAGCGTGGACGGAAGGGTTCACGAGCGGCTGACCCTCTTTCACCTGGCCTGGACGGGGCTTTTGCTTTCGGCCCTCATGCCTGACCAGGCCCCTCAGGTCTCCTTGCTCTACATGGCGGGCGGGGCGGTGGGGACCCTCTACCTCTCCCCCGACATCGATCTTTCCGACTCCCGCGCTTCCAAGCGGTGGGGCTTTCTCTCCCTTCTTTGGGAACCCTACCGCGCCCTCCACCCCCACCGAGGGGCCTCCCACTCCTGGGTGTACGGCCCTCTGTCCCGCCTCCTCTACCTCCTCTTCCCCGCCTTTGTCCTCCTCCTGGTGCTGGGGGTAGACCCGGCGCCCCTCCTCGCTCCCCTCCTTGACCTGAAGGTGAGCGTCCCTGCCCTCGCCGGCTACCTCTTTTCTCAGTGGGCCCACCTGGTGCAGGACGGGGTGGAGTTCCGGGTGGTCTAGAAGGGAAAGGCGCCCTCCCCCTTCCTCGCCTTCCGGCGGTCGGGGCCCGTTACCCTGACCTCCCAATCCACCCGGGAGAGGGCGGCCTCGGCGTTCTCTCCCAGCCGCCGCGCCGCCTCCTCGGGCGGGTAGTTGGCGGTGATGACGAGCCTCAGCCTGCCCCCGTGGGCGGCCTCCAGGTGGTGGCCCGTCCCTACGCGGGGGTACGGGGGGTCTGGGTGCGGGAGGGGGCGGAGGTGCCGGAGATTCCGCGGGAGCGGGGGTTCAAGCCTTTACCTAAGAGGTGGGTGGTGGAGAGGACCTTGGCCTGGCTGGGGCGGAACCGGCGTCTTGCCAAGGACTATGAGGAGAACCCTGGGGTAAGTGAGGCCTGGGTCTATCTGGGCATGCTACGATTGTTGGTGAAGCGGCTAGCCAAGGCCGCGTAACTACCCGTGGAGGACTTTTAGGACAGCCTCTTGGGAGGATGTGCGTATGGGCAGGAAAAATATGCTGCGGCAGGCGCTTTGGGGTCTGTTGGTTCTTCTCGCGGCTTGCGCTCCCACTATTTCACAAACTCCAGCGCCCACTCCCGCGGACGCTACGAGTATAAGCGGGACTTACCAAGGGCGCTACGTTTGTTCGCAAGGTGTCACGGGGCTGACCCTCACCCTTGAGGGAACCGCAGAGGGTAACGTGGTGGCCAGATTTGATTTCTACGCTGTGCCAGAAAACCCCTCGGTACCATCGGGTAGCTACCTCTTGAGCGGAATCTTTTTTTCCGATAGTTCTCTTCATCTAGACCCAGTGCGCTGGATTAGGCAGCCTCCCCTATATGAAATGGTCCCGCTTCGCGGCAAAGTGGTGATTGAAGACGGGCAGCTAGTTTATAAAGGGACCATACCGCATAGGGGGTGCGGCGCTTTCCGGGTGGTTAGAAAGCAGTAAGGAGTAAGCGTTACCCCTCGTGTGCTACTTGACCCCAACCCCTCGGGTGTGAAAAAAGAGGGGGTGCTACGGTTCCAGACCGTGAGTACCCCCTCTACCCTCTTGACGCAGAAACCCTCCTCGAGGCCATCTACGTCCGCGGCCTAACCTAGGGCCCTGAGTAGCCCCTCGAGGGCCCCCATCTCCCCCCTGAGCCTCCTCTCCCACCGCGCCAGGGCCGCTTCGGGGGAGAGGAGAGGGCTCGTGGGCAAGCCGCTTCCCGGGAAGGCCAGGTAGAGCTTCCTGCCCATCACCTGAAGCCAAAAGGGACCGAGGACCTTCCGCACCTCCAGTAGGGCTTGGCCTAGAGGGGTGTCTGCGCCGATGGAGCCCCAACTCCCCCAGGCCCGGAAGCGCCGGGCGAGTTCCCCTTCCAGGGCCACCTCGGGGCCCGCTTCCCTCATGGCCACCCTCCAGGCGGCGAACAGGTAGAGGTAGAGGGCGGGGAAGGCCAGGAGGAGGAGGGGGCTTGCCCCGGGCTTCAGGACGGGGAGGCCCGCGAGGTGCCGGGCGAGGAGGGCGAGGAGGACACCCAAAAGCCCCAGGAGGGCCAAGAGGAAGGGCCAGCGCTCCCTGGGGTAGGTGGGCCAGCCCCTGGGGGCCAGGTGGAGAAAGGGGAAGGGCCGGGGAAGCTCCAGCTCGTAGAGGACCCCGGTGAAGCGGTGGCCCACGGCCCCGAAGCGCCTGGCCCCGTAGACCTGGACCTCAAGGCGGCGGAAGGACAGGCCCAGGACCTCGCCCCGGTACTCTCCGTAGGCTTCGGGCTCCCCTTCGGGGAGGAGGGGGACGGCGGGGAGTTCTGGCTTTGGGGAGAAGACCAGGCCCAACCTCTTCGCCGCTTCCTCTCCCAGGACCCGCCTCGCTTCCTGGGCGTATCCCGCATAGGTGAAGACGGCGAGGAAGAGGGGGAGGAAGGCGGCGTAGGGGCTCACCCCCAGGGCGCTCAAGATGGCGAGAAGGAAAAGGACGGCGAGAAGGGCCAGGGTACCGCGGCGCTTGGCCTCCAGGGCCTTCATCACTCCTTCCCCCGCGTCAGGGCGGCCAGGCCCTCGAGGGCCTCCCTGGCCCCCGCCCCCCGAAGGGGAAGGACCTCTATAAGGTCCGGCCTTCCCAAGACCTCCCACCTCCCCCTGCGCCGGGCCAGCCGGGTCAGGACCTCCCCGTAGAGGGAGAGGGTGTCCCTTATGACCAACTCGGCGTTCTTCCTGTGGCGCACGCTTCCTCCGCTTTTACCTATGGTAGGGGCCCAAAGCGGCGGATTCAGGCCCCCGTCTTACCCAGGTCTGGCCTTTCTGGGTAAGACGGGGAGGCTTACCTTGGCATACCCGGGGGGACTCGAACCCCCAACCTCCGGTTTTGGAGACCGGCGCTCCACCGATTGAGCTACGGGTATACGCGTGCCGGGGGCGGGCCTTCCCACCCCCGGTCAAGGTTTCCGCTAAAGGCCCCTGGGGAGCCAGTCGGGCGCCTCTCCCTCGGCTACCAGGAGGAAGTCGCCGTTACCCAAGCTGGTGAGCCGCCAAGGCCCGTCCCTGTAGCCCCCGATGCCGGGTTCGGCGTTGGAGTCCAGGAAGAGCCCCTCGCCATCGGCGGCGTAGGCGTCCATCCCGTCCTCGTCCAAGACCATCTTGACGGGCACGCCACGGGCAAGGAAGGCCGCCAGCACCTCCGCCTGCAGTCCGGTGAGGTTCATCTTCACCTCCTTTGGGGTCCTCCTCGTCTACCCGTCATTGACCCCCATGACCCACCGCCAAATCTGGGCCGCCACCTCAATTCGCTCCGCGTCCCACTCGATCCACCCCCCCGGCATCCGAATGGCCAGGTACAGCTCCCCGTCCCCGGGCTCCACCTCGTAGTGCCCCGCCACCAGGACCACGGGGTCGGGCAGGTCCCCGCCGAAGAGGTCCTCCAGGTCCTCCCGCACATCGGGGGGAAGCTCCTCCAGGTGTACCCGCACCGCCCGCTCGTGCAGGTAGGTGGGGTCGGTCCAAAGGGTTTCCTTCAGAATCTCCATCCGCGCCTCCTAGGTTGAAGGGGCCGTCTTAGCTACACGCCCTCTTGGCCCATGGGCCCTTGTAGCTAAGACGGCCCCGCCCCTACCCCGCCTTCCGCCTCGCCGCCTCCCCGTCCGGGGTGAGCCGGATCACCTCGGGCAGGGGCTTACCCTGGGCCACCGCCTCGGGCAGGCCCTTCAGGCGCTCCAAGACCTTCTGGGGGATGTACCGGTGCTCCCCCTCAATGACCACCCGGGGGTAGGTGTAGAGCTCCCGGCCGATGCCCCAGGCCACCGCCGCCCGCTTCAGGGCCCCGGAGATGCCCCCCTTGAAGGGCTCCAGGTCGGTGGCCCCAGAGCCGTCCT
>Ga0079995_1079123_pt1 | contig 34961 bp, 31 predicted proteins | sample FaiFalFF_MnMetaG_2_FD_69198 | JGI IMG/M metagenome (GOLD analysis project Ga0079995, IMG submission 69198) | Freshwater microbial communities from Yellowstone National Park, Wyoming, USA - Fairy Falls C (FF_Mn_C) (SPADES assembly) (version 4) | ecosystem: Environmental > Aquatic > Freshwater >...
CCATTTCAGGAATAATTGTACTACGTCTTGACCAAGTTTTAATAGTTTTTTCACCTGTTTGAATTGCTTTTAATACTTTTTTATATAGTTTTTCATCAACAAATGGTCCTTTCTTAGAACTTCTACCCATAAAACATTTCCCTCCTACTATTTATTCTTAGGTCTTCTACTTATTATAAACTTACTAGAGCTTTTCTTTTCTTTTCTTGTTTTATAACCTACAGTAGGTTTACCCCATGGAGTAACACTAGGTCTACCTGGATGAGTTCTACCTTCTCCTCCACCATGTGGATGATCCACAACATTCATACACGTACCTCTTACATGAGGTCGCTTATCAAGATACCTCATTCTGCCAGCTTTACCAATAACTAAATTATGATGCTCTTGATTAGAAACTCTACCAATAGTAGCCCTACATTTAGCATTAATCTTTCTAATTTCTCCAGATGGTAATCTAACAATAGCATAATCCTCTTCTTTTCCTATTAACTGAGCTACACTCCCTGCTGATCTTGCTAACTGTCCCCCCTTACCTGGATATAATTCAACATTATGAATAAAAGTACCAACAGGTATATTCCTTAAAGGTAAACAATTACCTACTTTTATTTCTACGTTTTCCCCAGATTCAATAACATCTCCAACTTTTAATCCTTCTGGAGCAATAATATATCTTTTTTCTCCGTCTTCGTACTCTACTAACGAAATCCAAGCACTTCTATTAGGATCATATTCTATAGTTTTAACAACCGCCTTAACATTGTCTTTATCTCTTTTAAAATCTATTATTCTTATTCTTCTTTTATGTCCCCCTCCTCTAAATCTAACCGTAATTTTACCTTGATTATTTCTTCCACCCTTTTTCTTTTTTATAACAGTTAAAGGTTTATAAGGACTATCTGTAGTTAATTCATTTTTAAAGTCATAATAAACTACAAATCTTCTACCCGGAGAAGTAGGATTAACTTTTTTTAAAGCCATATTTTTTCCTCCTTATTTTTTATTTTTTCTCTAATAAATTCTCAATAAAATCTATTTTATATCCCTCTTTAAGAGTAATGATAGCTTTCTTATACCCTTTAGTTTTATGTTTATAATATATATTTCTATTTGATTGGAACTTATACCTACTTCTATAATAAGTAGTTTTAGGTGGAATATTAATAATATTTATTTTATCAACTTTAACATTAAATAATTTTTGGACCGCATTTTTTACATCCACTTTAGTAGCTTTTTTATTTATTTCAAATATATACTTCTTTTTACTACCTTGATTTAATAAATTTAATGCTTTCTCAGTTAATATTGGTCTTTTTAATACTTCATATAAATTAATCTCTGTTTTAGATTTCATAAAATTTACCCCCTTAACTATTAACTTTATCTTTAACTAAATTATTATTAACATATTCAATAAATAATTCATTTAATCTATCCCAAGCTTTTTTATCTAAGATAACTTTTTTAGCACTTAAAATATCTTCCACATTAATATTATCAGCTTTTAGAACCTTCCTTGTAGATTCATGATTCCTAACACTTTTTATAAGATTTAAAACCTTTTCATCTTTTTCCCCATATAAATAAACTACCCTATCCAAATTCAAATTTAAAGCTTTAGCTAATTTTTCTACATTTTTAGTTTTAATTTCTTTAAAAGGATATTCTTCTAAAACTATAAAATCATCTATCTTCAAACCAATTAAAGAATATAAAGCTAATTTTCTTTGTTTTTTATTCATCTTAATAGAGAAATCACGAGGTTGGGGACCAAATACTACCCCACCTTTTCTCCAAATAGGAGATCTAATACTACCGTGTCTAGCTCTACCAGTATGTTTTTGAGGCCATGGTTTTCTACCTCCTCCTCTAACTTCTCCTCTTCTCTTTGTCTTAACAGTACCTAATCTTCTATTAGCCCATTGTCTTACTAAATGCATATGAACTAATTCTTTTATAAATTCTCTTTTAAAATCAACTTTTAATTCATAAATACCTTGATTATTGAAATTATCATCAATTTTATAAACTTTTATAACTTTTTCCATAACTATTACTCCCCCTTATTTTTAAAATTAATTACTAATTAGATAATTTAATTATCTTTAATAAAGAATTATTAGCTCCTGGAACACTTCCTTTTATCAACAATAGATTTTTTTCCTTAATAACATCAACTACTTCAAGATTTCTAATAGTAACAGTTTCATCACCATATCTACCAGGTCTCCTTTTACCAGGTCTAGTAGGTCCAATCCTAGAGGTAGCATTACTTCCAGCTCTTCTATGATGCTTACTACCGTGAGACATAGGACCTCTACTAGCATTCCATCTTTTAATCATTCCACTAAAGCCTCTACCTTTTGTTTTTCCAGTAACCTTTATTAAATCTCCAGCTTTAAATAAATCTACATCTATAACATCTCCAACTTTATATTTTTTAGCTATTTCCTCATTAACTCTAATTTCTCCAATTATTTTATAATACTCATTTAAGCCAGCTTTTTCAAATACCCCTTTAAGAGGTTTATTCAATTTACTAGAATCTACTTGAATAAAACCAAGTTTTAGAGAATAATAACCATCCTTCTCTTTATTTTTTATTTGTATTACTTTACATGGACCAGCTAAAACCACACTAACCGGAATTAATTTATCCCCTTTATATATTTCTGTCATTCCCACTTTTAATCCAAATAATCCTAACATATTATATACCTCCTTTTTATAACATTATTCCTTAATTTATTTTTATTTTATAATAAAATAATAAAAAAAGGTAACTATAGAAAAACAAATAATAAATAAAGAAAAAATTTTATAAACAGTTAACAAATTAATAAAGTAAGCGATGTTACCTAATACAAAAGCTCCTAAAAAACCTAAAGATACATTCAATAAAGAATATAACGAAACAACTTTAGCAATATAAGAAGAATCCGTTACAATCTGAACTCTATTATTAGATACTCCAAAAATAACTGATTGCAAAAATCCAACAAAAGGAATAAAGTAATATATATAATTAGGAATAAAAGAAATAACAAGAAATAAAGTACCATATAAAAACATAATGACCTCTTCAGAAAAATTAACAACAAAATTGGAACTAAATGAAGCTACAAAAATAGCACCAATAATTGCTCCTATGCCTAATAACGAAAGTATCCAAGAAAAATTAGAAATACTTCCCTTTAAAACATCCTTAGTAAAAACTTGTAATAAAGCTAATAAGGATAACCCTAAAAAACTAATTATAGCTATACTTATGAAACTTTTAAGTATTAATTTATTGTTATATATGTATTTCATAACTTCTTTTATTTCCTTAATTATGGTGTTTCTTAGGTCATTTTTATCATTTTTATTATTATAATGGATTTCAGGTAAATTTTTAGAAAAAATTAATAATAAAATAAGAGGTAACAAAGAAATAGTATTAAATAAAAATCCCATATATAATCCAAATTTTTTAGCTAAGAATGCTGCAAAAATAGGGCTAATAACTCTTGATAAATTAAAAGTTAATCCCTGTAAACTAAAAGCACTGGTTAAATCTTTTTCCTGACTAATATTTTTTATTAAAGTACTTCTAGCAGGAAAATAAAAACTCATGGTAATCCCACTAATAAAACCTAATATTAACAAATAAATTCCATTTATTTTATTAGTATAAACTAAATAAGTTATAAAACAAGCATTAAAAAAATCAACAAATTGAATAATAATTAAAACTTTTCTATACCCTAACCTATCTACAACAATTCCACTAACAAAAGAAAAAATAAGGAATGGCAAAAATCTAATTAAATTTAAATTACCAGCGAATTGAGAAGCTAAATTAGGATTAGGGTAAATAATATTAATTAACCATTGTCTTAAAGTATAATCAACCCAGTTACCTATTAGTGATATACCTTCAAAAAACCAAAAATAAAAATAAAACGGGTTTTTTAAAGCCCTAAAAGGATTTTCTATTGTAAAATTACTACCTTTGTTAGTTATATTTATACTCATATTTTCATTTATCAATTTTTTATACTAAATTGTTTTAATAACAACTTCAACGCCTTCTGGTAAATCTATTTTTTTAATTTCCTCAATAGTTTTAGGAGTGTAATCAGATATTTCAAGTAATCTTTTATGAATTTTCAATTCAAAATGTTCTCCTGATCTTTTATCAACGTGAGGAGAACGTGTAACACAAAAAACTCTTCTTTTTATTGGTAAATAAACAGGTCCTATGCTCTCCTGATCTTTTATCAACGTGAGGAGAACGTGTAACACAAAAAACTCTTCGTTTTACTGGTAAATAAACAGGTCCTATTACTTTAGCACCTGTTCCTAATGCCATATCTATTATTTTATTAACAGATTTATCTAATAATTTATGATCCCAACTCATTAATTTTATTCTTATCTTAGGTAATTTACTCATACTTTAAAAACCTCCATCTATTATAGATAGCTTTGTAATTATTTTATTCAATAAAAAATCTTTTTTTCCTTTTTATAATTAAATAAAATGAATTAATCCATTTTAATTGGGTCCTGCTTAAAAGTTTGAAGGCTTCTTAGGTATCCTATAAAATATATGGTTATCCATTCAAAGCATGATTTAAAGGCTTTACTTTGTCCTGTACCCAGCCTTACTAAGTAAAATGATTCTAAAATCTTTTATATGCGTTTATAAACTTTGCTAAAGCAGAAAATAAGTTTAAATCTAAACAAACCAATGAATTTTGTTATCCTTTCTTAGCCGCTTTATCAGGTTAATCCTATACTTTTTTAAATTTCTATAAGTACCCTGCAACCTATTGATCAAATTTTTTCCATAAGGCTTTTTTCAGTATTCCTACCACAAAGATCACCACAATCTTAAATTATCTATATAAAAACAATAAAATAAAAAATTTTTCCTAAACTAAAGTAGAATTATCGTTATTTTGTTATTTATAAATAATATTAGCGTAATCTTGCATATCTTTAACTTTTTGCTCATTTATCTTTTCTATATAAGAATAAATTAAATTCATTTTATTATCAAAAACAAAAATACCACCACCATAAACAGGGTAATCCTTAGATTTTAGTTTAATGGATTTCGGATATCTATAAGTTAGTTCAATATTTATACCCCCATTAAACCCTGGAACAATAGAAACAGAAATATCATCTATACTAAGATAATCAAAATCTAAAGAATAATTCTTTAATATTTTTAATATAGCTTCTTTTAATTCTTCTTTAAATTTATTGGCATCATTATTCTGCTTATTTAAAATAGAATACAAATCACCAACTTTGAGATTTCTTGAATTATTTATTTCGTTTAAAATATCATTAATATTTAGATTTTGAAATATTTTATTTTCATTAGCAGATTTTACTAAATAAGAAGTTAATTGAGAATTATTAAATAAAATATCAGCAATTATAATTGATTTCATAAACTCAGGAATAGTAGTAGTAGCTGGATTAGAGATTTTAGTACCTTTTATAAATATATTATAAAACCTATCTACTACCTCATTTAAACTATACTTATCCTTATTATCATTATAAAAATTTATAAATGCTTTATAAAAAGCATTTGATAAAGATTTTGATTGTAAATGAACTTCTTTTTCTTCTTTTTTTAAGTCAGAATATTTTTTATATTCAAAGGATTCAGATATATCCCTAACCGGTCTTTCATCTTTGATTTTTGATAATTCATCTGGTAACATATAAGGATTATTATTTAATAGTTCTTTTGTTTGTTTTATATTAGTATAAATAGTTTTTCCAAAATACTCAGCTATTTGAGAAAGTATATTAGTTTTAGTTAAATCTATTTTATTATCTTGGATATACTTTTGGATATTAGGATCAGAAGCAGCACTTAAAAACGCCATAATATCTCCAAAAGCCTCATGAACAGCTCCTGATTCAAAGTGAAATCGATTATCAATATAGCCCGGTCTTAGGTTATCTAACAATTTATGACCTAACTCATGAATAACTACATCAGTATCGTTAGACGCATTAATTACTTCCTGAGTACTTAAATTAAAGACACTACCAAGAACTAATTTATTTGAAATAGGATCATAGTAAGCATTCTTTAGAAAATCTCTGTTAGATTGTCCATAAAGATCTACTTTAAATGGTTTAATAAATTTCTCTTGAGCATAATTATTAGCTTTATTTATATCTTTTTCTATATTGTAAACAGTAGATAAAACATCATACATTATTGTTTTTGGCTTAAAAACTAATTTATTATCTATATTATTTAAATCTCCCAGTTCTTGTTTGATCTTGTAATATTGAGTTAAAACCATAGAAATATTATCAGTTTTTATTATAAAAGCTTTCTCAGGTATACTTTTCATTATTTGTTTTAATAAATCATCAATTTTATCTTGAGGTATATATTTTTTTTTCTTTTTAATATCAATATTTTCTAAATTTGCTACTTGCTTTTTAGTTTGGAATAAATTACTTTTAATTTTATCAAAAATATTCTTTAAATCATTTTCAATATTTTTTTTAATTTCATCATTTAAAATAAATTCTGCAATAGTTAATTTAGTGGGTAAAACATCCTGATAATAATTATCAATATTTTGAGGATGATAATTTATAATCACATTATTTAGCTCTTTTTTATTTTGACTATATTTTAACATTAAATAATTTAAATTAACTAATTTAGATAAATCAAACATCTAACTCCCCCTTTCTTTATATTTAATTATATTTTTTTTATAAAAATCCTAATTATTTTTTCTATTATCTTTATTAATTATTTTTATTATCTAATTGAAACTCAATACTAACGGGTCTATGATCAGAAGCTATAGCAGTATCAGGTAGCTCCTGTTTTTCAAGAACATCAAAACTTCCTTGAACAACATATTTTTTTAAATTATCAGTTATTGTTATATAATCTATTATAGACGGTTTTCCTTTTAATTCTTTATAATCATTAGGTATATCAAAGTCTTTATTATCTTTTTCTGGTAAATCATAAACACTATAATGAGTAGGTACATTGGTATCTTTTGAGAGTAAATCAATTTTTCTAACATCAGTAAATCCATTATTTTGGATTAAAGTTAAAGTTTGAGAATTAGGTAAATCATTAAAATCACCTGCTAATATAGTAGGTAAATTATCTTTTTTAGCTAAATCAATAGCTCTTTTAGCTTCTTTTAATCTTTGTTCAACAGAATGAGGATCCATTTTAGCTTTAAAATGAACTCCCATTATTTTAACATTAAATCCTGGAGCTAATTCTACTATAGCTTCAACAGGGGGTCTATAAAATGTAGTTTCATTTTCATTGATAGTATATTTCTTTATAGGGAATTTTTTATCAATTAATAAAGCAACAGCAATTCCACGCCCATCACTTTTACCTACTATTATATTATACTTATCCTTTAAACCCGCTAAGCTTAAAACTTGTTCAACTATTTCTCTATTTTCTACTTCTTCTAAAACTAAAATATCAGAATTTAAAGTTTTTAATACATTAGCTAAAGCTTTTAATTCTTCTTCTTTTTTAGGAGGCCCATCATCCTTATTAGGATCATCAACTTTATCAAATAAATTTTCTACATTATATGTAGTTATTTTTATTTTATTTACTCCATTTTCTATCATAATTTTACCCTATTTCCACTTTTCTAAATACATTTTTTTTTAATACATTTTAAAATTACAATGAAAATTAAATTCATGTTAAAAAAAATGTAAAAAATAAGTTAAAAAATTAATATGAATATAAAAAGGGTTTCAAAAATCTATTTAAAATAATATTAACATGGAAAAAGAAATGGAAAATGAAAACAATTTACCAATTTGGTCTTTAAACGATATATACCAATCTTTTAACGAGTTTAACCAAGAACTACAAACTTTAGAAAATAAAATTGAAAAAATAAAAAATGAAATAAATAACCAAGATTTAGTTAATAATTTCATAGATAAATTTCTAAAGATTCTAAATTTATATACTGATATATTTGAAACAAACAGAAAATTAAACGCTTATTTATATTGTATTTTAAGCTGTGATTCTACAAACGAAGAAGCCAATAAATATCAAGGGAAATTACTAACAATCAATTCTACTCTAAAAACAATTCAAACCCAATTAGAAAGTATAATTTTTCAAAATAAAAATTTAATTATATCCAGCTTAAATGAAAATAAAGATTTAAAAGAATATGAATATTTTATAAAAGAATCTTTAGAAAATTTTGAACATAAAATGACATTAAATGAAGAAGAACTATATAACTTAATTAGTATATCCTCAAACTCAGAATGGAAATCATTATATGATTTGATTATAAGCAATATAAAAATAACTTTCAACAATCAAGTTTTATCAATAAGTCAACTAAGAAATCTATATCACGATAAAAATAGAACTATTAGAGAAAATGTTTATAAAACAGAACTACAAGAATTAGAAAAATATCATCATATTTTTGCTAAAATACTGAACTCAATAAAATGGGATTCAATAGTAATTTCTAAAAAAAGAAAATTTAACTCATTATTAGAAGCTACTTTATTTTATAATAGATTAGATTTAGAAACTTTTAATGTAATTTTAAATACTACATTTGAAAACCTAAATATAATAAGAAAATACTTTAAAATAAAGGCTAAATTATTAAATTTAGAAAAATTAGAGTGGTATGATATATTTGCTCCAATTAACAATGAAGATAACCTAAACAATGAATATAAAGAATTAACATATAATCAAGCAAAAAGTTTAATAATAAATGCTTTTCAAAATTTTAGTGATAATTTAAGTAATTTAGCTAAGCAAGCATTTGATAATAATTGGATAGATGCTAAACCAAGATTAGGTAAAAGTGACGGTGGATTTTGTATTTACGTCATACCCTTTAAATCCAGAATTTTAGTTAATTATGATAATTCTATTAAGTCAGTTTTTACATTAGCTCACGAATTAGGTCATGCCTTTCATAATTATCTTTTATCTAATAATTTACCAATATACAGGAATTCTCCATTGATTTTAGCAGAAACAGCCTCATTATTAGCTGAAAATATCTTAAGAAATTATATAAATAACATATCAACCTCTAAAGAACTTAAAATTACAATATTGGATGGCTTTTTATTAACCGTTAGCCAAGTAGTAATAGATATACTTTCTAGATTCTTATTTGAAAAAAAATTAGTAGAAATTAGAAAAGAAAGAACCTTAAGTGCCAATGATCTTATAAACCTAATGCTCGATTCACAACAAGAAGTATATTTAGATTCTATCAATTCTTTTCATAAGTATATGTGGATAGTAAAACCTCATTATTATCACTCTAATTTTTACAACTATCCCTATTTAATTGGATTACTAATAAGTTTAAGCTTATACCAATTATATTTAGAAAAACAAATAAATATAAAAGATTATGAAGAAATATTAACTAATACAGGAAAAGAAAATCCTTACAATCTGTTAATTAAATATAATATAAATATAAAACAAAAAGATTTTTGGGAAAAAGCATTTGAATTTATAAATAAAGAAATATTGGAATTTGAAAAATTAGCTAATTAAAAAACTAAAATTGTGAAAAATAAAATCAATCTTTTTGATGCTACAAATATAGTAGTAGGCTCAATGATAGGCTCAGGTATATTCTTAGTTCCATCAATTATAGCTAATTATTTACCTAATGGTTGGTATATGATAGCTTTATGGATAATAGCAGGTTTAATAACAATAGCAGGGGCATTAACATATGCAGAAATAGCTAACAAAATTCCCGCACAAGGGGGACAATATGTATACTTAAAAGAGCTTTATAATAGCTTTATTGGATTTTTATTTGCATGGACTTTATTTTTTGTTATCCAAAGTGGAACAATAGCAGCAGTTGCTATAGCTTTCGCTAAATATTTAGGCACTTTCTTTAATTTTATATCAGAAAACAACTACATAATAAACTACGGTTTTTTTAAACTAAATACTGCTCAAATCATAGCTATTATCTCAATTTGGATATTAACTTATATAAACATAAAAGGAATAAAATTAGGAGCACTGTTTCAAAATATATTTACCGTTTCTAAGGTTCTTGCTATAGTTATTTTGATAATATTAGCTTTTAGCTACAAAGAAGGTAGTTTTAATAATTTAAATTCAATAAATATAGATAAAATCAATATAGACATAATGTTACTATTACCAGCAATAGCTTTAAGTTTTTCAAAGATTTTCTTTGCATATGATGCTTGGTATAGTGTAACTTACGTTTCTCAAGAAGTAGAAAAACCTCAAATAAATATCCCATTAAGTATGGTAATAGGTACATTAATAGTAACATTTATATATGTGTTAACCAATTTAGCATATATATACGTTATACCAATTAACGAAATGGGAAAAATACCAGATAATAGAATAGCCCAAGAAGTAGCATCAAGAGTTCTACCTAATATTGGCCCAGTTTTAATAGCTATAGGAATTATAATATCAACATTAGGATGTAATAATGGATTAATACTCTCAGGTCCAAGAGTTATTGCAGTATTAGCTCAAGATAAATTATTTAATCCTTATTTAGCAAAAGTACATCATACTTACCAAACCCCCTACATAGCTCTTATTTTTCAAGCAATATGGACAACTATATTAATAGTATTAGGTACATATAGCCAATTACTAACGTATGTAACCTTTGCTTCCATCTCATTTAACGTATTAACAGTAATTGGAATATTTATATTAAGAAAAAAATATAAATATGAAAACCAGGATTATAAAACTTTTTTATATCCAATAACTCCCATAGTCTATATAATTTTTGGTATCTTATTTATAGCTTATCTAATTAAAGGGGATTTAATATCAACATTAGCGGGATTATTTATAATACTTAGTGGAACCCCAATATACTTGTATTATAAAAAAAATACATTATTAAAAAACTAATCTTCTACATTACTTATAGATAATAATACCTTGGATATTTTTGATTTTTTAATTTCTAAAATTTTTATCTGTATATTTTTATAATTTATTATTTCATCTTGTTTTGGTATTCTACCTAATTTGCTATAAATAAATCCACTTAAAGTAGTATAATCATAATTTTCAGATTCTAAATTAATTCCAATAATTTCTTGTAGAGAGTAAATATCTATTTTAGGATTTACAATAAACTCAGTATCACTAATTTTTTTTATTTCAATATCTTCTTCTTCTTTATCATGTTCATCTTTAATAGGCCCGAATATTTCCTTAAAAATGTCTTCAATAGTAACTAAACCACTGGTTCCACCATATTCATCTACAACGATAGCAACCGAAGCTCTATTTATTTGCATTATCCTTAATAACTCATTTATAGGCTTATTTTCAGGTACTAACATAGGTAATTTAACAATATCTCTTAATCTCAAGTGCTCCTGGTTATAAGCTAAATATCTTAAAATATCCTTTATAAATACAATACCTATAATATTATCAATAGTATCTTCATAAACTGGATACTTAGAATACCCTTTTCTTATTACTGTAGAAATAACTTCAGAGATAGTTTTATTAGCTTCTAAAGCAGTTAACTCTACACGTGGCACCATTATCTCTTTAACTAAAGTTTCATTTAAACCTATTATTTTTTCTATAATCTCTTTTTGATCATCACTTAAATTTGGATTATTAATACTAACTACTAAATCACTATAATATTTATTAGATATATTAACTGTATCATCAGAAAATAATTTAATAAAGGGATTCATCAAATCATTAATAAAACCTCCAAGATAGCTAAAAAGATGATTAAACTTAAATGCTAATTCACTAAACTTTAAAAATTTTAAATAATTTATAAAAATATAATTTCTTAAAATGAATTCAATAAAGAAAATAAGTAAAAATAAAACTAAAAGAAATCCAATAAAAATAAGTTCTCCTTTAAAATAAAAAAAGCTAAAAACTAAAAAGAATAAAATAAATAAAAAAGTAAAAAATTTATTTCCTAAAATATATCTTTCGCGATTATTAAGATATTCATCTTTTATCTTAAATAAATGCTGATAATCTTTTACAATATAATTAATAGAAAAAAGCATAAGAAAATAAGAGATCCTTAAAAGTAGGATGAATATTATAAATAATAAAAAAATGAAAATTTTAATAAGTAAGGTCGCGTTCTCTATTTCTCCCATATTTGCTACCACAAATACTGCATTCTTTTTTTAAATTTTAAACTTTAACTATTTATATATTTTGATATATTTAATAGAATTTCCTTTTACGTCTAATAATCTAATTTTTAAATTTCCAATTTTTAATATTTCATTATTTTTGGGTTTTTTACCTGCTAATAGATCATAAACTAAATTAGAAACTAATATATTACTTTTATAAATATTATTTTGTATTAAAATATCTTTTATTTCTTGGGGCAATTCATCTACATTTAAATTAGTATTAATAATATATCCATCATAAGTTTTAAAGAAATCCAGTTTTTGTAAATCAAATTCATCCAAGATAGTCCCAATAACTATACTTAAAATATCATCAAAAGTAATAATCCCTTTAGTCCCCCCAAATTCATCTACAACAATAGCCATTAAATTCTGAGTTTTTTGCATTTCCTGTAAAACATTAAATAAATTCCCATTCTCAGGAACATATAAAACTTTTCTATTAACTAATTCTATTAAATCTTTTAAATAAAAAACTTTCTTTTTTATAGCTACAAAGAAATCTTTAATATGAAATATCCCAACAATATTATCAATATCATCTTTATAAACAGGATACCTACTATGTAAATTATTTACTATTACATCTATAACATTTTCTATTCTCATTTCCTGATTTAAAGCTACTATGTTTGTTCTATGAATCATAACATCCTTAACTTTTTTTTCATTTAATTTCAAAACCCCATTAATAATATCACTTAACTTTTCATTAATTACTCCTTTATTTGATAATTCAAATAATATTTCTTTTATCTCATCAATAGAATATTTTAAATTATGCCCTTCAGAAATATCTAACCCCAAATAACTAGCTATTTTATTTTGAGTTACCTTAACTAATAAAGTTAAAGGTAAAAACATATAATTAAAAAATTCTAAAAAAGGAGAGAAAATAATAATTATACGTTCTGGTTTATAAACTGCAAATAACTTAGGGACCTGCTCCCCCAATACCAAATGAAGGAAAGTAACAAATATAAAAGATAAAACTATACTAACTGAATGGATGTTAGAAAAATGAATACCAAAAATATTAAATATCTTTTCAATAATAAAAGAAAAAGTAGGTTCAGCTAACCACCCTAAAATTAAACTCGCTAATGTTATCCCAACCTGACACGTAGCTAAATAGTGATCCAAATTCTTATATTGTTTATAAGGTAAATTAAATTTTATTCTTTTCAATTTTAATTCATTAGAAGCTACTAATGAGAATTCAGCTAATACAAAAAAAGCATTAAAAGCTATTAATAAAAATACTAAAAATAATTTTTGATATAAACCTAAATTTGCTAAAACTTCCATAAAAATTAAATTACCAAAATCAAAAAATTAAATTTTAAATAAATTCATTACCTTAAGTATAATCAAAGTAATAATTATTCCAAATAAGGTACCGTTAATTAACTCAACTAAAGTATGGATTTTAGCTTCATATCTACTTTGAATAACTAATAAAGCTAAAGTTATTGCCATAAGAATCATATACGGTTGATTCCAACTATGAATTATTATAAAAGTAGCAGTGGAAGACGCTAAAGCAGCATGAACACTTATTAACCCCCCTTGAACATTCACTTTCTTATTAATTAATCTCATATACAAAACCTTTATTAACATACTTAACAATAAAACCAATATAAATACAAAAATAAACATATACTCAGGTATACTAGATAATTTCTCTATTAAAATTGGAGTATTTTCTTTAAATTTTTTTGTCATTATAATATAAGCAATAATAACAGATAATACGGAAACTACTAAAACACTAGAAGAGGAAATATCCTTTATCACTTTTATTTGCTCGTCATATTCTTCTGATATTTTATCACTTATAAGTTCTATTGAAGTATTTATAGCTTCTAATGAAAATACTAACCCTATACAAAATAGAATAACTATTAACTCTAAATAACTCAAATTCAAAAAAAATATTAATATTAAAACAGAGATAGCAACTATTAAATGAATTCTCATATTTCTTTCTTGGTAAAAAATTTCCATTAATCCATTAACAGCATTAGAAAAACTCTCTATTATACTTTTACTTTTCTTCTCTCTTTTAAACTTACTCATAAATACTTATAATTACAAATTCTTTATAATAAAAAATAAATTTCCTTTAATTATTTGGTTTAATTAGATAATATAAAACAATTAAAATTAAACTTTATTTTTGTAAAAATTAGCTATAATCTGTTTAGCAATAATATAAGCGTTATAAGCAGCACCTCTTAATAGATTATCACTAACACTCCAAAATCCTAATAAATTATTCTCTAATTTCCTTATTCTAGCTATATGAACTTCATTAGTGTTAGAAACATTATAAGGAACAGGTAAATTAGAATTATTTAGCCAAACCTTAAGTGCTTTTGTACTATCCCCAAATTCAATTAACTCATCAATTAATTTATTATAATTAAAATCTTGAGTAGTTTTAACATAAACCACTTGACTATGAGCTCTAATAACAGGAACCCTAACAGTAAAAGGGAAAACCTTAAAATTAGAGTTAAGTATCTTATTAGATTCAAGAATAATCTTCTTCTCTTCAGTACAAATAATATTTTCTAAATTAGAATCATCAAAAGATCCTATAACAGGAAACAAATTATAAGCTATAGGATAAGGTAAATTTTTAGCAGTAAAATCGTTATTTTTAATTTGATATTTAAATTCTTCTAACGCTTTTTTACCCGCTCCAGAAACAGATTGATAAGTAGTAACATAAACTTCTTCTATACCATAGTTATCTAAAATAGGCTTTAGTGGAATAACAAGCTGTATAGTAGAACAATTAGGATTAGCTATTACCTTTTTATCAGGCTTTATTTTACTTAAATATTGATTATCTAATTCAGGGACAACTAAATTAACATCAGGATCTAATCTAAAAAAGGAACTATTATCAATAACAAAGGTATCAGCATATATTTTAGGAGCTATGTATGCACTAACTTCATTATCAACACATAAAAAAACTATATCCTGACTCCTTAATTTATCAAAATCAATACTATCATTAGAACCTATAGGGTAAATTTCCCAATTTTCATTATTTTGAATTAATTTAGCTAATTCACTACCAACTAATCCATTTATCCCTATTATAGATACTCTCATAAAAAATAATAAGCTGGGGTATTTGTATTCCGCCCTATTTTAGAAATTTTAACATTTTAAACTACCCAGCAGGCGGGCATTTTTAATATAGCTAATTTCGCTTAATCACTTACATATTAATTTATATCAATTCATTATATTAGTATTTGCTTTAATATAAGATTTACCTTTATTATAGATTAATTCCTCAAATTTTTTAAAATCAAAACCAAAATCTTTATTAATATTATTATTATTTTTATTTATTTTCTTTATATTTTCTTTGATTTTTGAGATAAATAAATTAAAATCAATTTCCTTATTTTTTTCCTCTTTAATAACGTCAATATTAGGATTATATTTAGAAACAGTTATTGCATTATAATATTGATGATCATCAGCTGCATAAGGATAAGGTATCAATATAGCATTTTTATTTAAGTATAATATTTCAGTAGTAGCAATTCCACCTGCCCTACTTATTACTATATCACTACTTAAATAAAAATCTATTATCTCATTAACATATTCCAAAATAATTATTTCAATATCATTATTAGCGTATTTTACCTTAAAAATCATTTTATTATTATCCAAAAACTTATCATGATTTAAATTCCTCTTATTATTTTGTACTAATTTAATTAGTTCATTTTTTACATCATTAAAATTTTTCTTTCCACAAATTATAGATATTTTTTTTATACTTTTTAATTCATTACTAAATTCATTATTATTAGAGAATAAAAAATCAATAAATTTAATTGCTAAATTACTAATAGATTTAGCTCCTAAACTACCACCTATAAAAAGTAAATTAATACCCCCCTTATCTAAATCATTACCACTACTATTTATTAAATAAAATTCTTTTCTTAATGGATTAGGGAAAATATAACATTTATTATGATAAATTTTATTAATATAATTTAAAGATTCTTTAAAAGGGAGTATAATAATATCAGCAATATTAGCTAACAACTTATTAGCCTTACCTACTAAAACATTTTGTTCCATAATAATTAATTTTTTATTTTTTAACTTAGCAGCCAAACCCGCAGGAATGCTATTAGAACTACCTAAAGTTATTACTACATCTATTGATAATTTATCTATCAAATTAGCTATAAATAAAACATCACCAAAAAACACTGAAATATTACTAAAGAAGTTTTTTAAATAAAAATGATAAAATGGTTTTATATAAAAAGAAGTTACATTATATTTAGCTTCTAATTCAGAAACCTGAGAAACATTAACAGAATTAATAGGTAAAATCAAAAAGTACTTATTATTATTAAGATTTTGGATAATAGAATAAGCAGGATAAAAGTGTCCCCCTGTACTTCCAGCACTAAATAAAATATTTCTCATTTATACCAAAAACTTTCTTAATATTCTATTATATATTTTCCTAATTTTACCAATAAATCCTTTTTCATCTGATTTAAATCTAGTTTACCTTCATTATTATTCATTAACTTTTCATTAGTAATTTGTATATTAATTTTATAAAAACCATCTAAAAAATAAGTATAAAAAAACAAACTATTACTATCAAAACCATAATAATTCAAAATAGGATCATATAAAAAATTAGATAAATCTATATCTCCTAAATTCAATTTTTCCTTTGAAATAGAAATTTTTATTTCTAATTTAAAATTATCTTTATAATCTTTAAAATTATCTTTATAATCATCTTCTAATTCATTTTTTTGTATATCATTTTTGTATAGAATATCTTGAGTTTTAATTAAATTTATAATGATTTGTTTATCATTAATTTTAACTATCTTAATTGAATAATATGATAATAAATCTTGATTATATTTTTCCTGTTTTAGATTTGATAATATCAATTCCTTTAATTGTATATTTTGAATATTTTTTAGCTTACTTTTGTAAAACTTATTAAATAACTGTAATATCTTTTTATTATCCTTAGATAAATCAATAGGAGATAAATTAGATATATTAGTAATATAAGGAGAAGCTCCCTTTGATAGTAAATAATTAGTAATAATTAAGTTCTGATTCATAACTGAATAATGTAAAGGAGTATTACCAAAAATATCCTTAGCGTTTATATCATAAAAATTTAAAAATATCTTTAAAGCAGCAAAATTATTTAATTTACAAGCCCAATGCAAAGGTGTTAAATTATTATCATCTTTTAAATTTAGTGAAATAAAATAATTACTCATAACTTTTAGAACATCTATTTTATTATACATTATAGCCCAAATAACTGGATTATATCCATTATAATCTTTTCTTACTAAAATAAAGTTATCTTCCTCTAAAATTTTTCTAATACTTTTTAAATCATTTTTTATTATTAATTCTTTAAAATTTTTTAAATATTCATCCTCATAATACCCAAAAGCAAAGCCACTAAACATTATTATTAAAAAGCAATAGAACAAAAATAAAGTTAATTTTTTAAACATAACTCCCCCTCCTTACTTACTAAATTTAAAAAAGATAGTAAAGATAAAAAAAGAAAAGGTTATAAAATACTCAATAATAGACCCTGTTTTTAATAATCTTAAAGAAATACGGGGATAATAAGAAAAAAATAAGGGAATTCCATTTATAGTTAATAAATCTGCCAATAAATGAGAAAAATACCCTATACTTATTGGCAATAATATAAAGCTTAAATTCTCATAAAAAGCAGCTAAAAATAATAAAACAAGGGGAATAATAAAATGATGAGTAAATCCCCTATGAGAAAACCAAAAATTATTTTTAAAATACCTTCCCCATATTATATCTACATCAGGTATTAATGAGCCAACTATGGATAATAAGGGATTAACATTAAAAAGCAATCCAAAACTAAAACCTATAAGTATATGTGATTTCTTTGTCATATAATTTAATCTACTTCTATGAATTCTACAATGTCCTTAGCAAATACTTGATTCTTTAATCCCTTAGAATTAATAGCATCTTCAAACATCATTAAACAATATGGACAAGAAGTAGAAACTATTTTAGCCTTTACCTTTAAGACCTCTTCCAATCTTTCATGATTTATTTTTTTAGTAGTTTTATCTTCTTTAAAATACATTCCCCCACCCGCTCCACAACAAAAAGAATTTGATCTATTCCTATATAACTCCCTATAATCTGAGATATTTTTAACAATACTTCTTGGTTCATTATATATATCATTATGCCTACCTAAATAACAAGCATCATGATAAGTAATTAAATCTTTCTCTTTTTTTAACTTTATTTTTCCTTGTTTTAATAAACTACTTAATAAAACCGAATGATGAATAACTTCATAATTAAAATTATTATCAATTTCAGAGTATTCATTTTTAAAAGTATTAAAACAGTGAGCACAATTAACTAAAATTTTTGAGAACTTATATTTCTTAAAGTTTTCAATATTATTATTAGCTTGTAATTGAAATAGGTATTCATTACCAGTTCTTCTAGCAATATCTCCAGTACAAGTCTCATTTAAAGAAATAGCAAAATTAATATTTAATTTTTTTAAAATTTTTATTAAATTAATAGCAATACTTTGGGCTCTTTCATTATATATAGTAGCACAACCTAAAAAATATAAATATTCACTTTCTTTTACATCCTCTATAAAATTTATACTTAATTCTTGTTTAAGCTTATTAAGAAATTGTTTTTTAGCTATGTTGGTACCTTTAAAAGGATGCTCCCTAACTTCAATAGAATTAAAAATTTCTTGAATATAGTTAGGAATCTCAGATTTATCCATAACTAAATTTTGTCTAAATCTTATTATTTTACTTAGTGGATTAATGAAAATAGGACAAGCATTAACACAAGCTCCACATGTAGTACAACTCCATATAGAATCAACCGATATAGAACTATTTATTATAGATTTATCTTTAAAACTTTGATAATGTTCTAATAAATTAACTATAATAGATTTAGGGGATAAAGGTTTATTAGTTAAGTAAGCAGGACAAGCATCCTGACACCTACCACACTCAGTACAACTAAAAACTTCTAATAAATCCCTTGAATTTAAATCATTTATATTATCTATTCCAAATTTTTCAGTTTTTTCTAAATCAATAAATTCAATCTTATTACTAACTTTATAGCCATAAGCGTCATCAGAAGTTAAAATAGAAATAGGAGCTAAAATCATATGTATCATCTTACTCTTACTTAAACTATAAATAAACCCAAAAACTAATAAATTATTTATTAACCATAAGAAATTATATAAAAATTGATAAATGTTTTTATCATTAATAACCAAACTCAAAATCGAAAACGATAAATTAGAAGTTAAATAAATATCGTTAATAAATTCGTTATTAAACAAATAAAACTTAATTCCTTGAATAAAAAACGAATTAATAGCTATTAAAAATAATAAAATTAAACTAATAAAATAATTATCTCTAATTGAGTTTTTAATGATTCTTTCAACTTTTAATAAATATCTTCTAACTAAAGCTAAAAAAATCCCAATTAATAAAAGCAAAATAGATATATCTAACAATAAATTATAAAATTTAATATTAAAAAAAAGTAAAAAGATACTAAATAAAAAAATTAAAACCCCTAAAAAAGCACTCGAATGCATTAACTTAGTCCTAAAATTTGATATTCTACTTTGATAAATAATATTTAAAATTAAATTCTTAAAAAAATTTAAATACCCATATTTTTTCAACTTATAATCTTGTTCAAATATAATCTTAAATTTTTCCTTAGATTTAAAAAATAATAAATAGAAGGCAAAAAATAAAACAATTATTATAAATAAAAACTTAATTAAAGTAATCATAAAATAATTTCATTATAAATTAGCTTTATTAGAAGCAATTAGTTTATAATAAAACTCTAAATCTTGTTTTTTATCAATATTAAAAGCCAATTCAGCATAATTAGTTAAAATAGCATGAGCTTTTATATTAAATAATTTATTAATTCTTTCTTCTAATTCAATAATAGTTAAATTTTTAAGAATCAATTTAAACAGTATATCATATCCAAAAATCTCAGCTAATTTTAATGGTTTCTTTCTATTTTTTATTATATTTTCTAATAAATCCAAAAAATTCCCAATAATTTGACTCTTAATAATAAATAAAGAAGTATTACAAAAAGAATCATTTTTAAACCTAACAAATGTTCTTAATTTTGAAGCCTTATTAGAATATCTTACTTCATAAACTTCTTTACTAACAATAGGTAAAAATACATCACCCTCTATATAATCCAACCTAAAAATTATATCATTTATACTTTCATAAGTAATAAAAGGAGTATCAGTAGCAACAAATAATAAATAAATATCAGATTCCGTTTCTTTTAAATTTAAAATTCTATTAATTACATTTTTTATAGTATCTAATAGCTTTTCTCCACTATCTATTACTTCATACTTTAGTAAATAATTTTTAATATTTTGTAAATTCTCATAAGGGATATTATTAAAATAATTTAAATAATTTTCAGGTAGAGTTATAAATCTTTTTAAGATCTTACTTTCATCGTATTTAGAAAATATTTCAAATATCTTTTCCAAAATAGTTAAATTAGAATGTATTAGAAGAGATTTTAAGTTATCATTAATTAATCCTCCACTAAGCAATATTAAGTAATACTTTTTAAGATATAAAGGTTCAAACATTGCTTTAAGTAGTAACTTCCACCATCCACTTAAGATAATCTAAATTACCTGCTTTAATATCAATTGCAATTATCTCAGGAACAGTGTAAGAATGATATTTTTTAACAGTTTCTTCTAACTCTTCTAATCTCTCTTCAGTAGTTTTTATAATTAATAGAGCTTCTTCATATGTTTCTACATTACCCTTCCAAGTAAATATAGATTTTAAATTATTAATAATATTAACACAGGCAGCAAGTTTATTATTAACTAATATTCTTGCGATATTTTCAGCTTCCGTAATATTTGGGCAGGTTACAAATAAAACTTTAAAAGGAGAATTTTGTAAATTATCTAATTTCTTCATAATAAAAATATAAAATAAGCTGGGATATTTATATTCCGCCTACCCAGCAAGCGGTATTACATTATTTTATTATTTTAAATCTTTTAAATCCGGTAAATTTTGTATTAAAGTTTGTAATTTATTAGCCATTTCTATTAATTCCTGCTTCATTACCCCCTTCATTTTATAATACTGATAAACTTTATTAGATAATTCAGATATAAAATTTAACACATTTAAAAATAATTGCTCTTGATAATCATTCCAAACTCTTTTTAATTCTTCCTTAGACAAAGATAATTCCAAATTAATATTTGACAACTTTATTAAATAATTATCTATTTCATTTAATAAGTTCTCATCCTTAGTATTTAGATATTCTTTTAATTTTAAAAGTATAGCATTAACCTGAACTTTGTACTCATTAAACTTAGGGTTTTCAATATTAATATTTTTTATATCATAATCCAAAGCTAAAATATAATTAAGTATTAACTGATTTAAAGAATGAACATAAGAAGAAATTAAATTAAAATTTTTAGTTTTAATAGCAGCTTGTAAATTACTTATAACTCGCTGAATTTCTTCATTTGCTTTATTTAATTCATTATCCATAATTCCACCACTTAATAAATTAATGTTTATGAAGTGGGTTCAATTGATGATCTACAAAATGTTTAATAAACTCAACAAATTTGTTTTCAGGTAAAGCTCCTTCTATACTATCTTCAATTACTCTTTGATCTTTTGTTATTAGCTTTAAAACAGTTTTAGGAACACCCATTATATTATATTTAACAGCATAATCCTGAAATTCAGAAACTTCCACGTTAATAGTTTTAATATTATCACTAACAACTGAAAAAGCAGTGGAATTAATAGTCATAATAGGACAATATGGACAAGTAGGAGTAACAAATACCCATAATTCCAAAACCGCCCCACTACTCTTTAACATATTATCTATTTCTTTTACAGTATTTATAGTTTTTTCACTTATAGGTAGTTGATCATTAGCTACCATAAGAATAGAATTTAATAACCAAGTGAACTCATAACCTGCAGGAATCCCCAAAAACTTAAAATTATAATCCTTATTTGATCTTAATATTATAGCAGGTACTTCCTTTGAAATACCATACTTAGTAGCTAACTCTATATCAACTAAAGGATTATATATAACTAATTTTAAATTATCTAAGATTTCAGTTAATTCTTTCAGTAATTGTTCAGTATCAGGACAATACTCACAACCTATTTTTTGAGAAAATAACATCACTTCAGTTGGTTTTACTAAACTTCCCACTTGTTTTTTTATTTCCTGTCTATCTTGTTCACTAATAAACATATTCCCTCCTTTTTAGTAATTACTGTAATCATTTATATTCCGCTATTACAGCTTAGCGGTAATTATATAAAAATTTATAAAAGATTTTATAATCTCCATAAAATATTAGCCCAAGTAAAACCAGCACCAAATGCAGAAAATAAAACTAAATCCCCCTCTTTAACCAATCCATTTTGTAATGCTTCATAAAAAGCAATAGGTACTGAAGCAGCTGAAGTATTCCCATATTTATCTATATTATTATAAACTCTATTAGATTCTATTCCTAAATTTTCCATAATTCCATTTATAATTCTTATATTAGCTTGATGAAAAATATATAATTTTATATCATTTGGCTTTAAATTATGCTTATTTAACAATTCCCTTATTTTATCAGGTACTAATGTAATAGCTATTTTAAAAACTTCTTTACCTACCATCTTTAGATATCTATTATTTAGATTTTCACAATTAGGAGGCTCCTTAACTCCACCCACAGGAATATATATTAAATCAAATTTAGTTCCATCACTACCTACATTAGCATCAATTAATCCCTTAGTATTATCTTTATCATAAGATAAAATAAAACTCCCTGCCCCATCACCTAATAATATACAAACAGTTCTATCTTTCCAATCAACTAATTTAGAAATAGTTTCTGAGCCAACCAAAAGTATATTTTTATATATCCCACTTTTAATTAATGAACTAGCAGTAATTAATGCATAAACAAAAGCAGTACATCCAGAAAATACATCCATAGAACCAGTATTATCTGAAATTAAATTGGTCTTAGATTTTAATTTACCATGTAAAACAGAAGCAGTAGCAGGAATTATATAATCTGGAGAATTCGTAGCTAAAATGATTAAATCAATTTTATCTATAGTATTTGTTTTTAAATTATTAATAGCATTTAAAGAAGCATTTAAAGCTAAATCAGAGGTAGATGAATCTTCATCAGAAATATATCTATATTTTATACCTGTTCTTTGGGTTATCCACTCATCTGTAGTATCTACCATTTTCTGTAAATCATAATTAGATAATACTTTAGATGGTAAATATATTCCTATAGAAGATACTTTAACCCCAAACATAACTTTTATATGCTATTTTAAAAGAAATTTTTAAAAAAATCTGAGATTTTCTCAATTATACCTTTAACTTTATTAGATTTAACTAAGTTAATTTCATATTTATTACGTTTATAATCTTGATAGATTTTATCAACAAAAACTTCAACCATACCATATAAATTAGTTAACCTATAATCAGCAAAATATTGTTTATTAATTTTAAAAGGAGTAGTTCTAATTTCAAAGATATTATGTATTATTTTATCTATTCCTTTAATTTCAGCTCCTCCTCCAACAAGTAATATATTAGAAGAAATTAAAGAATAACTAAAAGAATTAGCTAAAGCTGACTTAAGAAGTTTTGCTATTTCTTCAACCCTAGGAATAATAACAGTATCAATAAGTGAGTGAATTTGAACCTTTTCTTTTTGAATTACGTTAGAGTTAGAATAAAAAAATGGATTAATCTCGATATACTCATCATCTTTATAAATTTTAGAGATATTAATATTTAATAAGATATTTTCAGCCTCTTCCAGTGTAACACCTAAAGCAAAAGAAATATCCTTTAAAATATTTTTTAAACCCCTTTTGATATAAACTTTAAGATAAGGAGCACCTTCCAAAATTACAATAAGCTCTGTTATGCTATATCCCAAATCAATAATAGCCAAAGGAGGTAAATCCCTTAATTTTTTAGAACTAAAACTACCATTACTTATAGCTTTATTATAAGCCAATACATTTGGAATAAAAAACAAAGCATTTTTTGAATTTAAATTAATATTATCAGTTACTTCAAATCCTAATTTTTCAAAAGGTTTAGTAATGTTTTTTTTATGATCTCCTTTTATACAAGAAATAAAAAGCTCTATCTCTATATTATTCTTAGCAGTTAATCCAATAGGATTATAAGTTTTATCAACAGAATCAATAATAAATAATCTTGGTAATATAGAGATAATATTTTCAAAATCCTCAGGTAAAGTAACTATATTATCAGCTTGAATTTTGCCTATCCTAGCTTTCTTAGATAAATAATCATCTAAAAAAGTGTGTGTTATTTCCTGATTATTAACATCTATTTTAAGATTACTAACAACAGAATATAAATTAGCTCCACCTACTGATAAAAAAATAACATCTATATTTCTACCTATTTCCTTTTTTATATCATTAATTAAAGAATTAATAAAATCTTCATAAAGTGAATAATCTATAACCCTTTGATAATTTATTCCTTCAGTATCAGCTAAACCTAATGCTAAGATTTCATAAAAATTATTTTTATCTTCATTTTTAAGTATTTCAGTAGTATTTTTTTCTATATTATTTTTTTCTATATTATTTTTTTCAAAATGGTTAAAATTTTTAAAACTACTTTCAGATAAATATATAAGTGTATACTTTGTAAATCTACTTCCTATATCTAAAAATAGAACATTCGTCATTTTTTAAATAATTAAGTTTTAAATTATTATACTAATATAAATTTATACTTTTAATAAAAAATCTCCTTTTTTTATTGTACAGATTTTTATTATACAGAAATATATTGAATAGGCTCATCTACAGTAGCTAATTCGATTAATTTTAATCCTTTAGAAACTAAGCCATTATGACTAGCAGAATCATCAGGAAACGATACAATAGACTGTAATATAGTACCATAATCCATTAAATTATTATACAATCTATTAGCAACAATGATAGCTTTAGATTTTTCAGTATGAGGTAACATCAAAATAAATATTTTATTAGATTTATCAAAAGTAGCCAAATCCACCCCAAACCTTATATTCCTTCTTATATCATTCCCCAATTTAGAAACTATATTGTTAACAATATCGTTATCAACGGCTTGAGTTAATATAATAGCTTTTAAAAAAATTAAAGACATAGGTAAAGAATACCTTCTACATCTTTTAATCTCTTTTTCTAAGTCAAACATAAAATCATTATAATTATATAAATTAGTAATAGGATCTATTCTGGGCTCTCTAGATGAATCAATACTTTTAGTTTCAGATTTACTTTCTGATTGATCAATAGTAGCGATGGTTACCCTATTTTTACCATTTTTTTTAGAAATATAAGCAGCTTCATCTGCTTTTTTAAACAAATCATTTTTTGTTTTAGCATGTACAGGATAAGTAGCTACGCCAAAAGAAGCTGTAATTACATAATTTTCAGGTAACCCAGGATATTTATGAGAATTGATATTAACTCTAATTCTTTCAGCTATTTTATAAGCACTGTCTACATCAGTAAAAGGTAAAACGATAACAAATTCCTCTCCTCCCCATCTAGCTGCTACATCTATACCATCTCTTATATTGTTTTTTATTATCTTAGCTGTTTCCCTTAAAACCTTATCGCCTACTAAATGCCCAAATGTATCATTAATTTTTTTAAAATTATCTAAATCACAAACTATTAATGATAAAGGTTGAGAGTAACGTTCAGAACGCTTTAATTCATTTACAATAGTATTTTCAAAATATTTCCTATTATACAATGTAGTTGTTTCATCTATTATACTTGATTCATGAAATATAAAAGAATCAATATGATTAACTATCCTAGGAATTATTACTCCTACTTTTTGATTAATTTCTATTATCTTTAAAAAATTAATAGAATGAGCAAATTTTAATAAGATAATTCCTTTTAAATTTCTTTTATCAATTACAGGTATAATATAATTAACCCCATTTTTTAAAGCTCTTTCTAATAAACTAGGGAACAATTCATTAAACATATTATACAATCTATTAGATAAACTTTTAATAGATATTAATTCAGTAGATATTAACTTTCTTTCTATTATTTCTTTAGAATCGTAATTAACAAGAATTTGTATTTTCTTCAATTCATCCGGAATATTCCCATAATTAGAAATAGTGTATAAAGTATTAGAAGTAGAATTATATAAAAGCAAAGATATAAACTCTGAATTAGGTATTACCTTTGCGAGATTACCAACTAAAAGTGAACATAAATATTCCAAATTATCCGCTTCTTCAGCAGCTTTATCTATTTGCCTTTGCATTAATATTAATTCTCTTTGAGAATTATATAAATAAATCAATACTGAAAGTAAAGAAACAAAAAATAATATCAATAATAAAAATATTATTTTTAATAGAAAATCCCTTAAGTCTTTTTTCATCTTTTCCTTAACTTTATATTCTAAAATCTCTAAGTTTTGATTATATTTTATTTTCTTAGCTAAATCTATATATTTTAAAGCATTTTTTAAATCATCTTGGATAAAGTAAATATTAGCTAAATAATAATATCCTTCAAATTTAGCATTATTATCAAGATTATTTATTAATTTTTGATCAATTATTTTTTTAGCATTTTCAAAATCCTTTAGTTTAACAAGTAATTCAACTAATCTAACATAATTTAAATATAAATTAGGTTGAAGTTTAATCATTTTTTCAAGTACTTCCTTTGCTTTTTCATATTGTTCAGCTTTATAATAAGCATTATATAACTGATAAAGATAATAACCGGAATTAGGTAATAAATTAACTATCTCCTGATATTGCCTTATACCATCATTATATTTTCTTAAATCTACATAAATTTGAGCTAAAACTCTCCTAGCTATAACAAAAGTAGGCTCTATTTTAACAGATTGTTCTAAATATTCTATTGCTTTATTATTATCTCCTAATGTAAAATATAAATTGCCTAAAATATAATAACTTATGTAATTTTCTTTATTTTTATTTATACTCATTTCCAAATACTTTCTAGCATTTTCCATATTTGAAATATTAAAATAACAATATCCTAATAGCATATAATAATCAGAAATCAATTTGTCATTTTTAGTAGATAAATAATATTCCTCGAATTCAATTAATTTTTCAATTGCTTGCTCATATTTTAACTTCAAAATTAATTCATTATAGATTTTAGTCAACGTTATATCCTTATTTAAAAAATTTAAACCAACAAATTTAGCTTCATAAGTACCAATTAACGGATAATTACCTGATATTACAGTTTCAAACGTAAATCCATAAACCTTACTAGAGTTAATTAAAAAAAACAAAATTATAAAAATATTCAGCATTAAGATTCCTCTAAAAATTTTAAAAATAAAATATCTAAAAAATATCATACTTTTTTAACATATCTCTTAATTTAATTAAATATTCATATTCCCTTATATTTATATTTTCCAAATTCTCTAAGTTTTTATCTATATTTTCCAATAAAGAATTATCTTCTTTAAATAACTCATAGAAAATTTCTAAAATATACTGTTTATTTTCATACTTGTTTAAATTATTTAATAAAATTTTTAAAATCTCCTTGTAATCCATATTATCTATTTCTTTCAAAAAATACAATTCTAATATAAAAATATTTTCATTTTTATGAAATATTGTTTTTAGTATGTAAATTAAATTAAATAAAGAAAATCTATCAAAGTTATTGTAAAATGTTAGTAAAGCATATTCTAATAAAACAATATCATCTAAAATTCTGGAAACAATAGTAATAAATTTATTTTGTGCTAATTCCTTATTTAATCTTAAAGCTTCGTTAATATCAATTAAAACCAAAATAATATTAGCTGGCTTTTTAAAGCCTTTAGAATAACTTAAATTAGCAAAATACCTTGCTCTCTCATAATTGCCTTTTCTAAACTCTATTATAGAATACAAAAATTCATATATACCTCTTAAACTCAGATTCCTATCTCTTAAAGCTAAATTACTATAGTTACTACATATTTTTTCCAATACTATATCAAATGTTTTATCATCCTTTAATAACATCTCTAATAGAAAATCAATATCATTTTGATTAATAGCTTTTTCTATTGCCTTAGTTAGTAATTGAATATCCATAATTAAAATCCCTAAAAAATAATTTTCTATATATTAGTTATGTAAATTTTTTTTAAAATCCTTCAAACTACTTAACTTTATTTATCCCGATTTAATACAATCTTACAGAGTTATTTACATCCTTATATGTATTATACAACAAGTTTTTAGTAATCTAATTTTAGCTCCTTATAGAAGCTAAAAGATAATCTATATATTTTTTTACACCTTTATAAATTGAGGTAAATTTAAAATCAATATTATATTTTTTTAAAATTTCAATTAACTTTTTATTATTAGCTTTGGTAAAAACTTGATACTTATTTTTCAGATCTTTTGGGAATTCAATTTCTTTTATATAAACATTCTCTTTGTTCAGCTTTTTTTGAATATAATCTTTAACTATATTAGCAACCTCAAAAAAAGAAATAGGTTTAGAAGTCCCACAATCATAAATTCCACTTAATTCTTTCAAATTCTTGTTTTCAATCATAATTTTAAATAAAAAAATATTTACTTTAACTACATCATCTACAAAAATAAAATCTCTATAAAAATCCTTACTTCCCTCAAATATTTTTATAGTATTATCTTTTAAGATTTGATTAAAGAAATGAAAAATAACCGAAGCCATAAAACCCTTATGCTCTTCATAGAACCCATATACATTAAAGTATCTTAATCCTATAACTACATTTTCTAAATCTTGATTAGTTACATAATTATCAAATAAAAACTTAGATAAAGCATAATAATTAAGAGGATTATAAAAATAATTATAAAATTTTTTAGATTTTTTCATAGTATTGCCATAAACAGAAGCAGAAGAAGCATAAATCATCGGAATTAAATATTTTCTTGAAAAATTTAGTAACTCCTTACTATATTCGAAATTATTTTTAATTAAATAATTTAAATCTTTCTCTAAGGTATTAGTACAAGCTCCTTGATGAAAGATAAATCCTATCTTATTTAGACCATATTTAGTTAACAAATTTTCATTTTTAATCAATTCTAAAAAATTCTCTTTTTGAAAATAATTTATAAATTTTAATTTAGCTAATCTTTTAATTTTTATTTTATTTAAATTATCATATTCATCTTTATTAAAGATATTATCAACTATTATTAAATTAGAAAATCCTAAGGAATTTAAAGCTAAAGCTAAATTAAATCCAATAAATCCCAATCCCCCCGTTAATAGTATATACTTTTCCTTATTAAAATTATTAATCAGCTCTTTATTAAAATTAAAAATATCAATATTTTTCATAAAAATTTATTAAAAAAATTTATTTAGCAGTTTGAACAGCTATTATTTTCCTTATAACAGTAACTCTAATTAGCCCTGGATATTTTAAATTATTTTCAATAGCTTTAGCAATGTCTTTAGCTAATTTATATACGTCGTTATCTAGTACCATATCAGGTTTAACAAAAACAATAACTTCTTTACCTCCTTGTAAAACATAAGCTTTTTCAACACCAGCAAAAGACATAGCTAATTCTTCCAATTTCTGTAATCTTTGGATATATAACTGATAAGTTTCCCTTCTAGCTCCAGGCCTAGAAGCAGATATAGCATCCGCTATCTGTACTATTAAATCCTCTAAAGTTTCTTGAGGTACTTCATTATGATGACTTGCAATAGCTCGAACCACTTCATCTTTTTCCCCATATATTTTAGCAATCTTAGCACCAGCAATAGCATGAGGTTCTCCGTTAGTTTCTTCTAAAACTTTACCTATATCATGTAATAAAGCAGCTCTTCTACATATTTCCACATCTGCTCCTAATTCTGTGGCTAATAACGTAGCTATCTGAGAAACCTGAATACTATGCTTTAGTAAATTTTGACCATAACTTGCTCTATACTTCATCTTACCCAATAAATTAATCAAATCTGGATGTAAATCATAAACCTTAGCTTGAATAGCAGCATTCTCACCTTCCTCTTGGATTTTTAAATTTATTTCTTTTTCTATTTGATCATAAACTTCTTGAATAGCAATAGGATTTATTTTACCAATACTTATAAGCTTTTCTAAAGTTAATCTAGCTTTTTCCCTCCTTATAGGATCAAAAGAGGAAACTAAAACCACATCAGAATTATCATCTATAATTAAGTCAACACCAGTTATTTCTTCAAAAGCTTTTATATTTCTTCCTTCTTTTCCTATTATTCTACCTTTTAATTCTTCAGATGGCAAAACAATAGGGGAAGTAGTACTTTCAGAAACAGTATCAGCTGTAATTCTACTTAAGGTATTTAAAAGAATTCTTTTAGCTTTAAATTCAGCATTTCTTATATATTCTTGCTCTATTTTTTGAGATACTATTAACAATTCAGTTTTTAAATTTTCTTCAGTTTTTTTTATTACTATTTCTTTAGCAGCTTCAGGAGTTAAATTAGATATTTTTAATAATTCCTCTTCTACTTTATTTTTCAATTGATTAACATATTCCATTTTTTGCTCTATCTCTTTTTCTTTGATTAGAATTTCTTCCTGTTTTTGTAGTAATTCTTCTTTTTTAATATCTATTTCTTTAAATTTAATAGATAATTGCTTTTCTTTTTCCCAAAGCTCAATTTTCATATTTTCAATTTTATCCCATTCTCTATTTATTAAATCAAATTTTTCTATAGCTTTTTTATTTATTTCTTCAGCTTCCTTCTTAGCTTTCTCTATTAATTTCTCATTATCCCAAATTATTTTTTCTCTTTCATCTCTAAGTTTTTGAATTTCCTTATTTAGATTACTAATTTCATTATCTAGTTTTTGAAGCTCTTTAACTTTTAAATTTATATCATTTTCTAAAGAGTTTAACTTTTTTTCTAACAATTCTTTCTTATTACTTAGTTCTTCAATATTAGTTTTTAAAACTTTTTCTTGACCAATTAAATCATTGATTTTTTGTTCTAGATTTTTAAATTCCTGTATTTCTTGGGAGTTAATAAAATCTTTAGATAGTTTTAAATTATCTTCTTTCTTATATTCTTCTAGTTTTAATTCTCTTTTTTCCAACTTAGATAATTTATAAAAAATAAATCCTAAAAAAATTAAAAGAACTATTATAAAAAGTATTAATAGTATAATTAAAAAATTACTCATAAATTTTAGCCCCCTTTTATAATTAAATAAAAACCTTTAAATTTAAAATTTAGTTTTTTATTTTTAATTTTTTTTATTTTTCCTTTTTCTGGTAAGAATCTACAATTTTTTGAATAATAGCTAAATCCCTAAAGTGCTTAGAGAATTCTTTAGGAGGATAGCCTGCATAAATCTTGTTAGGTTCCAAATTTTTAGTAGCAAGAGTATTTCCCGCTAAAATAGTATTAGGCCCTATTTTAATTCCGTCCTTAATACCACTCATAGCAGCTAATATACAGTTATCGTATATTCTGGCACTACCCGCTATACCCACCTTGCTAACTATCCTACAATTTTTACCTACCTTAACATTATGCCCTATTTGAACTTGATTATCTATTTTAGTATTTTCAGCTATAAAAGTATATCCTATAGTAGCTCTATCTATACTAACATTAGCACCTATTTCTACATTATCTTTTATTACTACCCCTCCTATCTGATATATCTTCTCTAAATTATCAGTATACCCAAACCCATCAGATCCTATTGTAGTATTTGAATGTATGATAACATTATCACCTATATACACATCGTCATATATACTTACATTTGAATAAATCCTAACATTATTACCTATGTATACATTATTTCCTATATAAACAAAAGGATATATCCTAGCATTATTTCCAATAACTACATTATTTCCAATAAAATATCCATTATTGACTAAAATATTCCTTGATTCCTTTTTTTTAAAGTCATTTTGTATATCCCTATAAAAAACTTCTAATAATTTCAAAAATAAATTTTCAAGATTAAAATTAGATAAAGTTATTATTTGCTTATTATTTATTTTTTGTTTAAATAGATTAATTTTGAAAATCTTATTAACAAACCAATCATAAATTTCATTACTTACGATAAATAAATTGGGAATAATATCATTTAATTCTAATAATTCATTATCTTCCAAAAAAACTCTCTTCTTAAAAATAATTGATAAAATCAAATTTTTAGAATTAAATAATTCATTTTTATTAAAATAATAATTAGAATTTATCCCTTCAGGGGGAATTATAGTAAATTTTTCAAAATACTCCAATAAATCAAAAATTTCTTTACTATATATATATATAAATTCTTTTAATATTTTTATATCTAAAAAATACAATTTCATAAAACATTTTGCTATATCATCACTTATTTTCTTTAATTAAAAATTTACTACTTATGCTTTTTTATTTTTTTTATAAGTACATCAGTTAGATCTATAACACTATTTCTATTATAACTAATATAATTAATAAAAACATAATCTACATTATATAATTTAGCTATTTCTTCAATATAAGGTTCTATATTTTTTAAGATCTGATAATTTAAGTTATTTAGTTTCTCATTTAATTTAGATATTTTATTATTTAAATTTATTAATTTTTGAGTATATAACAAGTTATATTTTTGAGCTAACTTTTGTTGATATTTTCTAATTTTTTCGTTAGCTTTTTGAAACTCCTGGTTATAATTTGTATATAATTCTTTTAAGGCTTCATTATTTTGAGATTTTATAATTTCCCTTAAATTTTTATTATATTCCTGCTCTAATTTACTAACATAATTATTATATTCATCTATTATTTGTTGCTTTTTGATATTGTAATCATTATGATATTGATTAAGTATTTCTTTAACTTCTTGTTTATACTGCTGCTCATACTTGTTAGTTATCTCTTTCTGTTTTTGATATAATTCTTTTTCTATCTCTTGAGACTTAGATTTATACAATTCTTCTTGCCTTGATTTTATTAATTCCAATTTATTTAATAACTCTTCTCTCTTGGGATCATATATTGAAGTATTAGTTAGTTTTAAATTTATATTAGTTATCTCATTTTTATAAATCTCATTTAGTGATACTTTATAATTATCTAATTCAATTTTATACTTTTTATATAAATTATCTATTTCAGATTTTATTTTCTGATGATAATTCTGTTGAATATTATAAATGGTTTGATTCAATTGAGAATATAATTCTTTTTCATAACTATAAATAATATCTTGAGTTTGTTTTCTTTTTTGTATTATATTTTTTTCAATTTTATTTTTTAATTCTATAATTTTATTTTTCAATTGTTGATCTATTTCCTTACTTTTTAGTAAACTTTCAGATAACTGTTTTTCTAACTTTTTTTGATTAGATAATATATTATTAGAATATATTTCCATTTCTTTTATAAATTGTAATTCCAAATTTTTATCCAAATTATATATTTCATTATAGGAATTTTTAATTTCCTTTTTTGTTTGAATTAATGTTAAATATATATCCTCAAAAGAATAAATTATTTTCGAAATATCAATAACCCCATATTTGTAATCAACGCTTAAATTTTGATTATTTTTATAAGCAAGTATATATTTAGATAAAGATAAAACAAATAAAGTAAATAGAATTAAAAAAATAAAAATAATTAAATAATCACTTAAATTCTTTTTTGGAGTTTTTAGTATGATATTTTTTAGAAATATATTTTTGAATTTCATAAGTTAAATCAATACCTCCTAATAATACATTAGATTTATCAAAAATAATTAAGATATCATTTTGTTTATCTTTATACAATTTTTGAAAATCTATATCCTTTAAATTTAAATTATTTTTGATATTAGATAAATCAACATAAGCTATTTTAAAAGAGTAATTCAAATTTGAAGTTAAATCCAAATTTTTATTTGAATCTAATGTTTGAATTATTTCATCAGTAAGATCTTTATAACCATATACGATACTATCACTAGTTAAAATAATACCAATATTCTCTTTATTAGCAGTAGTTATTAAAGCTCTTTCTAAATTTTTGTAAAAATCACTTAAATATTCCTGTTTTTTATTTTCTAAAATAACAGATAAATTATTAGCTGTTTTTTTTAACTCTTTCTCATTTTTAGTTAATGAAATTTTATTTAATTGATCCTTATATTCTAATTCCAAATTATAAATTTTGTCCTGAATTTGTTTATAATATTTACTATCTTTTATTTTTCTTAAATCTACTCTTCCAATTAATACCTTAGAATTTTCATTTTTCAATTGATTTGAGCTATTACAACTATTTAATACAAAAGAAAAAGAAAGAAAATATAAAATAAAAAAAATAAAACTTATATTCCTAATTATATTTTTGTTTTTTTCTACTTTCAAACCTAATTTAATCATAACTACTGATTTCTAATATAATATT
>Ga0079995_1058621_pt1 | contig 34726 bp, 33 predicted proteins | sample FaiFalFF_MnMetaG_2_FD_69198 | JGI IMG/M metagenome (GOLD analysis project Ga0079995, IMG submission 69198) | Freshwater microbial communities from Yellowstone National Park, Wyoming, USA - Fairy Falls C (FF_Mn_C) (SPADES assembly) (version 4) | ecosystem: Environmental > Aquatic > Freshwater >...
CCCACCGCGATGCAGTTATGGTAGTACGCGGGGTACCGGGGCGCGGAGCTGCTTTGGTTCCCTGCCGCACACGCGAGGACCACCCCCTGGCTCCACGCGTAGTTCACCGCGGCCTCTAGGGTAGAGCTGGGCGAGGGCCCGCTCAGGCTCATGTTGATGACCTTGGCTCCGTTGTCCGCGGCCCACACGATCCCGGCCGCGATCCAGGACATGAACCCAAACCCATCGTCACCCAGGACCTTCACGTTCATCAGCCGGGCGTTCCAGTCCATCCCCGCGACCCCGAGGCTGTTGTTGGTGACCGCCCCGATGGTGCCTGCCACGTGGGTGCCGTGCCCATGGATGTCCTCCGAGGTCGGGGAGTCGGTGAAGTTCTGCGCGGCCACTACCCTGGGGCCCACGTCCGGATGGCTGGAGCTGATGCCGGTGTCCAGGACCGCGATACGGACCGTGTTGCTGCCGGTGGTGATGTCCCACGCGCTGGGCGCCTGGACCTTCTGGAGGCCCCACAGGTTGGGCCATTCGGGGTCGTTGGGGATCACCTGGGCGTACACGTAGCCGTCCGGTTCCGCGAACTCCACGGCGGGTTCCTGCTGGAGGCTGGACACCGCGGCTTGGACCGAGCCCGAGGGGACCCGCAGCACGTAGACCTCGATCTTGGGGATCACGGACAGCACCTGGCCCCGGACCTGGGCCACCAGGGCCGCCACGCGGTCCGGGGAGGTGCCGGGCCGGAACTTCACGAGGAGGCGGTCGGGCGCGTAGGCGCCAACCTGGGCCGTGGTCCCGGCGGAGCGGGGCTGCGGCTGCATGCCCGCGGGCTGCATAGTGCCACAGGCCACCGCGAGTACGGTGACGGCCAGCAAAAGCGCCGCCGGCCTGAGTGCGTCTTTCATGGTCCGATCGACCTCCCTCACACCGTTTTTTCGGTGGGTTACCTGGCCAGGGTGGTCTGCTTGCTACACCACCTCCTCTGTGTCACACACCATGCTCCGAACGCCCGCCCTCGAAAATCGCGCAGCGATTTTCGGAGACCCCGGCCCCTCTCGCTGGAGGGGTTTTTCCGGGACACGCTCCTAGGGGGCCCGCGACACCGTCATGGGTCCCCCCGTGTACAGCTGGGCCCGGATCTGCAGCCCCACCACGGGCGAGCCGGGGTTCACCACCACCCCGTCCACCCGGCCGTACACGTCCCCCTGGTCAATGCGCCCGTTGCCGTTGAAGTCCTGCCAGGCCACCACGCTCACCGGTCCGGTCGCGGAGTCGCTGATCTGGAACCGGCCGTCGGCCATGACCCGCACCATGCTGCTGCGCCGCACCACAGATCCCCCGGTGACGTTCGCGGTGAAGACCCGGAGGGTCTGGGCCGTGTTCTCCACTCCCACGGCCGCCGCGGCGTTCACGAGCCCGTACCCGTAGAAGTTGTCGAAGCCAGGGGTTCCCAGATCCTCGGCGGTCTCGGCCAGACGCTGGCGGATCTGCTGGGGCGTGGTGAACCCCCGGGAGATGAGCAGAGCCGCCACCCCCGCCACGTGCGGGCTAGCCATAGAGGTTCCGATACTCGGGGCGTAGCCGTTTCCGGTGGCCAGGTTGAAGCCCGTGCTCCAGACGAATCGGGTGTTGGGGTCTCCGCAGCTGACCCGGTTGTTGCCCCCGGGGGCTGCCACCCAGACCTCCGGGCCGAAGTTGGAGTACCACGTGATCACACCGTCACAGCCCACCGCGGAGACCGCGATCACACCCGGGTAGGCTGCGGGGTAACTCACGGGCGCGTCCTGGTTCCCGGCCGCGGCCACGAGCGTGACGCCCCGGCCGAGCGCGTAGTTCACCGCGTCCTGCTCCGCCTGGCTCGGGTTGGCGGATCCGAGGCTCAGGTTGATGACCTTGGCTCCGCGGTCCGTCGCCCAGTAGATCCCTTGGATCTCGGCCAAAGTGCTTATGGCGGTGCAGTCGGTCGTGCCGGGGATCGTACCGACGCGGATGGGCATGATCCTCACACCGGAGGCCCCACCCCACGTGACCCCCGCCACACCGGTCCGGTTATTTGTGAGGGCCGCGATGGTCCCCGCCACATGCGTCCCGTGGCTGTTCTGGTTGACGTTGACCGGGCACCCGGGGTCGGTGGGGTCCGGGTCGTCGTCCAGGAAGTCGTACCCCGGGACCGTGACGCCGGCCAGGTCCGGGTGGTCGAACCGGATCCCGCTGTCGATGACAGCCACGATGACGGGCGACCCCACGGTGACCGCCCAGGCGGCGGGTAGCCCGATCGTCGGGTAGTGCCACTGGACCGGGAAGAGCTCGTCGTTCGGGGTCACCGGGGTCTGATCCAGGTACCTGTAGTAGTTCGGCTCCGCGTACACGACCAGGGGGGAGGTCCTGTACAGAGCAATCGCGGCTTCCACCGACGCATCCTGCGGCAGCCGTACCAGGAGGAGCCCGGCCTGGGGGATGCTCCGCACCACCCGCGCCCGGAGCTGTCGGTGCAGGGGCTCGAGCTCGTCGGCGCGGCTGAACGCCCTCACCTTCACGATGACTTCGCCCGGCGCGTACGCGGGCTCCCGCCGGCGGCTGGTCCCCGTGCCCTTCGGCGGCACCTGCTCACCCAGCAGGCCGAAGGTCCGGGTCCCGGCGTCCACGAACACACGTCCGGATAGGATTCCCTGGCCCCCGGGAAACCCTCCTCCTCCGCCCCCTCCCCCACACGCGGCCACGACGGCCGCGGCGGCGAGCGTTGCCGCGAGTCTGTGCCAGCCTCGCATGACGTTCCCACCTCCTCTTCAGGTTGCTCAGGTACCCGGTCCCCTTCTACGCCAGGGCGAAGGGCCTTTTCTTTATAATATTGCCCAAGGGATATTGCCCAAGGGACTCCTTAAGCCGGCATGAACGCCGGGAGTTGGGCCGAGCGCTCGGCGGACCCAGCCCGGCGCCGCCACAGGGCCGTCTGACGTTGGCGTCCCAGGTTGTGGTGTAAATTCGGGAGCCTTCCCCCGGGGTCTTGACGGGGAGGGCCACCGGCTCACGCCATGTGACGCCCGCCGTCCGACACCGGGTCTCTGTCACTATGTGTCTGACGCCATGTGCCAAACGGCGGCCCAGAAGCGTTCACTCCTACGGAGGACGCGGAGCCCGAAGACCGACGAAGCTGTTGCGGCGGAGCTGCTGGCCCGACCCGGGGGCCAGCCCGTGGACGGTTGATCTCCGCCCCGGCGTCTGGCCCCTGGCCTCTCACACCGGCTGTCTGACACCAGATGCCCGAGCAACTCCCCCTCCTCGGGCTGGCAGGCCGCGGAGCCGGGCTCGGCGGATGCTACAATCTCCCCGCGCTCCCCGTCTGACACTGATTCTCTGACACCAGGTGTCTGACGCCATGTGCCAAACGCGGAGCTGGGCGCGTTTACTCCTGTGGAGGTAGTGGAGGCGGGGAGCCCTGGGAACCCGAGCGCGCAGACGTCGTCCCAGCGCCGCCGTGGTTGATCCGGTCGATCCCTCGTAATACACTGGTGACCGAAACGTACCACGGAGGCTGTTGGCGATGCCGTCTAGCGTGCGGTTGGGCAGGGACCTGGAAATCCGGCTGCGGCAGGTGGCGGAGGCGGAGGGGGTGACGGTGTCGGAGCTGGTGCGGCGAGCCGTAGCAGCGTATGTCGAAGAGGTCGCCCGCGACTCGCTCCGCCTGCGGCTGTCCGACGTCCTGGGAGTGGTGAGGTCCTCCGGTGGGCGAGCGCGGCGGACGGGTGAAGCGTTCCGGAGAGCCTTGAGGAGAGCGCGTTGACGCTGACAGATGCCGGGCCTCTCATTGCACTCCTGGACGAGGGGGAAACGGATCACGCGCGGTGCCGGGAAGCACTTGAGCAGCTCCGCGGTCCCCTGCTGACGACCTGGCCGGCCTTCACCGAAGCGATGTACCTGCTGGGGGAAGCCGGTGGATGGCGCGCACAGGAAGCGCTGTGGCGTCTGGTGCAGCGTGGAGACCTGGTGGTGGACATGCCACGCGACCTGGGCCGCGTGGCGGAGTTGATGGCAAAGTACGAAAGCGTGCCGATGGATCTTGCGGACGCGTCCCTGGTCGCCCTGGCCGAGGAGCGTAGCCTCAGGACGGTGTTCACCTTGGACCGGGATTTCCGGATCTACAGACTCGCACGGGGGAAGTCTCTCCGGGTCGTCCCTTGACGGAGGCGGGGAGTCGAGAGCGGAACGGGCGGGCGCGAATCCCACCCCCACTCCAAGCCTGCTGGCGGCCGCACACGTCCCCGCCAGACGCACTCACGCCCCACAGTCGAAGGTGACGAGCCCATGCCAAACGGCGGCCCAGAAGCGTTCACTCCTACGGAGGACGCGGAGCCCGAAGACCGACGGAGCTGTTGCGGCGGAGCTGCTGGCCCGACCCGGGGGCCAGCCCCTGGACGGTTGATCTCCGCCCCCGCGTCTGGCCCCTGGCCTCTCACACCGGCTGTCTGACACCACATGCCCGAGCAACTCCCCCTCCTCGGGCTGGCAGGCCGCGGAGCCGGGCTCGGCGGATGCTACAATCTCCCCGTGGGCTGGGACCAGGTGGCTGTTGCCCTCCTCGGCGTAATCCTCACGGGCCGGCGGTTCCCGGCCGCAGCCGTAACCTACCTGGCGGCCCCGACCCTGAGAAATGCTCACGGTATCCGGCATCACACGCTTTAAGCGGGGCTTAAGAGCCCGGGCGGTAGCCTCGTGAGCGTGGGATCCTGGGGCGTCGGACGCTCGCCAGAGTGGAGGGCTGCGCCGTGAAGCACCGGGTCACAAGACGGTGGGTGCTGATCTGGGGGCTGGTCGTGGCCCTCGGTCTTCCCGTGGGGGCGGCGGAGCGCGCGACAGACCGGCTGCACGGTTTTTCCGTCACCGTCCCCGAGGGCTGGCAGGTGCGCGTGGGCCGGTACGGCGTTCTCCTCAGCGACTTCGAGAACTTCATCCTCGTCCGGGGCGCCCCACGCTCGACCCCAAGTCAGGCCGTAGCTCCCTTCCTGCAGGAGATCCGGCACCTGTCCGCGGGCGGTACCCGTGCGTATTTCAAGGAGGTTCCCGGAGGGCTTCTCCTGGCGGGGCAGGGGCTCCGGTACCCGTGGGAGTTTGCGCAGCGCCTCGGCAGTTACACCCTCGCCCTCTCACTTCCACAGGCCCGGGCGTACCTTCAGAGTCTGTCCTACGAAGGTGCGCACCTCCTCCTGGCGGGGGAGCGGGCGGTGCTGGCGGTGAGCGCGTACCTGCCCCGGGACCTGGACCGCTCCCGCCGCGCCGATGTCCTGGGGGTGCTCCGGTCCTTCGGGTTGGTGCCCGCGGGTCAGCGGGTGCCTTACACCGCGCAACCCATCTACGACACGGTGCTCGGGCTTGTGGTGGCTCAGGTGCCCGTACCGCAGGGCTACGCGTTTGAGGCCGGGGTGGTCCCTCAGGGGAATCTCCGCTTCCCTGCGTTCTCCCTCCGGCAGGGCCGGAGCCTGTTGCGGCGGGACGTGGTACACCTGTGGTCCGGGGGGGTGCAGACACAGTTCGGCTCCAACGCCCAGACCCGCCTGACCTGGAACGGGAACGTTTCGGCCCGGAGCGGGGCGGTTTGTCTGAGCTCGGCAGCACAGGTGCCGCAGTTGGTGCTCCAGCTCTGGCGCGTGGAGACAGGGGCAGGGTGGACCCTCGTCCAGACGGCACCACAGACGGAGCGGAGCCGGGTGGCCCGCTACCTGCAGAGTTTGCAGCAGGCGACGCGACCCAAGCTCGCGCTGCCGGGCGCGCAGACCTTTGACGTCTCCACCCGCCTCATGATGTGGGCGCGGTCCGGTGGGGTCCTCCGCCGGGCGTGGGTGGACGCGCGGAGCCTGGGGTATGTGAATCGGAGCTTCGCTGCGAACTCCTTCAACTGCGAGGTGTACCTGCAGACGGTCGTGGTCCAGGGTGAGCAGGGGGCGTTCGAGGACGTTCTGGGGGTGAGTCGAGGGGTCCTGCTGGGGATCCAGTGGAACCCGGAGTGGCCGGTGCGGGAAGCGGAGCGCTCACGTGCCATCAGTCGCATGCAGACCGAGATGGTTCTGGAGATGACCCGGAAGGCCCAGGAGTTCAACAGCTGGATGTCACGCTCGTGGACGAACCTCCTCAGCGACCAGACGTACGTCCGGGACCCCACGACGGCGGAGGTCTTCCGGGTGTACAAGCGGTCCTTCGACGAGGGCACGTTCTGGCGCGAGCCCGTGTTCGGAGGGATCGTGGGCGGGGTGGAGCGAGGGGGACGGTTGGAGGAGGTGCTGCAGTCCGCGGGCTGGAGGCGGCTGGAGGAGTCCTTGAGCGGGCTTCCCGGCACCTGGCGGTAGCCGGCGGGCGCCCAGGGGTCAGATCCCTTGGCGGCCCCGGGGGCGTGTAGGTTGTCTGACGCCGGCCGTCCGACACCCGGTCTTTGTCACTATGTGTCTGACGCCGTGTGCCAAACGCGGAGCTGGGCGCGTTTACTCCTGTGGAGGTAGTGGAGGCGGGCGAGAGGGGCCTTGGGAACCGAAGCGCGCAGCTTTCCGCGCGGCCGGGCCGACGTCTGACACACGGTCTCTGACACCAGGTGTCAGACGCCATGCGTCAAACGGGGGCCGCGGCGCGTTTAGTTGGGGTGGAGGTGGTTGAGGATGGCAGGTCGGGTCAGGGTGCACTGCCCCCAGGGCGTCTACCACGTGGTGGTCCGGGGAGTTCGGCGGGAGCGCATTTTCTTTCAACGGGAGGAGTATGTGGCGTACTTGCGGTTCCTGCGGGAGGCCTGCCGACGGTATGGGACGAGTGTGTTGGCGTACGTGCTGATGCCCAACCACGTCCACCTCCTGGTGCGGGTGTCGGAGACACCCTTGGGCCGCGCCATGCAGTTCCTGCAGGGCAACTTTGCCCGTTGGTACAACCGACGCTACGGCTACACGGGACACCTGTTCCAGGGCCGGTACCGCGCCTGGCTGTGCGAGGACGAGCGGTACCTGTGGGCCCTGGTCCGGTACATTCACGGGAACCCGGTGCGGGCCGGGCTCGCGGGGGCGCCCGGAGCCTACCGGTGGAGCAGTTTTCGGGAGTACGAGGCGCAGCGGTGGGCGGTGGTGGACGGGTCGGAGGCGGACAAGGTGCTGGGCCAAGCGCGGGTGGTGGCGCTGGCTGCGGGAGGCTCGTGAGCAAGGGCGTGTGAGCACCTGCCTCGTGGGGCGGGTGGCGCCTCCCGTCCCAGGGAAGTGGGAGTAGGAAGAGAATCGAAGTGGACAGGACCGCGGCGCACTTCCGAGGATTGGTGGGGCTACGGGGTGCGAGGGCGTGACCACGTCGAGGACCGTGGGCACGCACGGGCGAACAGGGGGCGGAGAGTGTCGCGGCGTGGCTGGGGCAAGACGGGCTGGAAGGGGCTACCCGCGGTGGAGCGGGGCCTTGTAGGCGTCGCATTGCTGGCCAAGGGAGCGGTGCTGAGGTGGGGAGTCATCTGCGCGGCGCTGGGGAGCGGGCACCCTGTACACCGGGCGGGGGATTTGCTGGCAGTCTGGAACCGGTGGGACGCGCCGCACTACCTGTTCGTCGCGCAGCACGGGTACGCCCCCACCGGGGAGGGGCGGCTGTTCCTGGTCTTCTTCCCCCTCTACCCATGGCTGGTGCGGGCGACCGCGTGGGTGGTGCAGGACGCGCTGAGTGCGGCGTTCCTGGTCTCGGGAGTGGCCTCCGTACTTGCGGTGGTCCTTTTGTATCGCCTCGCGCGGCTGGACGTGGCGGAGCCGGTGGCCCGGCGGGCGGCGCTGTTCGCCCTGGTCTTCCCCACCAGTTACTTCCTGCACATTCCGTACACGGAGAGCCTCTTCCTGGCACTCGTGCTGCTGGCCTTCCTCGCGGCGCGGGAGGGCCGGTGGCGGGTGGCGGGGCTCGTGGGGGTTCTCGCCAGCCTGACGCGGCCCAACGGGATTCTGCTGCTACCGGCCCTTGCCGTGGAGGCCTGGTGTCAGCACCGACAGCAGAGCTTGCGGGGAGGGTGGTGGTGGTTGGGCGCGGTGCCGGGAGGGGTCGGCGTCCACCTCCTGGTGAACCAGGTGGTGGCTGGTCACCCCACCGCTTTCCTGGAGATCCTGCGCACCCACTGGCACAAAACCCTCAACTGGCCTTGGGTGGGGCTTGCGGGCACGTACCGCTCGGTGTTCTGGCGAACGCCCTACGAGGCGCACATGGTGGGGGTGCAGGAACTGCTGTACGCAGCCCTGGGTGCGCTCGTGGTTGGCGCTGCGGTGCGTTCCCTGCCCGCTTCGTATGCGGTGTGGACGGCGACCAACTGGCTGGCCTCGGTGAGTACGACCTTCGTACTGAGCGTGCCGCGGTACACCCTGGTGCTGTTCCCCGTGTACCTGTTGATGGCGCGCTGGGCGGAGACTCCGCGGCGGCGGCTCGCCCTGCTCGGTTGGTGCGGGCTGTGGCTCGCGTACTTCTCCTGCCAGTTCGCCCAGGGTCGGTGGGCTTTCTGATGTCACCAGGTGTCTGACGACATGTGCCAGAGGCCGGGGGCAGACGGCTATGGACGTGAGGGCCCGCAGCGCTAGGCCCGGCAGGCAAGGGAGCCCGGGCCGCCCCCTCCTCCGGCTGGGTCGCACCCGGGGCGGGACGCCCGCGAGGGCTGGGGTTGGTGGTCAGGGCCCGGGTGAGAGTGCTGGGAGCCGGTGCGCGCCCGTGGCACAATGGGCGGGGGTGAGTGGATGGCGATCCTACTGGACCTGCTGCGGCCGGTGACAGACGAGGAACTGCTGCGGCTTTCCGAGCGCAACCCCGGGTATCAGTTCGAGCGGACCGCAGAGGGGAGGCTGATGGTGAGTCCCACAGGGGGAGAGAGCGGGCGGCGCAGTCTGGAAGTCGCCTACCAGCTCAGACGCTGGAACGACCGGAGGGCGCTGGGCGTGGTCTTCGACTCCTCCACCGGCTTCCGGTTGCCGGACGGGTCCGTGTTGTCCCCGGACGCTTCGTGGGTCCGCCGCGAACGGTGGGAAGCCCTGAGCCGGGAAGAGCGGGAGGGCTTCGTGCCTCTGTGTCCGGACGCCGCCTTTGAGGTCCGATCTTCCTCGCAGACCCCCGAGGAGCTGCGGGAGAAGATGCGGGCATACCTCCGGAACGGCGCCCGGATCGGCGTGCTGATCGACCCCTACACCCGCACCGTGGAGGTGTACAGACCCGCCAACGAGCCTGAGCGGCACGAGGGCCCGGACCGGGTAGTGCTTGGCCCGGAGCTGCCCGGATTTGTCCTGGAGCTCGGGCCGGTGTTCCGGGAATAGCCTTGCCTCTGCCAGCGTCTCCACGCGTTGTCGCCGCCTGCTTCCCGGCTGTGGGAGATGGCTTGGCAGCCCGCGGCCCCGGGGCCCCGTGCTTTCAGCACATCAAACACCGAGAAGCCGCGTTCCCTGGTGGGGAGGAGTCACAGGCCGGGGGGTGAGACTTGCGCCGGGCTTCCGGCGAAGTCCTCCACGGGGCTTCCCTCCTGGAACCAGCTGTCGGGCGCCCGGTGGCCCCACAGGGTCTGGCGGCGCGGGTCGTCCAGGTCCCAGCGCACGGGCTCGAACTCCGGGTCCACGGCCAGGTAGTCGCCCGTGTACAGTTCCACCCGGTGCCCGTCGGGGTCCCGGAGGTACAGGAACATGGCGTTGCTGATGCCGTGCCGGCCGGGCCCCCGCTCGATGGCTTCCACCCGCCCGGCGCCGCCCAGGGCGTCCGCGGCCCGCAGCACGGACAGGGGGTCTGGCACCCAGTAGGCGAAGTGGTGCAGCCGTGGTCCCTGGCCGGTGGTCAGGGCCACGTCGTGCACGTTTCCCTTCCGCTGCAGCCACGCGGCCCACACCCGCTCCTGGTGGTCCACGGTGTACTCCGTGAGCCGGAACCCCAGCCGCTCCGTGTAGTACTTCAGCGCCGCGGGCACGTGGGGGCAGAACAGGTTGAAGTGGTCCAGCCGCTGCGGCGCCGGGCCCCGGTACTGGTGGTACGCCTGCAGCAAAGAGGGGTAACGGCCCGCCCTCCGGTAAAAGACCACGGGGAATCCGAAGGGGTCCTGCAGCCGGACCATCCGGGGCCGGTCGAACTCCTCCTCCTCCCGCCACGGCAGTCCCAGCTCCCTGGCCAGGGCCACCGCCCGCTCCAGGTCTTCCTCCTCCCACACCTTGAAGGCCAGGTGCTTCAGACCGGGCCAGGAGTTCCGTTGCAGCTTGAGGCTCCACTCCCGCTCTTCGTAACCGCGGAGGTAGGCGGCGTCCGCGGTGGCGTGCACGGGCTGCAGCCCGAGGAAGCCCTCGTAGAACTCCCGGGACCGTGCCAGGTCCGTCACGTACAGGACCACGTGACCTGCCCGCACCACCCTAGGCCCGACCACGCTGCCACCCCCGGAAAGGCCTTGACAGGACCGCCGCCGACGGGCACGATCCTATAGGATCCGCATGGGGATGTCAACCAGGACCTCCCGCACCACCGGCGCCAGGCCTCTCGCGGGGGCGGGCGGGCGCGCCCGGGCGCCGCTGGCTCAGGACGCCGGGCTCAGCCGCACCAAGTACCGGGAAGCGTACCGGGCCATCCAGGAGCGCATCCTGCGGGGCGACTTCCGGCCCGGGCAGCGTGTGACCATCGAGGTCCTGGCCCGGGAGTTGGGCATGAGTCCCACCCCCGTCCGGGAGGCGCTACGGCAGCTGGAAGCCGAAGGGGTGGTGACCTACCGGCCGCACGCGGGAGCCCGTTTGGTGGACATCGACCCGAAGGCGTACGCGGAGCTGCTGTCCGTCCGGGCGGTGCTGGAGGGGTGGGCCACGGCCCTGGCGGCTCCCCGCCTGAGCCGGGCGACCCTGGTGCGGCTGCGGGAGCTCAACCGGCGCATGCGGGAGGCGGTGCAGAAGGGCGACCTGGCTGCCTTCGACCGGCTCAACCGCCGCTTCCACCGAGCCCTGTACCGCCCCTGCGGGCACCGGCTCCTGACCGAGCTAGTGGAAGGGCTGCGGGCACGGACGGACCTCGTGCGGAGGACGGTGTTCCCCTTCATCCCCCACCGGGGGCTGCAGTCCGTGGACGAGCACGACCAGCTTCTGGACCTGGTGGAGCGGGCCGCTTCCCCGGAGGCGGTGGAGCGCTTCGCCCGCGAGCACAAACTCCGGACCCTGGAGGCGTTCCTGCGGTGGGGAGCCCCGCGGCGGCAGGAGCTGCCCGGGAGAGGAGGGGGAAAAAGTGGACCTTAGCCGGCTGCGCGGCTCCCTGGTGCCTCTCGTGACCCCGTTCCGGGACGGGCAGGTGGACGAGCAAGCCCTGCGGGGGCTGATCGAGTGGCAGATCGCTTCGGGCAGCCACGGCATCTCCGTGTGCGGGACCACCGGCGAACCCACGTCCCTGTCCGTGGAGGAGCGCCGGCGGGTCATCCAGGTGGCGGTGGAGGCGGTAGCGGGCCGCGTGCCCGTGGTGGCCGGGGTGGGGACCAACCACCACGGGGAGACGGTGGAGATGGCGCAGTTCGCGGAGCGGGCGGGAGCCGACGCGCTGCTGGTCCTGGTGCCCTACCACGTCCGGCCCACCCAGGAGGGGCTGTACCAGCACTTCCGGGCTGTGGCGCGCAGCACGAGCTTGCCGGTGATCGTGTACAACATCCCCGGCCGTACCGCGGTGAACCTCGAGGTGGAGACCTTGAGCCGGCTGCGGCGGGACTGCGACAACGTGGTGGGCGTCAAGGAGGCCAACCGGGACTTCGAGCACATCAACCGAGTCCTGTGGGCCTGCGGCCGCGACTTCCTCCTGTTCAGCGGGATCGAGACTCTGTGCTATCCCATCCTCGCCATCGGGGGAGCGGGGTTCGTGAGCGCCACCGCCAACGTGGTGCCCGACCGGCTGAGCCAGCTGTACGAGCGGTGGCGTGCCGGGGACGTGGCCGGAGCCTTGGCCCTGCACTACGAGCTCCTACCCCTGAACGAGGTGCTGTTCGTGGAGACAAACCCGGGGCCCGTGAAGTACGCCCTGGGGCTGTTGGGCCGGATCCGTCCGGAGGTGCGCCTCCCCCTGGTGTTGCCCTCGGAAGCCAACCGGCGCCGGATCCGAGAGGTCCTGGCCGACTACGGCCTGGTGCCCCGGGAGGCGGAGGTGCCCGTGTGAAGAGGGTCCGGTTCGCCGCGGGGGGCCGCGTGCACCACGGGGAGTTCCGGGACGGGTGGCTTTTGGACAGCACCGGCCGCCGGTACGCGCCGCAGGAGGTGGTCTGGCTACCGCCCGTGGTGCCCACCAAGGTGGTGGGCCTGGCCTTGAACTACGCGGACCACGCGGAGGAGCTGGGGGTCCGGATGCCTGAGGAGCCCGCCCTGTTCTTCAAGCCGCCCAGCAGCCTGGTGGGGCACGCAGCGCCCGTGGTGTACCCCGCGGGGGTCCGGCACCTGCACCAGGAGGTGGAGCTGGCGGTGGTGATCGGGCGCCGCTGCCGCCGGGTGCGGCCGGAGGACGTGTGGGCGGTGGTGCGCGGGTACACCATCGCCAACGACGTCACCGTGCGGGACTTCGTGGGGAACTTCTACCGGCCTCCGGTGCGGGCGAAGGGGTACGACACCTTCTGTCCCGTGGGCCCCTGGGTGGTGGAAGGGGAGGTGGAAGACCCCCACGCCCTGCGGCTGCGGGCGTACGTGAACGGCCAGCTGCGGCAGGACGGCACGACCGCTCACCTCGTGCACCGGATCCCCGAGCTGGTCAGTTTCGTGTCCGAGATCATGACCCTGGAACCCGACGACCTGATCCTCACGGGGACGCCCCGCGGCGTGGATCCGGTGTACCCTGGGGACGTGATGCGGCTGGAGGTCGAGGGGATCGGGGTGTTGGAAAACCCGGTGGTTTCGGAGGAGGAAGCCGGGGCGGGGGCCGTCCCGGCTCGCTGAGGGAGGGATCGCCAATGCCGGCCAGGACGGGGGCACAGTACCTGCAGGGCCTGCGGGACCGTCCGCGGGAGCTTTGGTACGAGGGGCAGCGGGTGCAGGACCCCACGGAACACCCCGCCTTCCGCAACATCGCCCGGAGCGTCGCGGCCCTGTACGACCTGCAGCACGACCCCACCCTGCACCACGAAATGACGTACCCCTCCCCCACCACGGGGCAGCCCGTGGGGCTGTCCTTTCTCATCCCCCGCACCCACGACGACCTGGTGCGGACCCGCCGCATGATGAAGCGGTGGGCGGACTACTCCGGAGGCTTCCTGGGCCGCAGCCCGGACTACCTGAACCGGGCCCTGGTGGGCTACGCGTCCGCCGCGGACTACTGCGCGGAGCTGGACCCCCGGTTCGGGGAGAACATCCGCAGGTACTACGAGTACGTGCGGGACAACGACCTCTGCCTCACCCACACCCTCATCAACCCGCAGGCCAACCGCGCGGTGGGGCCCGCCCGGCAGGCGGACCCCTACCTGGCCTGCCGGGTGGTCCAGGAGGACAGCCAGGGGATCGTCCTGCGGGGCGCCCGGATGCTGGCCACCTTGCCCACCGCGGACGAGATCATGGTGTTCCCCTCCACCCTCCTGAAGAGCGGGGAGGAGGACGCGCCGTACGCCTTCGCGGTGGCCCTCCCGTGCGACGCCCCGGGGTTGAAGTTCCAGTGCCGGGAGTCCTTCGACTACGGGCGGTCTCCCTTCGACCACCCCCTGGGCAGCCGGTTCGAGGAGATGGACGCGGTGGTGATCTTCGACGACGTCCGGGTCCCGTGGGAGCGGGTGTTTTTGCTCCGGGACGTGGACCGGTGCAACCGGGCCTTCGCGGCCACGGGGGCGGTGGCCTTCATGGCCCACCAGGTGGTCACCAAGAACGTGGCGAAGACGGAGTTCCTCTTGGGGGTGGCTTCCCTGATCGTGGACACCATCGCCATCGAGGGCTACCAGCACGTGCACGAGAAGATCGCGGAGATCATCATCACCCTGGAGGCCATGCGAGCGTTCCTGGTGGCCAGCGAGGTGGAAGCCCAGCCCAACCGCTGGGGTGTCCTGCAGCCCGCGTGGCCGCCCCTGGACGCCGCCCGCAACCTGTACGTGCGGGCGTACCCGCGGCTGGTGGAGATCCTGCAGCAGCTCGGGGCCTCGGGGTTCATGGCCATCCCCACGGAGAAGGACCTGGCGGGCCCCATGGGCCCCCAGATCCGGCGGTATTACCAGGCCGCGCGGGCGGAGGCGGTGGACCGCATCAAGTTGTTCCGGCTGGCCTGGGACATCGCGGTGAGCGCCTTCGGGTCCCGGCAGGTCCTGTACGAACGGTTCTTCTTCGGAGACCCCGTGCGCATGGCCGGGGCCATGTTCCAGTCCTACGACCGCCGGCCCTACATGGAGCGGGTCCGGGAGTTCCTGGAACGGGCGGAGCGGGAGGCTCCCGCCCTCCCGGAGGAAGCTCCGGCGGTGTCCCGTGAGTGAAGGCGTGGACCCGCGGGAGTTCCGGCGGGTCATGGGGCTGTTCGCCACCGGGGTCACGGTGGTGACCGCGGCGGTGGACGACCGGGTGCACGCCATGACCGCCAACGCGGTGATGTCCGTCTCCTTGGACCCGTTGCTGGTGTGCGTGTCCGTGGGCAGGGGCGCCCGCATGAACCGCTTCCTGGAGGAGGCGGGGGGATTTGCCCTCAACATCCTGGCGGAGCACCAGGAGGACCTGTCCCGGTACTTCGCGGGCATGTGGCAGGGGCCGCAGCCGCCTGAGTACCGGTTCGTGCCGTGGGCGGGGGGGCCCCGGCTGGAGGGAGCTCTGGCCAGCGTGGGCTGCGTGGTGGACCAGGTGGTGGAGGCCGGGGACCACCGGCTGTTCTTGGGCCGCGTGGTAGCCCTGCACCGTTCCGAAGGGCCCTGGCGGCCGCTGGTGTTCTTCGCGGGCGGGTACCACCGGCTGCAGAGCCCCGCGGAGGCGGCCCGGGACCCGCTGGAGATCTGGCGGCCGGAGGAGGTGCGGATCTTCTACGAGGGCTGACGCGGGTTTCAGCCCGGCCGGCTGAGCACCTCCGGGTTCACCGCGTGGGGAGGGTGCTGTCCCCGCAGCACCGCCAGGACGTTCTCCGCCGCCACCCGGGAAGCGCGGGCCATGGCCTCCCGGGTGTGCGAGGCCATGTGGGGCGAAAGGAGCACCCGGGGCGCCTGGAGGAGGGGGGAGGTGCGGGGAGGTTCCTCCTCGAACACGTCGCAGGCTGCCCCGGCGATCCAGCCCTCCTGGAGGGCGCGGGCGAGCGCGGCCTCGTCCACCACCCCGCCCCGGGCGGTGTTCACGAGGAAGCTGCCGGGCTTCATGCGCCGGAGCTCTTCCTCGCCCAGGAGGTGGCGGGTCTGCGGGGTGAGGGGCAGGTGGAGGCTGAGGAAGTCCGACTCCTCCAGGACCCGGGCAAAGTCCACCAGCTCCACCCCCAAGGCTTCCGCCGCGGCGCGGTCCGGCTGCGGGTCGTAGGCCACCACCCGGATCCCGAAGCCCTTCGCCCGCTCGGCCACCCGCTGGCCGATCCGGCCGAATCCCACCAACCCCAGGCACTTGCCCCGCAGCTCCACCCCCACCAGGGGCGGCCAGTCTCCCGCGCGCACGGACCGGTCGGCTTCCACGACGTTGCGGACCAGAGCTAACAGCAGGGCGAAGGTGAAGTCCGCCACGCTGTCCGCGTTGACGCTGGGAGCGTTGGTGACCACCACACCCAGCTCCGTGGCCGTCTGCACGTCCACGGTGTCTACCCCGATCCCGTTCCGCGCCACCACCCGCAAGCGCGGCGTGCCCGCCTGCAGGGCCTTCCGGCCCACCCGGTCCACCCCCACCACCAGTCCGTCGAACTCTCCCAGCAGGGCCGCCAGCTCCTCGTCCCGCAAGGGACGGTCCACGGGCGACGGGACCACTTCCACACCCGCGGCCTGCAGCAGCGCGCAGGCCTCCCGCCCCTCCTCGAAGAAAGACCGCGGGGTCGCGAGCACCCTCCAGGAAACCGCCATCCTCCGTCCTCCTGTCTCCGTGGGCTCCGCCAGCAGTGTGTCAGAAGCGGCCCTGCAAGGGAACCTGTGGCCCGGTCCCGCGGCAGGAGGGCAGCGGGCAGGTTCGCGAGCTTTCCGCGGACCGGGAAGACAGGATCTGCGCAGGCGGCCGGGGAACCCATTCCGCAGCATCCCACCGAAAGGAGGACGGTGTGAAGAACCTCGTCAAGCAGCAATTGCGGGAAGGCAAGGTGGTGGTGGGGTACTGGCTCACCCTCCCCAGTCCCTCGGTGGCGGAGATCCTCAGCGCCCTGCCTTTGGACTGGTTGCTGGTGGACCTGGAACACAGCCCCGTGGGATGGGAGACCTTAGAGGACATGCTGCGGGCCATGCGGGGCAGTGCGGTGACGCCCCTGGTCCGGGTGCCCTCGGGGGAGCCCGCGGTGCTGAAGCGGGCCCTGGACCGGGGTCCCTGGGGAGTGGTGGTGCCGCTGGTGAGCAGCGGGGAGGAAGCCCGGCAGGTGGTGGCGGCGTGCCGGTACCCGCCCCAGGGAATCCGCGGGGTGGCGGGGAGCCGTGCCAGCGGCTACGGCGCGACCCTGCCGGAGTACTTCGCCACGTGGAACGAAGAGGTGCTGGTGGCCTGTCAGGTGGAGACGGTGCAGGCGGTGGAGCGGGTGGAGGAGATCGCTGCGGTGGACGGGGTGGACGTGCTGTTCGTGGGGCCCAACGACCTGTCCGCGAACCTGCAGCGGTGGCGGGACTTGGAGTGGGAGGGCTTCCGGCAGGCGGTGGACCGGGTGCTGGCCGCGGCGCGTCGGCACGGGAAGGCCGCGGGGGTCATGTGCACCGGCCCGGAGGACGCCCTCGCCCGCGTGGACCAGGGGTTCCGGTTCATCGCCCTGGGGTCGGACGCCCGGCTGCTGGCCTCCGCGGGCCTGCGGGCCACAGAGTCGGTCCGGGCGGGGCTACTGGAGCGGGGTCTTCTTCCCGGGTGAGGAGGAAGGACGAGGCTTGCCGGGGTATACTAGTCCCGCAGAAACGGACACTATGTCCGCATAGCGGACAGGAGGTGGGAACCGTGAGGTGGCGTGCCCAGATCCTGGCCGGGATCCCCGTGGGCCGGCTGGGGACGCCGGAGGAAGTGGCGGAGGCGGTGGCGTTCCTCGCCTCCCCGAAGTCGGGCTTCATCACGGGGGAGACCCTGGACGTGAACGGCGGAGCGTGGATGGACTGATGGCGCGGTACGCGGCGGACTCCCTGCGGTCCTTCGTGGCGGAAGCCCTGGCGCGGGCAGGCGCGGTGCGGGAGGACGCGGAGGTGGTGGCGGACGCCCTGGTCCGTGCGGACCTACGGGGCGTGCACTCCCACGGGGTGGTCCGCACGGGCATCTACCTGGAACGGTTGCGGGCGGGGTCCATCCGCACCGGGGCACCGCTCTCTGTCCTGGCGGACTGGGGTGCTGCGGTGCTGTGCGACGCGGGGGCGGGCTTCGGGATTGTGGCCGCGGCGCGGGCCATGGAGCTGGCGGTGGAGCGGGCACGGCTGTACGGGGTCGGCGCGGTGGGGGTGCGCAACAGCAACCACTGCGGCATGCTGGCTTACTTCGTCCTGCGGGCCGTGGCCCAGGGTGCGGTGGGCGTGGCCCTGTCCAACGCAGACGCGCAGGTGGCGCCCTTCGGCGCCCGCGTCCGGTACCTTGGCACGAATCCCCTCTGTGTGGGGATCCCCGCGGGAGAGGAGCCGCCGGTGGTGCTGGACATGGCCACCAGCGAGGTGGCCCACGGGCGGGTGAGGGCGGCGGCGCTGCGGGGAGAACGCATCCCGCCCACCTGGGCCTTGGGACCCGACGGCCGGCCCACCACCGACCCCCACGAGGCGCTGCGGGGAGCCTTACTCCCCTTCGGGGGGGCGAAGGGCTCAGGGCTGGCGCTGGTGGTGGACGTCCTGGCGGGCTTGCTCACCGGGGCGCGTTCGGGTCCGGAGATCACGCCCCTGTACGAGGAAGTGCAACGCGCCCAGGGTGTGGGCCACCTCCTGCTGGCCCTGTGGCCGGACGCGTTCTGCGGGTGCGCGACCCTCCGGGAGAGGGTGGACCAGCTGGTCCGGGAGGTCCGGGCCCTGCCGCCTGCGGAAGGCTTTGACCGGGTGTGGTTGCCGGGAGAGCTGGAGTACCGCCGGGAGGTGGAGTACCGCCGCGCAGGGATCCCCTTGCCTGAGGAGGCGGTGGCGGTGCTGGAGCAGGTGGGGCGCGCCGTGGGATTGGGGGTCCCGGAGGCTGTGGTGTGAGGGGAAGGGGCGGCGTGCAGTCCCTGGAGCGGGCCGCGGCCTTGCTGAGGGCTTTGGCCGAGGCAGGGCGGCCCCTGTCCGCGGGCGAACTGGCCGCCGCGGTGGGGCTGCCCCGGCCCACCGTCTACCGGCTGCTCCAGACCCTGTGCGCGGAGGGCTGGGTGGCGCAGAACGGCCGGAGCTTCGTCATCGGTGCCAGCGTGCTGTGGCTGGCCGCCCGCCGGCTGGAGCAGCTGGAGCTGCGCTCCGTGGGACGCCCCCTCCTGGCCGAGTTGCGGGATCGGACGGGGGAGACGGTGCACCTGGGCGTGCTGGAAGCCGGGCAGGTGGTGTACGTGGAGAAGCTGGAGTCCCCCGGGCCGCTCCGGATGGCTTCCATGGTAGGGCGGATCGTGCCCGCGCACAGTACCGCCTTGGGCAAGGCCATGCTGGCCTACCTCCCCCGGGAGCAGGTGGAGCGGATCGTGGAGAGGCACGGGCTGGTACGGCGGACCCCCAACACCATCACCGACCCCGCGCGGCTGTTCCAGGAGCTGGCTGCGATCCGGGCCCGCGGCTACTCCATTGACAACGTGGAGAACGAGGAAGGCATCCGGTGTGTGGGCGCCGCCATCTTCGACCACCGGGGCCGGGTGGCGGGAGCGGTGAGCGTGTCGGGCTCCGTGGCCAGCATTTCCCTGGAGCGGGCACGCCGGGAGCTAGGTCCCCTGGTGCGGGAAACCGCCCAGCGGATCTCCCAGGCCATGGGGTGGGCGGGCCAGGGGCCGCGGCAGGGTCCGTGAGGTCGGCGGTGCCGGACCTGGTGTCCCTGGGTGAGGCGTTGGTGGAGCTCGCGGCGGACGGCTCCCTGGAGGAGGCGCAGGTGTACCGCCGCGGGTTCGGAGGCGACACCTCCAACTTCGCGGTGGCGGCGGCCCGCCTGGGTGCCCGGGTGGCCTACGTGACGCGGGTGGGGGACGACGGCTTCGGCCGCGCGCTGCTCTCCATGTGGAAGCGGGAAGGGGTGGACACCCGGTACGTGCAGGTGGCGGCGGACGAACCGACGGGGATCTACTTCCTGGCCCGCGCAGCGGACGGCCAGGGCCGCTTTACCTACTACCGGACGAACTCCGCGGCCAGTCGGCTGTCGCCGCAAGAGGTGCCTGCGGAAGCCGTGGACGGTGCCCGGTTGTTGCACACCAGCGGGATCACCCAGGCCATCTCCCCCTCCGCCCGAGAGGCGGTCCGGTGGGCCATGGAGCGGGCGCGAAGGGCCGGAGTCCGGGTGAGCTACGACCTGAACGTCCGGCCCAAGCTGCTCCCCCTGGACCGGTTCCGGGAGGCGGTGCTGGAAGCCCTGCCGATGGCGGACCTGGCGTTTCTGAGCACGGAGGACGCGGGGTACGTGTTCGCGGGCCTGGAGGACGAGGAAGTTCTCCGGGCGGTGCTGGACGCGGGGGCCCGGGTGGCGGTCCTCAAGCGCGGTGAGCGCGGCTGCGCCGTGGCCACCGCGGACGGGGACCGGGTGACCGTCCCCGGGTGGCCCGTGGACGCGGTAGACCCCACGGGTGCGGGAGACGCTTTCGACGCGGCCTTCGCCATCCAGTGGCTGGCGGGCCGTCCCTTGGACGAGGTCGGTCGCTTTGCCAACGCGGTGGGGGCCCTGGCCACCACAGGGGTGGGAGCCACCGCGGCGCTGCCCACCCGGGCGAAGGTGGAAGCCTTCCTGGCCCGGCACCGGGCCGTGTAAGACCCCTCGACGCCCCCGTCCGGCTCCGGTACTCTGCTGGGTAAAAACCTGACTTGTGCGTCGTGCGAGTCCCCATCGAACACCTCCGGGAGGACGTGCGGCTGCTGGGCAGCCTCCTGGGCCAGGTGCTGCAGGAGCAGGGCGGCCCCCAGCTGCTGGACCTGGTCGAACGGGTGCGCCGGCTGGCCATCTCCCGCAGGACGGAGCCTTCCCCGGAGAAGGAAGCGGAACTGCGGAGGACCCTGGAGAGCCTCCCCCTGCAGGACTGCGGCCGCGTGGTGCGGGCCTTCACCCTGTACTTCCACCTCATCAACCTGGCGGAGGAGCACCACCGGCTGCGGACCCTGAGGGATCGGGAGGTCCGGGGACAGCCCGCTCCCCGGCCGGAGTCCGTGGCCGCGGCGGTGGCCGCCCTGCGGCAGGAGGGCACGAGCGGCGCGCGGCTGGCCTCCCTGCTGGAGCGGCTGGAGGTGCAACCGGTGTTCACCGCGCACCCCACGGAGGCGCGCCGGGCGTCGGTGTTGGTGCACCTGCGGGAGGTGGCGGACCTCCTCGCGGCCCTCAACGCCCCTCAGGCCACCCCGGAGGAGCGCCGCCGGGCCGTCCAGGGCCTGTTGGCCCGCATCACCGTCCTGTGGCAGACGGACGAGGTGCGGTCCCGCCGGCCGTCGCCCCTGGACGAGGTCCTGGGGGGCCTGTACTACCTGGAGCGCAGCGCGTGGACGGTGGCGCCCGTGCTGTTCCGGGACCTGCAGGAGGCGGTGGAGGAAGCTGTGCCGGAGGCCAAAGGGGCCGTCCGGCCGTTCTTGCGCTTCGGGTCGTGGATGGGAGCGGACCGGGACGGCCACCCCCTGGTGACCACGGAGGTCACCCAGCGGACCCTGGAGCTGCAGCGGGAGCGGGTCCTTCGGCTTTACCAGCAAGAGGTGGCGGCCCTGGCCCGGGAGCTCAGCGTGTCCACCCGGAGGGCCCGGGTTTCCGAGGAACTGATGGCCTCCGCGCAGGCGGACCTGCAGGAGCTGCAGGAGCTGGGGCCGGACTTGCCTCCTGCCACGGAGCCGTACCGCCGCAAGCTCCACGCGGTGCTAGAACGCCTCCGCCGCACCGCGGACGGCAGCCCGGGTGGGTACGCCTCGCCCCAGGAGTTCCTGCGCGACCTGGAGCTGGTCCGTGAGAGCCTCGAAGCCAACCAGGGGGGCCGCGTGGCCGGGGGACGGCTGCAGGACCTGGTGGTGCGGGTGCGCACCTTCGGGTTCCACTTCGCCAGCCTGGACCTCCGGCAGGAGAGCGGGGTCCACGGACGGGTGGTGGCGCAGCTGCTGCGCCGGGCGGGCGTGGTGGAGGACTACCTGGCCCTGCCCGAGCCGGAGCGGACCGCCCTGTTGGCCCGCTTGCTCGTCGGCCCCCCGGTTCCTCTCGACCCCGAGGACCCGGAGGCCGCGGAGGTGGTCCGGCTGTTCCGGGCCCTGCCCGCGTGGCAGGAGCGCTTCGGGCAGGAAGCCTGCCAGACGTACATCGTGAGCCTCACGGAGGACCCCAGCGACGTGCTGGAGGTCCTGTGGTTGGCCGCGCAGGTGGGGCTGTTCCGGTGCGGCGCGGGCGAGGTGATGAGCCGTCTGCACGTGGTGCCGCTTTTCGAGCGGATCGAGGAGCTGCGCCGGTGCGGAGAGATCGTCGACACCCTGTTGCGGACTCCCCCGTACCGGGCCCACCTGGCCGCGTGGGGGAACCTGCAGGAGGTCATGCTGGGGTACTCGGACAGCAACAAGGACGGCGGGTACCTGGCTGCCAACTGGGCCCTGTACCGGGCACAGAGGGTCCTCCCGGAGGTGGCCCGGCGCCACGGCTGCGTGGTGCGCCTGTTCCACGGGAGGGGCGGGGCCATCGGGAGGGGCGGTGGGCCCACGGAGCGGGCCATCCTGGCCCAGCCGCCGGAAGCCTTGGACGGGAGGCTGAAGCTGACCGAGCAGGGGGAGGTCCTGGCCGCCCGCTACAGCAACCCCCGGGTGGCGCGGCGCCACCTGGAGCAGCTCACCAGCGCCCTGCTGCGGGCCTGCCTGGTCAATTCCCACCACCCGGAACCCGCGCGGCGGGAACGGTGGGAGGCCGTCATGGAAGAGCTCGCGGAACGCAGCCGCGTCGCGTACCGTGCCCTGGTGTACGAAGACCCCGACTTCCCCACGTACTTCGCCCAAGCCACCCCCATCGCGGAGATCGCCAGGCTCAACGTGGCCTCCCGGCCCCCCGCGCGGGGAAGGCTGGACCGGGTGGAGGACCTCCGGGCCATCCCCTGGGTGTTCAGCTGGACCCAGACCCGCACCAACCTGCCGGGCTGGTACGGCCTGGGCAGTGCCCTGGACGGGTTCGCCCGCGCCGACCCCGGCGCCATGGCAGAGCTCCGGGCCATGTACGCGGGGTGGCCCTTCTTCCGGTCGGTGGTGGACAACGCCCAGATCAGCCTGGGGACCGCGGACCTGGAGGTCGCACGGCTGTACGCGGAGCTGGTGGAGGACACGGCGGTGCGGGAGCGGATCTACGGCCGCATCCGGGAGGAGTTCGACCTGACCGTGCGGCGGGTCCTGGAGGTCACAGGGCAGCGGGAGCTTCTGGAGAACTCCCCGGTCCTGCAGCGGTCCGTGCGACTGCGGAACCCGTACGTGGACCCCATGAACTACCTGCAGGTCCGCCTGCTGCGGGAGCGGCGTGCCCGGCCGGAGGACCCGGAGGTGGCGGAGCTGCTGCACCACACCGTCAACGGGGTGGCCGCGGGGCTGCAGACCACGGGGTAGGCTACTTGCGTTCTCCCGCAGCGGATCTCGGGAAAACCCGCCGTCGGGAACAGGGACCCAGCACAGGACCGGGGGCCGCACGCGCAGAACTCTCCAAGCAGCGGGAGGCCGGAGGCGGCATGAGCAGAGGACTTCGGGGACGCGACCTGTTGAGCGTGCAGGACCTGACCGCGGAGGAGGTGCGGGAGATCCTGGACCTGGCCCGGCACCTCAAGCGCGAACACCGAGCGGGCCTGAGCCACGAGGTCCTGCGGGGCAAGACCGTGGCGTTGCTGTTCGAAAAGCCCTCCCTGCGCACCCGGGTCACCTTCGAGGTGGGGATGCGGCAGCTGGGTGGGCACGCGGTGTACCTGGCTCCCCAGGACGTGCAGCTGGGGGTGCGGGAGGCCGTACCCGACGTGGCCCGGAACCTGGCCCGGTGGGTGGACGGGATCGTGGCCCGCGTGAACCGCCACGCCACCCTGGTGGAGTTGGCGGAGGCCGCCACGGTCCCGGTGGTGAACGCCCTGTCCGACTTCGAACACCCCTGCCAGGCCCTGGGCGACCTCCTCACAGTCCAGGAGAAGGTGGGCGCCCTCTTAGGGGTCCGGGCGGCCTGGGTGGGGGACGGGAACAACGTCTGCCACTCCTTCCTCCTGGCGGCCTCGCGGGTAGGGATGTGGGTGACCGTGGCCACCCCGCCCGGCTACGGGCCGGACCCCGCCGTGGTGGCCGCGGCGCAGGAGGAGGCGGCGCGGAGGGGCGGCCAGGTGCGGGTGCTCACCGACCCTGTGCAGGCGGTGGCGGGGGCCCAGGTGGTGTACACGGACGTGTGGACCAGCATGGGCCAGGAGGCCGAGCGGGAGGAGCGCAAGCGCACCTTCCGGGCCTACCAGGTGAACGCGGAGTTGCTGTCCCACGCGGACCCCCACGCGGTGGTCCTGCACTGCCTCCCGGCCCACCGCGGGGAGGAGATCACCGACGAGGTCCTGGACGGACCCCACTCCGCGGTCCTGGACCAGGCGGAAAACCGCCTGCACGTGCAAAAAGCCGTGCTGTCCTGCGTTCTGTAGGCAGGAGGGAGGAACAAGGAGCCGTGTCCCTGCCGGTGGCCGTCCGGCCCAACGACCTGGTGGACATCGCCATCGTGGCCATCGTGGTCTACCAGCTCATGCTCCTGATCCGGGGGACCCGAGCGGTACAGCTGGTGCAGGGGATGGGGGTCCTGTTCGTGGTGTACGCCGTGGCCAGCGCCCTCGGGCTGCACACCCTCCAGGCCATCCTGGGGTACCTGGGGGCCATTATCCCCGTGGCCCTGCTGGTCTTGTTTCAGCCGGAACTCCGGCGCATCCTGGAGCAGATCGGGAGGGGAAGACTCCTGTGGCCTCCCAGCGCCCTGGACCGGGAGGTGGCGCTGCGGCTGAGCCACGACGTGGCGCGGGCCGCCCGGGTGCTGTCGGAGCGCCGCCACGGGGCTTTGATCGTCCTGGAGCGCCGGACCGGGCTCGGGGACTTCGCGGAGACCGGCATCCGCCTGGACGCCTTGCTGAGCGTACCCCTCCTCCTGAACATCTTCCACCCGAACACCCCCATGCACGACGGGGCGGTGATCGTCCGGGGCAACCGGGTCTTGGCTGCCGGCTGCGTGCTGCCCCTCAGCGAAAGCCCCCTGCTGAGCCGGGCCCTGGGGACCCGCCACCGGGCTGCGGTGGGGATCACGGAGGGCACGGACGCGGTGGCGGTGGTGGTGTCGGAGGAGGACGGGACCATTTCCCTGGCCCGCGACGGCACCTTGAGCCGGGGGCTGAGTGAAGAGGAGCTGCGGGCGGACCTGTTGCGGTTGTTCGCGGTGACCCCCGCGCGGCCCGGTGGACCGTGGCCCTGGCGCCGCAGCGCGTAGGCCATGCGGGTGGGCGAACGCAACCTGTACCGGATCCTGTCCGTGGCCGTGGCCGTGGCCCTGTGGTACATGGTGGCCGCGGACCGCAACCCCCAGACCGACCGCGCGGTGACCGTGGAACTCCGGCCTCGGGGCTTGGCGGCGGGCCTGGTGGTAGTGGGGACCGCTCCACGGGTGGAGGTGAAGCTGCGGGGCCCGCGTTCCGCGGTGGCGGACCTGAGCCCGGACGCAGTGGAGGCGTACGTCGACCTGGCGCAGGTGACCGAACCGGGAGAGTACCGACTGCCCGTCCGGGTGCGGGCTCCCCAGGGGGTCCGCGTGGCGGCGGTCCAGCCCGACGAGGTGGTGGTGGGGGTGGACGTGGTGGCGCGCAGGCAGGTCCCGGTGGAGGTGGTCCTCCAAGGGACTCCGGCCCCGGGCGCGGTCCTCGGGCAGCCCACGGTGCAGCCGGCCCGGGTCACGGTCCAGGGGCCGCGGTCCTCCGTCCAGCAGGTGCAGCGGGCGTGGGTGGCCTTGGACGTCACGGGGCTGCGCAGCTCCCTCACCCAGAGCCTGCGAGTGCGGGTGGAGGACACCAACGGGGCCGAACTCCCGGCGGTGACCGCCCAGCCGCAGAACGTGCAGGTCACCCTCCCCGTGGGGGAAGGTGCCCTGTCCCGGACGGTGCCGGTGGTCCCCACGGTGACGGGCCGTCCGAAGCCGGGGCTGTCCGTGGCCCTGTTGGAGGCTTCGCCTTCCGTGGTCACGGTACGGGGACCGCAGGACGCGGTACTGAACCTGTCCGTCCTCCTGACGGAGCCGGTGGACATCAGTACCTTGGAGGGGGAGTTTCGGCGGACGGTGCGGCTGCGGCTGCCGCCCCGGGTGCGCACCGACGGGAACCCCGTGGTCTCCGTGCGGGTGGTGGTCCTTCCCACGCCGGTGTCCCGGGAGCTGGAGCTCAGGGTCTCCGTGCGCGCGGAGCCGGGGCTGGAAGCCGCGGTGGAGCCCGCGGTGGTCCGGGTGGCGGTGGTGGGCCCCAAGGAGGCGGTGGAGCGGCTGCAGCCCGACCAGGTGGAGGTCTTCGTGACGGCCTCCGGTCAGGGGGCAGGGAGCTGGCGGGTGCCTGTGCGGGTCAGCGTGCCGGAGGGGGTGGTGGTGGCCTGGGTGGACCCCGCGGAGGTGCTGGTCCGGGTTTCGCGGCGCTGAAGCGCCAAAAGGCACTGCGCGGTCTGTGAGGACCCCGGTCCTCCGAAGGGCTCTTTCGGGGACAGGGTCCGGGCAAGCGTCGGGGGAACCCGTGGGCCAGGGAGCTTGAGTGTAGGACTGTAGAACGAGCTGACTTTCGGGGGCCGAGCGGGGCCGGGAGGTCGGGACGCGGAGGAGCAGTTGGGGAGCCTGTTCGGGACGGACGGGATCCGCGGGGTAGCCAACCGCACCCTGCGGCCCGAGTTGGCCCTGTCCGTGGGGCGCGCCGCAGCCGCGGTCCTGGGACGCGGGACGTACCTGCTGGCCCGGGACACCCGGGTCTCGGGCCCCATGTTGGAGGCCGCCTTGGTGGCGGGACTCTGCTCCGGAGGCGCCCGCGTCCTCCAGGCCGGGATCCTCCCAACCCCCGCGGTGGCGCACCTGGTGCGGGAGCTGGGGTGTTCTGCGGGCGTGGTGGTCTCCGCGTCCCACAACCCGGTGGAGGACAACGGCATCAAGTTCTTCGGTCCCGACGGCCGGAAGCTGGCGGACGAGCTGGAGGCGCGGGTGGAGGCCGCGTTGGAGGAGGACGGTCCGAGGCCCGTGGGCGTGGACGTGGGGACCGCGCAGCACCTCGCGGACGCGGAGGATCGTTACCTGGCGTTTCTCCTCCGTCACGCCCCGTCCGCCCGCGGCCTGCGGGTGGTGGTGGACTGCGCCTTCGGGGCCGCGTACCGCGTGGCGCCACGCCTGTGGGAGGCGCTGGGGGCGGAGGTGGTGGCCCTGCACGCAGAACCCGACGGCACCCGCATCAACGTGCGGTGCGGGTCCACCCACCCGGAGGTCCTACGAAAGGCGGTCCTCGAGCACCGGGCACACGTGGGGTTCGCCCACGACGGGGACGCGGACCGGGTGGTGGCCGTGGACGAGTGCGGCCGCGTGGTGGACGGTGACCTCATCCTCACCGCGTGCGCCCGCTACTTGCTGTCCACGGGCGCGCTGGACCCTCCCGTGGTGGTGGTGACGGTGATGACTGACCTCGGAGTGGAGCGTACCCTGCGAGCCAGCGGCATCCGGGTAGAGCGGGTTCCCGTGGGCGACCGGTACGTGGTGGAGCGCATGGAGGAACTGGGAGCGGTGCTGGGGGGAGAGCAGAGCGGGCACGTGGTCTTCCGGAGCCTCGCGACCACGGGCGACGGCCTGCTCACGGCCCTGCAGCTGGTGCGGGCCATGCAGGACACGGGAAGGTCCCTGGGCGACCTAATAGCGGGCGTGCCCCGTTACCCGCAGGTGCTGGTGAACGTGCCCCTGGCTTCCGGGGCGCAGCTCCTCCAGCGCCCGGAAGTGCAGGAGCGGATCGAGCAGGTCAGCCGGTCCCTCGGGGAGGGGGGACGGGTTTTGGTCCGGCCGTCGGGCACGGAGCCCGTGGTGCGGGTCTTGGTGGAGCACGAGGACGCAGACCGCGCCCGCAGACTGGCGGAGGACCTCGCGGCGTTCCTGCGGGCGGCTTCGGGCGGTCGGGGTGAGACGTGACCGGGTGCTGACCGCGGCGTGGATGGTCCTGACCGCGGTCGGCGGCATGCTGCCTCCCCTGGGCCCCCACGGATACCAGCCGGGAGGTCCCGCGTACCACCTGGTGGGGTTCTCGGTCCTGACCGTGCTCCTGGCGCGGTTCCTGCGGCCGGTGCGGGCCGCCGCGGGCGCCTGGCTGTACGGGCTGGCTTTGGAGGGCCTGCAGTCCCTGGTCCCCTACCGGAGCGCGGAGGTGACGGACCTGGCCGTGAACCTGGTGGCGGTGGTCCTGGGGCTGCTGCTGGTGGAACTCCGTCGGACCTGGCGGGGCGGGTGACGAGCCGCGTTCCGTGAGGCCCGGCGTAAGACACGAGGAGCCGGTCGTGCTGCCCGGTTACCTTGGCCTCACCTGTGCGAGGCGGCCCGGTAGACCACCAGCCAGATGGCTCCAAACCCCACGAGAGCTGTGGTAAGCCGGACCACCCAACCCACCCAGGGCAGCGCGAACAGGGCCACCAGCAGGAGAACTCCCACGGCCGTGGCGGCGTACGGCGAGACGCTGGACGCACGGAGGACGCGCCTCAACAGCCCTTCTCCGAGCCGCCGCCCCGTGAACACCTGCCCGAGGTAGAGCGTAGCGGCGTACAGCCCTAGGGCGAGGAGGCCGAGGGGGACCCCCACCACGGTGACCACCAGGAGGACCGCGGCCACCGGCACCGTGGCCAGCAGTACGAGCCCCACGAGCAGGCTGCGTCCCGTGCGGGCTGTCTCTTCGCTCACGCGAGCTGCCGCGTCCGGGAGCACCGCCTGCGCTGCGAACCCGAGAGTCAAAAGCCACAGGGCCTCCACGGTCCACCGCACCCAGGGGAACCCACCGCGACGGGGTAAGTCCCGCGGCGGCCGAGCGGCCGGCTCCCGGACGACACCGCCTTCCACCCGGGCGCCGGGCCGGACCTCCGCGGGCTGAGCCGACCGGTAGCGCAACCTGCCCCTAACGTGCGCCTCCGGCAGCAGCACGACCCGGTCGGCGTCCACCTCCACGTTCTCAGCCACCGAGCCTCCGATGAAGACCGTGCCACCGACTAGCCGTGCGCGTCGGCCGACCTCGCCCAGGACCCGCACCGTGCCCCCTGCGGCCACGAGGTCCCGACCTACCCGGGCTCCGCGCTCAAGGGTCACGAGCCGCCCGGCCAGGACCGCGTCCGTCCCCACCGAGGTCTCCACCGAGACCGTCCCCGCGGCGGCGCGCACGCCACGGCCGACCTTCCCCCGAATCCACAGGGTCCCGCCCGCAGCCAGTACCCCGCCCGTGGCGGGACTTTCCAGGACGACGGTGACCCCGGCGGCGACCAGGTCGCCGTCCACCGGTCCCCGGACCGTCACCGTACCGCCGGCCACGTAGAGGTCGTCGCGGACCGGCTCGCTTATGGTGACCACGTCTCCCCCGCGAAAGACGAACGCCAGGGCCGGTGCCGTCAAAACGCCGGTCAGGGCCAAAGCCAAGGTCCACCACACGACCTTCCCCATCCAGCCCTCCCTTCAAGATGTGCGCGGAATGTACTTTACTCCTTGAGTTTCGGGGGACGCGGGGGTAGCGTTCTCGCCCCCGGATCCGGACAGGTCACGGCGGAAGGGACCCTCCCCAGGCGGCTTCGAACTCTTCCCTCGGTACCACGAGAACTTCCGGGACCCTGTCGGTCCGGTAGTCCCTGCCCGAACGAGGCACGGGCAGACGCGCGGTGCGACGCCCGTCCCACGGAGACACCGCCACGAGCCCGAGCAGCCGAAGGCCCAACGTGGTCCGGGACCTGGGGAAGATCCACAACTGGAGCGTCAGGTACAGGGCTCCCCACCCGAGGGCCAGAGCCATGACCTCCATCTTGGAAATCCCGGTCTGGAACCTGGTCAGCACATCTTTTCCTGTCACCAAAACCCAGGCGAGAGACCACTCGGCCACCGTAGCGGCCATGGTGGCTAACGTGTCCACGGCGTGGGCCAGGGCGGTGCGGAGGCGGGCGCGCCGGTGGGCCTCGTAGAAGCGCTTCAGGCGCGGGTCGGAGTCCAACCGTGTCCGCCACCGTTGGTAGTCTTCCCGGGCCTTGGCCAGGTGCCGGCCGCGGTGCCGGAGGAGCCAGAACAGGACGGGAATGTCCGCCAGCACCACCACCGCGATGAGGAGCGCAAGCTGCCAGTCTTCCACGCTCTCCCTCCCTCGGGTCCCGACCGACGCCCGGAGTTCTGGATTGGGGAGCAACTTGCCTGCCGTCCCGGGTCCGCGGCCCGGAGGGAGGGCCGCTACTCCCACGTTATGTAAACTCCGGCGTCAGACGTAAGGTGTCAGAGCCCGCCGGGCACTGCGCCCGCGGCGAGGGCCACAGCGCCGGTCAGGGCGAGGGCTGCGGGCCAGACCAGCTCGTCGTTGATCCACGCCCGGTTCAGCACCTCGAGCCCGACGAACCGGTAGACGGCAGCCGCCGCGGCTCCCATGGCCACGAGCTGTGCGGCTGTATGGACGAGCGTGGCGAGCAAGGCCAGGTGCAGGCCGCCCGAGGCTACGCCGTGGAGGTGGTGGCCGGAAGGCTGCGGGGTCTGCAGCGACACCAGGAGGGGGACGACCATGAGGCCGGCGCCGTGGGCCGTGGCGACGAGGAAGGACCACCAGGCCATCTCCCACCCGCTCGCCCGGAACCGGGTGCGAGGGTGTCGGGCCCGCCGCAGGAGCCGCCAGGCACCAGACGCTAGCAACGCGGTACCCGAGAGTACCAGGAGCGTCGGTCTGGGTACGGTCTGACCCAGGGCTGCCGTGAGGACCGCCACCGCGGCCACCGCGGTGCCGTGGCCGGCGGCGATGAAGAACATGGCGTGGAGCACGGCACCCGCCCGCCCGTCCTGCAACCCGCGCGCAACCGCGAACAGCCAGCCCATGCCGGGGTTCAGGCCGTGCAACAGCCCCAGGCCCACGAGGGAAGGCCACGCCCACCAGGAGGCGTCAGACACGGCACGGCTCCGCCGGCGGCGTGGCCCTTGCCCTCACGGGAAGCAGTACGAGTCGCTCGAGGCGTCGCCGCCCTGCAGCCGGACCTGGTGAGCCCGCTGGTCCCCGAAGTCTACGAAGAAGTTGGGGTCAAAACGCATCCCGCCGTCGGGTTCCACGTCCACCTTCACCATCCAGCCGCGGATGCCGTCGGGGTAGAACTGGCCGTCCCACGGGAGGTACAGGGAGTTGGTGAAGTACACGCGGCGTCCGTCGCGGCTCACCTCCACCATCTGGGGGCCGCCGTTCAGCGGGCCGGAGACCGCGGGGTGTCCGGCCCGGCGGACGATGCCGCCGATCTGCAGGGTGGCTGTCAGCCGCGGTTGGAAGGGGTCGGACACGTCGTACTGCCTCAGCTCCCCCGTGCCCCAGCACGAGACGTACAGGAACCGGTCGTCTACGCTGAGGTCGATGTCGGTCACCAGGGGTGGGACCGCCTTGAAGGGCTTGAGGATGTCGGGGAGCTGGCCTTCCTCTGCAGGCTCCGCGGGGATCTCGATGACCTTCTGCACCACCCAGCTGCCGTTGCGGCGGTACCAAAGCCAAATGGCGGAGGACAGGTCTTTCAGGCTAACCACGCTGTTGAAAAACCCGTAGGCACGGGTGGGGTCGTGGGCCGGGCGGAGCTCCAGGACCATCTGGTGTTCAGAGCCCAGGTCGAGGGACTGGACGTGGCGCCGGCGGTGCAGGTCCCACACGTGGATCCGGTGGCCGTACTTGGCCGCCAAAAGCTCGTCCCCCAGGACCCCGTGCTCCACCATGCGCGGCGTGCCCCACTCGCTGGTGATCAGGGTGTCATAGCCCAGGTGCCACCAGAAGTCGTAGTGGAGGTACTGCTCGCCGCGGTCGATCTCCCAGCGCCCCAAAACGTCGAAGCTGTCGTGGTCGAGGACGAAGATGCCTCCGGGGCCTTCGCCGTCGGGCGCACCCAGGGCCGAGATGTAGATCCCATCGGGGCCGCAGTGGACGGTGTGGGGGCGGGAGTAGGAGGTCCGCTCGAAGACCTCCTGCGGCTCGATCACCTTGACAACCTTGGGCTGCGTGGGGTCCGGCTTGGTGTCCAAGATGGTGATGTGCGACGTACGGATGTCCGGGATCACGAGGTAGCGGCGTTCCACGTGGGGGTGGGGCGCGTTGGGGCAGAGCATGGAGCTGCAGGCGTTCCAGCCGAAGTGGTGGAGCTCGCCTCCTGTGTACGGCATTTCCACCACTCCCACCACTCTGCTATAGGTGCTGGACTGCGGGTCGACGTCCACCACGCAGACCGCGTCACGCCTGCCGTCTCCCGTAGGGTCGAGGCGGACCACGTAGGCCAGTTTTTCCGGCGGTGCCTTCATGGCGATCCGAGGCGAGGGGTAGAAAGTAGGGTCCGGGCGCCAAACAGTCATACCCACACCTCCTTCATGCGGAATCCGACGCTGACTCTTTCGGAGGCGGCCGGAGGACCGGAAAGCTCCTGGCGGCCGTCAAGGACAGACGCTCTTCCCCACCCCCCAAGGTAGGGTACCGTCCGCGTCCGCAGTTTAGGACGGGCGCCAAGCGGGAGTCAAGTTTTCGCCTATCCTCAGAGCCCATCGAGGTGTAGGTGACGGCCCGTGCGAAAGTCCTCCAGGGATTTCCAACTTCCGCCCCTCCGGCGGCCGGACGCACGGGGGCCCGGGGAGCTCGTGGTTCCTGTGGTCAGAAACCCCTCCGTGTCCTCTGCCTGACGTGAGGCCGGTGTCTCTCGGGGTCCCCGAAATCACTGCGCGAGTTTTGCGGTGCTTTAGCCGACGACGGTGTCGACGGGGAGTAGAAGGTCGGGGAACAGCAGGGGGGCCAGGGAGTCGCCGCGTCGGAGCACCTGGAGGTCCTGGTAGCCCTGGGCAGAGGGCTTGCGGAACACCTCCACTTGGTCTTCGGCGAGGTCCACCAGCCAGACTTCCGGGATTCCCGAGCGGGCGTAAAGCGGCACCTTCACTTCCCGGTCTGTGGCTGCGGACGTCTCGGCCACCTCCACGACCAGCAGCACGTCCTCCGGGCCGGGGTGGGAGGCGGCGTAGAAGTCTGGGCGGGGTTTGAGCAGGGCGACATCCGGCTGGGGTTCCGAGTGTTCTCCCAGTCGGATGGGGTTTTGGACCCAGAGGATGGCCTGCCGCCCTGTGCCAGAAAGCAGCGCCGTCAGCCGCGCAACACACGCCGCGTGTCTGCTTCCGATCGGGCTCATGGTGACGACCTCCCCCTCGAGGAGCTCCACTCGGTCGTCCTCGGAGAGGATTCCAGCTTCGGCCATCCTGTGGTACTCGGCCACGGTGAACAGGCGTCTGAGTAGCTGCACGGTCACCGGCAACCCTCCTCTTACTGCCCTTCATGCTACCGCAGGCAGGCTGGCGGTGCAAAGATCCGTGTCGCAGCGGGAGCGAGGGTCGAGGGTAAGGGACGTCGGGGAGAGGCCTTCCTACGCCGCATAGGTAGTCCGGCCTCCCGCTGCGCGGGCCCCCGGCGGCCGGTGGCGCGCGTGCGGAGGGGAGCCGCTCGGTTTGGGTCTCGGTGTTTCGTCTGGACACCGGGAAGGGTCAAGAAGACGTTCCGCCAATACAGGGTCGCAATCCCCTCGGTTCGGGTCTCGGTATTTTGTCAAGACGGACGGCGGTTTTGGGATGTGCGGTTCGCGACAGCCGGACGCTACTCCCAGGTGCCCAGCTCTTCTTTGGGAACGAAGAGGAGCTCCGGGACGTGGTCGCGGCGGTAGTCCCACTTCGTGGGCGGGCGGAGGGCCGCGCGGTCCGGCGCCCGGCCGGTGCGCGAAGAGACCACCGCGATCCCCACCACGGTCAGGCCGGGCGTGGTCCCGAAGGCCCGGAACCCACCGAACACCACGAGGAGGTAGCAGAGGACCCAGGCGAGCAGGACCAGGAACGACTCCGGGTCCGAGACGCCGTCCCTAGGGTCGAACCCGAACCGCGGTCCGGCCAGCAGGAGCGCGCCCCAGGTCAGGAGCAGGCAGAGGAGGAGGTCCAGCAGCGTGCCCAGGCCGGTGCGCCACCGGGCCCGCCAGTGGGCCCGGTACAGCCGCTCACGCCACGGGTCGGCTTCCAGCGCTGCCCGCCAGGCTTCGAACTCGCGGCGCTGTGCCTGCCACAGCGGCCGGGCGCGCGTCAGGACCCACGCCAGCACCACCGCGTCCGCGGCGAGGAGGAGGACCAGCAGCCAGACCCAGTTCTCCACGGCCGGCCACCTCAGAACCTATCGGCAAGCCCGGAGCAACTTCCGGGCCCAGGACGCGAGCTCGGCGCAGGCGGTGCAGTCGGGGTGAGCGGCCGGCGGTTCCGGGCGCCGCAGGACCCGTGAGGCCCGCTGCAGGAGCGGGACCACCCAGCGGTCGGGGTGAAGCCCGACCCGGCGGCTGCGCGCGTCCAGCCGCAGAGCCGCGAATCCGCCCTCCCGGGCCCGGAGGAGGCGGCCGGCCTCCAGGAACACCAGGGACAGGCCGGAGACGGGCCGCAGGCCCGCGTGCTCCGCCAGGAACGCGTAGGCGTTGAGCTGGACCCGGTAGCGGGCTACCGTCGGCTGCCCGGCGGCGGGTGCCCGCGTCGCCTTGTAGTCCACGATGTGGTAAGAGCCGTCCGCAAGTTGGAACACCATGTCCGGACTGCCCCGCAGCAGGACACCCGTGCGCCGGTCGAGGACGCGCATCACGCTGGGGCGCAGCCGCTCCGCGGGGACCACGGACCGCACGTCGCCCACCGCGGGGTGCCAGTCCGGCAAACGGCCGTAGCGGCGGACGTGGCGGACAACCGCCCGCTTGGTCTCCCGGTCGAGGTCTCCGAGGAGCCTCGGGAACGGGCTCGGCAGGGGGACGGGCAGGTGGTAGCTCGTCCAGTAGCAGCGGTCGCACGGGCACTCCGCGAGGTCTGCAAGCTGGCTCACCGAGAGACGGACGGGTGTACCCAAACTCCACACACCTCCGAGTGGGCGGTCGGGTGCTCCGCTATGCTTGCTGGGGCAAGTCCACCTCCTCCTCGCGGCCGAACGACCACAGCACCTGCGCCTGGGGCCGGCCCGTCTGCGGATGGCGGAAGTTGTGGGCCAGCTGCACGTAGCGAACCACGGAGCCGTCCCGGTTCCTGCGCTGCACCGTCCGAAGGTACATGTCTACTTTGTACGACGGTCACCTCTAGAACTCCTGCCGTTTCGTCGAAAAACGTGTGCCTACGCCTTACCGCGTGTGCACACACCGCAGGGCCGGAAAACCGGGCATTTACACCCCTCCGAGGCTCTCGTATGCCCAGGAACTGTCAAAGTCGGGTAAATGCTCGCCCCATAAAAAAGGACCGCCCAAAGTAAGTCGCAATCCCCTCGGTTCGGGTCTCGGTGTTTCGTCATGTGGAATCCGGCAGCTGCTGGGAGATCCCGTCCAAGTTTTGGGTCGCAATCC
>Ga0079995_1060624_pt1 | contig 34504 bp, 32 predicted proteins | sample FaiFalFF_MnMetaG_2_FD_69198 | JGI IMG/M metagenome (GOLD analysis project Ga0079995, IMG submission 69198) | Freshwater microbial communities from Yellowstone National Park, Wyoming, USA - Fairy Falls C (FF_Mn_C) (SPADES assembly) (version 4) | ecosystem: Environmental > Aquatic > Freshwater >...
TGTTCTAGTGCTGGTCTTACGTGTTTGAAGTCTTTTGGGGCCCAGCCCCTCCTTAGGAGTTCTGAGGCTACGTCGCTGGCGCTCCTCCACTCGTCGAGGAAGCCCTCTAGGGCCAGCCTGACTATCCTTCCGTATAGCTCGTCTTCAGAGACCTTGACGTACTCGTACCTCCTCTCGTAGATTATCTTTGGGACCGAGCACTCTATCTTGACCTCGGGTATCTTGGAGAGTATTGCGCGGACCAACTGTTCAAGGGCCTCTACCCTGTGCCTGAGCTCCTCTATCTCGTCCTCGATGCTCATTCAATGTAGCTATCCAAATCGCGGTAGATAAGTTCAGATGGCCTCCACTACGTCGTGGATTAGTATTGTGGTTGTGCCGTTTAGCTTGGTTATTGTTGCTCTTGCCCTGAATCTTCTACCCTTCTTTATCAGTTCTCTGGGTCCGTTGTAGGCTGTGGGCTCCAGCCTGGCCCTGAACCGGTCGTCTACGAGGACTATGGCGAAGCCCTGGTATATCTTCTCTACCTCTATCGTCCTTATCCTTCCCTGCGGCCTAGCAGAGATTGGTCTTGACCTTAGGGCCGCGGCCGTGACGTATCTTTCCCCGACCCTCTTCACCAGCCCCTCCCTCAACAGCCTGCCGAGGCTCCTCCTCACGGCCTCCGGGGTGTATGTGTGGCCCTCGTAGAGCTCTTGGAGCGTCGCCCCCCTAGCCCCAGCCTTGAGTAGCGTCATGTAGATGTGTTTTCGGCAGTGGTGGAGCTCGCTGCTCGACGGGCCCTCGACCTCCATCTCCTCAAGCTCTATCGGCTTGACCTCCTCAACGGTATCAGAGGTTGGGGCTGACTGCGCGGGTGGTAGCTCTATGGACAGCCCCTCCTCGGCCACGCTTTTCTGCTCCTCCCGCTCAGCCCTGTGTTCCCGATCCTCGGTTTCCATCTCTATTGCATGCTCTCCCTCCTCTTTCCTCCTCCATGGCCAGGGTGTCCCGGGCCGGGGCCTCTCGGCCCTCCTCTCCAGCCTGACCGTCTTGTTTGATGCTTGTCTGAGTATCTTCTCCATCTTCCTGGCCCTCCTGTATCCTTCTCTGAAGTAGTACTCGTCTACGGTCTCCTCGGCCACTAGTATTACTGCCTTGCCGGGAAGCCTCCTCCCAGTTCTGCCCCTCCTCTGTATGTATCTTATCCCGGAGACGGCTGGCTCGTAGAAGACTACTAGGCCGCACTCAGGTATGTCTAGCCCCTCCTCTCCTATGCTGGTCGCGACTAGGACGTTGTAGGCTCCCTCCCTGAAGGCCTTGAGCGTCCTAGCCTGCTCCTCCTGCGTCATCCTGGGGCCCTGCTTCCCCTCCGCCTTGCCTATGAATAGTGCTGCCCTATATCCCCTCTCCCTGAGCCTCTCGACTAGGACCTCGGCCGTTGCCCTGATGTTGGCGAAGACCAGCACCCTGTCGTCCCCCTTCTCGGCGAAGTGGGCTGTGAGGACCGATGCCAGCGCCGCGACCTTCGTGTGGTCCGCCCTACACTCGTTGACCATCATCACGAGCCTCCGGTACTCCGGCATCCCGGCTATCATCCTGTGGCTCCTGAGCTCCGACCTCCCTATCTCCTCCAAGTATCGTCTCAGGCTGTGGACGTGCTGGCTCTCTATCAGCTCCTCGGCGTGGTATAGGCTTAGTGCCGCCGAGATGAGGGCCATGTAGTGCATGTTGGGTCCTTTTACTCCCGCCTCTATCTCGGCCCTGAGCCTGTTCATCAGGCCGACTAGGACCTTCCTGTTGACGGCTTCGCGGGGGACCCTGAGCAGCCCGCCTATCCTCAGCCTCTCCAGCACCGACTCTATCATCCTCCTTATCTCCTGCCTGATGGCCTCGTACTCTTTTGGTAGTGCGACCCTGACCCAGCTAACCTTTACCCCCGGTATGTATCTCGATACCTCCTCCTCTTCCTCGCTCATCCAGACTATCTGCTCTATCCATAGGTTCCTCACGACCTCTACGACCTTCTCCTCCTCGGAGCCTGGCGACGCCGTCAGAGCTAGGATTAATGGATACGGGCACCTCCTGACGTACTCCTCCGCGAGCCTCGTGTAGGCGTATCGGCTCCTAGACCTGTGGCACTCGTCGAAGACTAGGAGAGCGAACTCCTCCAGCCCCACCAGGCCCCTCCTATAGTCGTTGAGGACTGCCTGCGGTGTCGCGGTGAATATCCTGACCCTAGGATCTCTCCAGACCATCGGCCTCCCGCCAGTCTCCCCGGTCACCGCCGCCACCTCGTGGCTCTCCAACCTAAGATGCCTCAGGACGGATTCCCTGTGCTGTAGCGCCAGGGGCTTCGTCGGCGCCATTATCAGGACCCTGCATCCAGGGTATCTGTGGAGGAGCTCCGCGGCCACCAGCTCCGCTATTACCGTCTTCCCTAGGGCAGTCGGTAGGACCACGAGTGTGTTGGCCTGTAGAGCCCTCTCAACCATCCTCCTCTGGTACTCCCTGTCCTCTAGGACTCCCTCCCTCACCATCGGGTGCTCGACGTAGCTGGCCCTGGGTGCCGAGAGTTCCTCCCTCACCTTCAGTATGTGTTTGCAGACGGTGTGCCTGTAGGTGTAGTGGGGGCATGTGCAGCTCCAGGAGCCCTCGTCGCTAAGCGTGACCGTGTATTCTACTCCTGGCTCCGACTGGCTCGGCACCCGCCAGCTCCTCAAGCTGGCCCGACTATGCTCCCGGCTCTAAAAAGGTTTTATGGTCTTCGTGCTATACGTCGTTCAGAGAGATCTTATATTGAGGTGATCTTTAGTATAGCTGAGGTGCCAGCAAGTAAGGCAAAGGCGAGGAGGAAGGCTCGGGCGAAAACCAAGAAGGCGGCTAAGAGGCCCGCAAGGAAGGCTGTGAAGGAGCCGGCGGAGCCCAAACCGGAGGCCACTCCTGAGGAGAAGCCTGCCGGAGAGGCGGCGCCCGCCTAGGAGCCCCAGTCGTCCACAAACCATCCACGTTTTTATTGGGGTCCGCCAGCATCTCTGGCCAAGGAATCCTGGCCATGCTCCCGGCTCTAAAAGGGTTTTAGTGCCCCTAACAGTTATAGCTGTTCGCGTGGGTGGTTTGTTTGGCATGAGCTATAGGAGGGGGAGGAGGTTCGAGTATATTGTTAGGGATCTGTTCAGGAGGAGGGGGTGGTTTGTTGTGAGGGCCGCGGCGTCGAGGCCGGTGGACCTCGTATGCCTGAGGAGGGCTGATGTAGGTGTGGTGGCCGTGCTGGTCGAGTGCAAGTATGGGGTGGGTTCTCCTAGGAGGTCTGACGCGGCTGGGCTGGTCGCCGCCGCTCGGAGGGCAGGCGCCACGCCGGTCCTAGCCTTTGCGGAGAAGAGGGGAAGGATGAGGATGATAGACGCAGAAAAGTGGTTAGACTTCACTCCCTAGGCCAAGTCAGGTAGATAGGGAATCCTCCTCCACTTGCCCGCGCCTCAAGCGTCTGGAAGCCCTAAATATTGTTCCTTAGTCCCAGAGGGTTGTGGCGGCTTGATGAGGGCGGGGTTTCTGGTGGCTGTTTTGGTGTCGGCGGCGCTGCTGTTCTCGGTCCTAGCGCTGAGCGGCATCTACAAGACTGGCGAGCCTGGGGGGAGGGAGGTTGCAACCCCCCTCTATGAGTCTAGAGGTGGGGCTGAGCCAGCAACTAACATACGCACAGAGACGGTGGAGGTGTCCACACAAACCACGACTCGCGAAACCATAGTGATATATTCTGCTCCCGAGAAGTGGCCGGAGGCGAGGCGCTACGCTCTTTTTGAGGTAATCGATGTTCCGGGGAACGTATCCCTCTCGGCCGTCTACTTTGAGCAGGTTCCGGGTCTAGATGCGGTCTACTACGAGCCGCTACCGGACGGATCGGTGGTGACCCACCTCAACGTAACCTACATGCCGAGGCAGAACGAGACGGTCTACCTCGCTACCCTCGCATACGTCATTCGTGGCGATCCCAGGGAGAGGGGGATCGACGTGCCGGAAACTCTCTGCATCCGGCGGCACGAGAATCCGTTGACGCTGGCGAACTGCTTCATAATCCCCGGCCTGCTTACGGACGTTCTTTTCGGCACCATCACCAGGGCGCTGGATTTTGGGCTGAAGATCCTTTCCGGAGAGCGGCTGGAGCTGAATCTCATAGACGAGAATGGCAAGCGTTACGCTCCTGTGGAGAGGGTTGTCGTCGGTGTGATGAATATTACTACGAGTGGTGGGTCCTGGTATCTGGCCTACAAGGAGTATGCCCTGCGGGGCCTAGGAGAGCACGTCATAGGCAGAGGCTCTTATGCGTTCATCGTCCCAAGAGATGCGAGGCCCCAGTACCTCTACCTATACGTCTCCAAGACCGGCCTGCTATCCGTCTTTGACCCCGAGAAGGAGCGGCCGGTCGCCCTGATCAGGGTTGGTTAGGATGGGGCTAGGAGCTGAGCGAGCCCTTCAGGAGGAGGATGAGGGCCAGCCTGTCGCCTTCGGCCTCGGCTATGAGGAGCTCGGCGCGCCTCAGGAGGCTGCCGTCTCCCCTAGACACCCCGTCTATCGAGAGCCCCGCCGCCTCTATGTAGTGCCCTAGCATCCTAAGGAGCCTTCGGTGCGCCTCCCGGTACTCTTCGGGCGGCTCGACCCTCAGGCACCTCCGATACGTCTCCTCCATCTCCAGCTTGATGGCTATGGCGCGGACGATGGCTTCGGCCCTGCCGGAGCTGTTCCCCGAGGCCTCCAGCGCGTCGGCGAGCCGGTCCAAGTAGAAGGAGACCACTATCAGCTTCTCCCTCAGCCACGCCCTGTACTCCTCAGCGTCTAGGCCCGTGGACCTGACAGCCGTGTAGACGGTTACTGTTCGGGTGGTTGCCGCGATTATTGCCTGTGGAGGGGCGGAGGGAGGGGTGGAGCGGAGGCTGTTCAGCGCCTGCGAGGCGGAGAGCATCGCTATGCCCGCACCGAGCACCAGCGCCGCAACCCCCAGCACGAGGCCTGCGATGGATAGGGCCCTCCAGCCGGATCCTCCCGCACCCATTTGAGGTATGGGCCGACTCAATGTTATATAGCCTGTCGTGGCCCTCCCCTTGCTACCGCTTAACTAACGTTGTGTAGTGTCGTTCTGATGGTTTGGAGAGGTTCCTAGCTCCAAACGCTCCCCTGATGGCCGCGGTCTACGAGGCGGAGTATAGGAGGAGGGATGCGGCGCCCGTCGCCGGTGAGATGGCTGTCTCGCTCCTAGACATAGCCCGCCTCGCCTACACGGCTTCTAGCCCCGACGACCTCTTCGACAGGCTAGTATCCACCAGGGTCTCGGACGTGGCTAGGCGCGTCCCTAGCCGCTGGGGCAGGATCAGCTTGGGGGAGTTCGTGGCGATGGTTGAGGAGGGTGGGGGAGCGGCCTACCACGAGGGCTACCTGGCAACGTATGAGGACCTCGTGGAGCTGCTCGGGCCCCTCCAGCTCCCGGTCCCGGCTGCAAACCTTGCCCTCAGGGCTTCGAGGATAGGTGGGGACGCTAGTCTCTCTAGGGCGCTCCTCCAGCTACTCATGGACGGCGGGACGCCGGTCCTCGTATACGACTGCGTCGTGACCCTCAGGAGCGCCCTCTGCGGCTTCGCGGGACAGTGTATGGAGAGGGAGATGTCGGGGGTGCCCTTCGACGCCTACAGCTACTCGGTCCCAGCCCCCGAGCTCGACGCCTCCGCGACGCTCTCCGAGGCCCTCAGGCTCCTAAACATGTATGGCGTGGTGGTGGTTGACGGTGGGGTGCTGACTCCCAGGGCCCTCGGCTCGGTAGTAAAGCGGTCGTCGAGGCCTGGGAGGATGAGGCTCTCCGAGTACCTCTGAATCTATATCCTCGCGAGGACTGCTGTGAGGAGGATGGAGGCCAGGAAGGCTATCGCGAGCGTCGTGGACAGCACGTGGGTCCTCCTGATCCCTAGCCTATCTCCTAGTAGGGCCTGGACTATGAGTCCTCCGTCGAAGGGTCTTGCGGGCAGCGCGTTGAGGACTCCTAGGAACGCGTTTATGATGAACATGTATTGGGCTATGCCGAGTGGGAGGGTGTAGTTGGGCCCGAGGAGGGTGTGGGTGTACCAGCCCTCGGGAGGCGTCATCGGTGAGGCGACGCCCGCGGCGGAGAGTAGTGCTGGCGGGACCAGTAGTATCGCCGGGTTCTCCAGGACCCTCGCCGCAGCCGCCAGGGCCTCGGGGCTCTGCGGGACCACGCCCATCAGTATGAGGAGTACTGCTCCTAGGGATGCGAGGCCCACGAGTATGTTGGCCGTTATCCCGGCTCCGGCTAGCTGTAGTAGCTGCCTCCTAGGCATCCTGTACTCTACGTTTCCGGGAGGCTCTACGAAGGCTCCGAGCGGGATGGGGCCTAGCAGTATGATTCCGACCCTACGGACGTCGTATCCGTGCATCCTGAGGACCGCTGCGTGTGCGGCCTCGTGGATCGTCATGGCGACTGCTAGTGCTAGGATCGTCTCTAGGATGGGGAAGGAGGGGTCGAGACCAACCACGCCCGTGCCGACTAGTGGGTTGCTCCTGTAGAATGTTCTTACCCTCTCCAGCCCCTCGCTGTTGGAGAAGTACCAGAGGGTCGTGTAGGCGACCGTGGCCGCCGCCAGGACTGCCGCGGATAGGAGGAAGTAGGGAGCGGTGGAGATGAGGAGCCTCACGAGCCTGCTCGATATTAGCCTGTCCAGGATCCTCGACATCAGCTTGGCAGCCCTCCTGCTCCCGACCAGGAGGATTAGGGGCGGGTAGAACGTTGTCCTCCCGGCCCTGCTCCAGACTATCCTCCCCCTCCTGATCCTCACGTGGTAGTTCTCGTAGCAGTCCCTGCACACCGGCACGTCTATGCAGTTGTAGCTCCTGCTGTCGAAGAGAGGTATCGTGAGGTCGGCCGGCCCTCCGCACCTACTACACTCCACGGCCAGCCTCTCGACTCCACGTTATTTATCCGCTATGATCGTTAGGAGCCTCCTCAGGACCTCCTCTGCGCTGGCCCGGTCCCTGGCGATGAGGGGCAGGACCTCGACCCCCTCGGGCACACCAACGACATGCCTGACCCTCTGGAGGGGAGCCGCTGTTATCCTGTCCCTCTTGTTCGCGGCAACGATGTGGGGGAGGTCCGGCCTCCTGGCCCTGACAGCCTGGTAGTACCCCCTAGCTATCGCGAGGCTCGTGGGGTCGGAGCTGTCAACGACGAAGACGTAGCCCGAGACGGGCAGGGTCAGGAGCCCCATTATGATGGGCCTGAACCTTGACTGGCCAGGCGTCCCGTAGAGCCTGACGTAGTGGCCGTCCATCTCTATCGTCCCGTAGTCCATGAAGACGGTGGTTGTGGGCTTTGCTCCCTGCGCCAGCTCCACGTCTATGGAGAACCTTCCGCCAAGCGTCTTGATTAGGGTGCTCTTACCGCTGTTGAAGGGGCCTGTAACCAGCACGCTTACTGCCCTCATAGCTGCTCCATCAGGAGGTCCACGAGCCCTAGGTTGGGCTGCCTGGAGGTCTCGACGACCAGTATTAGGCCGGACCCCAGCGGCCTTATCCTGAGCCTCATCCTCGCGCCCTCCGCCCTCATCTCCACGTCTATCGAGTGTGGTGGCGGGTACCCCCTGGCCTCGCTCATGTATCTGAAGGCTGCTGTGGCTCCCACGGCGACCGCTGCCATGTCCTCGTCTAGCTCCGTGAGGGGGTTGTGGGCCCTCACGCTCCCCTCCTCGTCCACGACCATCGCCGAGACTATCGAGCCCCTGGACCTCGCCACGAGTGACCTGCAAAGCTCCTCCAGCTGCTTAGCGTCCCTCAAGCCGCTCCACCCCTAACGAGGTCTGCGAACTGCCTCTCGACCGCGGCCCTCACGCTCCTGCCCTCTGGCGGCCTGGCGCCCTGCCTTATGGAGGCGGCGTAGACGGCCCTCTCGCCGACCTCCGAGACCCTCGCGACCGTCATGACGACGCTGCTCCCCCAGACCCTCATCTCGGCCACCCTCTCCATCCCCAGCTCCGCCAGGTGCGATAGGGCCTCCCTCACGAAGGGCGCGACTGCCTCCCCCTCTATCCCGCTAGCGGCCACGACTCTTCCCTGGTCCGTGAACACGACGAGCATCGCTGAGGAAAGATCCTCGGCGGCCTCGGAGGCATCGACGCCCGCCATGTCCCTGACGTACACGACCTTCTCCCTGTACCTGAAGCGCCAGACAAGTATGGCGGTGAGGGGGGTTGATGTCCTTCACGCGGATAGGGGCCTCTCTCAGGAGTCTGTGGATAGGCTTGTCTCGGAGTTCAGCGGCTCCGGGAAGCCCCTCGTCGCAGTGTATAACGATAGGCTTGGCGAGGGGGGTAGACCTTTCCGCGGGCCTGGTCCTCCTGGTGGGGGTACCCTTCAGCCCACCTACTGCGAGGACGACCAAGCTCCTGAGGAGGCTCGGCGAGATAGTTGGTGACGAGGACAAGGCAAGGCTATACGGGGTTATTCTTCCGGGTCTCTGGTCAGCCCTACAAGCGGCTGGCAGGGCAATCAGGGGTCCGGAGGACAGCGCCGACACCGATGCAGGTGCAGGAAATTCCCGCGATAACTCTCAAGACGCTTTCTAGGTATCCGACCTACAGAATGCTTCTTGGGAGGTGGGGATAAATGATGGTTTGGTTGGCAGGGAGGCCCTAGCAGAGCTGTTGGTGTATGCTGATTTTGTTGATAGTTCTTTGAGGGTGTTGGAGAGGCTTTTAGGACTTTACAAACCGACTAGCTCGTCTAGGAAGGAGTATTGGAGGCTATATGATGGTAGGCTGCATCGGGCTGTCACTAGGCTGGCGATGACATACTACAAGAATAGGCTAAACGGGAGACAGTGCTGGGAGCTGGTGAAAAAGATCAGGCAACTAGTGGTGACGGCTTCGGGCACCGGGATAGGCCCCCGGCAGCGAGGGGAAAAACCCCAGAGCTATACACACCGGGGGCTGCGATTTTTTAATCGCCGGAGAATTTCTCCGACGGGCTAGCTCGATATAATCCCGGTGTCTGTGGTTCCTAGGCTTGCTGCAGAGGCCTACAGTCTAACCAACCCCTCCCCCACTCTTTCCTCCTTTTCAATTCGTTTGCTTAATCCCTCTGATCCTCAACCCACACTAACACTATCGCCCCCCACTCCTCGCCTCCCTTAAATACCTAGTACCCGCCTCAGGATTGCCCTGTATTCCACGCGCTCGGGCCTGCTGCCCGGTCTTGGAAGCAGGTAGATAACGGGCCTAGAAGTCGAGGAGCTCAGCTGCCTAATCTTCTCCACAAACTCTGACCCATATTCGTCGCTTACGAGTATCACGCCGATGTTTTGCTCCTCCACCAGCCTGTAGACCTCTCTGAGCGCGTCCCTCGCAGACTCAGCCACCAGCCCCCCTATTCCCGCCAGCCGGAAAGCATAAACAAAGGCCTTTCCACCGACCGCAACAGCCCTCATACCCAACCGGCATAGCAACCCACTCTACACTTTATATTTTCCCGACCCATAACCAAGATGGCGGGAAATCACTTCATCGAGGGCCGGTAGATCAGCGGCAGATCGCCCGGTTCGCACCCGGGAGGTCGCGGGTTCGAGTCCCGCCCGGTCCAGAAGGTTAGTGCTACATCCATCCACCCACTAGTGCTTAGCATCATCAAACAGTGGCCGCGTAGAGGGGGGCGGTGGTATAAGGTGTGGGGGAGGCAGCTATAACTGAAATAGCTCCGCTGGACGAGAAATACCGATTTGTAGGATGGAAGAGTGACTTGGAGCCTACCCAGAGCCCACCTCACCATACAAGCAGATAGACCATTGACTCTAGAGGGTCAATGGACTGGCACTTGTCCCCAAACGGCCGGGTTTTCTGGAGGTCGGCTCGGCTCTTCCTGCATCACAGCTCAGTCTGGAGCGGCGCGCCTCATCCCCCGAGACATTTATTTGTGGACCCGTGCTTTAAGTTTGCGGAGAGCTAGTTAACGCTCCTCTCCCAAGGGCATGAGACATCGGGTGGTGGCGTAAGTGTTGAGGGTTGCGCTGGTCAACTACACCGTGGGCGGTGTCAGCGGTACAGGCAGGCATGTCGCACTCCTTAGAAGGGGGCTCGTGGAGATGGGCATCGAGGCCATACCTGTCACGCTTAGCTCTACGTGGCATTTAGGCATACCAATACTGAGGGCGGCCACCTTCACCTTGGGGGCATTATTGAGGCGGCTCGAGGCAGACGTAATCCATATACACAATCCTAAGCTAGCCGGACTAGTCCTGAGGAGTCCCTCGAGAAACGTCGTGACTATACATGGCGGGATGTTGGAGTTCAGCCTGAAGTATGGCAGGCTCGGGCGCCTAGCTATCAAGGTCATGCGGAGCCTTCTGCATCGAGCTGGAGCGGTGACATCGGTGATGAAGAGCGAGGCGGATAGGAATGGGTGGCTATGGGTGCCGAACATGACCGATCTCGGGGCGATAGAGCGCATAGAACCCTCGAAAGAGAGCTACATACTCTTTGTCGGGCGTAACGACCCGATAAAGAACTATGCCCTGTTCAAGAGGGTTATGGAGAGAATCGGCAAGCCCTACAAGGCCCTCGGCGTCGAGGAAGTCGCAAGCTGGGAGAGAGTGATCTCCTACATGAAGGCGGCCGAGTGTCTCGTAATAACGTCTATCTGGGAGGGGATGCCGTCCGTACTCCTCGAAGCCTGGGCATCCCGCTGCCCCGTAATAGCCCCAGACATAGAGGCCTTCAGACCCTTCGCCGACGCCGTCATTCTTGCTAAGCACGATGTAGAGTCGTACTTGGAGGCCTACAGGTCCCTAGGCTCAAGGCGGGAGGAGATAACGCGACGTGGATTCGAGATCGTCTCGGGGCTGGACTACCCCAAAGTAACTTCTCAGTACGTCTCGATCTATAGGCGCCTCGTCACTCTGTCTTGAGGGCCATGACAGGGTCTACTAGTGACGCCCGCCTTGCGGGGTAGAGCCCAGATACTGAGCCCACGAGTAGGGCGAAGATCAATGTTCCAACGATGTTTTCAGGCCTGATTATCGGTGTTATGGGCAGTGCATCGAAGCCTGGGCCAAACCTGAGGAAGTTCTGGGCATAGCCGCTGAAGCCGACAGAGAGGCCTACCCCCATGCCCACTCCTATCACTCCGCCGATGAGCCCGGTCAGGATCGCCTCGAACAGGAATACTAGAAGCACCTCCCTCCTCTTCATCCCTACTGACCTCAATACACCTATCTCCCTCGTCCTCTCCATCACCGACATGATCATTGTGTTCATGATGCCCAGCCCGGCGACGAAGAGGCTTACCGACGCTATGACGGCTAAGAAGATCGTGAAGGAGCCTATGATGCTCCTAACGGTGTTTAGTATGGTGCTGGGGCTGATGACTATGACGTTTCTACCATACATCGACTCGATCTCCGAGATGATATAATTGATCTGGTCGACCCTGTCAGTATTGACGAGGATCGCCTGGTATCTAGTCTCCCCCAAGAGCCTCCTCGCGGCTGGAAGCGGCATCACGACGGCAGTATCTGCGTCGAAGAACAGGGAGGCCCCGAACTTGGAGTATATGCAGCTAACCGTGTAAGAGTTCGTTTTTATGCCGTCCGAGCCCGCGGCGGTAATAGTCAACGGCTGCCCCACATAAAGCCTCGTAGCCACGGTAGACACCGGAGGATGCGCCACCTTGTATCCAACGCATACCTGCGTGCTGCTCCCTCCCGAGGGTTGCGACCCCTCCTCCACCTTGATCCCCGGGAAAAAGAGTTGCAGGATAAGGGGGTCTATCCCGAGTATACGACCATTTATTGAGACTCCCCCCACCTTAAACTCGGCGGGGACCGAGTAAAAGGGGGCTACCGATGAAACGTAGGGGATCCTCGATATTCTTTGGGCGTCGATGTCGGTGAATCTTATCGTGGATCCCTGGGCAGGTAAGATGATTACATTATTTGCCCCTATAGTTAGGAGCTGGTTGGTTACGGAGGTGCTTATCCCTTCGCCCAGCGACAATAGCGCAATTATGAGTCCGGAGCCAACCGCGATCCCGAGTATGGTTAGGATACTCCTAGTCCTCCTCTCCCTGAGTGCCTTAAATGAGTAGCTAGCTGTGTCGATGAGACGCATGCCTCCGCGACCTCCAAAACAATGCAGCCACCCCGGCCACCACCGCAGCCAGTAAGACAAATACCACGCTAGACGCCTGAAGTGGCTGGCTCTGCGCCCCCTCCTGCCCACTCTCCCTCACAGGTATAGTGAGTTCTAGATTGAACCTCTCCAGATGCTCTACCCTAAACACATCCTTGTACTTAATCAGTAGTGTGCCTCTGAAGACGGGGCTGTTGGGGTTGACCCTTAGGTTGAAGGGTACCGGAGCGTTAGGCTTTATCTCGCCTAAGAAGAGAGAGTTCTCCCCCATCTCCGCGCCTTCAAGCTTTATCGAGGAGAAGAGGGCGTCCGATATTCCCTCGTTGAGGATGTTGCCAGTCAGGAAGTAGTCGCCACCTATCGTGACTACCTTCAGGTCATATATTGTGAGGGTTACATATCCCTCAACTATGAATCCGATCTCCCGATCCTCTGACACTCTTTCCTCCTTGTCTGCCAAGACATAAGTCGAGGTTAAGTAGATCGTGGCAGAGGAGCCAGACACCGCGGGGTCCGCGTAGACCTCCATGACTAATTCAGCTTTCTGTCCAGGCTTCAGTGATTCGAATAGCCAGTTATTTGATCCCAGTATTGTGATGCCGGGTGTTCTGGGAGTTGCTGTGATCGATAGTCTCCTAATCTCGCCGCTATGGATGTTTTCGACGGAGACGGATACTTTCTGTGGTGACCCAGCCCTGATGCTAGGTTGGGAAAAGATCAGGAGATTGGGGGCCTTCGGCGGTATATCACCCACCAACACGGTGAGGATCGATGTCGATGACTTTCTGTTGCCAGCTGCATCTTTGTAGGATATTATCAGGGGTAATTGGTATACGCCGTTAGCCGCGGCTTGTGCCGCCGCCACGTTGGTCGTTATGGACCGCCTCTCTCCGGGGAGCAGGTTGCCTATACTCCAGGAAGTGGCTCCAGACAAGCCCGCTGGTGCAGGACTTTGCCCAGCCTCGACCACCACATCATATGCAGGCGCAGTCCCGATGTTCTCGATGTATAGGACAGCCTCGGCGGTACCGCCGGGCTCGACGCGGATCTCTTGAGCCCATACCCGCACATCAATAGACTCTATCTCGGGCCTCTCTATGTATAGACTCAAAGCCGCAGGGTATTCCACCCTTACGCCTATCGCGTTCCTATATGTGAGTGACGCGGATAGCACGGTAACGGATCCACCCGCCTCCCTTGGAGCGTGGATCTGAAGGACGGTATGAGCTTCCTCCCCCGGTCTAAGCGTCCCAACTATCCAAGGATGCTCCGGGAGAATTATTGCTGTGACGCCGCCAGGCTGCGGCGTAAAAGAGACTCTCAAGTCAGATGCGGGGCCACTCCCCTCGTTGCTAACTCTGAGCTCGACGTTGTTGATTAATCCGGGCTTGACGCTGGTCGCATTGAGAGACAGCTTGATGAGCGGCCTCCCGGGGATATTGATCTTGACCGGTATAAACTGTGATCCTCTGCTCTCTCCGACGATCCTATAACTGAGCTCTAGAGTCGCCTGATAGTCCAGTCCCACAGCCGCAGATGGCTCGACATCTAACACGAATGTCAGCTCGAACGCCCCTCCTGGTGGAACGATTCCAAGAAAGTGTGACTCGACTACTCTAGGGTTATCCCTGTTCTGCGACCTGAATTGTGGCGGCAGCCAAAGCTTCCCAACAACATTAGAGATGCTGTCCTCCTCATACTCATTTCCTAGCGCAATCGTGAGCCGCGCGCCGCTGTCTCCGGGCGCAACCTCATCCCTTACGCCGCCCTGTCCCCAGTAGCTGCCTAGGTATCTAACATCGTTTGCGGAGGCCACGATAACTCCGCCAGTTAGAAGGGATATTTGCGTCAATAGGATAAGGGTTGCGGCAACTATTCTACGCATTCAGCATCACCTCCGACTCGATAACCCCATCCTTTATCCTCACCACCCTGTCACCGTATTTCGCCACTTCGGGGTTATGTGTAACGACGATAACTGTTGTGCCTAAGCGCTTGTTGATGTCTCTAATGACCTTGACTATTTGCTCTGAGGTTTTAGTATCGAGGTTTCCCGTCGGCTCATCGGCTAGCAGGATCTTAGGCTTCCCGACGATTCCTCGCGCTATTGCGACCCTTTGCTGCTCTCCCCCACTGAGCTCCAGCGGCCTCTTATTGGCGAGGTACTCAATCCCCACTAGTTTCAACGCCTCCGTAACCTCAGCCTTCCTCAGATCTGGCGGCACACCTCTGATCGCCAGGGGAAGCTCCACATTCTCGAAGGCCGTCAGCCTGTTGACAAGGTTGAAGGACTGGAAGACGAATCCGATCAGGCGGTTTCTCATGTCGCTGAGCTCTGCATCGGACAGCCGTGAGACATCTATGCCATCTATGATTACTTTACCGCTCGTCGGCCTGTCGAGTGTTCCGGCTATGTGGAGCAGAGTTGATTTTCCGCTGCCGCTTGGCCCCATGACGGAAAGCATCTCACCCCTATGGACGCTTAGTGAGAGCCCCCTAAGCGCAGGATACTCCGTCTTACCAACCCGGTAAATCTTCCAAACGTCTTTGAGGACAATAATATTTTCGGGGTCGATCATAGCTGTGTCTAAGCGACTTTGTGTCCAGCCCGTATTTTAAGTTGTGTCAAAGTATGGTTTGCTGACTTAACAGCTGTGGAATGATACTACTAGCCTTAATGTATTTCGCAATACCCATCTTAAGCCCCTTGCCGACGACCTCTAAAGCCTCTTTCAAGCTCTGGAATTTAACGAAGGGCTTCTGGAGGGCGACTCGCGTAATTTCCCTAAACCTCCACACTCCGAGCGGTATCCATCCCCTGTCAACCTCGAAAAACACAACGGCACCTGCGTTCTCCCTCCTTTCTCGCAGATACCTCAACACGGATAGCCTGACGGCGTAGTAGGCGCCGCCCGTGTTTTCTGCATAGACCCTCCTCGGCTCCAGATACTCGTGGTCGCTGTATACAAGTCCCGCCTTCACCCAGCCCTCAAGCAGCTCGAACATCCATGGTGTCGGTGCGAGTAGTACGTATGCATAGTTGTGGTGAGCCCCGAATGCGAAGAGCCTATAATCGTTGATTGACTTGTAATGCTTCACTTGTTTATGGAGCTGGCGGGCGAGGATGTCGTCCATGGCGGTGATGCTCCACTCTGTCGGGACAAGCTTTCTTCCTATCCTACGCCCAAGGACACCAGCGGATAGAAGCCTTGTTAGATAGTACTCGTTAAAGCCTGCCTCTGAAAGCCGCTCAACAGCCTGCCAGGTGGTTAGATAGGGGTCCGAGACCACGCGCTCCACCTGCCTAGGTATGTGTGGATTATCCACCACCCTAAGCTGGCCTGCTGGGAAGGCTGGCCCGTAGGGCGCCGTCCTGAGCCCGAATCCGGGTGCGTATCGAGGGGAGCCCGCGGCTTTCACCTCAAGGTCGATGGGTTTGAGGGAGAGGGAAGACTCTTGGAGAGCGGACAGGAATTGCCGTGCCCTACTTGCCTCTGCTACGCTTAGGCGTTTCCTACCCAAGACCACGCTAAGCCTCATAGCTAGGAGTTGGTCTAGCTCGACGCTAAGCCATTCAGGAGGAGACTCTAGAAGCCTCAAGTCAACATCGGGGGAGGTAACTAGGCCACCGCCTGTATACACCCTTGGATAGCCCCATTCGCCAACCAATATGTGGGGAGGTGTGGGGCCGAAGATCGCGCCCGTGGCGCTGATGGATCTGATGGCCTGCTTTACAGTGTCACGATAGAAGGGGCACTTCAGGATGCTACAGAACCTAGCAACTCCGCGGCAGACTGGGCATGAAAGCACCTCAACCTCTCGCTCAGCAGTCCCCCGCTCTCCCGCCCAGTCCACCCCTCGAATAGATTACGAGGTGGGGTGTTAAAATGTTTATGCAGCCACAACCAAATCGTATAAAACAAGCGGAAAAGATACTATTAGGACGGGGTGCTAGCCTTGTACTCGAGCGAAGTTAGGCCGGCGCTGATAGTGAGCACGTCCGAGCTGATGCTAAAGGGCGGGAATAGGCAAAGATGGCTCCGACTCTTGGCTAAGAACATCTCTGAGACCTTAGGCGAGAGGGCTAGCAGGGTACAGCTGAGGCAGGCGAGGATTATAGTTTACCCAGATAGTGAGGCGGGTGAGGAGCTAGCTAGAGAGGTCAGCGTGATCCCCGGCGTGAGGTGGGTCGGCATAGGCTACGTCATGCATAGGGACCAGCAGCTTCTACTCAAAGTGTCTGAAGAGCTGGTAAAGTCCAAGGGCGCATCAAAGGTAGCAGTGAAGGTCCAGAGAAGCGACAAGTCTTTCCCCAAAACCTCCCTCGAGGTAATGAGGGAGGTCAGTGACCGGCTAAGAAGTTCGCTTCGAATAGGGATCGACCTCAAGAACCCTCAACTCACTATCTGGGTGAACATACTTCCAGAAGAGTTTCTGCTGGCTTGGAAGAGGATTGAGGGGGTTGGAGGTCTTCCGGTGGGGGCCTCGGGAAGGGTCTTGGCACTCCTCTCGGGGGGCATCGACTCGCCCGTCGCCGCTTGGTTAATGATGAAGCGGGGTTGCATAGTTGATGCGTTACATGTATATGCGCAGCCAACGGCTGAGGGGGCCTTGACCGAGAAGATGCAAATCCTGTTTGAGAGGCTCAGACGCTTCAGCAAGAGGTCGAGGCTGTACCTCGCGCCATACCATCACTTCCTAGAACTCGTCATGAAGGGCGATACGAGGCTCGAACTCGCGCTCTTCAGGAGATTCCTCAACAGGCTGGCAGAGGCAGTTGCTAAAGAGATTGGAGCCCTAGCAATAGTGACTGGAGACTCGCTCGGCCAGGCGGCTTCGCAGACTCTGGAAAGTATCTATGCGGCATCCTTTGGGCTCGAGCTACAGGTCTTGCGGCCCTTGATAGGGATGGACAAGGAGGAAGTCGTGAACCTCTCCAAGTCACTCGGCCTGTACGAGATCTCTACGATGGAGTATAAGGACTGCTGCTCCATAATCATTAGGCACCCCATACCAAGACCTCGACTCGAGGCAGTGAATATGGAGTGGGAACGCCTTGCTCTAGACCGGGCTGTCCAAGAGACTTTGAAGGAGATAGTCGTTTACGACGGCACCAACATTGCTCCTTGGAAAAATTTATCAAGGCCTCCGAGCCTCTCCAATCAGGAATGATGAGGTTTGTCTCAGCTGAGCTGTGAAGAGACCAGCTCACCCTGACCCGGTGGACTAGTTTTGCCGCCCATTAGTACTCATCCGGTAAAGCACTCATCCATAACCTACAGATACCACGAGCAGACTAAGCACAGCTACGCTAGCGTGAGGGTAGCAGCAAGACCGCTTGACTGGTCCAATAAGCCCTATCCTTTCAAGTACTACGTTTCGGGTGAGAAGATAATTCTCCCCAGAGCCCCCGCTACACCTAGTGCCGACACGCTGGAGTCGCTCACGTGTAGAAGGGGTGGTAAGGCTAGACGCGCCTTGTCCATGGAAGATGTGGCAACGCTCCTCTTCTTTACGGGAGGGGTAAGCAGGATTAAGAGGTACGGCCGCTACGTTATACCCTTCCGTGTAACTCCCGCAACGGGGGCGCTACACTCGACGGAAATCTACATGGCCGCGCGGGGGGTAGAGGGGCTGCCCGCGGGTCTTTACCACTTCGACCCGGGGGAGTTCCTCCTCACGATACTCCGCAAAGGTGTGTACCATGGATTGGTTGCGGAGGCTGTGGCGGACCAGGCCGTGTCAGGGGCGCAACTAATTCTTCTGCTGACCTCGGTGGGCTGGAGGAACGCGTGGAAGTATGGGGAGAGAAGTTATAGACACTGGTTCTGGGATGGGGGAGCAGTGGTCGCTAATGCCGCATCAGTCGCCTGCGCAATGGGCCTGCGATACCGAGTTTATTCAGGTTTTGTAGATGAAGCGCTCTGCAGGCTCCTAGCCATAGACGGCGTCTCAGAGGCGCCCATTGCATTACTCACCCTCGGCGAACACGAGCCGGCAGAGTATACGGAGCAGCACAAGGACATATCTGTCGAGGTTATGGCAAAGGCAGCGCCCCTCCTCGGGGAGCAAGCTGCCCTTAGACTTATTGAGGAGACGCACCGGGCAACCATGCTCGCCTCGCCCCAAGATGTCGAGAGATGGCGGGAGTCGGTGGCGTCAGTAGAGCGGCGCAAGAGCTTCATTCGGGGGGAGCCCATCCCGAATCCGCCGCCCATGGCCCAGTCGCTCCCGCTCGGAGAGACGATCCTGATGCGGGGGTCCACAAGGAGGTTTGCCCGCCGAGATGTCAGCGCAAACCAGCTCTACACCATCCTACTCCACGGGTTCGGGCCTCTCTACTGCGACTTCCTAGCCTCACCGGATCACACACTCCTCTACCCATTTCTAATAATAAACAGCGTGGATGGCTTGCCGAGCGGAGCATACAGATATGACCCACAGGAGCGTCGCCTCTACCTACTTAGGAAGGGCGAGTTTAGAGAGGTCGCCTACTATCTCTGCCTAGAGCAAGAGCTCGCGAGGGACGCATCGGCTGTGATCTTCATCATGATGGATCTTGAGGAGGTTTTCAGGAGGTGTGGTGAGAGGGGATATAGGGCAGCGCAGCTCGAGGGCGGCATAAGGCTTGGGAGGATCTATCTCGCGGCCTACTCCCTCGGACTTGGAGCGACAGGCCTGACATTTTACGACGACGATTGTGTCGAGTTCTTCGCGCCAGCAAGCGAGGGCTTGGAGATGTCCACAACGGTAGCCCTAGGCCACCCAGCCTATAAGGCGCGTCCGGGAGAAGTATATACACCTGCGTTAAAACATCCGGCGCTCACGTTGTAGCCACTCCTCGTTAAGCTCATATCCTGAGCCAGACGGATCCTTAGTGGAAAGGGTTTGAATGTTGGGGATGTCTCGTGTAGCGTCTGTGGTCTCGGTAGGGCCGTGTATATGCAGGAGTGGTCTGGAACGAGGTTTTGCGCCTCGTGCTTCGTCGAGAGCGTCGAGAAGCGTGTCCGGAAGACTATATCGAGGTATGGGCTTCTGAGGGAGGATGACAGGATAGCGGTAGCGGTCTCGGGTGGGAAGGACAGCCTTGCCCTTCTGAGAATACTTTGGAAGATTGAGAGGGACTTCCCTAATGCCGAGATCGTGGCGGTGTCTGTGGATGAGGGAATACCGGGCTACAGGGACGAGGCGCTTGAGCTGGCTTCAACATACAGCAGAAAGCTAGGCGTAAAGCACGTAGTATACAGCTTCAAAGACCTCTTCGGAGTGGGGCTGGTAGAGGCGGATAGAAACGGCCTGCTAGATAGGCTCAGAATCGGGCCCTGCACCCTATGTGGTGTGTGGAGGCGGAAAGCATTAAGCATCGCCGCAAAAAAGGTAGGCGCAACTGTTGTGGCTACGGCACATACGTTGGACGACATAGTGCAGACATACATTATGGATATGCTGAGGGGGAGCTTCCCGCAGAACTTAATCGGTGTCCGTAGAGGTGGTGACGGTGTTGTGCCTAGAGTTGCCCCGCTACGCCTGATTCCTGAGAAGGAAGTGGTCCTCTACGCATACCTTACCGCAATACCATTCCAACAAACACCCTGCCCCAACGCTGAGAGAGCCCAGAGAGACCTCGTGAGAAACTTCTTGACAATATTCGATGACAGATACCCAGGTTCCCTATTCGCGGCGCTCCACGCCATCGAGTCGCAGATAAGGGACAATAAGGGGCAGGCGAATCCCTGCGAGGTCTGCGGCGAGCCTACATCTAGGAAGATCTGTAGGGCCTGTGAGCTCGAGATCGAGTCTAGGAGGCTTATGAAGTTGGAGCCAGCCCTATTCTGACTTCGAGCGGGTGTACACCACATAGACCACGTATATTGACAGGCCGAGGAGAAAGAGGAGATAGGCGCCGGTGTAGAGAGAGTCGAAAAACTGTTCTATCGTCATGCCATACCTCGGAGATGACATCCCTCTCCTAAATACTTTAACTTGAATTTAATTTGAATCTTATATTTCTGGTTTCGGGTTTCCGTGTAGTGTTGTCTGTCCTTTTACCCTGAATATTACCTCGTTTCCCCATAGGTATGGCTGTATTGGGATGTCTCCGTGTTCAAGTCCTGGTATGTGCTTTGGTTTAAATTTCCCCTTCCTTACCACTCCCATCTCTTTCTATGATGTGTCCAGCTCGTAGTGAGTCCAAGTTAGTGATGGCCCGGTTATTGGGGCCACTATTCCTTATATGCGGGGCTGGTTGGTGTTCTTCTCCGAAACGGGTGATGTGGATGGAGTGGGATGGTGGAGAGGTTCCACATAGTTGCGAGGCAATACGAGATAAAGATACAGAACGAGGGCGTGCAGGGATATTGAAGTTCTATGCGGACGTACATAGAACTAAGAAGAACAAGGATCGCTCCAGGATCACATATACTAAGGACGAAACGACTTTCAAGCACGTAGATGGCTTCAGCGAGATCCCGGCAGGGCCCGGAGACAAGCTATTCATAGACACATTACCCGTCCAGCATACGGAAGGTGCTATAGAACTACTAAGGAGGAGAGTAGGGGTCTATTATCTTAGGAGGCTTACGTTGATTGAGAAGGTGCGCAGGGAGCATAGGTTGCCGAAGAGCTCTAGGGGAGACATAAGGGCATTGATGAGTATTGAGGAGGGGTGGTTCAGGAGGGTTACTGAGGATTTCCTAGTCATGCGTAGGATGATATTGGCCTATATGTCTCTTATGAGGACGCATCAGCAACTAATGAACAAATACAGGGCTTTGTCTGATGCTGAGAGGGTGGTCCTGAAGCCAGCTATCTCCTCCATGGAGAAGCAGTTGGAGGAGGTGGCGAGGCAGATAGCTGAGGAGGCTGGTAGGAGGTATCCGTCCTACGGTAGGCTTGTTGAGGTGTTGGGGATAGGTGGCAGGCCTTCGGCCTTGGAGTCTCTTGCGGAGGTCTTTACCTATGCGGAGTGGTCGTCTTGGTGTAGGGTCAGGAACTATTTCGGCCTATGGGATAGGGATGGGAAGACCCACTACCACAAAACAAAGGCTAGACACGCACTCGAGACACCGACACTAAGCATAAAGGGATACAGGACAAATGGCAGGGACATAGAAGAAGACTTGAAGACCCAGAAGGCCGGGATTATTGCTCAAGCCTGACGGAGAAAAACCCAGGAGGCTGGAGCGGATCTAATAAATAACCCACAACTCGCAGGAGAATTTTGAGTCTCTTCTCCTGTGAGTTGTGTGGCAGCTTATATTAACCCTTCCGGCCTTCTGGGTTCTCTAAAGTCGGGTTGAGGCCTAACAACCCCTTCCTTCTTTCCCCTTCATTACTTCAAATTATGGTTATAGTTGGAGCCGGTCTCTACGCCGCCGAAAAAACCTTTAGCGCCGACCGGCGCAAGACCGTTCTAAAGGAATAGGTCTCCGCGAGTATTTCAAGAGCCGCGTTAGGTCCAAGACAGAAAATATAACCCCTATCCTAGGCCGCTCCGGTTGCGATCGGCAGAATCTCCCTATGAAGGTCTCGCAGGACATCAAGATAGCTTACCCTGCCCGACTCAACCTCGTCCATCAGAGCCTCTAGCCTCCTTGTCAGCTCCTCCGAGACGAGGTGACCATAATTCGACGTCAAGAAATCGTAGACCCTCTTGCCCAGATTGGTCGCCAATAATCTTCCCCGGTTCTGGAAGATGTAGCCTCTCTTATAGAGGATACCGATTATGTGGGCGTACGTGCTTGGTCTGCCGATGCTCCTCTCCTTCATCAAGCTAATCAGGTCTCCCTCCCTGAATAGCGGAGCAGCCGGAACCTTCCTCAGCGTGAGATCGACAACCTTCTGGACACCTATGGGGAGCTGCTTCTCGATCCTGACCGAGGGATAAACCAGCGTGAAGCCTGGGCTCGCGATACCGGTAAGTCTCTCAAGCCTCAGAACCTCGCCCCCAACCCTGATCCTATATATGCTCTTCTGGACCCTGGCGCTGGTCATCTGGCTCGCGATGAAGCGCCTGAATACTAGGTCGTAAAGGCCGAGTTCCTCGCTCTCGAGCCTCGCCGGTATCCTGAGCATCCCCGACTGGACGTAAAACTCTAGCTGCCGCCTGTTCAGCGGCTTCGTCGGCCTAATACACTCATGAGCTCCAGGGGCGCCGTAATGTCTGGGAGAAAAGAAGCCGCTATGGTTCTCCTCGATATATGTCCGCGCGACACTGATCCCTGTCGTAGAGACGTAGGTAGAGCCTGTGCGGTGATATGTTATTAGTCCTGACTCGAAGAGGGTTTGGGCTACACGCATCGTCTCAGAGGCTCCCATCTTGAGAATTATTGAGGCGTCGCGGAGAAGGGAGTCAGTTGTGTAGGGGGGTGGTGGTAGGACCTCTTCCTCAGAAACTCCCTCAACCGAGACCTCGATGTATAACGCATTCTCCTTGAAGAGTGCGGCCATTTCTTGGACCCTCGGCGGTTCAACTAGCTCCAGCTCCGTGCCGTCCTCAAGCCTCAGCAAAGCCATGATCCTCCTCTTTTTCGCCTCTTCCATTCTTTGAATGATCCAGCCTAGGACTGGGGTCTGGACCCGCCCAGCCGAGAGGGTCTTCCTACCGAAGTGCTCCCATAGTCTGCGGCTAAGCTCGAATCCCACCCAGCGGTCCTCTATCCGCCTCACGACCTGCGCCTCGACAAGCGGGAGGGAGATATCCCTCGGCGACCTCAACGCCTCCCTAAGGGCGCGTCTAGTTATCTCGTGAAGCTCGAGACGCTTGATATTCCTGTTGAAGGGGTTGACGCTCACGTATAGGTCGTATCCTATTTTCTCCCCCTCCGAGTCGGGGTCCGTAGCGATCAGCACCTCGTCAAACTCCAGCGCAAGGCTTCTAAGAGCCTCTATGATCCCCTTCTTACTATACAAATTTGTTGAGCCGCAGTTGGGGCATGCATCACCGCTCGTCAACTGGGCACCACATCTAGCGCACTTCCTGATCGTCGTATAGACCGGCACATAATCCACCCCCTCCAGAAGGACTCCGTGAAAACCACTCTCCGTGGAGAGATCCACAACATGCCCCTGAGACGCGGCAAAGCACGCAACGTAGCCCTCACCCATCGACTCGAAGACTGTGAGTCCATCGATCTCGCGCCTAGAAGGGGAGCCGAAGAAGTATGAGAGTGTGCGGGCCTTGGTCGGAGACTCGACTATGACTAGGGCCGAGCGTAAGAGGTCGACGTCGCCGACTGGTATGCGGCCCTCCATAATCTGGCGGATCCTCTGTCTATCCTCGTCGCACTTCCTGAACTCCTCTGCCGCAATGGACTCGGAGTATTCTCTGAACTCCTCCTCGTAGAGGGATTCGAGTCCACGCATAAGGCCCCTGAAGGCCTTCTCGTCGTCAACTAAGACTATGGATACGCCTCGCGTTATGCCGGCAGCGTACAGCCTCGATGCCCTGCCCGAGGCCTGTACATAGCCATCTATGTCTGGGAGGATTATTGAAAACCCCTGATCGCTAACCCTTAGCCTAAGGTCGTGCATCTCCGCTATCCTCCTGATCTCCCCCTCTTGGATGGCGCTGCGCAGAAGCTCTCGAGCCCTCTTCACTGCTCTGTAGACGTAGCCGGCGAAGCCCTCTGGTTCTTTACCGCTCTCCAAGGCTTTTCTGACCTCCTCAAGGACGTCAGCCCGCGTCGGTATGCATTTGAAGAGCATTCCCGAGACTGCTAAGACCTCGCTCCTATACCCCTCCTCAAGAATCGGCATAAGATACCTTATCACGCTCTGCAGGGCCGAGGGCCTATACTCGTTCCATGAGACAAGTAGCTCGCGTCTCGGAACACCCGCAAATATCACATACCTGATTCTCTCCGGTAGATCAATTCCCCGCGCTAAGGGGCTTCTCGTGCTCGCAACGCCTATTAGGACCTCGTAGTCCCTCCTGACGAATCTCTCAAGCATCTTGGGGTTCATCCGCTCGTAGGCATAGGAGGGGATCCCGCTCTGGTTAAGGTGTCTGGCCAGGGTCTTCGCCAGCTGCAGGCCCCCTGACTGAGGGACGAATACGAGGCATCCCCCACCGTGTCTCCTGATCAGCTCCTCCACTTGACTTTCGATATCTTTGCTAGGCCTCAGGTAAAGATTTGCTATATTTCTAACTATGTCGATTTTGCTGCCGGGCTCGAAGTTTAGGGCCTTCCTGAAGAGTTTCACCCTCTTCGTTCTCCTTCCACGAACCGTCGCACCCGCCACTATCAAGACGCTCTCAGGCTTCGCGGAGGTCTTAGGGTCTTGGGGGGTGCCCGGGCCCTCCGCGCGTGGGTTATCTTCCTCAGCCAAGAGCCTCTCGATCTGAGCCTCACTAAAGCCCATCAGGTTGAGAACCTTATCGATGTTTCGGGGAGACTTAAGGAACGAGTCTACATCATCGACGAATATGAATTTGAACCTCTTATCCTTGATTAGGTCGAAGCGCGAGTATAGAAATCTGTCAGTCGTGACAATTATATCGAAATCTCCGGCCTGTATTTTTTTGATCGCTTCCTCCATTTCGCGTTTCCGCATCGAGGAGTAGTATCCGACTACTCGCGGCTTGTGTGGAGATAGGAGCTGGGTGTAGGAGGCGGCGCGGTCAAGAATGTGCTGGACAAGTAGGCTCGTGGGGACCAAGATGTATGACTTCTGGTTTTGGAGCGCGTTATGTAGGGCCGTGACCAGGCAGAAAGTTGTTTTTCCGGTCCCAGTAGGCGCGACTATGGAGAAGCTTCTTCCCAGCAAAACCCTCTTTATCCACGTTCTCTGAAGGGACCAGGGCCTAGAACCGACGAGTCTCTGGAAAAACTCCTCAAACTCTGAGACCTTCTTGTGGAGCTGAAGGATCTCGGAGTACCTCCCAGACTTTATCTCGACGACCCGCCCCTTCTCGACCCCGATTAGGCATGAACGGCAGACCCCATATTTAACTAGCTCCTCGTCTAAAATCGCCGCATCGCAGTTTGGGCATAGGCCGTCGTAGATTGACTTCAACCGCTCTCCACTACCCTATATTTAGCTAAGCTCATCCTCAAATATCATTCCATCAAGAGCTAATCTGCGGTTCCGGTGGACCAAAGAACTAGAGAGCGCGTTAGAGCGGAGGCCCCGAGCGGTGGGATAGGAGAGGCTGCGGTCGCAGCGATATTGACATCCAGCGGAGACATCCTTGTGGTCAGGAGAGCGGAGAGGCGGGGAGACCCCTGGAGCGGTAATTGGGCGCTTCCCGGGGGGTTTTGGAGGGTTGGCGATAGTGACTTGCTCTACACGGCTCGGCGTGAGGTTCTTGAGGAGACGGGAATCGACTTATCCTCCATGAGGCTCGTGGGCTGGCTCTTTCCCCGCAGCTCGTCTCTAATTCCACGTATAAGGGTCCACCCAATAGTCGTTTACTCTATTGGGAAACGAGAGGCGAGACTCTCTGATGAGCTCTCCGACTACAGGTGGGTCCCCCTCCAAGGTTTCAGGGAAGAGGAGAGGTCTGTAGAGACATGGGAGGGAAGGCGGAGGGTTCCGGCGTTGGTCTGGGAAGAAGTTGTCGTCTGGGGCCTCACGCGCGATATCGTCCTCGATATACTGGGAATAGCTTCAGCCGGTCTTCTCGACTAGCATGGCTCTAGAAATTTTAATATGTCCCCGGTCTCCGAGCCACACCAGTGTATAATCGACGCTGAGGGGCATCCTGTAGATGGGCGCGTCGAGCACTAGGGTCTCATATTCGCCACCCTCGCCGGCAGGGTTGAACCCCCAGCGCTCGGAAAGCCTGAGCAACTCGTCGACGCTTCCCCTGTCCAGACATCTCCCAACCCATTCGCTACCTAGCCCAGCGGTGCTGACCGCGGCGATCATTACCCGATACCTCCTTGCGAGCAGCTCTTCTAGTATCCGTCGGGGTTCGGCTCCCCAGTTCGGAGCCAAGTGAAGTAGGCCGAGTTTGGCTGCCAGGTTGTCTATCCTGCTCTTCTGGTAACGGCTCGCTATGGCTCCGCTGAGTATGCCGTCTGCACCATACTCTTTGGCGATCCTTGCCACCTGGTCGGCGAGCCCCTCCACCTCCCTCTCCCTCTCGCCGCTTACTTGCACGTAGGCGTGCTCCAGCCCCATAGACTTGGCAAGGATGTGCTGGACGCCGAGGCATGCTGTGTGGAACATCCAGGAATCCTCTGTCGATGGCCGCGTGGTTAGTAGGAGGGCTATCTCGTGCCCCGCCTCAAGAGCCTTCTGGACCGCGAGGGTGGAGTCTTTCCCTCCGGTATATAGGGCTATGAGGCGCGCCATCAGGATAGGCCGAGCTTGGCGAGAGCTATCCGCAAGATCTCGTCTGCGACCATTTGACCGGTCGCTGATCCGCCTAGGTCAGGAGTCAGAACTGATCCCTTGTCAAGGAGCTCCGAGACGGCCGACTCGATGGCCCTACCCGCCGACAAGAGCTTATCATCGCGCCTCTTCCCCCCAAGCCAGCTCAGCAGGTAGGATGCTGAGAGAATTGTAGCTATAGGGTTGGCAAGAGAGGGAGCGAGGCCTGGGGCTGACCCATGGACAGGCTCGAAGATCCCGTGGCGGTCCCCTATGTTGGCTGAGCCGGCTATACCGATCGAGCCAGTAACACCGGCGGCCAGGTCTGACAAAATGTCCCCAAACATGTTGGGTGTGAGTACGACGTCGAACGCGGATGGATTCACCACCAACTGGTAAGCAGCATTATCGACGTACATCTCATCCACCTCCACCCCGGAGCCGCTCAGCACTTCTGTCGCTATGTCGCGGAAATATCTGTAAGAGGCGAGGACGTTTCCCTTATGCACGATCGTGACCTTTCTGCGTCTACCCATAGCCATCTCTAGAGCAACACGCGCAATCCTCTCGGTCCCTCTCCGCGTGATGACTAGCAGAGAGACAGCGTGGTCAAGGCCAATATCCTCCACGCCCTTATACAGATCCTCAGTGTTCTCCCTCACGATAACGAGGTCCACACCGCTCCAGTATGTCCTAACGCCCGCGTAGGTTTTGAATGGCCTTATGTTGGCGTAGAGGTCGAGCCTTTGCCTAAGATACACTATGACATCCTTGGCTGTCTCGCCGACAGGACCCTTTAGGCAGGCGTCCGATGCGGCGATTCTTTGGATCGAGTCGTTCGGGAGAGGCTCGCCACTCTCGGCAGCCACCTTGTCACCTGCAGGCGCCTCGACTAGCTCGAATGCCACTCCGAGCCCTTCTAATACCCTGCTGAGTATCCTGACGGTGTGGGAGACGACGACGGGCCCTATACCATCCCCCTGGATGACTGATATGCGGTACATGCCTCGGGATGGTCAGAGCCTCGGCAGAGTCACAGCCCCGATGGATGCGGAGGCCACTAGGGAGGCGTACTTGGCGAGCAGGCCCGACGTGGCCTTCGGAGGCTTCAGGACCAGACTCTTAACCCTCCTCTCAATCTCCGCCTCCGGGAGCAGTAGGTCTAGAACACCCTTCTCTGTGTCAATAAGTATCATATCGCCGTCCTTGACGACCGCTAATGGGCCTCCGACCGCGGCCTCCGGCGAGACGTGCCCAACCATAATCCCCTTGGTAGCTCCGCTGAACCTACCATCAGTAACCATGGCCACCTTCTCCCCCAGCCCTGCCCCCGCGAGGGCCGCAGTGACCCTAAGCATCTCGGGCATGCCGGGCGCCCCCTTCGGCCCGACATACCTGATCACGAGGACGTCGCCCTCCTTTACGGCTCCATCGCGGATGGCTCTAAAGGCGTCTTCCTCGTCGTCAAAAACTTTCGCAGGTCCTTTGAATGTGGTGACGCCTGTTGCAGCCACCTTCACGACAGCCCCCTCGGGGGCGAGAGACCCGCGAAGGATCCTTATCCCGCCCGTTGGCTTAATTGGTCTTGAGGGATCCTTTACGATGTGTTCGTGGGGGACGCTTGGGAGTGGATACTCGTTAAGGCTCTGGGCCAGAGTTTTCCCCGAGACTGTTAGGACGTCACCGTCTATCAGCCCCGCCTTTAAGAGCTTCTTAAGGATCAGAGGCGCTCCTCCGACTCTGTCCAGATCCATCATGACGTATTCGCCCGCCGGCCTCATGTTGAGTATGTAGGGGGTTTTGCGGGAGATCTCGTCGAAATCGTCGAGCGCCAGCCTTACCCCCGCCTCGTGAGCTATCGCCAATAGGTGGAGGACGCCGTTTGTCGAGCCTCCCGAAGCCATGAGAACGGTTATCGCGTTTCTGAGGGCCTCGTAGGTGAGTATGTCGCGCGGCTTAATATCATTCTCTAGGAGGTTTCCCAGGGCCTTCCCGGTCTCGTAGGCATATATCGCTCGCCTTGACGACGTTGCTGTGGGGCTAGAGCTTCCGAGAAGCGCCACCCCTAGAGCCTCACTCAGCAGCGCCATCGTGTTTGCTGTGAAGAGGCCGGCGCAGGCCCCATATGTAGGATGAGCGGCCAGTTCTACTTGGAGCAGCTGCTGCTCCGAGATTTTCCCCGAAATGTATGCCCCTACATACTCGTGGACATCCTCTATCGTTACTTTCTTGTCACCAATGAAGCCAGGCTCTGCCGACCCACCATACATGTAGATGGAGGGCCGGTTTATCCTCGCCATAGCCATAATAAGGCCAGGCTGTGTCTTATCACAGCCACCAATCGCCACAAACCCGTCGTATGCGTGGGCCACTATCTGCGCCTCAACACTGTCGGCGATTAACTCCCTACTGACCAGGCTATACCTCATACCCGGCGTACCCATCGAGATATTGTCGTTCACCACAATAGTCGGCATCGCTAATGCGGCGCACCCCGCCTCACGCAGACCCTGCTTCGCGTAGCCCGCCAAGCCGAGCGTGTGGAAGTTGCACGGGCCCGACTCGCTCCACGCGGTAACTACTCCTACGAGAGGCTTCCCTATGTCGCTGGGGTCTAGTCCAACAGACCACAAGAAAGACCTATGAGGACTGTTAAGTATTCCGGCAAATCTCTCGGTGCTGTACTCAGTCCCCTTTCTAGTGCTCTGCATCAAGCATTAAGCGGGCCGACGGGATATATAAAAGACTTCGCATCACGTCCCCGATAGTGTCCCAATAAGCATTTTTCACCCACCTTCTGTCCTCAGGGCCTGATAGTATATCGTGAATTAGGTTTAGGAATAGCTTTAGGTTGTTTATTCCCTGTATATGGTTTCTCGCGCTTAGCTTGTGGTGTAATACTACAGTTCTCTTCTTTAGGTGTCTGAAGAGCCTCTCTACCCTGTTCCTCATGCCGAACCTCTCATGCCCATACTCTAGCCCAAGCCTCTCAAACGCCCACCTATACCATGGACCGCCTATCAACCAATACCAACGGCTTGTCTGTACACATCCTCAATGCTTCCTTCAGGAATGCTAGGGCGTTTAGGCTGCTCCCACCATAAGACGCCTCCAGAACCAATAATTCCTTGGAATCTACGTCTACGGCAGACCAAACATATACGTGGACTCCTTTAACGGATAGCTTGGTCTCATCAAAAGCTATACACCTCCTACACCTAGGCTCAGTAGCAACCCTGATTTTAGATACCTTCTTGGAGAGGTAGTGTACTGCTGACTTGCTTATCGGCTCCAAACCCATGCTAAGGACCCTAGACACCTTTCCTACAGCCACCATGAAACATGTAGTCCAACACTGCTAGGACCTTAACCTCCCTACTTTCTTATTACGAATAAAACAACTCGAGACCAGGGCCACAACATCCATACAAACAAGACACACCGACCGGCCTTTAAACATAGCGCCTTATCTGGACACTATGCCTAAACCATCATTAAAATTTATCAAACAGAGAGTGACACCCCATTCTCAGCTGACTTCATCGCCATTACCGCTATCTCTAGAGCCCTCCTCGCGTCTTCTATTGGAATGATGTCTGGCTCTCTACCCTCTGCTACGCACCTCGCAAAGTACTCCAGCTCATCCCTTAGAGCACCCTCGGCGTGAGTGTCCATTTTGGGCCAGTAAGTCACGTCAGGCTTCTCCACTCCCTCAACGCTATAGACCGAAAAGTATTCGCCAGGAGTCAGAATCTGTATCGTCGCCTTCTCTGAGATCACCTCTAGCTGCGAGTCAATGAAGTGGGGATAGTTGTCGCTAAGCATAAATCCATTCTCCACGACCCCCAGCGAGCCGTCGTCGAACCTCATGATCGTCCAGAAAATGTCTGGATACTTATAGTTCATTCTCCTAGTAGCGAAGCCCGAGACTTGGACGACCTCACTTCCCGCTATCCACCTCATTATATCGATGTCGTGTACTCCTGTCTGGACTGGTGGCGAGACCCTGTTAAGGAAGATGCCTGCGGCTCTCTGCCTGCCTATCCTCCGCGCGTACATCGAGCCAATCCTCCCGAGCCTGCCCTCCCTAACCATGTTGTACACCATTCTGTATCGCTTATCAAACCTCAGTATGTGTCCAACCATGAATATTATGCCACTTCTCTTTACCGAGCTGATTATCTTGTCAGCGTCTTCAAGTGTCGTGGCAATGGGCTTCTCGAGCAGTGCTGGCTTCCCAGCCTCGGCCGCCAGAATTGTCGGCTCGACGTGGTCGTCGTCCGCAGTCGCTATTGTGAGGGCGTCCACCTCACTATCCTTCACGAGCTTCTCCCTATCAGTGTACCACTTTCTCACGCCGTACGTCCTAGCCACCTCCTCAGCGCGGCTCCTCGTCCGTGAACAAACAGCAACAACCTCAACCCAACCAATGCTCTTTAATGCTTGGACATGCCTCTCACCAAAATCACCAAGACCAATAACGCCAAATCTAACTAAGCCGACCACGACAGATTTATTAAACAATATTGCTTAAAAATTTTTATACCTGGCTATCAACGTTCAATATGTTATGTCTGCTACAGAGAGAAGAGTGTCAAGGAGGGCGATGCTAGGGACCGTCGGTGGGCTAGTCGGTGGATTGGCGATTGGAGCAGCAGTTGGCTGGCTTGCCAAGCCCGAGGCCGCTGTAAGAACTGTGACACAGATCGTTGGAGAGTCCGGCAGAACCATTACCACTACAGTGACTCAGGCTGCGCCTACTGTTGAGAGGACTGTGACTCAGTATGTGACAGCGCCGCCTCGTGAGAAAGCAAAGATAAACGTTATAGCCTTTGCGCAGGGGTTCGCCTGGCCTGAGCTATTCGGACCTGACGGAACAACCGAGACCGACTTGCTGAAGAGATTTGAGGCCTCTGAGAATGTTGATGTCACGATTGAGTGGGGCGACGAGTGGGCGGTAAGGGAGAAGGTTGCTGCCGATGTCACAGCTCAGGTGGGAAAGTACGACATAGTTCTTGTAGGAAGTGACGGCGCAGTACAGGCCTATGGATATGCCGGATACCTGGAGCCGCTTGACGAATACTTCAAGAAATATCCTCAGGATTACTTTGATCCGAATGATGTATATCCATCATTCCTAGATGCCAACAGGATTGAGGGAACGCTCTACGCGCTGCCATACTACTCGTTCGGTCCTGGGGTAATCTATAGACGTGATCTCTTCGAGAAGTATGGTGCCGAACTTCCGAAGGATAATTGGACGACTAATGATCTAGAGATAGCCATGGAGAAGATTCTTGAGGGCCTGAGGCGCGATGGAATAACCGATGTTTATCCACTGACTATGAGGGCTGGTCCAGGAGAGGAGCCAACGCTAGACCTAGCTGGGTTCATATACGCATATGCTGGCTATCCAGCGTGGTTTGAGGGAGGAGCAATCTGGCCCGGTGAGATCAGGAATAAGAAGGCAAAGCCAATTTTCGACTCCTCTGACTTTGAGGCCGGGTTCAGAGCGTTCACAGACTGGGCGAAGAAGTTTGGTCCTCCGGGAATCTCGACCCACACCTGGGTCGACATGATGAATACCTACGCGGTAGGCAAGGCAGCAATCCTGATGCCCTCAGCAATAAATGGATATGCCGCACTAGGAATCACGCAGGATGAGAATGTCAAGAAGTACACTAGGTTCATGCTTACGCCGTTCGGGCCGGGTAAAAAGAGGATAAACAGCTACTGGACCTTCTCGCTGGGAATCAACAAGTTCTCTAAGAATAAGGAGGCAGCTTGGCGAGTGCTTACGTACTTAACAGGCAGGAAGTCTATGGAGGCCTTTGCGGAGAGGACAGGCTGGCCCAACGTAACTATGAGGTCAGTTCTATACTCATATCCACTGATTAAGAAGTATGGAATAGAGGAGATAGAGCTCAACGAGCGGTCGGTACTTGAGAACCCCGCCATATACTTCCCATACATTCCTGAGCTAGACCTATTCATGGACAAGATAGGCACGACGGCCTCAGAAGTAGTAGCAGGAGCAAAGACCGTCGAGGTTGCACTCTCGGAGCTTCAGAAGTGGGCGACCGACCTCATGACTAGCAGAGGATACTACACCTAAAGACAAAAATAAATTAAGTCATTTTTTATTTATATCAACGGTGCTATGCCAATTGAGAGAAGAGTATAAACTGCTTCTTCCGGCAGTCTGTGTATTGGCGTTCCTAGTAGCCGCGCCGACTTTCTACCTATTCTACACGAGCTTTCTTCGATGGTTTCTGAGAGACCCTACTGGGCCGACGTTTGCAGGAGTCGAGAACTATGTAAAGCTGTTACAGTCATCCGACTTCGCAATCTCACTTACCGTGACTTTAATATTTAGCGCTGCATCAGTAACCTTTTCGCTCTTACTGGGGCTTGGCCTAGCGCTACTCTTCAGCGAGGACCTCAGGGGCAAGAGAATAATGCGTACCATAATCGTGCTGCCCATAGTACTGCCGCCGGTAGTGGTTGGCTTCACTTGGAAGTTCTTACTCAGTAGCGAGGTGGGAGTAATCGGAGCATACTTTATGCGGCTAATCGGGCTAGGGAACCTAAGCCTCCTCGGCGACCCAACATTGGCATTAGTCTCAGTAATCATCGCGGATATTTGGGGAAAGACACCTCTTCCGTTCCTCATATTCCTTGCAGGGCTCGCGGGAATACCTTCAATATACTACGAGTCCGCCAAGATAGACGGTGCTGGAAGCTGGCAAATCTTCAGATCAATAACACTCCCGAATATGAAGAAGCCAATAGTAGTCGCAGCGATTCTGAGAACCATAGACGCATTTAATAGCTTTGACGTTATATTCGTTATGACGAAGGGGGGTCCAGGCATGGCTACGCATACTTTGCCCATGCTAGGCTGGAAGGTCGGCTTCTACTACTTCGACGTGGGCACAGCCTCAGCGATCGGTGTAATTCTTCTTCTAATAGTCATGTTCCTCAGCATGCCTCTTATCAGGTCTATTAGTAGGTGAGACGAGCATGCCTGAAAGCAAGCTAAAACTCTTGGTTATATATACGTTGGCTATAGTCGCGTGCTTCATAGTCGTTTTTCCGATAGCCTGGCTGGTGGTATCCTCCTTTAAGACGATGTTTCAAATATTCCAGATCCCTCCTCAACTAATCTTCCAGCCCACGCTTGATAATTATCAGAGATTATTCTTTGGTGGGCAACTTATGAACGCATTCACGAACAGCCTGATAGTCTCAGCTATAACGGTCACAGTCTCGCTGGTCCTCGCAGTGCCAGCAGCTTACTCGCTCTCTAGGCTGAACAATGCGGTTGGTAGGAATGTTAGCTTCTGGATCATATCGGTAAGGATGGCTCCGGCATTCGCTGTGATCGTTCCATACTTCATAATCATGTATTATCTTAAACTAATCGACACTATATGGGCCGTAGCAATAACGTACCTAGTCTTCGCTATTCCCTTCACTACTTGGCTGCTCAAAATCACGTTTGAGGAGCTCCCGAAGGAGCTTGAGGAATCAGCACTTATCGATGGCGCCACAAAGACTGCCGCCCTCTTCAGGGTAATCCTGCCAAACGCAGTACCGATGATAGCCTCAGCGAGCATACTTACCTTTGTCTTAGCGTGGAACGAGTTCCTCATGGCCTTCATCCTCACGTCGAGAGACGCTAGGACAGTCCCAGTCCTGATAACCGCCCTATCGGGGACCCACAAGCTAGACTGGCCCATAATGGCCGCGATAACGACAGTCTCAATGATACCTGCATTCCTCTTCATAACATTCGTACAGCGATACCTAATCAAAGGACTAACAATGGGCGCAGTAAAAACATAAATCACAATAGGTTACGCAATTCTATCTTTAATTCATAATATACGAGTTTAATTTTATCGATGAACTCATCTCTAAATTCCGTATCTTAGGTGTATGGTTATTGGTGCTATTGTTGTTTGGGCTTTGTATGTTGATTCTGGCCTCTCATACCTTATGATTATTCTTCTGAATGATTTTATCCA
>Ga0079995_1059910_pt1 | contig 34407 bp, 32 predicted proteins | sample FaiFalFF_MnMetaG_2_FD_69198 | JGI IMG/M metagenome (GOLD analysis project Ga0079995, IMG submission 69198) | Freshwater microbial communities from Yellowstone National Park, Wyoming, USA - Fairy Falls C (FF_Mn_C) (SPADES assembly) (version 4) | ecosystem: Environmental > Aquatic > Freshwater >...
AGCCTATGGGCATCACCATTGCAGGGGTATCGAAGCGTTTCGGCGAGTTTCAGGCGCTCTACCCTACCGATCTCACCATCCCCACGGGATCCCTAGTGGCTTTGTTGGGGCCGTCGGGTTCTGGCAAATCTACCCTGCTGCGCCTGATTGCCGGCCTGGAGAAGCCAGACACGGGGCGGATTTTCCTCACCGGGCGGGATGCCACCCACGCCAGCGTCCAGGAGCGCAACGTCGGCTTTGTCTTCCAGCACTACGCCCTGTTTAAGCACATGACGGTGCGGCAGAACATTGCCTTTGGCCTGGAGATCCGCAGGCTGCCAAGAGCTGAAATTCGGGCACGGGTGGACGAGCTGCTGGAGCTGGTGCAACTGTCGGGGTTTGGGGATCACTACCCCTCCCAGCTTTCGGGCGGCCAGCGGCAGCGGGTGGCCCTGGCCCGTGCTCTGGCGGTAGAGCCGCAGGTGTTGCTTTTGGATGAGCCCTTCGGAGCCCTGGATGCCAGAGTGCGCAAGGAGCTGCGCCAGTGGCTGCGGCGCCTACACGACGAGGTGCATGTCACCACCGTCCTGGTTACCCACGACCAAGAAGAGGCTATGGAGGTGGCCGACCAAATTGTGGTCATGAACCAGGGGCGGATCGAACAGGTGGGATCCCCTGCCGAGATCTACGATCATCCGGCCACTCCCTTTGTCATGAGCTTTATTGGCCCGGTCAACGAGCTCTCGCCCCGCTCCGTATTATCCTGCCAGCTCCCTGAAGCGCAGGCCGGTTCGCATCGGCTTTTCTTGCGCCCCCATGATGTCCAAATTGAGCTCAACCCCACTGGCAGCGGTGTCTCGGCTTGGGTCAAAGAGATTATCCACCTAGGGCGGGAGATCCAGGCGGAGCTGGTCTTGAGCGATGGCGGATCCCTCTGGGCCCACCTCAGCCGCGAGCAATACACCAACCAGCCCCTGCACATTGGGCAGCAGGTTTACGTGCGCCCCAGGGTAATCAAAGCCTTCCCCATCAAGAAAACGGAAATGACAGCCATGGCGGTGGGAGCTTAGGGAACCTTGCTGCAGGCGGTGTTTCCAGTGTCTTGGCCGTGGTGGCTGACCCTAGGCTATCTCTTCCTGATGCTGGTCTTGCCACTAGCTGCCTTGGTTGCCAAGGCCAGCACCTTGGGTTGGGCAGAGTTTTGGCGGATTGCCACCGATCCCCTGGCCCTCTCTGCCTATGAGGTTACTTTTGTAACCGCCTTGCTGGCGGCCTTAGTGAACGGTGTGATGGGCACTCTAACCGCCTGGGTGTTGGTGCGCTACGCCTTCCCTGGGAAAAAGCTCCTCGAGGGGTTGATTGATCTGCCCTTTGCCCTGCCCACGGCTGTGGCCGGCCTCACCCTGGCGACCGTCTACAGCAGCAACGGCTGGATAGGATCCCTGCTGGCTCCCTTGGGAATCCGCATTGCCTTTACCCGCTGGGGGGTGGGGGTAGCAATGCTGTTTATCTCTTTTCCCTTTGTGGTGCGAACCGTGCAGCCGGTGCTGCAGGAACTGGAACCGGATGTGGAAGAAGCCGCCTGGAGCTTGGGCGCCTCCCGCTGGCAGACCTTTTGCCGAGTGGTACTACCGCAAATTCTGCCGTCTATCCTAACGGGGGTGGCGTTGGGGTTTTCTCGCGCTGTCGGTGAGTATGGCTCCATCGTCATTATTGCCGCCAGCATCCCCTTCGAGGATTTGATTGCGGCGGTGCTGGTCATCCAAAGACTGGAACAGTACGACTACGCCGGCGCCACGGTGATTGGGACGGTGATGTTGGTGATCTCCTTCCTTTTGCTGGCGGTGATTAACCTTCTGCAAGGCTGGGCAAGTCGCCATGAGACCTAAGGGAGTTGCCGAGGTTCAAGGGAAGCCACCCGCCAACCCTTGGCTGGCTGGCCTGCTGATTGGGATCGTCTTGCTCTATGTGGGGCTGCTCATCGGGATCCCCCTGGTGAATGTCTTCTACCAGGCGTTGCGGGAAGGGATCCCCAGTTTTTTTCAGCACCTGGGGGAGCGAGAGTTTCTCAGCGCAGCCCGCTTGACTTTGCTAACTGCCCTGGTTGTCGTGCCTCTCAATACTCTTTTTGGCCTCTGCGCTGCCATAGCGCTAGCACGCCGCCGCTTTCCAGGGCGGGCCCTGCTGCTTAGCCTCATTGACCTGCCCTTTTCCATTTCGCCGGTAGTAGCCGGCCTGATGCTGGTGCTGATCTTTGGCCGTCAAGGTTGGCTGGGATCCTGGAACCTGCGGGTCATTTTTGCGTTTCCAGGCATTGTGCTGGCCACGGCTTTCATCACCTTGCCCTTTGTGGTGCGGGAAGTATTGCCGGTGTTGGAAGAGGCCGGCACCGAGGAAGAAGAAGCCGCCAAAACTCTGGGGGCCAATTCCTGGCAGGTCTTCTGGCGGATTACCCTGCCCAACATCCGCTGGGGCCTCTTGTATGGAGTCATCCTCACCAATGCCCGCGCCATGGGGGAGTTTGGCGCTGTGGCGGTGGTCTCGGGCAACATCGTTGGGCGCACCCAAACCCTGCCTCTGTTTGTGGAAGATGCCTATCGCAGCTATGCCACAGGATCAGCCTATGCAGCCGCGGTGGTGCTTTCTTTGCTGGCGGTGGTGACCCTAGTGGCCAGGGAGCTGCTGGAGCGGGGATCCCCTTCCCGTCGCATCTTTTAGGTTCCCTCTCTCTAAGGAGAAAGGTCGGGGGTGAGGAGCTCCGGCAGCGGTACCCCAGTTCCCCCCAGGCCGCAGTAGCCGCGCGGGTTTTTGGCGAGGTACTGCTGGTGGTAGTCTTCGGCGTAGTAGAACTCTGTAGCCTCCAGGATCTCAGTGGTGATGGGGCCGTAGCCGTGGGCGCTCAGGACTTGCTGGTAGAGGTCGCGGGTTTTTTCCGCCAGCTCCCGCTGGGTCTGGGAATAGACGTAGATGCCGGAGCGATACTGAGTGCCCACATCATTGCCCTGGCGCATCCCCTGGGTGGGATCGTGGTTTTCCCAAAACACTTTCAAGAGCTGGAGGTAGCTAATCTGGCTGGGATCGTAAACCACCCGCACCACCTCGTTGTGGCCAGTCAAGCCGGTGCAGACCTCTTCATAGGTGGGGTTGGGAGTATACCCGCCCGCATAGCCCACTGCAGTGGTGAACACCCCAGGCAACTGCCAAAACCTGCGCTCCGCTCCCCAGAAGCAGCCCATGCCAAACATGGCTAGCTCCATCCCCTCGGGAAAAGGGGGCTTCAGGGGCGTGCCCTTGACGTAGTGCCGGTTAACGATTGCCATTGGCTCGGAGCGGCCCGGCAAAGCCTCCTCCGGGGTAGGCAGGGTCAGTTTCTTGCTCAGTTTGCCGAAACCAAAGAGCGCCATGGCGGCAGCCCGATACATTCGTTAACGTCTACCAGCCTAGCGTAGATAGCCGCTGTTGTCTCAAGGGAGCGGCTTAGGGACTTTAGACTGCCAGCTCCACAACCACAGGGGCATGGTCGCTGGGCTTTTCTGCCCGCCGCGGCTCGACGTCGATCCAGCAAGCCGTAGCTTTGTCCTGAAGCAGGGGGGAAAGGTAGAGGTGGTCAATGCGCCAGCCCCGATTCTTCTGGAACCCCCCGGCCCGGTAGTCCCACCAGCTAAAATGTCCGGGATCCGGGGTGAATTTGCGAAAGGCATCCTCAAAGCCCAAAGCCAGGATCTTCTGCAGGGCCTGCCGCTCCGGCTCGGAGGCCATGATTTCTCCGGCTTTGCCGGGATCGTAGATATCCCGATCTTCCGGGGCGATGTTGAAGTCGCCACAGAGCAGAATAGGCTGCCCCTGGTCGAGGGCCACCTGGAGGTAGTCTTTCAGGCAGGCCAGCCAGCGCAACTTGTAGGCGTACTTGTCAGATCCCACCGCCTCGCCATTGGGCACGTAGAGGTTGAGGATGCGGATGCCGCGGTAGAGGCCGCCAATAAGCCGCTTTTGCTCATCCAGCTCTGCGGCTGCCGGCAGCAGGGCAGCAAAGCCCCGCTCCACCTTTTCCGGCACCTCCCGGCTGATGAGGGCAACGCCGTTGTAGGCTTTCTGCCCGTACACCTCCACATGAAAGCCCCGCTCCTCAAAGGGGGCACGGGGAAACTCCGCATCCACCACCTTGGTCTCCTGCAGGCAGAGCACATCCAGGGATCCCTGCTTGTCCAGCCAGGCCAAAACCTGGGGCAGGCGGCTGCGGATGGAGTTGACATTCCAGGTGGCTACTTGCATCCCAGAAGGTTCTCTCAAGCCACAAGCTTAGCTAGGCCCAGGGGGCGGATCCCTTGCGGCGAAACCTCGACCCGGTAGGGCAGCACCTCAACTCCCGCCTGCAGGGCCCGGTGAAACAGACGGGCATAGCGAGGATCCCGTTCTGCTCCGGGGGCAAACTCGGTGCAGTCGGCGCGGTTAATCCAATACAGCAGCAGAGCCCGCTGACCCTGTCGGCGGATCTCCATCAAGTCTTCCAGGTGTTTTTGACCGCGAGTCGTCACGGTATCGGGAAAAAGGGCACAGGAGCCAACAGCCCAGGTTGTATTTTTAACCTCCAGGTAGGCACAGCCGCCCGGCCCCTCCAAAAGAAAGTCCATCCTGCTTTTGCCCCAGACCACTTCCCGCCGCCAGCGGGAAAACTGAGCCAGTTGAGGAAACCAGCCCTGCTGCAGCCCCCATTCCACTAGGCGATTGGGTAGGCCAGTGTTGATCCCTACCCACACCTCCCCTACTTGGATCATCTCCCAGGTGTAGGCCAGCTTGCGCCTGGGATCGGGGTGATAGGAGAGGCAAACGGGTGCCCCCACCTGGCAAACTCCCGTCATCGGGCCGGTGTTGGGGCAGTGGGCAGTTACCTGTTGCCCATTTTCCAGCTCCACCTCGGCAAAGAAGCGCTTGCAGCGGCCGCGCAACACGCCTTTGAGTAGGGGAATGGGGAAACGATAGGGTGGCGGGCCCTCCTGCCCAGGCATCTGCAAGTGCCCTCCAGCTAAGTATTTTTTCTTTAGGATTTTGGAAGTCTTCCAGGGGGGAGCGATCTTCTACGCTAGGGTAATGGCGTAAGCTAGGGCTCTCATGGGCCGATGCCTTGCTCCCCTGATTTTAATATCCTACCTTTTCTATCCCTTGGCCAAAACTTGGAGAAGACAACTCGAATGTTGCGTCTTGACCCTGACCCTGGCTTTCAGCTTCCGGAGCCTTTTCAGGACAACCGCGGGCGCGTAGCCATCTTCATTGACGGGGCCAACCTCTTCTACGCTGCCCTGCAGATGGGCATTGAGATTGACTACACCCGCCTCCTGAAGACGCTCACCGGCCGTTCTCCCCTTCTGCGCTCCTTTTTCTACACCGGCGTCGACCGCAACAACGAAAAGCAGCAGGGGTTTTTGCTCTGGATGCGCCGCAATGGCTTCCGTGTGGTTACCAAAGAGCTGACCCAACTCCCCGATGGATCCAAGCGGGCCAACCTAGATGTGGAGATTGCCGTGGACATGTTGTCGCTGGTGCGCTGGTATGAGACAGCGGTGCTGGTCAGCGGCGACGGGGACTTGGCCTATGCTGTCAATGCCGTCAGCTACCAGGGAGCACGGGTAGAGGTGGTTAGCCTGCGCTCTATGACCAGCGATCAGCTCATCAACTTGGCGGATCGCTACATCGACCTGGAATCCATCAAGGACTACATCAAGAAAACCAACCGTTCTTCCTATCTCTACCGAGGGGGAGTTAGCAACGACGAAGAGGACGAGGGCTAGAGCCCTAGGAGGCCCACCACTCCCCAGCCCTCCTGCCATTCTAGGCAAATAAATGCCCACCTGGCTTCCTGGCCCCTCTGCTGGGAAGCTAGGTGTTTTCCGTATGGGTTACTCACCTCCTAGCCCCCCTGTCCATTCAGAAATTACAATGGGTCATCTAGCTCATTAGTGTTCCAGGATCTCTCTTTCCATGAGCTACTTGGTTATTTACACCGAGGGCAACCCTAACCTTGAAGAGATTGCCATTGTCGACAGCAGCGGTAAGCTTGTTTACCACGCCCATACCCAGGAATACTCGCCTGGCCACCCCCAGCCCAAGCCTTTAGCCCAGATTGTTGCGGACCTACGGCGTTTGGCCCAAGGTAAAACCCTCGTTTTCCACCACGCAGAGCACGACCTAAAAATCCTTAAACAAGCCTTTGAGCAAGCTAACCAAGAGTGGCTTTCTAACCCCGTTTTTTGCACTTGGCTAGCTGCCAAGGAATGTTTTCCCAACCTCCCCAGCTACAGTCTAGAGTATCTTAGCAAACATCTTAGTATCCAACTGGAGAGCGGCTATTTCAACTCCAAACTGGCCCACGACGCCAGCTACGATGCTCTTTTTACCTATCACCTCTATCGCCACCTCACCCACGCTCAGCTCAAAGCTCAGAATATTCCCAACCCCTTTGCCAGCAGTAGAGTTGACAATCCCTTTCAGAGTTACCCCGACGAGGCTACCATCTATCAGTCTCAGTACCAGCAACTCACAGCCGTTCTCCAGGACATTCAACGGGATCCCAGCCACCAGAGCCGAGGGGTTGTCTTACTGGGAGAACCTGGATCCGGCAAGACTCACCTAATCATGCGGGTGGCCCAAAACCTGCTGCGCCACAACCGTCTCCTGTTTATCCCTCAGCCCACCCATCCCGACAACATCTATCACCACATCTACAGCCACACCCTGGAATCCCTGCGAGAACAAGTTGATGCTCGTCACCATACTCAGCTTTATTATCTCGTTGCCAAAAGCTTTGTGGAAATCTTGAAAACTTCCCCCCAAACTTCAAAAAATGAGAAGCTTCTCTCTATTCTCACTGCGGATCCCCTTAATCTCTTTCATCGCCTAGGAGCAGAAGGCAGCGAGCGTCGTCGTCAGCAATGGCAAGCCATTGAAAAACTGGTTCTGCGCTGGTGGGCAGAGCAAAACTTCCTTACCGGTTCCACCGAAAACATTCTCAAGGGCATCATCAAATACTGTAGCTACAGGGATCCCAACCGCCGTCACCAGATCATCCGCTGGCTCAGCGGTACCGACCTGGATCCTGAAGAAACCAACTTGATTGGGTTGCCCCCTTGGAGTGCAGATCTGGATCGCAACACCTTTGCCCTAGAAGGGATGAAAGTCATCGGCAGGCTTTCACTGCTTGACCGACCTCTCATTATTGTCTTCGACCAATTGGAAGCTTTTGGCCGAGAAGAAAATCGAGATATCCTTCTCAACTTTGGCGATGCTCTAAAAGAGCTTTTTACCCGTATCCCCAACAGTCTGTTTGTCCTTAATTTGTTTCCTGATCGTTGGCAACATTTCCAAACCCAACTTGACCGGGCTACCGTCGATCGCCTCTCCCAAACCGTCCTCTCCCTAGATCTCCCCTCTCTTCCCCAGCTTCAAGCCCTTCTCCAGAGCCGCCTGCCTTCAGGGATCCACCTCCAAGCTCTCTTTACCGCCGATGACCTAAGCGATATTCTTGGCCAACCCTCCATCCGGGCCATTCTCAACCGGGCCTCAGACTACTATCGCCACTACATCAACGGGATCCCTCTCCCTCCCCAGGTGCAAGTTGTACCCACTGCCAGCAATCTAGCCGCCCGCGTCCAGCGCCTCGAAACTGAGCTGCAAACCCTCAAACAACTGCTCATCCCCCTTCTGCCTGCCCACGGCCCCTCCATCGTTCTATCTCCACCCCTTCGGGATCCCAGCCCATCTGCCGATCTTGTTGAGACGCTGGATCCCTATCTCCGCACCACTGAGGCTCAGCTCCGCGCCGCCTATCCCCAAGAGGCGATCATCGACAGCACAGCTGATATCGGCAAATTGCGCACCATCGTCAATGCCCTACAAGGGATCCATCCCCTCCCCATGAGCACCCTGAGACTGGGCAAACGCAAACTTCCAGATCACCTCTATTTCCCCAGCCAAAAGCGGGTGATTGCCTTTATCCAAGTGGCTGCTGGCAGCATGTATTGGCAGGTCAATAACTTCAACCAATTGGTGATTGCTCACCCTGGGCTTCAGTTTCTCTTGCTGCGGGATGCCCGCCTCAAGCCTCCTTCTCCAACAGCTACTGCCACCCAAGCGGCCTTGGCTGCCCTCAACAACAGCCCTAATGGCAAGTATGAGCTGCTCACCAAAGAGGATCGCATTCACCTGGAGCTGATGTACAGAATGATCACCGACATCCAAAACCGCGACTTGGAGCTAGACCTGACCTCAGCCGTTCGGTACTATCTTGAGCATAGGGATCCCCCCCTTATCGCCTGGATCCTAGGCCGTGCCTAAGCCTTCCCTGAACTCTCTCCCATTCAGTTGAGGGCTTAGTGGAACTTCGAGGTGGAAGGGATTGCTTGCAGCAGGTAAACGGGGTTAAGGGGGGAAAAGCGAGTGCCCTCAGCCAAGGCCGTGGAGCGGGAGATCTGGACATGTTCCACTCGCACCTGCCAGCCCTGTGAGCGCAGCCACTGCAGGGTTTCGCTGCAGGTTTCTAGGGTGGCGAAGTTGGCCACCAGGATCCCTCCAGGCCGTAGGCGGGGCGCCACTGTGGGCAGGAGCTGGGGGATCCCCTTTCCACCTCCTCCCAGCAACACCCGATCCGGATCCGGCAGGTCAGCCAGCACCTGAGGCGCTGCCCCTGGGATTACCTGCAGGTTTTCCAGACCAAAGCGTTGGCGGTTGCGCTGGATGAGACAAATGCCCATGGCGTTGCGCTCGATGGCATAGACCTGGAGCTGGGAAGAGAGGCGGGCGATCTCCACAGCCACTGAGCCCGTGCCAGCCCCGATATCCCACACCACCCCCTGTCGCGGCAATTGCAAGGCTCCCAGGGTGAGGAGGCGGATGGGCTGCTTGGTGATTAGGCCGGGCTGGTCGGGAAAGGTGTGGAACTGGTCGTCCGGGATCCCAACCAAAGGCCAGCGGCTGGGATCCGGTTCCGGCTCAACGCGCCGCAGCACCACCAGGTTAGGGCTGGGGAAGGCAGAGTTCTCCCCTTCCTGCAGGGGCATGATCTGCTCCTGGGGGGATCCCAGTTGGCTGCATACCCAGGCCTGGTAGCGCACTGGCAGCCGCAGGTCGGCAATGAACTGGGCCAAGCTGGCTGGTGTGTGCTCTGGATCGGTGAGCACTACAATTACAGGGGATCCCTGTTTGAGAACGGGTTCCAACTGCTCCATTCCCCGCCCATGTAGGCTGAGGATAGTGGCCTCCTGCCAGGGGATCTGTAGGCGGTTGAGGGCCAACTGTACCGAGCTCACCTGGGGATAAAAAGCCAACTGCTCCCTCGGGAAATACTGGGTCAGCAGGCGCCCAATCCCGAAAAACAGGGGATCCCCGCTGGCCAACAAGACCAGGGATCCCTGCGCTAGCTCCTGCTGCAGAAGCGGGATCCAACTTTCCACTGACCCGGTCAGCGGGATCTTGCGGGCTGGATGGTCAGCAAAGTGCTGGAGTAGGCTAGGAGGCCCGGCCAGGACTTTGGCCTGCGAAAGGGGTGGGATCCCCCAGGAAGCCACCGAGCCATCTCCGGCTACCCCTACAACTGCAAGCTGAGGCAACTGGCTCGCCATCTAGCGTTCGACAGGCGGGTGTACTGACGTATGGGGTTTCCTGCATTTCTATCGCGGCGAGATTCCTGGATGGCCTTCCCAGCTCGTCCCCAATTCTAGCCCCGGCGGGCAGCCAGCAGCAGGGCATTGACAATGGCGGCAGCCACCGGGGATCCCCCTTTACGGCCCTCCACCCGAATCTGGGGAACCTCTATCTGGGCCAAGGCTTGTTTTGCCTCTTCTACTGCCACAAAGCCCACCGGCACCCCAATCACCAGGCTGGGCCGGACCCGCTGCGCCCGAATCTCTCTCACTAGCGCTAGCAGGGCTGTGGGCGCGTTGCCGACAACAAAGATTGCCTCTGGGTAGCAGCGGGCCACCTTGATCATCCCTTGAGCGGTGCGGGTTTGCCCCACCTCGAGGGGCTCTTCCACCCAGTCCAAGGCACAGTAGAGCGGAATCCCTTGGGCTTGGAGGCCAGACTGGATCCCAGCGGCCACCATCCTCACATCCACCACCACTGGTCGTTTTTGCCGCAGGGCCGCTAGCCCCGCCTCAACCGCTGTGGGGCTGAACACAAAGCGATCCCGGAGCTCGAAGTCGGCCGTGGCGTGGATAGCGCGGCGCACGATCTCATAGGGGATCCCCTGCCAGGGGTGGGGGCCGATCTCTTGGTCAATCTGGCGAAAGCTGGCTGCTGTAATCGGGTCTATCCAGGCCGTCTCGTCGGTTTTCTCGCTCATCGAATCTGCAAGTAGAGCTCAAGCGAAGACTGCTGGCGGGCGGAAGCTGGGCGGAACCTCTAGTCCCCAAAACGCCCCGTTAGTCCACTCTAGACGCTCCGAAGAAGCGGCCATGATTGGTCTATTCTGATGGAGGTGGCTTGTTCGCTCCTTCCTTGCACACACCCAACTCCCTTTCTATTCCCTCCGAGCCGGGATCCCTACCTTCCCCGTCCCAGGCAGTCGACAGCAGGGATCCCCTCTCGGGCCTGCCTCGCTACGGCCACTCTCAAACCTGGCTTTGGCGCGGCTGGCCGGTTCACTTCACCTACACTCCTAGTCGCGCCCAAACTCCTGCAGGCCAGGTAAACTTGGTGGCAGCGCCGGCTCTTTTAATCCACGGCTTTGGCGCCTCCGTCGGCCACTGGCGCCACAACATCGTCCCTCTAGGATCCCAGCGCCCTGTCTACGCCCTTGACTTGCTGGGATTTGGCAAAAGCGCCAAGCCGGAGATCGCCTACAGCGTCGATCTCTGGGTGGAGCAGGTGTACGAGTTTTGGCGCGTCCACATCCGCCAGCCTATGATCCTGGTTGGCCACTCCCTTGGCGGGTTGGTGGGGGTGATTGCGGCTGCCCGCTATCCCCAGATGGTGAGGGGCCTATGCTTGATTAGCTGCGCCGACGGACCCCATCCAGAAGAACTGCCCCCTCCCTGGGACGCCCTAGTGCGAGCTTTCTGCGAAGGGATCCTGGCGCTGCTGGGCCCTCACCTCTTTAATTGGCTGCGACAGACTAAGGTGCTGCGGGCTTGGATCAAGAACGTCTACAAGCGCGATGAGCAAGTGGACGATGAGCTGGTGCGGATCTTCCAAACGCCAGCTTTTGACCCAGGAGCAGCCCACGTGTTCTTGGACAGCCTCAGGGCCATCCTCTGCCGCCCCTTCGATAGCCCTAAGCGGCTGCTGCCCACCCTCAAAATGCCCATTCTCCTCCTCTGGGGTCAAGAAGATCCGGCGGTACCTAGCTTTTTGGCGGATCAGTTCAAGCGCTGGCAGCCAGCTCTTACGTTGGTGAAGCTACCGGGGGTGGGTCACTGCGCCCACGACGAGCTGCCTCACTGGGTCAACACCCTCATCGGCGAGTGGGCCGCCAGCCTGGAGACATGTACCAGACTGCCGCGCCGTCCGGCCAGGGATCCCTTCCTGGCCTAGCTAGATCACTGGGGGAGGATGTCAATCTTGCTGCTCGATGGGCAGCTGCAGAACTATCCTCCTGAAAGTGGGATGGCAAGAAGTATGTCAGGATGGAAGAGTGCAGCTTTGTAGCCTAGAGGAGGCCGCTTCCTTTTCCTGGAGCAGCAAGATGGCAGTTTACGAGGGGAATTTTACGCAGACAGGCGATCTGCGTCTAGCTATCGTCATCAGTCGGTTTAACGATTTGATTGTGGGCAAGTTGTTGGAGGGGTGCCAGGATGCTCTGAGGCGGCATGGCCTGGATGTCAGCCCCGAGAGTCGCCAGGTGGACTACTACTGGGTGCCTGGCAGCTTTGAGGTGCCGCTGGTGGCCCACCAACTGGCCCAGTCCCGCCGCTACGATGCCATCATCTGCCTGGGGGCGGTGATCCGAGGGCAGACCCCCCACTTTGACTATGTGTCGGCAGAGGTGGCCAAGGGGATCGCGGCAGCAGGCTTTCGCACTGGCGTGCCGGTCATTTTCGGGATCCTCACGGCGGACACCCTGCAGCAGGCGCTGGAGCGAGCCGGGATCAAAAACAACAAAGGCTGGGAGTACGCCATGACCGCCCTGGAGATGGCTACGCTCATGCGTCAAGTGGCTCCCCTTCTCCAAGAAAGTAGAAACGGCGCTGGCCCTCGTCCCCCCTTGCCTGGGGCAGCAGAAGCCCTGCAAGCAGGGGCAAGCTGGGAGAGTGCTGCCTACTGACGGCGGGTAAGCCGCGTCAGCACCTCGTTAGAGCGCTGCACGAAAGCCCGCGCCGCTGCCGGGTCGAAGCTTCTCTGGGTAATCAGCGCCAGGTCATAGATGTGGTTGCAGATAAGGTTGACCAGCTCCGGATCCCGGCCCTCCTCGGCTAAAGCTTGCAGGTTCTGAATGAGTGGATGGGCAGTGTTGACCACTAAGGTGTGTTCTTCCAAAAACTCCATCGGCTTCTGTTGCAGGATGGCATTGAGCTCCTGCAAGCGCCGCAGGGTTTCCGGCAGCAGGATCATGGCCGGCACAGACTCGGACTTAAGGGCCTCAGCCTTGATCTGCAGCTTTTCTTTCCCCAGCGCCTGACGGAAAAGATCTACTAGCTTTTCACTACGGGTTTTCTGAGTTAGGGGGTCGACAAGCTCAGCAGCTTTGTCTTTGTTGATCAGGGCTTCATCCAACTCCGAGTCCACCCGCTTAAATTGGATCCCCTCTTCGCGATACTCTCGCTCCAGGAAGCTGCTGAAATGGCTGTCGATCCAGCTATCTAGCATGATGACTTCTAGGCCCTGGGAGCGGTGCAGGTCAATGTAGGCGCTCTGGGCTGCCTCGTCCGTGGCGTAGTAAACCCGCTTGTTCTGTTTCTCTCGCGTGCGCACTAGGTATTCCTTGAGGGTCACGTACTCGGGTTTGTCGGCAGGGGATCCGGCCACTCGGAAGATGAGAATGTCCTTAATCTGGGCAAAGAATTTGTCGCTATTCATTGCCCCAAATTTCATAAATAGACTGATATCGGGCCAGACCCTGATGTACTTTTCGTAGTCTTCTCGGTAGAGCTCGTTGAGGCGATCCGCCACCTTTTTGGCTATGTGATCCCCAATGCGCCTGACAGTGCGGTCATTCTGCAAAAAACTGCGGGAGACGTTGAGAGGAATATCGGGACTGTCGATGGCGCCGCGCAAGGGCAGGAGGAACTTAGGGATAACTTCCTCGCAGTTATCCTGGACAAAAACTTGGTTGCAAAACAGTTTAACTTGGCCCTTGGTAGGATCGATGTCCGGGCGCAGCTTGGGGAAGTAAAGGATCCCTTGCACAATGAAAGGATAGTCCGTGTTGATGTGAACCCAGAAGTGGGGATCTTCCTGGAAGGGATACAGGTAGCGGTAAAACTCCAGGTAGTCCTCGTCTTTGAGCTCTGAGGGAGAAATCTTCCAGAGGGGCTTTTGCCGGTTGATAACTTCTCCATTGAGCTTGATGGGAACGGGAATAAAATCGCAGTACTTGCGCACCAATTCGCGGATGCGACTTGGATCCAGGTACTCCTCGCTATCGGGGGTTAGGTACAGCGTGACGGTGGTGCCGATAGCAGAGCGCTGGGAATCCGAGAGGGTAAAATTGGGGCTGCCGTCACAGGACCATTTCACAGGGGTGCTGCCGGGCTGGTAGGAAAGGGTGTCGATCTCCACCCGCTGCGCCACCATAAAGGAAGAATAAAAACCTAGGCCAAAGTGGCCGATGATCACCTGGTCAGCACCCTTGTCTTTGTACTTTTGGATAAACTCCTCGGCGCTGGAAAAGGCCACTTGGTTGATATATTTTTTCACCTCTTCGGCAGTCATGCCGATGCCAGTGTCGCTTACGGAGAGAGTCTTTGCCTCTTTGTTGAGCGCAATAACAATCTCTGGTTCTGGAGGCTCCGTTACTTCGCCGGCCAGCTTGGCCATTTTCAGCTTGGCAATAGCGTCAGCAGCGTTAGAGATCAGCTCCCGCAAAAAGATCTCGCGATCCGAGTAGAGAAACTGCTTGATGATGGGAAAAATATTTTCCGTGTGGACAGTGATGGCTCCTTGTTCCAAGACGGCCATAGGCAGCTTGTCACTCGAACCAGCTTAGTTCCAATTTACCAAGAAGACTGAGCCTCAAGCCTTGCCCACTACTATGCATGACCTTCGCAGGCCCCAGTAGAGCGGCCTTGTGCTCTGCCGTTTAGGGCAGCAGGGCAATAAATCTGCACTCAAACCAGCTGGCCCTAGAGGCTCTGAGCTTGGTTCCTACCGAGGGTAAGCTGCTCCACCCAATCTTGACCTAGGCGAATGGTGACGTCGGAGTTGAGAACTCCCGTGGACTCCACCCGCAGCTCCCCTAGCCCAATGGCAGCGCGAACCTGCTTAGCCCCCTCCCGATCCCCACTTTGGGCAAGGATCTCGGTGCGCGGCAACACCTGGGGGCTATCCTCGACGGCAAAAGCTTGGGCATAGCCCTGTCTAACCAGTTCTTGCACCATGCGGCGGGCCATCCCCGGCTTGCCGGTAGCGTTTTGCACGGCTATGCGCAGGTGTTGCGGCGGGATGGGGGTTACTTCCGCCTCTAGGCCAAAATGGGCGGCGGCCACACGGCGGATCCCGGCCAGATCCGGCAGCCAGTAGCTGGTGGCAAATTCTCCCGCCTGGCTGAAGCGGCCCGGCAACAGCACCAGATCCATGCGATCCCCGCCGTAGGTGAGAAGGAATTTGGCCAAGCTCAAGACTTCTTCCCAGGTGAGGTTGGTATCCAAGTGGGTGCGGACAACCTGCAAAACCTTTGGGATGCGCAGCCAGACGGCGGGGGAGAGCAGTTCCCGGCTGAGGGCCCGCAGCAGCTCCTGTTGCCGTTGCACCCGGCCAATATCTCCTAACCCTAGCTGGTCGTGGCGAAAGCGGGCAAAGTGGTGGGCCTGTTTGCCGTTGAGGCGGTGCCAGCCGGGTTGTAGGGTAATGAACAACTGCTGCGTACGATCCACGTAGTGCATGGGCTCCGGCACGTAGACCTCTACGCCACCCACCGCGTCAATCAGCGCTTCCAGGGCTTCGGTATTGAGGCGGACGTAGCGGTCAATCGGGATCCCGCCCAGCAACTGGCTTACCACCTGAGCTGTTAGGGCGGGGCCTCCCACCACGTTGGCGGCGTTGATCTTGGCCACGCCGAAGCCGGGCAGGCGCACACGGGTGTCGCGGGGGATCGACAACACGGTCATCCGCCGCGCCTGGGGGTCAAAGCGGGCTAGAAGAATGGTGTCAGAGCGGGTGTTGAAGCGGTCCTGATCCCCTGTTCCCAAGAGGACGGGATCTGGCCTGTCGAGGCCCATAATGAGGATGTGCAAGGAGCGATCTATAGCAGCAGCGCGCAGGGCATCCGGTCGAAAGGCTGCCTGTTCCTCAGCACTTAGAGAAGGGGGAAGGATCGGGCGGGGCAGTATGGCCGCCAGGAAGGCCCCAGCGGAGCCGGACAAAATAGCCGTAAAGCCCAGCAACAGCCAGAGGATAGCCTGTTGTCGAGCGGCGCGAACAGGGCCGGGGCGGGGTGGGTAGTGAAAGGAAGACATTAGCTCGAGCCGGGCCTTGGGCACACGTCTAGGCACACGTCTAAAGGAAGTACTGTCTAGGTGGTGTTGCCAACCACGCCAGCTCAAGGCCATGTTACCCTATTCGCAACCTCTCGAGCTGTCTAGGTCTCAAGAGGGTGGAAGGGTAAGATTGCGGCAGCCGCTGCTGGAGCTGGAAAAGCCGGAGATCCACCTGTGGCTACAGGCAGTGCCCCCTCTGGAGGTGTTGCTTCCTCAGCTTGACCTGCTCTCCCTCGAGGAACGGCAGCGGGCGGGGCAATTGCAACTGGTGGAGGATCGGCGCCGTTTTCTGGCTGGCCGCTTGTTGCTGCGAACTTTGCTTAGCCACTATAGCGGCATTCCACCTCAAGCCATCTCCCTCGACCGCACGGTTACCGGCAAGCCCTACTGGCGGGATCCACCTCTGCCGCTGCAGTTTAACCTCAGCCACTCCCACCAGTGGATCCTGGTTGGCTTGGCGCTGCACCGTCGAATTGGCGTGGACTTGGAGCGGATCCGACCCGTGCCCCGCTGGCAGCGCATTGCCCGCCGCTACTTTTCTGCTGCCGAGCAAGCTTACCTCCTGGCCTGCCCACCGCCAGAGCGAGATGCGGCTTTTTTGCAGATATGGACCCAAAGAGAGGCTCTCCTAAAAGCCATGGGTGTGGGCCTGGCTGGTGCCAAAAGGTTGGCCAGGGATCCCGGCTGGCTAACCTTGCCTCTGGGGGTTGCCGATGGCTGCGTTGCAGCGGTAGCGGTCGAATGGGGGAAGGAAACAGCCGAGGAGGCGCCCCCAACTGTGCGGCTTGGTCAAGTACTCTCTGGCTAAAGCTGATTGCTATCTTAGGTTCCAGGCCGAGTTTTCCTGGTGGGTATGCTGCGTGGGCTGCGCTATCTCCTGCTAGTGAGCTTTTGTCTATGGATGTTGAGCAGCAGGATCTCCTGGCCGGCGTGGGGACGGGATCTGTCGCGGCAAACGCCCCAGGACAGGGCAGTCGAGCTGGGCACGGTTGACAACCAGTTGGTATTTGCGCCTAAGGAGCTCTTTTTTCGCAATGGCAACCTCTACCGATTGCGCTTGAGCAACCCCAGCCAATTGAAGCACTACTTCAGCGCCAAGGACTTTGCCGATGCTGTTTGGACACGCAAACTGGAAGTGGCTGGCGTGGAAATTAAAGGGCAGGTCCGAGAAATTGAGCTCAAGCCGGGCGCGTCGGTGGAGTGGCAGTTTATCCCCCTCAAATCTGGGGTCTACTCTCTGGCTTGCACCATCCCTGGTCACGCAGAAGCCGGCATGATTGGCCAGATCACCATTGGCGACTAGGCGGCTCCCTGGGCTGGCCGGTTAAAGGAGAGAAAGACGTTGCCGAGCAAATGATGAACAATCCTCTCCTGCCTAGGGTGCGACGCTGGATGCAACAGCCGCAGGCGGCATCTGCTCGCAAAGCCCAGCTCTCTCTTTCTTCTGAGCGGCTCCCTAACCATACGCTGGCGCTGCTCCCCTTCACAGCTGCCCACGGGATCTGCTGCTACAACGAGCCACAGTTGACGGTTGGCAGCCGCTCGCCGCAGACGTTTATCGCCCCTGCAGTGGAGGCGGTTGGCAAGAGGCCGGCCCCTTGCCCTACGTTTCGGTTCAGTTGCTCTCTCTGCCCACCCAGCTCTACCTGCGCCAACTACCGCCCACAGATAGCAACGGGGCAGAGGGCCCTCTGCAACCCCTTGGCGGCTTAGCCATGGCGCAGCTCCTCCTCGACTGGCAGGCCAAACAAACGCTCATCGAGGCTTGCGAGAGCCCAACTCTGCCGCGGCCTAGATCCCGCTCCCTTCGACGGGATCTCCCTAGGCAAGCTGGGCAGGTGGAGAACTGTCTAGCTCTGGGGGTTATCCCCCGATAGGATAGGGGATTAGCGCTTTGGTGGCGCGGAGCGGTGTTTCCGCGCTCCTGCTTAGGATTCTCCTCGATGTTTTTTGGATGGCCTGCTGAATGCCTCAGGGAACTCTTACTTCGTCCAACCATCCGCAAGCTTCGACAGTCCCTATTCAAATCCCGCCGCTCTCTCAGCCCACCTCTGTCCAGCTTTCGCTGGTTGTTCCCACCTACAACGAGGCCTCCAGCATCTGCAGCCTGATCCGGCAGTTGTGTGCCCATCTGGACAAAATCCTACCTGGGGCCTACGAGCTGATCGTGGTGGATGACAATAGCCCCGATTACACCGCCAAAGTGGCCCAGGAACTGCAAGAGGAATTTCCCCAACTGCAGGTTATCTGCCGAGACCACGAACGGGGGCTGGCCACGGCGGTGTTGCGGGGATGGCAAGCAGCCCGCGGCGAGGTCCTGGGGGTGATGGATGGGGACTTGCAGCACCCGCCGGAGATTGTTCTCAAGCTGTGGCCTGCCATTCAAGAGGGAGTAGACCTGGTGGTGGGCAGCCGCTACGCGGAGTCGGGGGGAGTGAGCCACTGGAACCTGGGCCGGCGCCTCGTATCCCGGGGGGCCCAGTGGATTGGGCTGATGCTACTTCCTGGGGTTTTTAGGCGGGTGTCGGATCCTCTCAGCGGGTTGTTTCTAGTCAGACGCCAGGCTATTGCCGGGATCCCGCTCAGTCCCAAAGGCTACAAGCTGCTAGTTGAGGTGCTGGCGCGGGGCCGGGTGAGGACCATTGCTGAAGTCGGCTACATCTTTCAGGAGCGCCAAAACGGCGAGAGCAAAATCCAACTGCAAACCTGCCTCCAGTATCTCCACCACCTCATTGCGCTGCGCTTTTCGCTAGGTCAAGTGGGATCCTTTTTGCGCTTCAGCATGGTTGGACTGTCCGGTACGTTTGTGGATATGACGTTGCTGTATCTGTTCCACGATCCCCGCAACTTAGGGTGGGATCTGGCTATCAGCAAACTTATCGCCTCTGAGGTGGCCATCCTCAATAACTTCCTCTGGAACGACCTGTGGACCTTTCGCCATGTCACTCGGCTACAGCCAGGCCTCTGGAATCGTCTGCAGCGACTGGTCAAGTTTAATGTCATTTGCTTGATTGGCCTGCTGCTCAACTCTTTGTTGTTGATCTTGCTAAGCGAGCGCCTGGGCATTCACTATTTGCTCGCTAACTTGATCGCAATTGGTATTGTTGTATTTTGGAACTTTTATCTCAACGCTAAACTGAGCTGGCGGGTGGCAGCACCAAGGTCAGATGCCCATGGCAGCCAGTCCTGATCCCAGCCTTTTCCTATGGGGAATTGGGGCGGATCCCTTCCAGGGCGATGATCTCCTGGATCACCGAGCGAACCACGGGAGCTGCTGTCGTCGATCCAAAGGCATCTTCCCCCTTTGGCTCGTCGATCACAGCCAAAATCACATACTGAGGACGAAGGGCTGGGAAATAGGCCACAAAACTGGTGATGCGCTTGCCGGGCAAGTAGCCCCCTTGCGGCCCAACTTTCTGCGCTGTGCCCGTTTTACCGCCAATCTCATACCCCTCGATCTTGGCCGACTGCCCAGTGCCAAAGTCCACCACATCCCGCATCTGGATGCGCACTGCCAACGTGGCCTCTTCCGACAACACCCGCACTGGCGTTGGCCGGGGGGGGCCCCAAACCAGGGTGTCGGTATCCCTCTCCACTAGGCCGCGCACCACATGGGGCCGCACCTTTAACCCGCCGTTGGCGATGATGCAGTGCAAGGCGGCTAACTGCAGAGGAGTGAGGGCCAATCCCTGGCCAAAGGCGACGGTAGCCCGCTCCACTGGCACGGTTACAAATTGCCGCAGGGGCTTCAGGCGGCTGGGCGGCTCGGAGGGCAGATCGACACCGCTGCGGTCGTTCAATCCCAGCCGTAGGAGGGCATGGTGGTACTGGCGGGGATCCAGCTTTTGCATCAGGTGCACCATGCCCACGTTGCTGGACAGGCGCAGAATCTCGGTAACGCTTAGCCAGCCATGGGCACCCCGCTGGCGGTAGTCGTGGTTTTGGATGGGCCAGCGGCCAATCCAGATCCGCCCTGCGTCGTAAACCCGCTCGTTGGCGGTGAAGGCCCCGGCATCGAGCCCAATGGCGATGTTGATAGGCTTGAAGGTGGATCCCGGCTCGTACAAGTCTGTAACGGCCCAGTTGCGAAAAAGGGCAGGGTCGTACTCGAAGTAGCGGTTGGGATCGTAGGTGGGCTCGCTCACCAAGGCGAGGATCTCGCCAGTGTGGGGCTGCAAAACAATCACCGTGCCCCGCAGCGCCTGAAACCGTTCCATCTGGGCTTTCAAAGCAGCGCGGGCAGCCCGCTGCAGGCGCATGTCTAAGGTCAGTTGCAGCACCGTCTCGCCGGATTGCAGCAGCCTTTCCGGCACCTCGGCAGCCAACAACTGGCCGTAGCCATCTCGGGGAATGGTAACTGGCTGAACTGTCCGCTCCAGCAGTGCCTGTTGAGAATATTCCACTCCTGCCTGGCCGCGGTGGTCTAAATCCACATAGCCCACCACCTCGGCAGCCATCTCCTTTTGGGGATAAACCCGCTGCCGCTCGCTCACCAGCTCCAGGCCGTCCAGGTACAGAGCCTGAATTTGCTCCGCCACTTCTGGCGCCAGCCAGCGCTCCAGCCGCACCGCATGGTTAGCCGACAACTGCTGGGTCAATTGCTCAACTGGCCGCCGCAGCAGAGGGGCTAGAGCCGTGGCAATCTCCTGCGGAGTGCGCCTGCCAAAAAGGCGGGGATGGGCCCAAAGGGTATAGGCAGGGCGATCTACGGCCAACAGCTCCGCCTGCTGCCGAGCTACGGAGTGGCGATCCACGATCGAGCGGCGAGGGAGGAAGGGTCGGAGGTGGGCCCGCTGCTGAGCCTCGGCCCGCTGCTGTAGGGCTGGCCCTTGGTAGTGTTGCAAGTAAACCAAACGCGCCCCCGCTCCCAAGAAAGCGGCGGCCAAAGCCAAGCCCACCGCCGCAAGGCGAAAGTTCAGTTGTCGGGCCGTCGGGATCCGATCCTCCCAAAGCCACGCCAGCTGCCGTTCCTTAGCTCGGTGGCGGCGCCAGCGGGCAAGTTGCCGGCTGCTCTGGCTATTCTGTAAAGGCTGCCGGCCCAAGCCAGTCCTCGACTTGTCTTCCACTGCTGCCTTTGGGTAGATACCACCGCCAGTTTGACGCCCATCTCCTCCTCTGGCCAGCGTTTTACCGGGCGGGTGTCGGGATTAGGCCAGGGGGCTCTCGTTTGCAACACGGGTGCGGAGCACTTTGCTACTTTTGTGGCACACTGGACAGCGTTGCCAACAAATCTTCTGACTTAACGTGGAGTAGCTGAGCTAGTGGGCCGGCAGCTACCTCTCTTCGGTAGGTATTTTGCCTAAGCTAAGGTTGGCATCCAGAGCAAGGGGCAACTCCCGTCAGCTCGACAGGAAGTGACGTCTGTGGAGACCCCCCTAGCCGGCTGGTAGGTGTAGAGTCTACTACCAGCTACAGGTCGTGGAAGCAGGAAGAAGGCAGAAACGCGGCAAGCAATGCCCTGCCATAAATTTTGTTATCGTTTCGCAGGTCTTTCAGGGCGGCGGAATACCATGCTCAAAGCCTACACCTCTGCTGGCCTGCGCCTTGGGGTTGCCGCTGCCTTGCTGCTGGGGAGCCTGGCCAGTTGGCACCAGGATCGCCTCTTGGCGGTGATGGGCCTGGCCAGCGCAGCGGCGATTTCTGCCTTTACTCGCCCGGCCATCTTGGCCTACAACCGCGCTCGCGAACGGTGGCTCAACCGGGATCTGCTAGGGGCCCTGCAGCAGCTTACCCTGGCGCTGCAACGGGATCCCCGTCTAGCCAACGCCTACCTCCTGCGGGGACAGATCCGCCTCGAACTGGGTCAGCTTGCCCAGGCCCTGGAAGACTTCGACCAGGCTGCCCAGTTGATCCCCCGTCGCCCAGAACCCTGTTTCTACCGCAGCCTCATTTACCAAGCGCGAGGGGATCTGCAAGGGGCAACCGCCGAGTTGACCAAGCTAGTACAGCTGCATCCCAGCCCTACTTACCATCTCCGCCTAGCTGAGCTGTACCTGCAGCAGGGATCCCTACCTTCAGCGCTGGCTCCCTTGGATGAGGCAATTGCGCGGGATCCCACCTGGGCGCCCGCCTATACCTGCCGTGCTCAGGTGTACGGCTACCTGGGGGAGTGGGAGGCGGCTGTAGCCGACTGGTCCCAGGCCATCCGCTGGGATCCCTGCCCAGCCCATTACTACCGGCGGGGGATCGCCTATGCCTGGGCCGATCGCTACCTCGAAGCGATTGCCGACCTCAGCCGTAGCCTAGAGGCAGAGCCCGGCCAGCCCTGCGCTCTCTACCTCAGGGGCAATCTGCTCTACGAGCTGGGGGAGCTTAGGGCAGCCCTCGACGACTATGACCAGGCCTTTCGCCTGGAGGCCAGCGGCATTCCCCTTGACCTTGCCGACGAGTACGGCCTCTACGCAAGGGGACTGGCCTACCGGAATATGGGAGACCTCAAGACCGCCATTGCCAGCTGGCAAGCCGCCTTGCACCTTGGCCGCCAGCGCCACAACCGGGTTCTGCAAGAGCAGGTGCAGCGCGCTTTGCGCCAACTCCAGGATGAAGAGGGAGATCCTTAGCACGGCTGAGCTCAATTCGGCAAGGCTCGAGGATCCCCCCTGGCAGCTGCGGAATTGGCGTAAGATTTGTACAAGGCCATCGCCTACTTCCAGCCACTCTCCTCTGCGGTTGCCGTGAGACATACCCTTAGCGCTCTTGTGCAGGATCAGCCCGGCGTCTTAACCCGCATTGCCGGCATGTTTGCCCGCCGGGGCTTCAATATCGACAGCCTCACCGTTGGCCCTACTGAACGGCCTGGGATCTCCCGCATCACCATGGTGGTGCAGGGAGACGAGCACGATGTGGAGCAGCTAACCAAGCAGCTCTACAAGCTCATCGAGGTTCTGAAAGTAACGGATATTACCCACGTCCCCTGTGTAGAACGGGAGCTGATGCTGGTCAAGGTCAATGCCAGCATCGAAACTCGCTCTGCCATCATGGACGTGGCGCAGATGTTCCGGGCCCGCATTGTCGATGTGGCGGAAGAGTCTTTAACTTTGGAAGTCACCGGGGATCCGGGCAAAATGGCGGCCATCATCAAAATGTTTACTAGCTTTGGCATTCGGGAGATCGCCCGCACGGGTCTAGTGGCGCTCACCCGCGAGTCGGGAGTTAATACCGAATACCTAAAGCAGCACCCCAGCGCTGCTATGGTCTAACAGACTTGGCCAAGCTGCCGGGAAGAGGAGATGCCTAAGGAGAGCGCCACGGCAAAAGCAGCAAGCAACCGTGGCAGGCGTTGTCTACTCAACCTCCTGGCCCTTGCCCTGGTGGGGCTCCTAGCAGGCTGCGCTCCCCAGCCACCCCAGTCTGTTGTCCAACAGGCCCTGACCTACCAGATTGCTCACCTGTCGGAGCCAGTAGCCTCGCTGGTGGGCAGTGACCGCTTGGCAGCCCATCTGGAAGTGCAGGATGTCCGCATTCGCCGGGATCGCCGGGAGACGGGGCTGCGGGTAGCAACCGGGGAAAAACTAGAGATCCACCACCTCAGCGGCACCTATACTCTAAGGGTGAAGCCACCGGGATCCCGCCGCCCCTACCGCCGCAAAGGCGATCCCTTTCAGCTCACCTTGGCCCGCCAACAAGTCCAATCGGCGGGGTCTCAAGGCCTAACTGAGCGATGGCTGTTGGCCTCTAGCTCCCCCGATGGCAAGGGGTGGGAAGTCGTCGATTTCTTGCCCCCTGGGCAAGCAGAGGCACCCTCCCCTGCGTCAGCTGCGTCTCCAGCCGGTCAAACGGCGTCGCCTGCTGCCACTCCTGCCGTGCCTCAGAGGGAGCCAAACTAGGTGCCAAGGCGGGCAAAGCGTTGCCGCCACTTCAGCATGGGCCAGAGCGGCTCCCAACGCAGCCAGCCCCGGTTCCGCCAGCCAGCTCGGGGTAACCCTGGCATGGGCAAGAGACCTTCCCACCTCTGGATTCCGACGTCCATTGCCAGAGCCCTGCCGAAAATGGCAGGGTGGAATGGGCGCGCTGCTCGGAGAAGGCCCCATGGAGTTGCTGCTGGCCGGAGATGTTGGGGGCACCAAGACCAGCCTCAGTCTGGTCAAAGCCGAGGATCCCGAGCACAGCCTCTACAGCCGCCGCTACGCCAGCCAAAATTACTCCAGCCTTACCCCCCTGGTGCAGGAGTTTCTGGCCCAAGCTCGGCAGGAGCTGGGGCGGGATCCGCAGCCGGCTGCTGCTTGTTTTGCCGTGGCCGGCCCAGTGGTGGAGGAGAAAAGCGGCGGACAAAGGGCCAAAGTCACCAACCTGTCCTGGAGCTTGCACTCAAGCCAGTTGACGGCAGAACTGGGGATCCCGCGCCTGGCCTTGATCAACGACTTCAGCGCCGTAGGCTATGGCGTGCTAGCCCTGCACGATGCGGAGCTGGAGACTCTGCAAGCGGGGGAGCGGCAGCCGCGGGCACCCATTGGCGTCATAGGGGCGGGCACGGGGCTGGGACAGGCTTACCTCACCTGGGGAGAGGGCGGCTACCAGGTCTATCCCAGCGAGGGAGGCCATGTGGATTTTCCCCCGCGCACTCCTCTGGAATGGGAGCTGCTGCAGTATTTGCAACAGCGATACGGGCGTGTCTCCACCGAGCGGGTGGTCTCCGGCCAGGGGATCGTAGCCATCTACCAGTTTTTGCGGGATAGTCGCCGGGCCCAGGGAGAGGAGCAAGGGTTAGCCCAGGTTGCTGCCTGGGAAGGGGGAGCTAGGGAAATTGATCCAGCCGCCCACATTGCCACTGCCGCCCTCGAGGGACGGGATCCTCTAGCTATGGAGTGTTTGCGGCTGTTTATTAGCCTCTACGGAGCGGCTGTTGGCAATTTTGCCCTGCACCTATTGCCCCGAGGTGGGCTGTTCCTTGCCGGTGGGATTGCCCCCAAGCTCTTGCCCCTGTTGCGCCAGGGGGAGTTTCTAGCGGCGTTTTTGGACAAAGGGCGAATGCGGCCGCTGTTGGAACAGCTGTCGGTGCAGGTGGTGCTTAACGAGCAGGTGGGTTTGAGGGGGGCCGCCCGCCATGCTGCCACCTTGCTGTAGTCCTCCTCTTTCGCTGCGGGGGATTAGCTCCCAGCGGCACTGACCCCCTTTTCCGAGGCCAAAAACAGCTGAGCCCGCCAAAAGCAGGCAATGGATTTGCTGTCCAAATCGAGGCCAAAACGAGCTTTCTCTGTAAGTTCAGCCGGGGAAAACTCGACAACAGTAATGTCTTCGTCTTCATCCCTTGCCGGAGGAGAGTCCAGCACTTCCAGATCCCGCGCCAGATAGGCGTACATAATCTCGCTGGAATAGCCGGGGCAGAGATAAAACTGGCCAAGTGAATCCCAGCGGTGGGCCCGCAGGCCGGTTTCCTCCTCCAGCTCGCGGCGAATGGTTTCGTCCGGATGTTCTCCCGGCTCGACCGTACCCGCTGGAAATTCATAAAGGTAGGAGGCGACGGCAAAGCGATACTGGCGAATGCAGACAAACTTGCCCTCGGCAGTCACTGGCACAGCCACCACGCCCCCGGGGTGGATGAAGTACTCCCGCTCCCCCTCTTTGCCGTTGGGAAAGCGCAGACGCTGGCTGACGAAGGTGTACTTGTGGCCTTGAAAGCGCAGGCGCTCGCGGAGGACTTGCGATGGGATTTGCATGGCCAAGATTTCCCAAGAGTAGAGCCGCTCCTAGCTTAGTGGTTTCCGGCCCTGTTGCCAGGGATCCACTGTGGGATACAGTCGGGGAAAGCAGGGATCCCACCTGGCAAGCCATGATTTACCCTCCCCTGAAAGAGTTTCTTGCCCTCACGGGTCAGGGCAACTTCATCCCGGTGTACCAGGAATGGGTGGCGGATTTGGAAACGCCTGTCTCTGCCTGGTACCGCGTCTGCGCCGGGCAGCCCTACAACTTTCTGCTGGAATCAGTGGAGGGAGGGGAACAGGTGGCCCGCTACAGCTTCCTCGGCTGCGATCCCCAGTGGGTGCTGGAGGTGCGCGGGGATCAGGCTTGGCAAATCCACCGCGATGGGCATCGGGAGCAGCATCGGGGGGATCCCTTCGCCATCTTGGCCCGCTGCCTAGAGCCCTATGAGCCGGTGCACCTGCCGGAGTTGCCCAGCAGCATTGGCGGGCTCTTTGGCTACTGGGGCTATGAGCTCATCCGCTGGATTGAGCCCAAGGTGCCCATCTATCCCCTGCAACCAGAGGACCCTCCCGACGCCATCCTGATGCAGGTGGACAGCATCCTCATCTTCGACCAGGTCAAGCGCAAGATCTGGGTGGTGGCCTTTGCCGACACGCGCCAGCAGCCAGCGGAGCAGGCCTACGCCCAAGCCTGCCAGCGGGTGGAAAAGTTGGTGCAGCAGCTCAGCGCCCCCCTGGCGCTATCCCACCTCAGCCTCAACTGGAAGCCCCACTTGCCGGATCAGATCCCTCCCAGCACGCTCAGCCGCGACGCCTACTGCCAGGCCGTGGAGCGGGCCAAAGAGTACATCCGCGCCGGCGAGATCTTTCAGGTTGTGCTCTCGCAGCGCTTCACCACTCCCTTTGCCGGCGATCCCTTCCGGCTTTATCGCTCCCTGCGGCTCATTAACCCCTCTCCCTACATGGCATTTCTGCAGTTTGGCGATCTTTGCCTTGTCGGCTCCAGCCCAGAGGTGATGGTCAAGCTCAGCCGCGTTGGGGAAGAGCGCCTTGCCACCGTTCGTCCCATTGCCGGCACCCGCCCTCGCGGCGCTACCCCTGCCGAAGACCGCCAGTTGGAGCAGGAGCTGTTGGCGGATCCCAAGGAGCGGGCGGAACACGTGATGCTGGTGGACTTGGCCCGCAACGACCTAGGCCGGGTCTGCCGCCTGGGATCCGTGCAGGTGGACGACCTAATGCGGATTGAGCGCTACAGCCATGTGATGCACATTGTCAGCAACGTGGTAGGGCAGTTGGATCCTCGCTACAGCGCCTGGGATCTGCTGCGGGCCACCTTTCCTGCGGGCACGGTTACCGGCGCTCCTAAGATCCGCGCCATGCAGATTATCCACGAACTGGAAGGGTGCCGCCGCGGCCCCTACGCTGGCGCCTACGGCTACTACGACTTTGCCGGCCAACTGAACACCGCCATCACCATCCGCACCCTCCTGGTTCACCGCGGCCAGGTGAGTGTGCAGGCGGGGGCGGGCATTGTGGCCGACTCGGAGCCGGAGCGGGAGTACCAAGAATGTTTGAACAAAGCGCGGGGCATGCTCATGGCTGTAGCCAGCTTGCAGGAAAGCCAGGGTGGCTCCGGGGCGCTTTAGCGCTGCTGTTGAGCGCAAGGGCGAGAAACCCAAGCCAAGTACTCTTCCTTCACCTCCAGCCAGCCACCGCCGGGGTAGTCGGGGCTGCGGCTGCGGCGACCTGCTTTGAGGAGCCGAACCCCGGCTTCCACCTGCTCAAAGGTGGGGTGATGGGGGAGCAGCAAGGACAAGAACTGAAACAGGACTTGCCGCTGCAGCGCAAGGGGAGCAGCTCGCAAGGGATCCCGCCGCAACCCCGGCAGGGCCGGCTCATACACCTGCGGCCATAGCTGAGCGGCTTGGGCCACCACCAGTTCATGTTCTGCTTGTAACAAGATGGCGGCCCGGTTCAGAGCTTTTTCCACCTGGGGATTGAGGTGCCGCTTGAGATAGGGTATCACCTCCAGGCGGAGCCGGTTGCGTCCGTGCGCCAAATCTTGATTGCTGCGATCCGGCCAGACCGGAAGCTGGTACTGCCGGCAAAACTCCTCTGTTTCCCACCGGAAAAGGCCTAGGAGAGGCCGCACCAGCCAGGCGGAGGAGGGATCCCGCTCGTCCAAACGCCGCCGCCAATCCAGGCTAGCTAGCCCAGCTGCCCCTGTGCCCCGCAGCAGGTTCCACAAGAACGTCTCCGCGCGGTCACTGGCGGTGTGCCCCGTAACCACTGCCTCGCAATTCCAGGTGCGCGCCCATTTGTCCAGCTGTTGGTAGCGCCAAACTCGGGCCCCCGCCTCATCCCAGCGGATGGGATCGGCAGTTTCAATGGCATGAGGCAGACCCTGCTGCTGCAGCCACTCTTGCAAGAAGCAAGCACACGCCGTTTCATCCTCCGACCAGCGGTGGTTACAGTGCAGGACAAAGATCTGCCAGTTCCAGCGCCGCTGCAGATCGCGCAGGATCTGGAGCAGACAGAAAGAATCTTGCCCGCCGGAAAGGGCCACCAACAGCCGCTGGCCGGGGCGCAGCAGTTGCCGCTCGCGGATGGCACACTGAACGCGTAGGTGAAGAGGGGAGAGTCTGGCCACGGTGGGCGATTGCTCTTGGGAACTTGCACCTAGACTTCCTAGGCCAGAGCCCGCGTGAGATGGGAGGCCACCGTCTGCACCGCTGCAATGCTCCGCTCGTAGGCCATCCGCGTTGGCCCCAGCACGGTAACCGTCCCCAGCGGCGCCGAGCGACGGCGGTATACTGAGGTGATAACCGTGCAGTGGCGCAGAGACTCCAGCGGATTCTCGCTGCCAATGTAGATGACCACGGGGATGGTGTGGAAGGGATCGCCAGAGGAGGGCGGGGCAGAAGGAGTAGCCTCGCTAGAGATCTGGCAATCTGGGGGGCTGGCAGTATAGAGCCCAATCATCCCTTGCAGTTGCTCGGATCCCGCCTCAATCAACTGGGCCACCGCTTGCACCCGTTGGGTCTGAGAAAACTCTGGCTGCCGCATCAGCTCTGTCATGCCTGCGCTAAACACAGGCCCCAAAGAGGGCCGCAGGTAGCGCTGGACCACTGAGCGCAGCAGTTGCTGCAGCCACTGGCTGTAGGCGCGAAACTCTTCGTCTAGCTTTAGCCAGCTCAGATCCTGCAGCTCGGCAAAAGTCTTGCCCCGCAGCTTGAGGGTGAGAAAGTTGCTCAGTAGCTGCAGCTCGTCTTCCAAATCCTCATAGCGGCTGTCGGGCCATGCCGGTGGGCTGACCAGGGCTGAATGGGCTTGGTAGGAATCGGTAACCACCACCACCATCACCCGTCCCGGCCCTACCGACAGCAGCTGCACGTGGTGAATGGCTACAAGGGGCCCCTGAGGTGGGGTGATGAGGGCAATGCAGCCGCTCACGTGGGCCAGAAGCTGCGCCACCCTCTGGAGGAAACTGTCGAGGTCGTCTCCCAGCTCGCGACTAACCTGATCCAACAACCGCTGCAGCGCAGGGTGGGGCTCCGGCTGGGGAGCGTCGTCGGGGATCCCCTCCATGCCGACGGAGGTCAACAAATCGTTGACATAAACCCGATAGCCAAAGTCGGAAGGGATCCGACCGGCAGAGGTGTGGGGCTGGAACAGCAACCCCGCCTGCTCAAGGGTGGCTAAGTCGTTACGAATGGTGGCCGTGCTTACCCCAAAGTTATACGACTGAGCCAAAGTCTTGGAACCGACAGGTTCAGCCGTTGCAATGTAGCTGCGCACTGTCGCCCAGAGGATCTTCCGCTGGCGGGGAGTCAGTTCAAGTTTCATGGCCGCTCAAAAGAATCTGGTTAACCCGTATCTCAAAGCAGACTGCCAAGCAACCGGTAGATTCCCGTTGAGGACTGAGATACCAATCTAAATGAACCTTTAGTCTACCTAACGCTTCGTATTGATGAATTGATAATTTTTGACTTTTTGACAATTTAATTAACCTGGCTGTGGTGGACTGCCTGGCAAAGGAAGCTGCAAAATACCAACAGAGGCGCTGGGGTCGCCCTAAGCTTTCCCCAGAGCTGCTACTTCTGGGGCAACAGGGCTTACCTTTATCCCCTTTGTAACCTTTTGTTCTGAGGTTGCTCCAGGAGCTGAGAGTTCGCCTAGCTGCTCTGAGGGTAGCCGTTTTGGGGGGCAGGGGAAGATTCCGTTGATAAGCAAAGGCCTGAGAGTATCGAGCTCCGCTAGCGGCTTGAGAGATCCGCCTGCTCCTTGCTAGCGCAGCTGGGCCACGGTTACGCCGCTTCCTCCCTCGTGGGGAGGTGCCGCAGCAAAACTCTGAACGCGCGGGTGATTTTGGAGATAGGCCCGGATACCCGCCCTGAGGCGACCTGTGCCGTGGCCGTGGATGATCCAAACGGGACCAGGAGGTGCCTGGGCCAAGTGCGCTTCGAGAATAGCCTCGGCCTCAGCCACGGTTTTCCCCCTTAGATCAAGGGTGTTGTGGCTGGTGCGCAGGTTAAGGGGGGCGGTGGCTGGCGGCGGGGGAGGTGGGGCCTTGGGGCGTTGGCGCTGCTTGGCCTGGTGTTCATCGAGGGGATCCAACTGGGCCCTTGGCACGGTGAACTTGAGGAGGCCGCTGCGCACCACATACGCCTCTCCTTCGACGGCAATGACCTCTCCCGTTTGTCCCAGCCCCCGCAGCCGCACCCGATCCCCCACCTCCGGCACAAACTCCGTGTCCACAGGTTGAGGCGCCGGCAAGTAGCGCTTGCGGATTTGCTCGAGATGGGCGGCTACCTGTTGAGGAGCGTCCCCCTGTTGCAGCTTGCGAATGGCGGCAGCCACTTCTTGGCGGGCAGCAGCCAGCAGAGTTTCCAGCCCCTGGCGCTGCTGGTACTCCAGTTGGGCCTCTCGCTCGGCCAGCCGCCGGCTGCGCTCTTGCATTTGGCGGTAGAGGGTCTCTAGCTCTTGGTGCAGGGATCCCACCTGGGCTGCCCGCTCTTCCAATTGAGCCCGCTGCGCTTCCAACCCAGCGATGACCTTATCCACTTGGCTTTCTCCCTGCAGACGCCGCTGGGCCCGCCGCAGGATCTCCGGATCCAACTGCAGCCGCTGGGCAATGGTCAAGGCGTTGGAGCGGCCCGGGATCCCCCACAACAGGCGATAGGTAGGGGCCAGGGTGGCTTCATCAAACTCCACCGCGGCATTTTCAAAGCCGGGGTGCTGGTACTTGAGGGCCTTCAGCTCGCCGTAGTGGGTGGTGGCCAGGGTCAGCAGGGCCTTTTCCGAGAGATACTCCAATAGCCCAGCCGCTAGGGCAGCGCCTTCCGTGGGATCCGTGCCCGCCCCCACCTCGTCCAGCAGAACAAGGGCCGGCGCTGGACTAGACTGCAGGGTTTGCACAATGCGGCTAATCCGATGGATGTGGCCCGAGAAAGTGGAGAGGTTTTGCTCCAGCGATTGCTCGTCACCGATGTCGGCATAGACCCCGTCAAACCAAGGCAGTTGGGGCGGATCTTGAGCTGGCAGGAAGATCCCTGCTTTGGCCATCAGCACCAACAGGCCCAGCGTCTTCAAGGCAACGGTTTTGCCACCGGTGTTAGGGCCAGTGATGACCACAGCGCGAATAGACTCGGGGAGGGTGAAATCGATGGGCACCACTTCTAGGCCCTTGCCCTCTTGACGGGCCTGCCACCATAGCAAAGGGTGTCTAACCCGGCGCAGGCGCAATCCACCGGCAACAAACTGCGGACGGTTGCCCTCCAACCAAAGGCTATAGCGGGCGCGAGCCAGGGCTACCTCCAGCCTCACCATCACCGCTTGCAGGTGCTCCAAGTCGGCAGCCACGGCTCCCACCTGGGCCGAGAGCGCCGCCAAGATTCGCTCCTCCTCCGCCCGGAGGCGAGCCTCGGTTTCTCGCAAGCGGTTGCCCAGCTCCACCACCGCATAAGGCTCTACATAGAGGGTAGCCCCACTGGCAGAGCTGTCGTGGACAAGGCCGCGGATGAGATCCCGGTGGGTGGCCTTCACCATCAGCACAAAACGTCCCTGCCGCTGGCCAATCAGGGTATCCTGCAGCGCCTGTGGGCATTGGCTCATCACCTCTTGCAGGCGTTCCTGGATCTGGCTGCGAAAAAGGCGGTGCTGACGGCGCAGGTCGGCAAGGGCTGGGCTGGCGCTATCTCTCACCTCGCCGTGCTCGTCCAGACAGCGGAAGATCTCCTGCTCCAGCTCAGGGTAGGTGCGCAGGCTGCTCACCCACTCCTGCAGGCGGGGTAGGTGCTCCTGCTCATCGATGAGGCGACGAAGGCGGCGAGCAGTTCCCAGGGTTGTGGCAATCTGGATCAGCTCTTCCCCGCTCAGGACACCCCCTCGTTCGACCCGTTCCAGGGCCGGCAGCAAGTTGTGGATCCCCTCCAGGGAAACCCCTCCCGGCTGGCTGCGATCCAGCCGTATAGCTTCCTCGGTTTGGTCAAGGTAGGCCTCGCTCTCCTCGCGGCTACGCCAGGGATCCAGCTCCAGACAGGCGCGACGACCCAGAGGTGTAGCCGCAAAAGTGGCCAGCTGTTGACAGAGGCGGGGCCACTCCAACAGTTCCAAGGTTTCCTGGCGGAGGGAAGAGTCGGGGCAAGAAGAGACCGAAGGGATAGCCGTAGGCATTACCTAGCGATTTGAAGAATACCGAAGACGCAGTCGCTCCATCTCGCGTAAAAATTGCCGCTGGTAGTTGAGAAAAGCGGTGTGCCACTCGCGGAAGCGCCGCTCGCCATCGCGCACCAACATCTGTCGGTAGTGCTCGGAGTTGAGGCGGGGCCGGGCTGAGTCCATAGGGTTCAAAGAACGCTCTGCTCCTATTGTGGCAGGCTCCGGGGTACCTCTTGGAGCTTCCAACCGGAGAGGTTCTACCCCTGCAGGAAGAGGCCTTGCCATACTGAAAAGCGAGGCTTCCTGGCCAATGCTCAACCCGCAACCTGAGATTCCGTGCGCAAACGAGTAACGTTGATCTTCCCGCGGCACTTGGTGAATGTGCCTGTTACCTACCGCCTGGCCAAAGACTTCGACGTGGCGGCCAACATCCTGCGCGCTAGGGTCAGTCCCAATGAAGTGGGCACCCTCGTGGTGGAGCTCTCGGGGGATATCGACCAAGTGGAAGCAGGGCTGGAGTGGGTGCAGTCGCTGGGGATCGAGGTGGCCGAACAGACCAAGGAAATTCAGATTGACCCGGATTTGTGTGTAGACTGCGGCTTGTGCACAGGAGTCTGCCCTACCGAGGCCCTGAAGATTTCAGCTCCTGACTGGAAGCTAGAGTTCCGGCGCAACCGCTGCGTCATGTGCGAACAGTGCATTCCCACCTGCCCGGTTGGGGCCATTAGCGCCAGCCTGTAGGCAGCCTTGAGCTGGCGACCTCTCCCAAGAGTAGAATGGGCAGTACTAGGTTCTGGGGCAAGCTCACCATGGCTTCTACCACCTGGCTAGTTTGGGCAACTTATGGTGCTCTAGCAGCTCTTTACCTGCTGGTGCTGCCGTTTTTGTCTTTGGTGTACGTGGACAAGCGCTGGAACTGCAGCGGCGCCTGGGAAAAGGTGTTGATGTTTTTCCTGGTCTTGTTTTTCTTCCCCGGCATGGTGTTGGTAGCCCCCTTCATGACGTTTCGGCCTAAGCCGCGTTCCCTCTAGAGCCCTCGAGCTATGCGCAGACGAGATATCCTCAGCATTGGCTTGGCCCTGCTGCTGGGGGGAGGCGTTCTTTACGGTCTGTTGCTTTGGGCCGGCCTAGACACGGGAACGGCACAGCAGGTGTCGAGTGCGGCGTTTATGCTGGGGTGCCTGGGCTGGACGGTGAGTTACCTGAGGCGGGTTCTAAGCGGCGAGATGACTCTGAAGGCCCAGTGGGCCAGTTTCGAAAGGCAGCAAATTGAAGAGAAACTCCGCTCTTTCTCGCCGGAGGAGTGGCAGGCCCTGCAGGCCGAACTGGAATCCGAAACCGAAGGGGAAGTTAGCTGGCCTGGGCCGGACAGGCGCTAGAGCTGCTTTCGCAAGGTAGAAGAGGGGCACGGCGCCTGTATACCCAGCTACTACTTTCTCCCTTTGGCAAGGCTATTCTGCACTGCAAGCAGGGCCAGGAAAGCAAGCTATTAAGTAGTACAGGTCTTCTTCTCCTTTCGCCCACGTATTCCCCCTTGCCGTGACTAAGACCGTCCTGGTAGCTCAGGGCCAGCCCTTCCAAGCGCAGCTCTGGAAGTTGGCGCTGGAGTCTCAGCAGCATAGGGTGGTGCTCATTTCGCCGCGGCCAGATCTGGCGGAAGTGGCGGCAACGCAATGCCAGCCCCTAGACTTGATGGTAGTGGATATAACAACGGGACTCTTTAACCCCTATGCCTTCTGCCGAGAGTGCCGGAGCAGGCTCCCGGCTGTCCCTGTGATCCTCACCCACCATCCGCGACACCCCATCGAACCTGCTGAGCGACGTTGGGCCATCTCCCAGGGAGCAGCAGAGATGATCCCAGGCTTGGCAGAGGCGGACGACATCCTCCCTTCCCTTGAGCAAGTGTACAAAGCCGCCGGCTGGCCTCTTCCCATCGATGTGCAAGCCCTCTATACCGCTCTCGAGCAGGCAGGTCTGGGGAGTGGCAAGCCCGTTTCTGCTCTGCCTGAGGCAGCAGAAGAACGGCAAGAGCAAAAGGCTGAGACCCAGCCAGCAAAGTACCGGTTGATGTATCGGGGCCGCCCCGTCGAGTAGTTGCAAGCGCTCCGCCCTGCTAACGCAAAGCGGGGGACTACCTCGGGCAGGGTTGGAGATCAGGGCAGCACCAGGGCCAGAGTCGTGCCTTGGGATCCCGTCTCCACCAGCCGCAGGTCTCCTCCGTGAGCCTCCAGGATGCGTTTGGCAATGTAGAGTCCCAGACCTCCCAAGCCAGTTGGATAGTGCTGACCGGCAATGGAAATGGTCTGGGCAATGTAGGGCTGGGCCAGATCTTCTAGGGGAGCTGGCAGGCCGGGTCCATCATCCCGCACCTGGATCTGGCGGGGGCCAACGGTCAGCACCACCGCGCGGCGGGCATAGCGCAGGGCATTGTCCACCAGATTCACCAGCGCCCGCTCCAGCTCGGCCTCATCGGCGTTGCCCCAGCCTTCTCCCTCCACGCCCAG